>Ga0316223_1002993_pt1 | contig 13133 bp, 11 predicted proteins | sample TBH18009metaG_FD_206007 | JGI IMG/M metagenome (GOLD analysis project Ga0316223, IMG submission 206007) | Freshwater microbial communities from Trout Bog Lake, Wisconsin, USA - TBH18009 | ecosystem: Environmental > Aquatic > Freshwater > Lake > Hypolimnion/Profundal zone | place: USA: Wisconsin...
TATTTTTGATATTTCCACTTTTGTCACGCACCCCTTTTGAAATTGGGATGCCCCATTTACCGGTTAAACGCCCTTTAATGGGTTCGCCAATAACAACCTGGTTACTTGTTATAGCTTTCTGGAAATATTCCCGATCTGCTATATTCCTGCGGAGGTAAGGCGCTGTTGCAGAGCAAATTACGTCTCCATTGGGGGAGGCAAACACGATATTGGTCAGGCGCGTGTCTTGTCTCAGTGCATAAAGTATTTTCTCGCAAGATTGGACGTTGGACAAAACTCCAAGGGTATCAACCTGGATCAATATATTTTCCAACGACTGGGCAAAATCGATTATTTTGTTCTGCTCAAGCGCAATTCTTTTAGCCTTGTTAAACACATCTTCTGATGCGCTCGTCAATAATTCATTTCGTTCTGATATTGCGAAATATGAAAATATACTTAAAGTCGCCATAGACACCAAGCCAACTAAAAGCAATAAACGCACTCTGATGCTTGTTTTTTTATTTCGTGGCATTTTTCATGACTCAAGTCTTGACTGTCGCGACAACCACATTACCTCTGCCTTCATAAACTATCTGATCAAAACTGAGCATGCGCGCCATTGCAATGCCCCGACCATGAGAATCAAATATTCTTTCCGGGCTCATTTCCAGATAGCTGCTCCAATCGAAACCGGCTCCCTCATCGCGGATTACAAAGCGGATCTCAGTTAAAACCCGCTCGAAATATACTTCAGCTGTTCGACCTGCATATTTTGCCTCAGTCAGTCTCAATTCAATTTCATCAGCCAGGCGATCATCCCTGAGAAACTGACTTTTCTCATCGTAGGTGATTGCCAGATTCCCATGCTCGACAGCATTCAACATGAGCTCTGAAAGTCCCAATACAACTTTCTGTGGTTCCCTGCAGGCATTCGATAATATAACAGCAATATCGCGAGCCTGATTGGGCGTGCGAAATAAGAATCTCGCTTGCGATAATTGAGACATGACTGACGAGGTCCGTTTAGTCTGCTCCTGAAGCTCAACCAGATCCTGATTATTGCTGATTGCTGCTCGAATGATTGCTAACAATGCGACATTGTCTATCGGCTTTGCCAGATAATAGTGAGCACCGGCGAGCAAGCCCACTTGAACATCTTCAGGAGAGCTCAAGGCAGTTTGTATGATTACCGGGATATCCGACAGGGTAGTGTCCGCTTTTATTCGCTTGAGCAATTCAATACCACTTGCATCCGGCAAATTAAGATCCAGTAAAACCACGTCAAATTTTTCGCTGCCACCTTTCAATCTATCCCACGCTGCACTGATCAATCTATCCCACGCTGCACTGACTGTTTCGAGCGTAGTCGTCCGGTAACCCGCGTTTTTCAGATTGACTTCCAGAATTTCCTGAATAATTGGATCATCCTCGACAATCATGATTTTTGCATCCGACATGTTTTTCACCCTTGCTGACCGGATTTATTGTCTATCCGGAAATGTTTGCGCACGACCTTCCCCTGGCGTCACAAGTTACGAATTATTCTTGGGTGACAGCGCATTAAGGATAACCGAGAATTGTTTTTCAAATTCATCACTCTGTTCAAACAAACGCAGGATTTTTTCCAAATTGCTTTGCAGTACATCAGCAATTGCATGCTCCTGAGAATCTGTTAAGCCAAGATGAATAAAAGTCTTCTCAACTTCATGCACCAATTCATTCTGCAACAGCCGGGTTTCAAGCTGTTGGTTACGATATTTACTTCGCAAAATTTCGACTGCCGAGTGGGCGCTGATATTCGCCTTGCGTATTAATTCCACATTGGCTGCAGACACATTCCGGAATATGATGCCATTGACAAAATCATCAGCCATCTCGGCAAGAATGGCGATATTATCCCGGATGCGCCCGGCTAATTCCGAATCATCTGACATATTCAGAATGATGATGGTGACATGTTCAAAGTTGGTGGCCAGCCTTTTTTTGAACTGAAACAGCCGACCCAAGCTGGCAACCTGCGTCAATACCGACTCTTCAAGGGCACCGGCTTTTCCCGCATCATTGCAAGAAAGCGTCCCTTCAGGAAAGCGAAATTGAATTTGACATTTAAGACCCAGATCCCGTGCTGACTTTAGCGTGTTTTCCATGAGCGTGGCAAAGTCGGGGCAATTAAAATTGACTCGCGCATAATTCTGCAGAACTCCCGAATCGCCCAGACTATCAAGAAAGGTCATTGCCATATGTTCAAAGGAAGCCTTCTCGCTGACGATCTGGTCACGATCTGCCTTGGCTTTGATGGTTAATTGAACCTTGCGTAAAACAATCTCGTTATCGGTAGGCTTGGAAAGAAAATCGTCGCCTCCGGAATCAAATGCCTCCAGTCGCTCTGTCAACGTATCGCAGGAGGATAGAAAGATGATCGGGAGGGTCTGTTGGGCTTCTCTTAATTTACGGCATGTGTCATAGCCATTCATTCCCGGCATATCAATATCAAGAATCACTAACTTTGGCTGAAATTCATCGATGACTTGCAAGCATTCCGCCCCAGAGTGAAGCGTTTTGACTTCGAAATGATTGGATAACGCCAAATTCAATACTTCACAGATAATCTGATCATCATCTACCACTAAAATCTTGTCTTTTTTTGCATCCGAAGTATGATCTTGCATTATCCTTATCACCCAAATTATTCAAATTATTCTGCTAGATACCAACACTTCGATGACGTCGTATTGAGCAAGGGAAACTCCCTTAGTTGTGTTCGGAAATATTACCTTGCGGAAGCGTAAAAGTAATGGGTAAGTTACCACGAACCGGCTACTCAAACCGGCAACGGGAACAAGGATATCTAGTGCTACTCCCGGTATTGTCATAGTCTCCATGATATTGAGTATGTGCATTTGGGTCAACCCAAAAAGCCCCAAAAAAGCAGTGATATGCGCCATTTTTTGGGCAGGGTTCAAATTCCAGACACGCAATGAAGGCTCAAGTCTACGACTCAATACGATTGAGTTGTCAGACACCAGTGCGGAACTGTATGCTATGCCCTGTTTCATCTAAGGCCAGACCTCATGCAGCAGAACTTCGCAGCCCCACCGGACCATCGCCCCGTGAATGCGGAGTTGGGCTTTCTTGCATAAAGTGGTAGTAAGTATTATTTTTAAACCTTTTGCAGATCTCTATTTAGCCTGATAGACTCATGAAAGGCATTTAGACCCAGCTCTAGATCATCCGCTGCTAATATAACAATTATTATGGAAAGCAGACATAAAAAGACACTGGTTGTTGTCACACTAGCAGCAATATGGTGTGTTGTGGCTTGGTTTGCTTCAAGAGGTTATTACCTTTCCCGCGCTAATGAATTGGTCAAGCAGGAAACTCAACTCTCTCAGGTTCGAGCTCAAGACTTAACTGACAGCATCAAAAGAAATCTGAACTACCTGAGCGGTATTCCTGAATACTTCTCTCATACTGCTCAAGTTACTGAAGCATTGACCCGCTTTGGTTCAGAGGTCAAACCATCCGAGTTACCCTATGAGAAAAGAAAGCAGTTATGGGGTGATGCACCATCATTAAGCTCACTCAAACAATCCCTGGTTCAAGCCGAGAAAAATTTCCAGGTCGATATCATTTTTGTCCAGAATGCTGCCGGAGATGTGATTGCGGCAAGTAACTGGAACAGACCAGGTTCTTCTCTCGCTCAAAATTTCTCTGACCGCGATTACTTCAAGGAGAACAAGGAAGGCAGGCGCGGGGAACAATACGCCGTTGGCAAGACCACGCATATTGCCGGACTGTATTTTTCTTACCCTGTCATGATCAAGGGTAAATTCTTCGGCAGCGTGGTTGTCAAATCGGACTTGCCAAAGCTGACTTTTCTGATCAAGCAGTCAGATGCTTTCGTGGCAGACAAACTGGGCGTCATCATTCTTTCACATGACAAAGAGAAGGAGTTACTTACACTTGCCGATGCTCCCATAAATAAAATGTCAACTGCTCAAAAGGTCAATATTTACCAGAAAAGCAATTTTGCCGAGTTGCAAATAACGCGGTGGCTAGACAAGGACTTTGACTCGCTCCTTCGTATTCAGAAAGAAGATGTCCCACATGTTTTGGCATCTGATGTACTACCTGATTATGGCCTCACGGTCTTTATTAAAGGGGAACTCACACAACTTGAAGAGCTAAAGAATGAGCGGGTGTGGATATTTTTTGCGATGTCCAGTTTATTAACCCTCTTAAGCTGGTTTGCGTATGGCGGTATTCTTCATATACGTTCTGTCAATCAATCCAAGGAACGCCTTACCAGGGAAAAGGAAAAGTTTGAGTTACTGATGAAGACGTCCGGTGATGGGATTCACCTGATTGATCTGGATGGCAAGGTTATCGATGTCAATAACAAGTTCTGTGAAATGCTGGGTTATTCCCGTGATGAACTTCTTAAGATGAAGGTTTTGCAGTGGGATGCAAAATTTTCGCCCGAAGAACTCAGATTAAGGATTGCAGAAAATTTTGGTCAGGGAGCTATTTTTGAAACGGTACATCGCCGCAAAGATGGCTCCCTCATTGAAGTCGAAATAAGTGCCAAAAGCGTTGAATGGGAAGGAAAGATTATTGGGTGGCATGCATCCAGAGACATCACTGAGCGCAAATTGCTGGCTTCGAAACTTCATCAGAGCGAAGAGGAATATCGTCACCTTATTGAAATGTTGCCTTATGGAGTTCTGATTCATCGTGATGAAAAAGTGCTGCTGGCCAATTGGACATCAGCAAAATTATTTGGGGTTGAAAATCCGGCCAAGCTGGTAGGTATGAATCCAATGCAGTTTGTTCACCCTGAATATCAGGAGATTGTCAAAAACCGGGTGCGGAATGCCGTAGAACGTGGAAAAGATTCCGAGATAATTGAGGAGAAGTTTGTAAAATTGGATGGCCTGGTTTTTGATGCCGAGGTTGTTGCTATATCAGTCCTGTTTGAGAATAAACCCGCCTCGCTTGCCGTGTTTATGGATATCACGAAGCGCAAACAAAATGAAGATGAATTGCGGCTTGCTGCCGCTGTATATAAAACCAGTAGCGAGGGCATATTAATAACGGATGCAACGAACCATATTGTAGCGATTAACCCTGCATTTACAGAGCTGACTGGATACACGGCGGATGAAGTAATTGGAAAATCGCCAAAAATTTTTCAATCCGGGCGGCAAGCAACCGGGTTCTACCATGATATGTGGCAACAGTTGAATACAACGGGATATTGGCAAGGTGAAATCTGGAACCGGCGTAAAAATGGGAGTATTTTTGCTGAGCATCTCACGATTAATACAGAAAAGCAGGAAGACGGCAGTATTCACCGCTATGTCGCTCTTTTTTCAGATATTACAGACCAGAAGCAGAAAGAGGAACTGATTTGGAACCAGGCCAATTTTGATACTTTAACCGGTTTGCCAAATCGTCGCCTGTTTCTTGACAGATTAAAGCAAGAAGCTAAAAAGGTGCTTCGGGCAAATGAATCGCTTGCACTTATATTTATTGATCTGGATCGTTTTAAAGAAATCAATGACACACTGGGTCATGCCAAAGGGGACGTGTTATTGGTTGAGGCGGCAAAGCGCATTCATGAATGCGTTCGTGAAACTGACACAATCGCTCGTTTGGGTGGCGACGAGTTTACCGTGATCCTGCCTGATTTCGGCGAGGCTGCCACCCTTGATCGGATCGTCCAAAATATCTTAACAGAACTAACTGTGTCATTCGATTTGGGAGAGGGCGACATCGGGCATGTTTCGGCAAGCATAGGCATCACACTTTACCCTTACGATACCCTGAACATTGACGAACTGTTGAAACACGCGGATCAGGCCATGTACGCTGCAAAAGCAGCAGGACGCAACAATTTCAGCTATTTTACAGGCTCTATGCAGAAAAATGCGGAAGAGAAAGTAATGCTGACCAATGATCTTCGCAAGGCATTAAGCAATAATGAGCTTCAGGTTTACTACCAGCCCATTGTGGATATGAAAAGCGGGCAAATCACCAAAGCTGAAGCATTGCTACGCTGGAATCATCCCAAGAGAGGTTTGATCGGTCCATCCGAATTTATCCCTTTGGCAGAAGACTCAGGTTTAATCATTGAAATCGGAGAGTGGGTCTTCCACGAAGCAATTTCTACAGTCATTCAGTGGAATCAAATGTTCGGGCGCATTATCCAGATCAGCGTTAACAAATCCCCTGTTCAGTTTCTTCGGGCAGAGGAGCACCCATGGATAGATAGTTTGACAAGCTCCGGTCTACCCAAAGGCAGTATTACTGTGGAAATCACTGAAGGAATCCTGATCAAAGACTCTGCCAGGATCAAGGATGGATTGCGTGACTTCCGTGACAAAGGAATTGAAGTTTCAATTGATGATTTTGGCACAGGATTTTCTTCACTCTCCTACCTGAATCAATTCGATATTGATTATCTGAAGATAGATCAATCCTTTGTAAACAATCTGTCAGAATATGCCAGCAACAAGGCTCTGACTAGAGCAATCATCGTGATGGCACATTCGTTAGGTATCAAGACCATTGCCGAGGGTGTGGAGACTGAAATTCAACGGAATATGCTGATTGAATTTGGTTGTGATTATATTCAAGGATATTTGTATTCAAAACCAATTCCGACTTTGGAATTTGAAAAACTATTGGAAATCTGATGAGGCTCTTAAGGTAATTTAAATGAAAATTCGATACAACAAAAACGAAGTTATTGCAGCTGCCCGATTTGTCTTGGAAAAAAAACCAAGTTCTAAAATGCCATCTCATATTCATCATACGGATAGAGGGTATCTACCCGAGCGTGGCGAAGTTGATGAAATTTTAAAAAATATACGGTCTTTAGCGAAAGCCAATCGGGAAACCTTTGAGGCTATTCAGCAAACACCTGCAACCGGCGATGCGATTGTTAACCCGCTTAGTCAAAAATGGATTGAAGTGCTCGGCGTGGGTGGGTATTGGATTATTGCCAATATAGAAGGTAGTACCATAAATTTTTCAATTGCTGTATCTCCCTGGTTTGGAGACTACCTGAGCATTGATGAAGAAATTTAACAAAACCAACTTGTCTAAGTTCGATTTCTAGCTGAAATTTGGCGAACTTTTTCTCAAAAATAAATCGAATGCCTTTTTCGACCATCCTATAACGTGGCGCTATCTCAGAAGATTGGATGGCTTCTGCAAACGTCGGACACCACTAGATTTGAATATTGCCTCAGCGCCATTTCTGACGCATCCAGTGGCGACTCGGCTAATATTTCCAGTTTCATATCAAAATATTTGGCCCCGACTGGTATAAACCCGCATACTGTATAAGAGCTCATGAGTCGCTCCACTCGATAGCGCTATTACTCACTCCCGTCATCATTAAAAAAGCTGATAACGTGGCTAGGAAGTGACTCCTCTGTGTAGTCCGACTCGTACTCTTCCCAGCAGGAGTCATCATTTAACGTTCGGGTAATCAAGTGCAGTGAGGCAAAGTCTTTGAATGCGGCCGCGTTAAAAATTGCATGAGGTAAGAATTTATGATGCAGATGTTTTGCTTTCATGATCGCCTCCCTAGGGTGCTTACCATAACCTGTTCAATTACATGAGGTACGTTTAAAGAATTGTGTGACCATCATACATTTCCGAGTATTTTGGTCAAGAATAGTTTTAGGGAATTTTCCATCAGGGTTTATCCTAAATTAACGCATCCCCCATCTTTGACAACACTCAAGCTTGCCCAGCGGTGCTACCCCCATACAAAATCAATACAAATCTTGCGACCCCCAGCATCCTGATATTTCAAGATTGAAAAGCCTCTATTATTTTCCCCATAATTAAGTCTTAACATTATGATTTAATATCAATAATCACCTCTAATTTACAAACAAATTTTTCACAGCAAATTCACCTCAACATATTGTTTATTATATAAATTTTCAATTGTGCGTTTCCATACACATTGTAAGCATTACTACAAGCCGGTTTGACTCCGCCAATGAATTTTATTCTCCTTTAATATCAATTAATTAAATATAAAATTAAACATTGGCACGCCCCTTGCTCATAGGGAGATGCGGGACAGCAGTTAAAGCATTCTGGTAGCAAACGATGTCACCAACGAATCATTTTTTAGTGGTATTTTTTTAAGGAGATACATTATGGCTGCACTACGTCAAATTGCCTTCTATGGCAAAGGTGGGATCGGCAAATCCACCACTTCACAAAACACCTTGGCTGCTCTGGCCGAGATGGGCCACAAAATTCTGATCGTTGGTTGCGATCCGAAGGCCGACTCGACCCGTCTGATTCTGCATGCAAAGGCACAGGACACCGTTCTGTCTTTGGCTGCTGAAGCCGGCTCCGTGGAAGATCTGGAACTGGAAGACGTGATGAAGGTCGGTTATCGCGATATCCGTTGTGTTGAATCCGGTGGCCCTGAGCCTGGTGTAGGGTGTGCCGGTCGTGGCGTGATCACTTCCATCAACTTCCTGGAAGAAAACGGAGCGTATGACGGCGCTGATTATGTCTCCTACGACGTGCTGGGTGACGTGGTATGCGGCGGCTTCGCCATGCCGATTCGTGAAAACAAGGCGCAGGAAATTTACATCGTTATGTCCGGCGAAATGATGGCTATGTATGCAGCCAACAACATCTCCAAGGGAATTCTGAAGTACGCAAACTCCGGTGGTGTGCGTCTGGGTGGTCTGGTATGTAACGAACGTCAAACTGACAAAGAGTACGAATTGGCTGACGCCTTGGCGAAGAAGCTGGGCACCAAACTGATTCACTTCGTTCCCCGCGACAACATTGTTCAGCACGCTGAACTGCGCCGTATGACCGTGCTGGAGTACGCACCCGAGTCGAAGCAGGCTGAAGAGTATCGCCAACTGGCCAAGAAGATCCATGAAAACGCCGGCAAGGGCACCATCCCGACCCCGATCACCATGGAAGAACTGGAAGACCTGCTGATGGAATTCGGCATCATGAAGAAAGAAGACGAATCTGTCATCGGCGTGGCAGCTAACGCAGCTTAATCCGGCAACTGACCTGAAGCGTGTCATGAGCCAAGTTTTCAAAGTCATGGCACGCTTTCTAAGGCGGCTCCGCAAAGGGCTTGCGAATTTGGAGAAGCAATACGGACTGCGCGTCCTTTGCTGAGCTGTTGAAATTTTTTAACTTAATATTTAGGAGGGCATCATGAGCCTTACTGTTGAAGAAACAAGAACACGCAACAAGGAATTGATTGAGGAAGTTCTCAGCGTTTATCCGGAAAAAAGTGCCAAGAAACGTGCCAAGCATTTGAGCGTGCATGAAGAAGGCAAGAGCGATTGCGGCGTTAAGTCTAACATCAAGTCGTTGCCTGGCGTGATGACCGTTCGCGGTTGCGCCTATGCCGGTTCCAAAGGCGTGGTTTGGGGGCCGATCAAGGACATGATCCACATTTCTCACGGACCCGTCGGCTGTGGTCAATATTCCTGGTCCACCCGCCGTAACTACTACATTGGCACCACCGGCATTGACGCTTTCGGTACGATGCAGTTCACCTCCGACTTTCAGGAAAAAGACATCGTATTCGGCGGCGACAAGAAACTGGAAAAGCTGATTGATGAAGTTGAAATGCTGTTTCCCCTGAACAAAGGTATCTCGGTTCAGTCAGAATGCCCGATAGGACTGATCGGCGACGATATCGAAGCGGTATCCAAAAAGAAATCCAAGGAGATGAACGGCAAGACCATCGTGCCGGTGCGCTGCGAAGGTTTCCGAGGCGTGTCGCAATCGCTGGGGCACCATATCGCCAACGACATGATTCGCGACTGGGTGTTTGACAAGACTGACCCGAACAAAAATGCGTTCGTCGGTACACCTTACGATGTGGCCATTATCGGTGACTACAACATCGGCGGCGATGCCTGGTCTTCACGTATCCTGCTGGAAGAAATGGGCCTGCGCGTGATTGCTCAATGGTCCGGCGACGGCACCATCGCGGAAATCGAGAACACTCCCAAGGCCAAGTTGAACGTGCTGCACTGCTACCGTTCGATGAACTACATTTCGCGTCATATGGAAGAAAAGTACGGTACACCCTGGGTTGAATACAACTTCTTCGGTCCGTCCAAAATCGAAGCCAGCTTGCGCGAAATCGCCAGCCACTTCGACGACAAGATCAAGGAAGGTGCCGAGCGTGTCATCGCCAAGTATCGCGCATTGATGGATGATGTGATCGCCCAATTCAAGCCGCGCCTCGAAGGTAAAAAAGTGATGTTGTATGTGGGCGGTCTGCGTCCCCGTCACGTGATCGGTGCGTATGAAGATCTCGGCATGGAAGTGATAGGTACCGGCTACGAATTCGGCCACAACGATGATTACCAGCGCACCACGGATTATGTCAAGGATGCCACGCTGATATACGACGATGTGACCGGCTACGAATTCGAGAAATTCGTGGACAAGATCAAACCTGATCTGGTGGGCTCCGGCATCAAGGAAAAATATGTATTCCAGAAAATGGGCGTTCCTTTCCGCCAGATGCACAGCTGGGACTACTCCGGCCCTTACCACGGCTACGACGGCTTCGCCATCTTTGCCCGTGATATGGATATGGCGATCAATAGCCCGGTATGGAACCTGACCAAGGCTCCCTGGAAAAAGTAATCCAACGACTGACCTTAAATTTTGGAGAATGTCATGACCCAATCAGCAGAAAAAGTAATCGACCATGAAATGCTGTTCCGGCAACCGGAATACACCGAGATGTTCGAGAACAAACAAAAGAATTTTGAATACAAGCACCCGGAAGACAAGATCATTGAAATCCGCGAGTGGACGAAGACCAAGGAATATCAGGAAAAGAATTTCGCCCGCGAAGCGCTGACTGTTAATCCTGCCAAAGCTTGCCAGCCACTGGGAGCAGTGTTTGCTGCCGTCGGTTTTGCCAACACCCTGCCCTTCGTGCATGGTTCGCAAGGCTGCGTCGCTTACTATCGCTCGCATTTCTCACGCCACTTCAAGGAACCGACCTCCTGTGTCTCGTCCTCGATGACAGAAGACGCTGCCGTATTCGGCGGGCTCAACAACATGGTTGACGGTTTGGCCAACGCCTACAACATGTACAAGCCGGATATGATCGCTGTATCCACCACCTGCATGGCCGAGGTGATCGGTGACGACTTGGACAGCTTCATTAAAACCGCCAAGACCAAGGGCAGCATTCCTGAAGATTATGACGTTCCGTTTGCCCATACACCCGCCTTCGTCGGCAGCCACATCACCGGTTACGACAACGCGCTTAAAGGCATCGTCGAACACTTCTGGAGCAAAGCGGGTGAGCGCACACCCATTCCCAACAAGATTAACTTCATCGGCGGCTTCGATGGTTACACAACCGGGAATCTGCGCGAAATTAAACGCTTGCTTGGCCTGATGGGAGCTGACTACACTATTCTTGGCGACACCTCCGACATTTGGGATACACCGACCGACGGCGAATTCCGTATGTACGACGGTGGCACCACGAAGGAAGAGGTCAAAGCTGCCTATAACGCTTCCGCCACGATCTCGTTCCAGGAATTCTGCACCGAGAAGACCATCAAATATATTGCCAGCAAAGGACAGGAAACCGTCGCTTTGAACCAGCCCATCGGCGTGACCGGAACCGACAAGTTCCTGATGGAAGTGTCGCGTCTGACCGGCAAGCCGATTCCCGATGCGCTGACCAAAGAACGTGGCCGTCTGGTGGATGCCATCGCCGATTCACAGGCCATGATACACGGCAAAAAGTTCGCGCTGTACGGCGATCCCGACCTGATGCTTGGCCTGACTCAGTTCCTGCTGGAATTAGGCGCTGAACCGACGACAGTGCTTTCCACCAACGGCGATGACAAGTGGGCCGCCAAAGTTCAAGCGCTGTTTGATGCCAGCCCGTTCGGCAAGAATTGCAAAGTGTATCCGAAGAAAGACATGTGGCACCTGCGTTCGTTGCTGTTCACGGAACCGGTGGAATATCTGATCGGCAACACGCACGGCAAATACTTGGAACGCGATTGCAATGTACCGCTGATCCGCCTCGGCTTCCCGATTTTTGACCGTCACCACTACCATCGTTTCCCGATCTGGGGTTACGAAGGTGGACTGCGCGTCCTGGTCATGATTCTGGATGAAATGTTCGAACGTCTTGATCAGAGCACCATCATCACTGCCAAGACCGACATCAGCTACGATATCGTACGTTAACAGTCACCTCTCAAACCATTCCCTCTCCCGACGGGGGAGGGCTAGGGAGGGGGTCGTCGAAAACAACGCCCATCTATCTATAATCTGCAAATAAGGAACATCATGGCTAACATTACCTTCAGCTCACCCAAGCTGAAAAAAGACATCACGGTTTACGCAACCGCCGGGGACACCAGCACCCTGCTCAGCATTGCCAAAGAACACAAGATACCGATGAACTTTGAATGCGAGAATGGCGAATGTGGTTCTTGCTCAATTCAGGTCAGCATCCTTGAAAAGAAGCAACCTCTCGGCATCCATTTGACCGAGAAAGAAAAGACTGTCTTGAAGCTTTCCGGCAAGATCACCCATGCACAGATTGAGGCCGCCGAAACTTCAGATATGCCGCCGCCTTGGCGTCTTGCCTGTCAGTTTATCGTTCGCAATGAAGATATTCTGGTAAAGTTTTAGTACTCGCATCTTTCTCCGGACAGATGAGAAAATAGAATGACCACGATTATCTTTTACGAAAAACCCGGCTGTGGCAACAATAGCAAACAAAAAGCATTGCTTGCCGCAGCGGGTCATGAGGTCATTGCACGAAATCTGCTTACCGAGTCGTGGACTAAGGATCGCCTGCTCTCATTCTTTGGCAACAGACCTGTCGCGGATTGGTTTAACCGGGCCGCGCCACGTGTCAAATCCGGTGAGATTGTTCCCGAGCAAATTGACGAAGAACGCGGATTGGCTTTACTGCTTGAAGACTCTTTGTTGATACGCCGACCTCTGATCGAAGCCAATGGACGCAAAGAAATTGGTTTTGATCAGGCGATGATTCATGAATGGTTAGGCTTAGCGCCGAACGGGCGTGATTTGGAAACATGTCCGCGATCCTCATCGCACACCCCCTGCCCCAC
>Ga0316223_1003008_pt1 | contig 13082 bp, 3 predicted proteins | sample TBH18009metaG_FD_206007 | JGI IMG/M metagenome (GOLD analysis project Ga0316223, IMG submission 206007) | Freshwater microbial communities from Trout Bog Lake, Wisconsin, USA - TBH18009 | ecosystem: Environmental > Aquatic > Freshwater > Lake > Hypolimnion/Profundal zone | place: USA: Wisconsin...
CTACCCGTTCACCACCCTGCACCCGCAAATCGGCATTCTGGAATACCCGGATTTTCACCGGTTGACGGTGTGCGACGTGCCCGGGCTGATCGCCGGCGCGCACCGGAATGTCGGTTTGGGACATAAATTCCTGCGGCACATCGAGCGCTGCAAGGTGCTGGTGATATTGCTGGATTTGGCCGGCACGGACGGCCGCCCGCCTTGGGAGGATTATAAGAGCGTGCTCGAGGAATTGGAACTTTACGATCCCGCGCTCCTGAATAAGCCGCGCCTGGTGGTGGGCAATAAGATCGACGAGGCCGCCGCCGCCGAGAACCTCAAGAAGTTCAAACGCCGCGTGCCTCGGACTCCCGTGCTCACCATCTCGGCCGCCTTCGGCGAGGGCGTGGCCGGGTTCAAAGATACCATCCGCGAGGCGGTGGACAAAGCCAGTTCGCCGCCCCAGGCTGCCTGAGCCGGTGGCGCACGCCGCTGGCCGTAGCCCCGTGGCGCGCCTTCCCAGCCTGCCGTGTCGCCGACTTCCAAGTCGGCAGGATGTCCAATCGCTCCAATGCCCGGCGGGTTGGGAAATCCGCGCTACAGCCGACCTGGATGCCTGCGCCACAAACCAGCCATGAAATATGCGGGCTGAGGTTGGCGAGCGTCACCGCGCACCTTTGATCCAGGCTGGCTTGTGTTTTCCCCCGCCCCCGGTATGCTTCAAAGATGAACGGCAACAACCACCCAGCCTTTATCAAAGAGGATCCCTGGCGCATCTTCCGCATCATGGCGGAGTTCGTCGACTCGTTCGAGACGCTCTCCCGGGTCGGGTCGGCGGTGACCGTCTTCGGGTCCGCACGCACCCGGCCGAAGGATCCTTACTACCAGGCCACGGTGGAACTGGCCAAAGGCCTGGCCAAACATGACCTGGCGGTCATCACCGGCGGCGGGCCGGGCATCATGGAGGCGGCCAATAAAGGGGCCGCGCAGGGCAAAGGCCGATCCATCGGTCTGAACATCGAACTCCCCCACGAGCAGCAGGGAAATCGCTATGCCAACGTGCCCATCCATTTCCACTACTTCTTCTCGCGCAAGGTCTGTTTCGTCAAATACAGCGTCGCCTTCGTCTTCATGCCGGGCGGCTTTGGCACGCTCGACGAGTTTTACGAGGTGCTGACCCTCGTGCAAACGCGGCGCATCCCCGAGTTTCCGCTGATCCTCTTCGGACGCTCTCATTGGGAGGGGTTGCTCAAGTGGATGAAATACCAATTGGAAGACCGGACCCAGTACATCAGCAAGGGGGATCTGGACCTGGTCAAGATCGTGGATAACCCGCAGGAAGCGATCGATATTATCCTCGATTACCAACGGCGGGTGGGCGCGCCGGACATCGTTCCCAAGGCCTTCTCCTGAAGCCGCCCCACCCCCTCCGGCTCGTGTACCAGGTCACCCAGCTCAAAAACGGTCTGCGCATCGCCACGGCGGAGATGCCGCACATGCGAAGCGTCAGCCTCGGCCTCTGGCTGGGGATCGGGTCGCGCTACGAACGGGCCGAGTTGAGCGGGGCCTGCCATTTCATCGAGCACTTGCTGTTCAAGGGGACGCGCCGCCGCTCAGCCAAAGAGATCTCCCAGGCGGTCGAGGGCATCGGCGGCTATCTCAACGCCTTCACCAGCGAGGAGGTGACCTGCTATCATGCCCGCGCCGGCTACGAACGCTTCGACGAACTACTCGAGGTGCTCATGGACATGTTCCTCAATTCCAGGTTCGCCCCCGAGGACATCGCGAAGGAGCGCGACGTCATCAAGGAAGAGATGGCGATGTACCTGGACGAGCCGCAACACCAGGTCCAGGAATTGCTCAATGCCACGCTTTGGCCCAGCCAACCGCTGGGCCGATCGATTACCGGCACCAACCGCACGCTGGACCACCTGAACCGCGAGGCACTGGTCGGCTATTTGCGGGCCAATTACCTGGCCTCCAACGCCTTGATCGTGGTGGCCGGGAGAATCCGGCACGGCCAGGTCGTCCGCGCCGTCAGCCCGTACGCCTCGAAGTTCCGGTCCGGCGCCCCCGCACCCTTTGACCCGGCCCGCGAGGATCAGGCCGCGCCCCGCGTCCGCCTCCTCACCAAGCGCACGGAACAGACCCAGATCGCCCTCGGCATCCGGACCTGTCCCCGCAACGACGAGCGCCGCTACGCCCTGCGCCTGCTCTCGACCCTCCTGGGCGAGAATATGAGTTCCCGCCTGTTCCAGGTGGTGCGGGAAGATCACGGCCTGGCCTACTCGATCTATAGCACCCCCAGTTCGTTTCATGACACCGGCGACCTGGTCATCTCCGCCGGGCTGGACCTTGAAAACCTGCCCAAGACCCTGGATCTAGTGCTGAAGGAACTGCGCCGTTGCACCACCACGTCCCCCGGCGTCGCGGAACTCCGCCGCGCCCGCGACTATGTCATCGGCCAGATCGACCTCGGGCTGGAGAGCACGGAAACCCAAATGAACTGGCTCGGCGAACAACTCCTGGGTCTGGGTCGCACTGTCTCCGCGGCCACCATCAAACGCCGCCTCCAAGCCGTCACCCCCGGCGAAATCCGCGCCGCCGCCCGGGATTTCTTCCGCTCCGATCGCCTCAGCCTCGCCCTGGTCAGTCCGCTCAAGAAGGCGGACCGAGTGGAAAAGCAACTTCGGGTTTAGCCGGTTGCGATCCCCCTCAGGGAGGCCGTGGCTTTCAGCCAAGCCAGCCCCGATGCCGCTATTGCAGGAGCCGGAAGAACGTAATCACGGCGGGCGCTGGCATATAGACCACCCAGTAGTTGCCTTCCACGGTAACCGGGAGATTAACGTTGGACCACACGGGCGGTAGGAGGCTGGTGCTGGATTGCAGGGTGAACCCGGTGAAGTTCAGCGGCCAGGAGATACGGAGCAGGTTGCCCGGGGCGGCCGTGATGGAGAGCGGCGGCCGCAGGATGGCCGGGGTGACGCTGGGCACAATGCTGTAGGTGCCATTGGTTTGCAGTGGCACGAGCGCGGTGGCCAGAGGCGTGGTGGCCAGGATGTTGGTCCATGGTATCGTGGTAAACCCGTTGTTGAACCCGATGGTGTACCAGTCGCCCGCCACCGCATTCCACGACAAGAGCATGGAGTTGGTCCGGAAGACCTGGTCTTGCACGACGATCGGCTGCGCGCTCAGGAGCAGTCCAGCCGTCGGCAGGGTGGCGCGCAGGGTGTAGCCGACCTGGTTCGTGGGCTCATAGCTGTAAACGCCCAGGTACCAATCGCCACGGAGGTCGGGCAACGCACGGCTGGTGCGGACGACGATCTGCTCGGGTTGGGTGCCGGGCTGAGTACTCGAGGCGAAATAGGGCGCCATGGTGGGCGGCACATCGCGTTGCAACACCAGGTCCGCCGCGCCGCTCAGGCCATACAGCTCGAACAGGACCGCATCCACATAGTTGGTGATTTGGAACCGGAAGAAGAACCAGTGCGGCGGGCCGGGCGGCGCGAGGTAATTCGTATTGACCGTCGTCGAGGCCGCATAGTCGAGCCCGTTGGTCAACGTGATGATCGTGGGGTAATTCGTGTCGTAACAGGCCTGGACGGTGAACGGCACGTTGGTGGGGGCCGAGTTGAAAATGCCGACGTACCACCGGTTGGTCTGGACCGAGAACGGCGTGGTGTTGCTGACGATCATGATGACGTCGTCGTTGGTTCGCGGCGAGGCGCTGATGTAGTCGTAATGGGTCAGGTCCGGCAGCGGCAGGTGTTGGCTCAACACCAGGGTGACGTTGCTGCGGAAGCCAGTATAGTTGCTCTCGACACCACTGAGATAGAACGAAACGTCTTGCACGTAGCCGGGCGGCAGGTTGTTGGTCGAGACGTCGAATTGGTAATAGCGCGGGATGCCGGCGGGGCCGACCCGGCCGTTGGTCAAGGGCTCGCAGTTATCCAGCGTGAGGATGTCGAACCAGACCCCGACCGCGAAGGTGATCGCGACCGAGTTGGTATTGGTGACGGTCAGGAAGTAGCTCTGACCGGGATAGAGGATCGGGCCTGGATTGCCCGGGAGCCCAGCCACGTTGGTGGTCAGAATGTCGGTGGCGGTGGCATTGACCGGCGGCCAGAACAGGGCGTTGGTGAACGAGGTCGGGAAGGTGTTGGTATCGCAGAGGATGCCGACCGGGAGCGGGTTAACCCCAGGGCGGTCCATGGAGTAGAGGAGGACGTTGGTGGCATTGGTCGTCCATTGGGGCACCTGGACCACGAAATTCTGGTAACCGTTAGCCGGCAGCGAATTGGTGTAGGCCAGGCCATGTTCCAGGTAGATCGTAGGCTGAACCACGGCGGGGAAGGTCTGGAAGTTCAACTGCCAGGCGGCCAACTGGGCGAGCAGGTTGGTCGCCACGCTGCCCGGCCCGGCGCGGGTGTCGCTGATCTCCAGCGTCCAAAGTCCGAAGGCATCCCCGCCGAACAGGGTTTGCAGGGTCTGCTCGGGCAGGTAGTTGAGTTCGTCCGGTAGCACGGTCAGCGAGATGCCGTCCACGATCGTGCCCGGCAGCAGGCCCTGCATCGTCAACAGCGCATTGGTGCTCAGGGCGGCGAACTGGAAGGTATGGGTCGTCCATTGGGCATTGTCACCATAGACCAGGTCGTGCTGAGTCCCATTGATGGAGACGCTGAGTTTGGCCAGGCTTTCGGCGGGAGCGACGGTGAGGTCGGCCTTGCCCAGCGCGCCGCGGGTGTAGATTTCCAGGATCTCCTCCGCCGTGAGGGCACGGCCATAGAGGCTCAGACCGTTAATCTCGCCGCTGAAGGGCTCCGAGAAGTCGTTGCGGCTCCGGGCGCCGATGGACACACCGGGGCTGAACGCCGGATCCAAGTCGCGGAAGGGGAACCGGCTGGTAAACTCGGTATAGCTAACCCCGTTGGTCGCCAGCGGATCCTCGAGATAAACGTCCTGGTTAGCGGGAGTGAGTTGGACGCCGTTATAGTAGATGCGCAATTCGTTGGTGGGCCACAGGCCATTGTCGGTCCAGGGAACATTGGACTCGAAGACCACAGCCACATGCTGCCATTGGCCAGCCGTTACCGGCTGGTGGGCGGTTTCGAGGGTGACCCCGCAATCCGCATGCAGGCCGTCCTGGATGTGCAGGAGGATGTCCAGCGTGTCCGGCGTGACTCGTTCCAGGGCGAAATAGTAGGGCGACATGCAATCCCGGCCGTCGCCGCGGAACAGGATTTGTTCGGGCGTTTCCACGACGAAATCGGCGCGCGTGAACGGTTTGATCCAGGCCTCGATGGTGAAGGCGTTGGTTACCCGGAGGTTGGCCGGGTCGCCAATCTCGAGTTTTGAAACCAGTTTCGTTTTGGGATCCGTTATCCCCGGGAGGAGCAGGGAGTTGGTGCCGACGGCGGCGTCTCGGATGGTGGCGGCCTTCTGGATGAAAGCGGCGTCATTGCCCCCCAAGAGGTCCCAGGCGCGGTGGTCCAGCGGGTTGATGTCGCCCGGCCACCAACTCACGGCGCCCGGGCCGCGCACCGAGTAGGAAAGCTGGTAAAGCTGACCCGGCGTGGTGGGCACCCAACATTCGATGCCGTTCATGCCGAGCACGGCGGAATTGGCGCCGCCCGCCGCCACCAGCGCGTTGCTGATGACCGACACCGGCCCGCCGATATTGGTCCAATAGAGCGGCACTCCGGGCGTGTTGGTCGTACCCAGAATGGCGCTCCCCGCCGGATAGACTCCCGGCCGCGCGTTCTCGAAGTCATTCGTAAAGACCATCGTCGCGGGGAAGTTCGAGACGATGTACGGGTAGTTCGCGAATTTGATCGGCAAGAGCGCCAGGTTGGTGTTCTCGGTGAAATGCATCAGCCCGCCGAAGTAGTTCGTGGTGACGGCCGAGAGCACGAAATCGTCCACCACCAGGTTCGGGTCGCAGTTGGTGAACCGCATCGGGGTGGTGTTGGTGGCGGGTCCATTGGTGGTCGCGAGCATGACCAGGTTGCTGAACCAGAACGAATTGGTTTCCCAGACCGGCCCGTTGGTCGAGTAGAGGCCGTTGGTGAACGCAAACGTGGCGGTCCCCAGGCTGCTGAGCAACTCGACCGAGAGCGAGGCCCCCGTGGGGGTATTGGTCAGCGGGCACCAGAGAACATTGGTGCCATACATGCCGTTGGTGCCGGCCTGGTAGATCGCCAGCACCTCGCACGCCGTCAGCGGCCGCTCAAAAATACTGAACTCGTCCAGGCCGCCGCTATAGGCCAGGCCGGGAGGTGTCGGAGAGACCTCCCAGCTCAGGATGTCGTGGTTCTCCCAGGCCGCCCCGCAGCGGGCGCCAAAACCGATCCAGCCGTAGCCTCGCTCATCGAGACCCTGGGCCAGCGGCACCGGGAACTTGGAAATAGCGGACAGCCCATCGATGATCACGTCCATCAAGGCGCCGTCGCAATGGATCTGCACCAGGTGCTCGTTGCCGTCCTTGAGATTCACCGGCGTGCCGTTGAGGTCGTGTTGTAGGATCCACTTTCCGTCGTTGGTGCAAATGCCCACAAAATTTCCGCTCGGCTCCAGGCCGACGTTCCACCAGGTATTGAACGAGACCCCCACCCCATCGATAGGCACCCCGTTGGTTTCCGCACCGTACTCGGTGCCGAGGGCCATGGGACTGCCCCGTTGGACGGTGAACGAAAACCCATCACCGCCCGGCGTGGGTCCCGGGGTCCCGCCCATGCCACTGATCTTAAAGCGGAAGGTCGTGGAAAAACCGCCGGCGAGGAATAGCTTCTCCGCATGCCACGCCCCTCCGAACGCCCCGCTCACAGCGGGGGTCAATCGCAGGGCGGTGCCAAATGGCGCTGCCGCGCTGACCAGGTTCAGACCGGTGGTGTCGCTGAAATTAGTGTAAGCGAAGGACTGGACCGGCGCCGGGTCATAGCCGAAGTAGAGGTCGCCCACCGCCCGTGGGAAGAAGGCGTTGTTCGAGAGGATTTGCGAGAGGGCCAGGTGGCCGTTGGTATAGAGCATGGCCTGGCTGTGCAGCGGCTCATACGTGAGGGCCACGTGCTGCCACCCACTATTGGTCAGGACGTTGTTGGTCAACGCGATGAAAAACGGAACCGCGTTGGTGTCATAGAACGCCGCGGAAATCCCGCCGGGTGCCGGGTTCGTCGAGGAGAGATCGCCCAGCCAGAACTGGAACCCGACCGGCGCCGGATTGGTCGGGTCGTAATACTCCACCAACGGTGCGCGGTTGCTGACATCGTCGGGCCGAATCCAGCCCTGAAGGCTGAAGCCATAGGGACGCGGACCGACATCCAGCGCCGGCGAGCGCGGGACGACCATGCGCGTGCCCACGCCGTCGCCAAAGAACGCCTGGCTGACCATGCCCGTCGTGCTGCTCCACCCGACGTTGCCGTAGAGCAGGCCCGCCTGCCCGCCGAAGATATCCGAGGCATCGTAGTCAAACGGCCACCAGGAGACCATGCCCACGAGGTACGGCGCATGCGTGGCGCGGAAGGTCATCTGGTAAAGCGTGGTATTGGTGAGCGGCAGCGGGAACGCAGACGCGTTGGTGGACGGCAACGCATTGGACACGATGCCCTCGCCCAGCACCAGGAGGTTATTCGAGAGCCACGGCGCCGGGAGAGTCGGATAGACGTTGACGTAGTTGGTCAGCACGCTCCAACCGTCGAAGGTCGCCCCGGGCGCGTAGGCCCCGACCGGCACACCGTCGAAATTGTTGGTATAGAACGGCGTCAGGGTGTAGGTCGCAAAGCCGGGCGCCACCTGGCCGCTGCTCTGGATGCTGAACGTGCCCAGACCGTTGGTGGTGTCCGCGCCGCGATTTTCAAAGAGCAGCACCCGTTGACCGCTGGGATTGATGAGCGTGATCGCCAGATCCGAGACGCGGGTGAGATTGGTCAGCAGCAGGCCGACATCCATCGAGGCGATCCGCAGGTGGTTGGTGACGTCCATCACCGTGTAGGAGACCGCGTTATCGGGGATGGCGGTCAAGGGGTTGGTCGCATAGGAGACGGTCTGAACCTGCGTAAGCCCGTAGGTCAGGATGGCGATGATATAGACCTTGGTGACATCAGGGCCGAGGTTGCAGACGGTGACGTCGTAGGTAGTGGGCGTGAGCGGGGGATTGCTGAATTGATCCAGGGTGACGCTGACGCCGGGCGCGCCGGTGACCACCGGGCTGCACGCCCCCGCCAGCGAGCAGACCTCCAGCGAGATCGGCCCCGTGCCGGACAGGATGCTGGCCGAGATGGTCATCGAGGTCACTTGCGGCGGGATCTCGATGTAATCGTCGGTGCAGTGGTTGGGCAGGATGGTATTGGTCACCCCGGCGATGAGCGGCTGCTGGCGCTCGAGGAAGATGCCGATTGGGAGGTACTCTCCAATGTGATTGAGCGCGTTGTCCTCCTCGTAAAACGTGAAAATGCTGTTCAGACGCTTGCCGGCGAAGTTCCGGAGCGAGCCGGGACCGTCCGTGTGCCGCGCTCCCAGGATATCGCCCTGGTTGCTATCGTCGTAGATGAACTCCTGGTTGAGCACGGCCGTTTGCGGGGCGTGATTATTGAGGACGCAGTAGAGATTGCCGGGATAGCTGAGGATGCCGGCCAGATCGCCCATCAACTCATGGGTGATGATGTTGGTGACGATGACGCGGCGAACCAGCATGGTGGGGTCCGAATTCGGGCCGATCAGCACGTTGGTGATGCCCGGATGCTGCGGGTCGCCGTCCGGGATGGCCATCCACTGACCCCAAGGCAGGTGGCCGCCGAAGGCGTCCGACGAGGAGAATGGGTTCAGGCTGAAGAGGACCTGCAAGACGTACTGCGCCGCCATCTGGTCCTCGGACTTCACGCCGATGTAGTAGAGGCCGGTAACGGCGTTCGACAAGACAATCGCGCCGGAACCCTCGCGCCCGATCAGCTTGTAGGAGTTGCTGACCACCAGCGGGTCGAGCAGCAGCAGGTTGGCGTCGGTCGAGACATACATGTCAATGTCCGCTTCCACTCGGGTGGAATTCGAGAGGAACAACGAGTCCACGCCCATCCGCGGGGTCGAGAGCTCCAGCGGGTTGGCCAGGAGGAAACGCGCGTTGGTGAACGAGGAACCGTTGCTGATGACGTAGAAATGCCACTGGTTGGTGATACCCAGCGTGACCAGGGCGTTGGCATCGGTCGGCAGCGTGAACGTATTCGTCCCCAGCAACGGCGAGTTGGCCCCCACCCGCTGGTCCGTCAGGGTCTGGCCGTAGTAATTGTCGCTGCCCACGAAACTGTTCGTCATCGTGGTGAGGTTCGGAATATTGGAACTGCTGGTCGCCAGCCGCTTGAAGGTCATCGCATTGGTAATACTCCCGTCGCCGCAGGACACCACCAGGGCATAGTCCTGGGCAATATTATTGGTGTTCTGGGGCACCGCGTTGACGTTCACGCGATGACCAATGACGGTGATGATGTAATTCGTGCCGAGCGGGGGCGGGATGAAGATGTTCTCGACGTTGTTGACGAAGTCGATGTTCGGAACCGTATTGGTGTTCCACGGCAGGTTGTAGTCGTTGACCCCGATGATATCGTTGCCGAAATAATCCAATTCAAAGGTGGTGCCGATCGAGTCCAGGTTGGTGGCTTGGAGATCGAGGTCGTTGACCAATTTGACGCCGGCCACCGGGTTGCCGGGCGGGTCGGACCAGACGAGGGTGATCTTCAACGGTTGGTTGATGGCCTCCGGCGCGATGGCGATCTGGTAATTGTGGCGATCCCCCGTGGCCAGCGAGTTGGTCGGGTCCTGGTCCACCAGGAACATGGAATTGGTCGGCGCCGCCTCGTTGACCAGACCCGGGTGGAGGCTGGTGGGCAGCGAGAGCTTCCCCCAGCCCTGGTAATTGATGTTATTCTGGACCTGGAAATTGTAGCCGTTGCCCATCGAGCGGGCGCCGTTGATGAGCATGGCCTTCAACAACGCGGGGCTGTGACCGTAGAGACCGCCCCAGGTGTTCGTGCGCGGCGACGGGAGGTGGGCGGGCGACTCGAGAAACTCGAGCATCAGGGCCAACACGCCCGAGACCTGGGCCGCCGCCATGCTCGTGCCCGATTCATAACGGTAGTTCGGCCCCACGTCGTTGTTCAGGTTGCTCAACACCTGGAAGGTATCGTCGTTGGTCACCACGTAGGTCAGGTCCACCCCGATATCCAGCAGCACCGTCTGGGTCGAGGTGTTCACCACGGTATAAACGTAATTGGTGCCAGTGGCCGGCGGATTCAGGATGGTGAGGAGGTTGGTCCCCACATAATCGAACGCCGGGAGTGGCAGCCCCATGGTGCTGACGAAGATCGGCATGTCCGGACTGGGGATCGAGTTGGTCTGGTGTAACAGCGGGTACGGGTCGGCCGGGCGTCGGTGCACCAACTCGATGTTGATGGCCGTGGTGGTATCCGGCAGGTCCACCGTGCCGACAAACACGTCGTTGGGCGCCAGGAGGACATCGGTCGGGTGCTGGCGGAGATGATAGCCGTAATAGGATTGCTGGTCCCATTCGGTCGATCGGGCCGAGACGATGAAGGTGCCGGGCGCCGTCAGGTCCGGTTTAAACCGCCCGTAGTCGCCTTCGAGGCCGATACCGACATTGCCGCGGCTCGAAAACGAGGCCAGCTGGCTGTTGTTGTCGGTTTCCGGCGTCCAGAGTTCCACGCTGTTCGTGATGTTGGTGCCCGTAAAGAAGTCGGTCGTAATGGTGGTGACCTTGTTCGTGATCTGACGCAGTGATTCATAACCGCCCACCGTGATGACGTTCTTGGCGGTGGCCGGGGACTGAATGCTATCGGGGTTCCCGCCCGTCCCGTCGTCCTGCCCGCGCCCGCCATCGCCGGCGGAAAAGACGAACAGGATCGGTTGCGAGCCGGACACCAGCGGCAGGGCGTCGCGCACCGCCGCGTCGTATCTGGCGGCCGCGAGGTCATAAGTGGCCACCTGCGACCGGTAGGCCAGGTCCGAGTAATTCCAGCTATTGTTCGAGATAAAGGCGTTGGTCAGCGCGGCCGTCTCCTGGAGATAGCTATCCGAATAACTGGGGCCGAACGAGAAATCGTCGGCGTAGCTGGGACCGAAGAGGGGATCGGTGAGCATCGAGAAGAGCGTCGCCCCCGGCGCCATCCCGCGGAACTGGTTGTTGGTGCCGGGCAGGATCGATCCCTGGGCATTGGTCACGCTGGAGGATTGCAGGCCGCTGCCGGCGATGATCCCGGCCACATGGGTGCCGTGCCCGTTGGTGTCGGTGGCGCTCAAGGGCGAATCGGCGATCACCCGCCCCGCCAAATCAGGGTGGTTGGTATCCACACCCGAGTCGTTGATATTGACGAGGATGTTGGTCCCGGTCAGGCCGAGATAGTTGGTGAGTACCGACGAATCGGTCGCCACGCCATCGAGGGGCCGGCTGAGGTCGTTGGCCGGCGCGCGCTGATGCACCAATTCGATTTCCTGCACGCCCGGCAGCCCGGCCAAGGCGGGCAGGCCATCGGCGGGCGGACGCACCTTCACCACCGCGCCAAACGGCGAGCGCTCTTCCGAGATAACCTGCGCCCCGAGTTGCTGCAACTGGGCCAGGGTCGCCGCCCGCGCATCCGGAAACAGGAGCACGTTGAGCGCCGTCTGCGCCGGCAGCGGGGTCTGCTCCACGGCCAGCTCGAGCAACACCCCCTTGAGCTTATACTCGGGCTCGAAGGGCAGCACGGTTTGCACCTGCGCCGACTGGGCCGAGAGGCTGCCGGCCGTCGCCGCCGAGGCCCGCACCAGGTAGGCATTGTTGGGGATGTAACCGACCACCGTGGCCCCCGCCGCCTCGACCAGCGCCCGGAACCGGGCATCAATGCCGTTGCGGGCCTGGACGATATAGCTGCCGGGATCGCCGTGGGAACGAAGATGCTCCGGAATCGCTAGGGCCATCGGCTGGGTCGTGTCCAGGGAAGCATTCTCGAGCAGGATGGCCTTTTCGCTCCGGCCCAACTGGCCGGCGGTCTTGGTCGTATTGGTGAGCCGGTAATTCTTGTGCGCGGCGGCGTTGGTGGCCGCGGGGGCGGCGTTCAGGCTGCCCGCCTGGGTCAGCAGCGCGAACGGGCCTTTCACCAGGGCCCGCGCGGCCTGGGGCGCGGCGTTGGTGCTCGCCGGCGTCACCGCGGGCGCCGGTGCCGGCTTGCCCGCCCACTGGTCGCCCAACCGCCAGCAATACATCGCCCCGACAAAGCACAGCACGCTGATCGAGAACCAAATTAAAGGACGTGAGCGCATAGGTTTATGAATTCAAGAGTTAATGGAAAAAGTGGACGTCGGCAGCTTGGCCATTAACACCGAGGCTTCAGCCCGGTGTGGCGGGACGGTTCGATCGATAAGCCGTTTCAACGGCTTCCCGGAGTTCGGGCCAAACGGTTGCAACCGTGCGTCCGCCGCCCGCGCGCGCCCCCACCGGGCGGAAGCCCCGGCGTTAATAGAACATTGTCTCGAGCCACCGGACGCGAAAGCGCGGGAACACCGCGCACTCCAAAGGCTTCGCCAGATTCCAACGCGCTCACCCAGCCGCGAAGCGTTTGGAGTGCGGTGTTTCCCACCGCTTTGGCGGCCGACCGTCACCAGGCCCACAATCGGGGACTGATTCGCGCGCCCCATTTCTTTCCCCCTCATCGCTTCGAGCCTGCGGATCGGCACGCTGAACCCAGCGTGGAAACGCTGGGTTATTTTCGGGCAGTCCCTGGGGGACCTCGGCTTGCGGACGCGGCCATTCATCGAGCGACTCCTAATCCGGCGGGAGGACATTATAGCTCTCGACGACGGCGCGGGGGTTGCCGGGGGCGCCTTCAATCCGCACCACGGCGCGAGTGGTGGTCTCGGCGGTGATCTGGTAGTTGGTGCAGAGATTGAGATATGGCCCGGAGGTGACGCGCGAGCGATCCGCCGGCTTGAGCGCCTGCCCATAGCAATACACCACAAACCGGGGCTGCTCGCCGCCCTTGAGCAAACCCAGGATCTGCTGCGGGATCCGCTCGATGACCGAATCCGGCAGGTTCGGTTTGGTGGCCAGACCGTTATATACGGGG
>Ga0316223_1003017_pt1 | contig 13051 bp, 10 predicted proteins | sample TBH18009metaG_FD_206007 | JGI IMG/M metagenome (GOLD analysis project Ga0316223, IMG submission 206007) | Freshwater microbial communities from Trout Bog Lake, Wisconsin, USA - TBH18009 | ecosystem: Environmental > Aquatic > Freshwater > Lake > Hypolimnion/Profundal zone | place: USA: Wisconsin...
AAGCCGGATGCGGGAAAACCGCCCGTCCGGTTTGATGAGGGGCGGGAAGCAGACGGTCATTGGCCTCAGGGCCTCCCAATCCGTCGTTTCCCGCCTACTCTACAGCCTGCGAAGAGCCTGTCCTGAGTCTGTCGAAGGAATCTCGCGAGGCCGGATGAACGCAATTTTGATATCAAGCGTTTTCGGAACGGATGGCATCGCCGGCAACGCCGTCAGCTTCGAGAATGGTGAACTGTGACGCGGCGTTCCCTGGTTTACCGTGAGATCCTTCGCAAGCTCAGGATGACAGCTGATAAAGTGCTCCGATTCTTCGGAAGCGAACCGCATTGTCCGTAAATCATCTGCGTCCATCTCAGTCCGTCCGCACGCACGACTCGATCTCTCGCACCCGGAAAGTCGCGCCGTCGACTTCGAAGAGGATTTGTTCGAGGTGCTCGGTCTCGACCCAGAGCGAATCGACGGCGAGGCGCAATTGTCCGCGCAAAACCGGGCCGCTTCGCAGCGTCAATTCGACCTGGTGTTCCAGCGGCAGACCGGCCCGGGCCGCGAGTTTGCGGATATGTTCCATCCGTTCATCGCGCCACGCATTCAGGCCGTGTTCCGCGGGGTCTTCGTTTTCCGCCGACTTCGTTTTCGCGTTCTCGGGCGGCGGGTCGTCTGCGAGCAGAGCAGACTCGGCGTCGAAGGCAAAGCTCAATTGAGACGGATCGGGGGTGGCTGGTTCCATGGCTATGGCGGTGGCAGGGTGCAGACCACCGCGGTGCCGCGCGGTTTGAGTCTGCGAAATTCGAGGGTCGCCCCGATGGCTCGAGCGCGCACCCGCATTACCTGGAGGCCGATGCCCGAACTGGTCTGCGGTTTTGGTTCGAAGCCGATCCCGTTGTCCCGCACCGTGAGCACCAACGTGCGCCGTTCTCGCGCCAGTTTGATTTGCAGCCGCGTAGCCTTTGCGTGTTTGGTGGCATTGCGAACCGCTTCCTGGGCGATCCAGAACAGGTGTCGTGAAACCGAAGGATCGTCGAACTCGACGGTATCCGGCAGGCTCAGGATGCACTTGGTGGCGGTCGCGGCTTCGACTTGTTCGGCCATGTAGCCAATGGCGGCCAGCAGCCCGTCGCCGTCATCGACATCCATCGGAAGCATCGAGAACTCCTTGAGCATCTGTTTCATCTCCTGGCCGGCATCCTTGGCCAGCTCGACAATCGCCCGCGCGTCGTTCGCTTGGGGCAGTCCATTGCGGGTCAACTCGTCAAAGAGCGTGCTGGCGTAGAGCCAGATTCCGGTGACCGATTGGCATGGCCCTTCATGGACCAGGGCGGCCAGGCGCTGCCGCTCGTGGTCGGAAAGATCGACAATCTTGCACTCGGTCGCGCGCGCCGCCGAAATATCCCGCACCGCGCCCCAAATGCCGAGCGGTTCGCCGTCGACGCCCCGAAGGACCGCGCCTTTGGTCACCTCCAGAGCGCGCAATCCCGTATCGATCTTCACAGAAATCTCGAAGATGCGAACCTTGCCGGTTCGCTCGACGTCCGCATTGTAATCCCCAAGAACGTGCGCGACGGTCTTGTTTCGCAGTTGCTTGAAATTGCGCCCCACGAGCTTGGTTGCCGTTACGCCGAACAGGATGGTGAAAGCGGGATTGACTTGTTGGACCTGCCCGGCGGAATCGCACAGGAACATCGCTTCGCTGGTTCCGTGAAAAAGCGCGGAGAAAAGGGCGCGAAACTCACGCCGGCCCGCTTCGACATGATGCGCGTGAGTAATCTCGCGATGGCAAAGCAATGCTCCGTTCGTTGACGGCAACAGGGTTGCCTCCAGAAGAAACCAACGCTCCGTTTCCTGGTAGTGGCACGGATATTCGACGGAGAATTTATTAATGTCGCCCGCCATCAGCGCCTCGAACTTCGTGCGAAACCCGCTGGCTTCCGGAAGCGGCGCGCCGTTCGGGTCCTGGCAGGCGGCAAGGTACCTGACTCCCGCGCGGACCCGCTCCGGGTCGCAGCCGTTTTGTTTCGCGAACTGGCTCCAAGCGCCATTGACCGCGACGATCCTGCCCTCGCCGTCAACGACGGCGGCGCACGCGCTCAGGGCGTTCAGAATGTCGAAGTCGACACTCAAGCGGCAACGAGACTCGTCCATATAAGCCTTTAGGCTTGTTACCGAGAGCCGTTAAAGCCCTTTCTAAGCCGGCGACTCGGTCAACCCGTCAGGGTAATCCGGGGACAAAATCGCTCCCTCGTGAGGATGCGGCGGCGGTTCGATCCGCGGCTTGTCTCCGCCGCCCGTTGTTGGCGGGGGATTCGTGATTTTGCCGGTCAGGAAGATATCCTTGATCTGCGGGCCGTCGAGCGTCTCGTATTCCAGCAGTGCCTTGGCGATGCCCTCCAATTGCGCCCGATGCTCCAGAAGCAGCGTCTTTGCGCGGGTGTAAGCTTCATCGCAAAGACGGCGCACTTCGCGGTCGATCTCCAGAGCTGTCGCTTCGGAGTAATCGCGGTTCTTGGAAATGTCCCGACCCAGGAAAACGTAATCCTCGTGCTGGCCGTATTCGACCATGCCCATCTTCTCGCTCATACCGAATTCGCAGACCATCCGGCGCGCCCGGTTGGTGGCCATTCGGATGTCCATCACGGCGCCGCTGGTAACGTCCCCGAACGCAATCTCTTCGGCCACGCGCCCGCCCATCAGGACGATCATGTCGTCCAGCAACTGATTCTTGCGCCAGTTGAAGCGGTCTTCCGTGGGCAACTGCATGGTGACGCCCAGCGACGGCCCGCGCGGAATGATGGTGACCTTGTGCAGCGGCTCGGTATTTTCCAAAAGCTCCACCAGGACGGCGTGACCCGCCTCGTGGTAAGCGGTGTTTTCCTTTTCCTTCTCGCTGATCGCCATGCTGCGGCGTTCCCGGCCCCAGCGCACTTTGTCCCGCGCTTCCTCCAGTTCCGGCAGGGTGATCGCTTTCAGTCCCCGACGCGCCGCCAGCAGCGCCGCCTCGTTGACGACATTGGCCAGCTCCGCCCCGGAATAACCGGGCGTGCCGCGCGCAATCACCGCCAGATCGACATCCTCGGCCAGCTTCACCTTCTTGACATGCACCCGAATGATTTCCTCGCGCCCCTTCACGTCGGGCAGGCTCACGGTAATCTGCCGGTCGAAGCGGCCCGGACGCAGCAGCGCGGGGTCGAGCACATCGGGCCGGTTTGTCGCCGCGATGATAATGACGCCCTCCTGGGTGTCGAAGCCGTCCATTTCCACCAGCAAGGCGTTCAGCGTCTGCTCGCGTTCGTCGTGGCCGCCGCCCAGACCGTGACCGCGGTGCCGTCCGACGGCGTCGATTTCGTCGATGAAAATGATGCACGGGGCATTCTTCTTCCCCTGTTCGAACATGTCCCGCACCCGGCTGGCGCCCACGCCGACGAACATCTCCACGAAGTCCGAACCGCTGATGGAGAAGAACGGCACGTCCGCCTCGCCGGCGATCGCTCGTGCCAGGAGGGTCTTCCCGGTTCCCGGAGGCCCGACCAGCAACACTCCCTTGGGAATGCGTCCGCCCAGCTTCTGGAACTTCTTCGGGTCTTTCAGAAAATCGACCAATTCCTGCACCTCGTCCTTGGCTTCCTCGACACCGGCGACGTCCTTAAAGGTGATTCGGTTTCGGTCGCGCGAAAGAAGGCGCGCCTTGCTTTTGCCGAAGTTGAGCGCGCCTTTGCCCGCCATCCGAAGCTGCTGCCGGAAGAAAAAATAGAGCATCAGCAGGATCAGCCCGATCGGGACGACAAAATTAACCAGCGCCGCTGCGACCGCGTTCGACTCCGCTTTGACAGCCACGTTGAGCTTTGCCTCCCGAAACTGCTTCAACAGATCCGGTATCATCGTGCCCAGCACCTCCACCCGGAAATTGACGTTCTGGCCGGAGGGCTCGACGTACACCCCGTGAATCCACTGGGTCGGACGCCCTTCCTCGACGAGAATTTCCAAGGGTTCATCGGTGCGGATTTGCTTTTCCGCCAGCATCCGTTCGAGTTCCCAGTAGCGTTTGGTCTCCACGTTCTGCATGGGATTGCGAACGAAAAAGGCGAGTCCGATGACAGCAATCGCCACGGCAAATAGAAGGATGCCCCGCCAGTTGAGGTTGGGATCGGAACCGCCGTTGCCGTCGCTGCCGTTCCGGGGAGGGCGTTCTTTGGAATTTCGTGGTTCGAGCTGTGCCATTATAATAAAGTGAACCGACCCTGAGGCGTTCCTCAAGGAAGGAGGGGAAAATCTAGGCGTTATCCCGAAGAGGTCAACTCAGTAAATCGCAAAGTGACACAGGCGTCCCGCCCAATACTGTTCGGATAAGCAGCGGTTTCGAAAACGGGTGGGTTTTTAATGGTCGCGTCAGCGTCTTGGAGCGGCAGTCCTGTCTTTCCATTACCCACAAGTTTGCAGCGGACGCGCGAGTGAAAATGGAGCCCCGAATGCTGTCATCCTGAGCCTGCGAAGGATCTCACGAAGCGATCCCAACGTTCAGTTTTGTCGGCACGGAATCGGAACTGACGGCCCATCGTGCGGCGCTGTCAGCTTCGAGAACTGTGAATGGCGGCATAACGTCGATTGGCGTGGCGTGAGATCCTTCGCAAGCTCAGGATGACAAATAATAAGAACCGCTTTGGTCTCCCTGCTCGGCTTCGAATTTGTGGGTAATGGAAAGAGTCCTGTGCCACCTTCGCAAGCAGGACCATCCCTCGCCCATTAGAGCGGCGGAGTCGCAAAATCCGGGGAGAATAACATGCATCGCCAAGCGAGGCACCACGCGGGATGAAAATGAAGCTTGTTGACGCTTGTTTGTCACTCTGTCTAACGCGCCTCATCTTTTCGTCTATTTTCGAGTCAGCGCACGCGTCCCGCGTGCTGGTCGCGGCGTCTCGCCGCGACGAACTTTTGGCATTTTTCGCCGATTTGAGCGTTTCTCTGAAAAACAGTGTCGGAAGTTCGCTTTGGCGAGACGCCAAAGCCAGCACGCGAGGCGCGTGCGCTCCCCGGAAACGCCCCCGACGCGCCATCCGAATCGGAGATTTCTATTGAAAAGCGCCTAAATTTCCAGCCGTTTTTCAAACCGGCTCAGCATCCGAATTCCCTTGTCGGTGACTGTCACCACGTCCTCGATGCGGACGCCGCCGACACCCGGGTAATACAGCCCCGGCTCGACCGTCAGCACCTGGCCGGTCTTGAAATGGGTGCGCCCGAATCGCGGTTCTTCGTGCAGTTCCAATCCCAGGCCGTGCCCTGTTCCATGGAAAAATCCCGTCCACCGCCCGTCGCGTTGTTCGGTCGGGTAACCCTGTTCGGCGAAAAACTTCTGCACTGATTCGTGGACTTCCTTCCCGTTCACGCCCGGACGCATCGACTGAAGCGCCAACTCCTGCCCTTCGAGCACGGTTTCCCAGAGACGGCGTTGCGCGTCGCCGGCTTTTCCCCGGACGACAGTGCGCGTCATGTCGCCGTAATAGCCGCTGCGCGCCTCGCGTGGAAAAATGTCCAGAATGATGAGCGAATTGGCTTTTAGCGGACCGCTCCCGCGCTCGTGCGGGTCGCACGCCTGATCGCCCCCGGCGACGATCGTGTTCGCCGGTTGACCTCCGGCCCGCAGGATGGCGCTGTCGATTTCCGCGCGCAACCGCTCCGAAGTGAGGGCGCTTCCGCCCCAGACCAGCCGGTTCTTCGCCCCAATGGCCGCCGCCGCCAGCACTTCGATCCCGCGCGCCATTCCCGCCTCGGTAATGGCCAGAGCCCGCCGGATCGCTTTCAGCTCGTCAGCGGTCTTGAACTCGCGTTCTGGAAAGAAGAGATCGCGCAACGGTTCGAGCTTGATTCCATCCGCGGTCAACTCGGTGGCCAGCCCCAACGGAAAGGCTTCCGGCACGACCGCCTTGCGGACGCGCTGTTCCTTGAGCAAGCGGATGAGCACCGCCGCGAACGACGGCGCTTTCCCCGCCCGCCTGGCGACTTCGCTGTAGGCGATGACCTCGTCAACCGTGGCTTGCGCGCGCCCGCGGTCGATTTCCAGATCGTTGAACATCGCCATGCGCCGCCCGGCTTTCTCCAGGAAGACGAAGGCGTCCGGCGCAAAGAAGTGCGTCGCGTATAGCATGTTGGGATCGCTCTCGCTGGCGGCGACAATAAGGCGTGGCGTGGATTTCATGAGTGCAATACGGGTTCGCAAGATTAAGACGTTTTCGCAACTGGAAAACGGGCGCAGGACAAATTACTTCCTGCGGATCCGTGTTCATTCGTGTAATCCGTGGTTCATCGGTTGAATGCGAGCTTTCGCGGCAGCATCCGGCTTTACACGGCGCGCACGTCATGTAAAGTCGCAGATGGTGAATAATCTCAGCCGCGCTCGTTGCGCCGCGTTTCACGCTTTATGCCATCATGGACTCGTACAAGCGTAGCTTGACTCGTTTTTGGCTCGCCAAGGGGTGCCGCGAGTTCGAAACCGCCCGTCAGATTGCGGCCCTGCCGAGCTGCCATCTCGATATTGCCATTCTCCACTGCCACCGGGCCGCCGAAAAAACGCTTAGGGCATTCCTGATTCATCACGATCATTCTCTGCCGGCCACGTACGATTTGCCCGGTCTCCTCACCGTTGCGATGACGTATGAACCCGGATTCTCCGCGTGGATGGACGCCGCCCAAATCCTGAGCGGCTGCGCCAGCACCCACAATGAGCCCGGTGGGGGCACCGAGCCGACCCGCGTGGAGTTTGAGCGCGCGCTGGATGCCGCCGCCGAGTTCGTTTCGTTTATCCCGATGCTCCTGCCGCGCGACCTACACTCGGGATAGACATTTGCCCAGCGACGGACTGACAAACAGAGCGTCGCACCAGTGGATGTAAAAGTCGTCCTCCCGGTTGATTCCGTAGAAGCCCGAAAATTTCATCCCCTTTTCGATGAGGTAATTGAAGATTTCCTGCTGGGAGGCCTGTCCGCTGTACATCGGCACGAAAAGCACCTCGACGAAAACGGCGGCGATCCGGTTGCCGGCGAACAGTTCGCCCGCCCCGCGCAGCACTTCGAGGTCGAACCCCTGGGCGTCCACCTTCAGCAGGGAGATGTTTTCGATTTTCCGTTCCCGGCAGAAGGCATCGAGCGTGCGCACCTCCACCACTTCTTCGCGCACGACCGCGTCGTTTCCGGTCGGTTTATCGTAATCCAGCAACGATGCGTTGACGGTGGCCCCGGTGACCCTCAGGGTCGCTTTGCCCGGAGCGGAGCCCATCGCCGCCCGAGTCGGGACGATGTTTGGATTGTGCCGGGTGTTTTTCACCAGCACCTCGAATACCCCGCTGTTCGGTTCGAAGGAGAAGATCTTCGCGGCGGGGGCGATTTCCGCCATCTTGAGCGCTGTCTGTCCTTCGTTTGCGCCGACATCCAGCACCACCGGTTGGGGAAACCGGCGCAGGATGGCGCGCAGATCGAGCATCGGATCGATTCCGAAACCCACCCGCTTGAGTTCGATGCCTGCGGAACGCAGGAGGTCTTTGACAGTCTTCGAAAAATTCATGGAATAGAGCCCAAGCTTGATACCGGTGCCCGGGCGCCAACGCAACCCCCGAAATTGCTAATTGATAATTTTTGATTGCCAATCGTTGCCCGACCAAGGCAACGGTGACTCGATTGAGCCTTCAATCATCGAGCTTTCAATCCCTGACCTTGCGATCCAACAACCGGCATCTCCGTCCGTCTTCTTCAATTATCAAGCGAAAATCATAAATTATCAATCAAAGGGCTCTTCCGCGCCCGTCAAATCCGGCCCGCGACCGGTCTTTTTCCTGTTTTTTTCGCAAAAGTTAAAAAAATCCTTCAGTTGCGCTTGATGCTTTCCCCGATTCGCTTCAAAGTTTGTCACTTATGAAATACACATCTATCGCGATGGCCTGTGTCATCGCTATCCTCGCAGGTTGCTGCCACAAGCCAGCTCCGGCTCCCACCGCTCCGGAAGGCAAAGCATGCCACATGCCGGCGAAGAAGGCCTAAGGGTCTTCCTTGCGGTCAGTTCGAGAGACGCACCCCTTCCGGGGTGCGTCTCTCTTTTATTTTACCAGCAGTTCCGGTTCCTCTTCGTGATGGATGCCCACGTGTAGCGAGCGGTGGGACCGGAAGAATGAATTGCGGTCGAGCACGTTTTCCTGGAACGCTTCGAGATAGAGGAAGAGAGCGGGGGTGATATAGAGCGTCACCAACTGCGACACGACCAACCCGCCGACGATGATGAGCCCCAGCGGTTGGCGTGAGCGCCCATCGGCTCCGTGGCCCATCGCCAGCGGCACCGCACCCATCAACGCGGCGAAGGTCGTCATCATGATTGGGCGGAACCGCTCCAGACACGCTTCATGCACGGCTGCGACCCGATCCTTTCCCTCCGCCATTCGTTGCAGGGCGAAGTCGATCATCATGATTCCGTTCTTTTTCACAATGCCGATCAGCAGGAACATGCCGACGAAAGCGTAGAGGGACGCTTCCTGATGGAACAACACCAGCGTTGCCAATCCGCCCACAGTCGCCACCGGCAGGGCGGTCAACACAGTGATCGGATGCACGTAGCTTTCGTAGAGAATCCCCAGGATGATGTACATCGCGAAGACGGCGAAGAACATGAGGATGGTCAGGCTGGTGACGGTTTCCTTGAACACCTGCGCTTCGCCCAGCAGAGTGCCGCGAACGCTGGGCGGCAGCACTTCGGTCGCCGTTTGCTCCACGAACTTCGTCGCGTCTCCGATCACCGCGCCGGGAATCAGGCTGAAGAAGATCGTCACCGACGGGAACTGGTTGATGTGATTGATTGACTGCGGCCCCAATTCCTCCGTCCAGCGCGCCACAGCCTTGAGCGGGACCAGCGTCTTTCCGTCGTCCGACTTGGTGTAGAGCAGATCGAGATTCGCCGGTTGCCGCCGCTGCGGGTCGCTCGCCTCCATAATGACCTGGTATTGGTCGGTCGATTTCTTGATGAGGTACACGTAATTCTGCGCGTAAGCGTTGCGCAGGGTCGTAAGAATGGCGGATGCGGAAACGCCGTAAGTGGCTGCCTGTTCGCGCATGATCTCGATGCGCAGATTGGGCGTATGCATGCGCAGGTCGGGGTTGACGAAGGCGAAACCGGGATACTTGCGCAGCCGCTCGATGAGGGCATCTGCGGCGGCGTAAACTTCGTTGGCATCGATCCCGCTGAGGGCGTAGGAGAACTTCCCCTGGGTGCTCGCCATCGCTCCCGTGCTGATCTGAAGCACCGGATTGGCCTGCATCATCGGGATCATGCCGGGAATCTTCGCGATCTCCGTGGACAACTGCTGCATGACCGTCTCAATGGGCGGCCGCTCCGAGGCCGGCTTCAGGAACGCGAGCGTGAGAGCCTGGGAGGTGGAGATGCGGCCGGTCAACCCGCTGATGGTGTACCCGATGTTCACGTGCGGGTTCTCGTGCAGGATCTGGTCGAGCTTGGTTTGAAACTCGTGCATTCGCCCGGGAGAAGACCCCTCCTGCGTCATGACGATGCCGCGGATGAAGCCGCTGTCGCCGATCGGAAGAAACGATTTCGGCACGATCTGGAAAAGCACGACGGTGCCGACCATGCAAACCACCCAGCCCAGCGCCGAAAGCCACTTGTGATGGAGGAAGAAATGAAGCGAGTTGCCGTAGCTCCGGATCACCGCCTCCAGAATGCGATGAACATGCGCTTCCATCCACGTCTTCTTGCCGCTTTGGTGACTGTGCAACATGCGCGCGCACATCAGCGGAGTCAGCGTGAGTGAAACCACTCCGGAAGCGATGATGGCGATAATGATCGTGATGGCGAACTCTTGGAAGGTGCGCCCGATCAACCCCGGCATGATCGTCAGCGGGATGAACACCGCCGCCAGGGAGAGCGTCATGGAGAGGATGGTGAAGCTGATCTCCTGCGCCCCGTGGAAAGTCGCCTCCAGAACAGTCTCCCCGTTCTCCATGCGCCGCACGGTGTTTTCCAAAAAGACGATGGCGTCATCGACGAGAAACCCGATGGAGAGCGTCAGCGCGAGCAGGGAGAGGTTGTCGAGGCTGTAGCCCAGGAAGTACATCGCCAGAAAGGTGATCAGCATCGACATCGGCAGCGCCACGACTGGTATGAGCGTATCGACGACGCGCCCGAGGAAGACGAAAATCACGATGACCACCAGCACGAACGCAATCACGAGCGTTTCCTTCACGTCGTTGACGGAGTTGATGATGGTGATCGAGCGGTCGAACATCGGCACCAGTTGAATAGAGCCCGGCAGTTCGCGGCGAAATTGCGGCAGCAGATCCTTGATCGCCTGCGCGGTGGCCACGGCATTGGCGCCGGCCTGACGGGAAACCGCCAGCACAATGTTCGCGGCGGGCGGAGCCGTGTCGCGCATCCAGAAATGGCGTTCCATGCGCTCGTCCTGGACCGAGTCCAGCACCTCGGCCACGTCCTTGAGGTAAATTGTCGAGCCGTTCTTGCGGCCGACGATCAGGTTCTTGTAAGCCTCGGCGTTCATCAACTGCCCCTGCGATTGGATCAGGAACGTGCGCTGGCGGCCATCGAATTGACCCGCGCCCTGATAACTTGTCCCGAGCCGGATGGCCGCCGCCAGATCGTCCATGGTCATTCCGCGAGTGGCGAGCAGGGACGGGTCGGCCTTGACCCGCACCGCCGACCTGGTCCCGAAAACGTCCACCTTCGCCACGCCCGGCAGGATGCTGATGCGCTGGCCAACCACCGTGCTGCCGTAGTCGTAGAGCTGGCCTTCGGTGAGCGTGTAGCTGCTCAGGGCCAGAAACATGATTGGCTGGTCGTTCGGGTTGAACTTCGTCAGCGTGGGAGGCGCAGGCAGATCGACCGGCAGGTTGTTGGCGGCCTGGTTGATGGCCGTGGCAACGTCGGTCGCGGCGGCATCGACGCTCTTGCTCAACTTGAACTGCAACGTAAAGCCCGTGCTTCCCTGGGTGCTCTGCGAGGTGACCAGGTCCAGCCCGGGAATTTGCATGAACTGGCGTTCGAGCGGCGTGGCGACATTTGCAGCCATCGTCGCCGGACTGGCGCCGGGATAATTGACGGAAACGGTGATGACCGGATAGTCCACCGCCGGCAGATCGTTTACCGGCAGCGCCCGGTAGGCTATGATGCCGAAAACGACGATACACGCCGTGAGCATCATCGTCATCACGGGACGCCGAACGAAGGGAGCGGATAAGCTGTTCATGGGCGCGATCAGGGCTTTGCCATCGGGGTGGGCGCCACCTTTGCGCCGGGCGCCAGCGCGACTTGCCCGGTGACAACCACCGTTTCCCCCGGCTTCAGCCCCTCGGTGACAACCACGTCTTCACCCTGGCGCTGTCCCTGCTTCACAGGGCGCAGGTCTACCGTGGAATCCGCCTTCACCAAAAACACGAACGGCCCTTTCTGGCCGATCTGAACCGCTTCGCTCGGGACGAGGACGGCATTCTTGACGGTATCGAGCAGCAGTCGCACGTTGACAAACTGCCCCGGCCAGAAAAGGCGGTCCTTGTTATCCAGCGATGCGCGCATCCTCACGGTGCCGGAGTTCGGCTGCACGCCGCTGTCCATGAAATCGAATGCGCCTTCGCGGGACTTTTGCGGATCGTCTGCGAAGCTCGCGGCGACCTTCAGGGTGCCTGCTTCCTTGAACCGGCGGATTTGGGGCAGGATGCCCTCGGGCACAGTGAAATCGACGTACATCGGGTCCTGGCGCTGGATGAGCAGGAGCTGCGAAGCGCCCGTGACGATGTTGCCCATATCGACCATGCGCTTACTGGTGCGCCCGTCGATGGGCGAGCGGATGTCGCAAAACTCCCGGTTTAGCTGGGCGGCGGCAACAGCGGCTTCGTCGGCCTGCACGACCGCCTTTGCCGCGCGCGCCGCGCTTTGGGCGTTGTCGTAGTCCTGCGGGGAAACCACCTTTGTCGTGCGCAGTTCCTCGTTGCGGGCGAGCTGGGAATCGGCGAAAACGGCCTTCGCGCGGTCTTGCTCCAGGGTGGCTTTGGCTTGGTCCAGCGCTGCCTGATAGGGACGCGGGTCGATGGAGAAGAGCTGGTCGCCCTTTTTCACCTCCGCGCCGTCCTTGAAATGGATGCCGACGAGCATGCCGGCGACCTGCGGCTGGATGGTGACCGTTTCCCAGGCGGTGCAACTGCCGATTTCATCGAGATAAAACGGCACGTCGCGCAGTTCGGCGTTGGCGACGGCAACGACGCGTGGCGGCGGCACTGCCAGGGGAGCCTGTTTGTCGCAGGCAACAAGCAAAAGCGCCCCGGCAAGCCAGCCGGAGCGCAATGCGATCGAGGAAAATCGAGCGGGTTTCATTGAGAGCCCTTTATCATTCGAGGGTTTCCCTCCGGAATCAACTCTTTGGTGCGAAATATTTGGCTCGCGGGCCGGGGCGGCTGTTCAGATAAGAGGCGGTTTCGAACGCGGTTGAGGTCTTGGTATTCGCGTCAGCGTCTTGGAGCAAGTGCGGCAGTCCGTTCTTTCCATTACCCACATCTTTTCGAAGCGCGTGCGCAGGCCTTTCAGGGCTAACGGCCCGGCTCCATACCAGGAGCCTAGTAGGCTGTAACAGTGACCAGTTCGGAGCGCCAGACGATGGCAAAGCGCGAAAAGTCGGCAGGGGCTCGGCAGTCGCGTCAGCGTCTCGGAGTGCGGGTAGTCCTCTACCGCTTTGGCAGTGCGCTTGGCTACGTCTGGCGTCAACTCCAAGCGAACATCCTCTGTCGGAGAGTTGCGGAAAGCTCTGATAGCAAAGGGAATCTTCCGTAGGCTGGGGACTCTCCAGCTTGCGAAAGCGGCAGAGGACTGCCCGCTCCAAGACGCTGACGCGCTTATCGGAAGCCCCACTCGGCTCCATCGCCACTCCTGTAAAGCGAAAGTTATCGTGTTACAGCATACTAGGGCAACGCCCCACTGCCATTAAGTTAAGCTTGGAGGCTCTCGTAACGCGCGCTCGTTCCCAGGCTCCTGCCTGGGAATGCAGTATTCCCGGAGGCTCCAGCCTCCT
>Ga0316223_1003023_pt1 | contig 13040 bp, 7 predicted proteins | sample TBH18009metaG_FD_206007 | JGI IMG/M metagenome (GOLD analysis project Ga0316223, IMG submission 206007) | Freshwater microbial communities from Trout Bog Lake, Wisconsin, USA - TBH18009 | ecosystem: Environmental > Aquatic > Freshwater > Lake > Hypolimnion/Profundal zone | place: USA: Wisconsin...
TGCTACCAAACAGCGCATACAGGCCCAGACCAATCAGGGCGGCGGTCAAACCATGACCAACCGGCAAATGCGCAAGCCCGGCGTAGGCCACCGCTTCAGGTAGCAGCAAACCGGCCACGCACATACCGGCCACGCCGTCGCGCCACCCGGCGCTGGGTTTGTCGGCAGGCATCGCTACAGACGGGGTCGGCATGGATGCATGGCGCGGGATCAACCCGCCTTCTGACGTGAACTGTCCACTGCCAGCGCCGTCATATTCACCACCCGGCGCACCGTTCCCGAGGGCGTCAGCACGTGGGCCGATGCGGCCGATCCGAGCAGTATCGGTCCGACCGTGACGCCATTGCCGCCCACCACTTTGAGCACGTTGAACAAAATATTGGCGGCGTCCAGATTGGGGCAGATCAGGATGTTGGCCTCACCACGCAATTTGCTGGTCATCAGGTTACCCAGGCGCATGGGCTCGGAGAACGCGGCATCGCCATGCAACTCGCCGTCGCACTCCACATCCGGCGCCATTTCGCAAAACAACGCGTGGGCCTGGCGCATTTTGACCGCCGATGCGCGCTTGGAACTGCCATAAATGGAATGCGACAGAAATGCCACTTTGGGTGGCAAGCCAAAGCGCCGCACCTCGGCGGCGGCCATCACGGCAATCTCTGCCAGTTGCTGCGCGTCCGGGTCTTCGTTGACAAAGGTGTCGGCGATAAACACGGTGCGGCCCTCCATCATCAAAGCGTTCAAGGCAGCCAGACAGGTGGCGCCACGGCGCAAGCCAATGATGTCGCGCACGTGCTCCAGATGCACGTCGTAGCGGCCGACCAGGCCACACAGCATGGCGTCCGCGTCCCCGAGCTTGACCATCAACGCCGCAATGGTGGTGTTGGAGCGGCGCACGGCTGCTTTGGCACTCTCAATCGACACCCCCTGACGCCCCATCAGGCGATGGTAGGTTTCCCAGTATTGCTTGAAACGCGGGTCGTCTTCCGGATTAACCACGCTCACATCGACGCCGATGCGCATGCGCAAGCCAGCCTTCTTCAGGCGCGCTTCAATCACGGCCGGGCGACCGATCAAAATCGGCGTCGCCAGCGACTCGTCCACCGCCACCTGCGCCGCACGCAGCACGCGCTCGTCTTCGCCTTCGGCAAAGGCCAGTCGCTTGGCGTTCGGCGGCACGGCTTTGGCCGCATTGAACACGGGTTGCATGATCATGCCGGTTTGGTAGACGAACACCGAGAGTTGCTGGCGATAAGCGTCCAGATCCTGGATCGGACGCGTCGCCACGCCCGAATCGTGCGCGGCCTGGGCTACCGCCGGTGCAATGCGCATGATCAGGCGCGAATCAAACGGCGTTGGAATCAGGTAATCCGGGCCAAACACCAGTTCCTTGCCGGCATAGGCATCGGCCACTTCCTCGCTGATGTCGGCCTTGGCCAGATCGGCAATCTGTCGCACACACGCCAGTTTCATGGCTTCCGTGATCTTGGTCGCGCCACAATCAAGCGCGCCCCGGAAAATGTACGGGAAGCACAGAACGTTGTTGACCTGGTTCGGATAGTCGGAACGACCGGTCGCAATGATGCAATCGGGCCGCACCGCCTTGGCCAGTTCAGGGCGGATTTCGGGTTCCGGATTGGCCAAGGCCAGAATGATGGGGCGTGCCGCCATGGTCTTGACCATCTCTGCAGTCAGGACACCGGCTGCGGAGCAGCCCAGGAAGACGTCGGCACCATCCACCGCATCGGCCAGGGTCCGCAGGTCCGTGCGCTGGGCAAAGCGCGCCTTGGATTCATCGTAGCCACCGGCGCGGCCTTCGTAGATCAGGCCCTTGGAGTCGCACACAAAGACATTCTCGCGGCGCACACCCAGACCGACCATCACGTCCAGACAAGCCAGCGCAGCGGCTCCGGCCCCCGACACCGCCACCCGCACACTGCCAATGTCCTTGCCCACCAGTTCCAGGCCATTGAGCAAGGCCGCGCTGGAAATAATGGCGGTGCCGTGCTGGTCATCGTGAAACACCGGAATATTCATGCGCTCGCGCAATTTGCGCTCTATATAGAAGCACTCGGGCGCCTTGATGTCTTCCAGATTCACGCCGCCCAGCGTCGGCTCCATGGCGGCGATCATGTCCACCAATTTGTCGGGATCGCGTTCGGCGAGTTCGATGTCAAACACGTCAACACCCGCAAATTTCTTGAACAGGCAGCCTTTGCCTTCCATCACCGGCTTGGCCGCCAGCGGACCGATATCGCCCAGACCCAGCACCGCCGTGCCATTGGTAATCACGCCGACCAGGTTGGCGCGCGAGGTATAGAGCGCCGCCTGGGTCGGATCGGCTTCAATATCCAGGCACGGATAGGCTACGCCCGGCGAATAGGCCAGCGATAAATCACGCTGGTTCGCCAGAGGCTTGGTCGGGTTGACTGCGATTTTTCCAAACGTCGGCAAGCGGTGGTATTCGCGCGCTGCTTCACGCAAAGCCTGCTCGGCCGGGGAAATCTGTTTTTCCATGGTTCTGTCCCTTCGTCGTTGTACCGGTTCGAAACCTGCCCCGACGCCAACCGATTGAACAGTAAAACAGCGAAACGCAAGCAGATACAGCCAACAGTCTAAGCCACGTTACGTCTAATGAAGATACGGATGGACATACCGATGAAATACGGATGGAATACGGTCCCAGCGACGCGTTTCAGGAAATCCAAATCTTTACGCGTCCGGAGTTGTGCGCTAACACAACTATGGAACTAGAATCCCTCATCTTTGATAAAAACGCCACCATGAAACGCATTACCGGCCATTTATATTTCTGGGTGTTAATCGGCATCCTTGCCGGTGGCCTGCTCGGATTTGTCTCACCCCATACCGGCGCCAGTCTCAAGCCGCTGGGTGACGGCTTCATCTCGCTGGTCAAAATGCTGATCAGTCCGGTGATTTTCTGCACCGTCGTGCTCGGCATCACGGGCGCGGGCGATATGAAAAAAGTCGGCCGGGTCGGCGGCAAGGCCTTGCTGTATTTTGAAGTGGTTTCCAGCATCGCTTTGGTGATCGGCCTGGTGGTAATGCATGTCCTTAAACCCGGTTCCGGCTTCAACGTGGACCCGCAAACACTCGACCCCAAGGCCGTGGCCGGCTTTGCCAAGGCGGCGTCCGAACAAAGCTCACTCGACTTTGTGATGCACATCATTCCCAGGACCTTCACCGATGCATTCACCGGCTCGGGTGACCTGCTGCAGGTGCTGATGCTGGCAATTCTGTTTGGTTACGCCATCACCAAGCTGGGGGCGATTGGGCGGCCCGTGCATGCCTTCGTGGAAGATGCCTCGCAGATTTTTTTCACCATGATGAACACCGTCATGAAACTCGCGCCCATCGGCGCCGGTGGTGCCATGGCCTTTACCATTGGCAAATTCGGCCTCGACGCGCTCAAGCCGCTGGCCTTGCTGATGGGCAGCTTCTATCTGACCTGCCTGATTTTTGTGCTGGGCGTACTGGGCATCATTGCGGCCTTTACCGGCTTTAGCATCCTGCGCTTCATTGTCTATATCAAGGACGAACTGCTCACGGTGCTGGGCACCTCGTCGTCCGAATCGGCGCTGGTTCCGCTGATGCAGAAACTCGAACGCATGGGCTGCTCCAAATCGGTGGTGGGTTTGGTCGTCCCATCGGGCTATTCCTTCAATCTGGATGGCACCAACATTTATCTGACCATGGCCGCACTGTTTGTGGCCCAGGCCCTCAACATCGATCTGACAATAACCCAGGAACTCACCATTCTGGGTGTCGCCATGCTGACCTCCAAGGGCGCCTCCGGCGTCACTGGCGCGGGCTTCATCACGCTGGCCGCCACACTGGCGGTGGTGCCCAGCATTCCGGTCGCCGGACTGGCACTGATTCTGGGCATCGACCGTTTCATGTCGGAAGCGCGCGCACTGACCAACTTTGTTGGCAACGGTGTTGCCACCGTGGTGGTGTCCCGCTGGGAAAACGAACTCGACAAGGAACAGATGGACCGCGTGCTCAACGGTTGAGCCGGGCTCGGGCTCGGGTTGATCAGGGGTTCAGGGCAATATCAATATAGGCTTCCTTGCGCTTGAGGTCACGGTCGGAATCACCGTAACTCAACGCAATGGCATAGAACTGTTCATTGATTTCCATGAAAGCGGCCACCACGTCTGGATCAAAATGCCGTCCACTGGAAGTCTCAATAATGCGTACCGCCTCGGCATGCGGCATCGGTTCCTTGTAAACGCGTCGGCTGATCAGCGCGTCGTAGACATCCGCCAGCGCCATGAGCCGCGCTGACAGCGGAATTTGCGCTCCCACCAGCCCCAGCGGGTAGCCGCTGCCGTCCCACTTTTCCTGGTGCGAATAGGCAATTTCCTTGGCCATGGTAAGAAACGCCAGTTCGACACCATACTCCTGCTCGGCATGCGCAATGGCGTCACGCCCGAGCGTGGTGTGCGTCTTCATGATCTCGAATTCCTGCGGCGTCAACCGACCCGGCTTGAGCAGGATGCGGTCCGGGATTCCTACCTTGCCAATGTCGTGCAGCGGTGCCGACTTGAACAGCAGGTTGATCGTATCCACCGTCAGATAGGCGCGATAGCATGGATGGGTTGACAATTTCCACGCCAGCGCCCGCACGTAATGCTGGGTGCGACGAATGTGGTTGCCGGTGTCGGAATCACGCGTTTCCGCCAGCGACGCCATGGCCAGGATGGTGACGTCCTGAATCACATTCACTTCCTTGGTGCGCTTGGCCACCTCCGACTCCAGCACGGCATTCTTGTCCCGCAGGTAGTCGGCGTTGAGCTTGAGCGCCAGGTGCGCACGCACGCGCGCCAACAAAATGGGCGGACTGATCGGCTTGGTGATGTAGTCCACCGCACCCAGCGCGAAACCTTTTTCGACGTCTTGCGCATCGGTGCGCGCCGTCAGGAAAATAACCGGGATGTCCTGCGTGCGGGCGTCGTTTTTGAGACGGGCACACACCTCATAACCGTCCATGCCGGGCATCATCACATCGAGCAAAATCAGCGAGGCGTGCGGCAGGGTGTGTGCGATCTTCAGCCCGCGTTCGCCATTGTTGGCCCCCTTGAGGGTGTAGTGCTCACGCAACAAGGCCTGCATCAGCGACAAATTTTCTGGTGTGTCATCGACCACCAGAATAGTGGGCTTGTCCTGCCCATCCTCGGCTTCTTCCATGTCCTGTATCACGATGCTTCTCCCGCTATTCCCAGGTCAATCGATTGCGCCCGTGCCGCATTTTGCAACTGCTGCAGCGCGACACGGCAATTGAAATTGCGTATGTCATTTTCAATATGCTCGAATGAATCAACAAACGCGCGGCGCAGCAACGCTTCATTGTCCGTTAATACATCAACTGCCTCCAGATTGTCATCCGCCAGCAGCAAGGCCAGTCGGCGACAGACCGCGCCCAGCACGGACATATCAATAGGGTCCTCCAGCATCACCACTTCCTGCCACGGCAGGCGTTCACGCAATTGGGCGACAAACGGGACCAACTGGCGTTCCAGGCTGTTAAGCGAGACCTCCAGCATTTGCAACGTCTGACCGTTGGCAATGGCCTGTTCCACCGTCTGCGCCGCCTGCTGGATGGCCTCCACCGCAATGCTGCCGGCCAGTCCTTTGAGCGTGTGGGCTATGCGCTGCGCCTCGTCCCGGTTTCCGGTGTAAAGCGCTGCGCGCAAATCTTCCACCGCACTGGCCTGCCCCTGAACAAACCGACGTAACAACGACAGATAAAACGCCTTTTTGCCCCGAACCCGGCGCAAGCCGGTGGCCACATCGAGTCCGGGCACTTCAGGAATATCCACCACCGCGTTCGCATCGGCAGCCGGCAATCCGGTGCGCACGGTGGGCGCAGGCGACACATCCCGCGCCTCGGGCTTGATCCACTTCAACAGCGCGGCAAACAACAGGACCGGCTCAATCGGTTTCGCCACGTGGTCATTCATGCCGGCATCCAGACACAACTGGCGGTCTTCAGCGCTGGCACTGGCTGTCATGGCCACCACCGGCACGGCGGCGCACTGGGGCAATTGGCGCAGGCGCCGGGTCGCCGTGAGTCCATCCATCACCGGCATTTGCATGTCCATCAGGACCAGATCGTAGGACGCCTGCTCCAAATGCTCCAGCGCCAACGCGCCATTGCGCGCCTCCACCACCACCAGACCGGCGTCGCGCAGCAGTTCGCACGCCACTTCCCGGTTCAAGGCGTTGTCTTCCACCAGCAGGATGCGCGCGCCGCGAATCGCCTGCAGCGGGTCGAGGTCCATGGGAATGCTGTCCGAAAAGCAGTGGCTGTCAACGTCCATTACCGCATCGGCCGACGCCGCGCGCGTGCGCGGCCCCAGGCGCGCGGTGGACTTGGCTTTACCCAGACGGGCAGTAAACCAAAAGGTGCTGCCCACACCCGGCATGCTGTCCACACCGACTTCGCCCTGCATGATTCCGGCCAGCTGTTTGCAAATCACCAGCCCCAGGCCGGTGCCGCCGAATTCACGCGTGGTTGAGCTGTCGGCCTGCTGGAAGCTCTGAAACAGCCGCACCGTCTGTGTCTGGCTCAGCCCCTTGCCGGTGTCGCGCACAGCACCGTACAACAACACCTCGGTGGCGGTTTCCTCACGCATCTCCAGATGAATCGACACGCTGCCGGTGGCCGTGAATTTAACGGCGTTGTCAGCGTAATTCACCAGGATCTGGCCCAGCCGCAACGGATCACCAATCAGGCGGGCCGGCATGTTGGGATCGATGTCGAACGTCAACCGCAGGCCCTTGGCGGCGGCCTTTTCGGACAGCAGGCTGGCGACGTTGTCGAGCACTTGATCCAGACTGAAATCGACCTTCTCCAGAGTCAGCTTGCCCGCCTCGATTTTGGAGTAATCCAGCACATCGTTAACGATACCGAGCAGCAGCTGGCTGGAGCGCTGGATTTTGCGCACCTGCTCACGCTGGTGCGGCATCAGATCGCTCTTGAGCACCATGTACGACAAGCCAATGATGGCGTTCATCGGGGTGCGGATTTCATGGCTCATGTTGGCCAGGAAGTTGCTCTTGGCACGGCTCGCTTCGAGCGCGCGCTCACCGGCTTCATGGATCGCCAGCTCCGCCTCGCGCTGCAGCGTCATGTCCTCAATCACCACCAGCACCGCGTTGTCCTGGTGCCCATCCACCAACGGGCTGCCCGTGATGCGCGCCCAAAAGCGCGAACCATCCATGCGCACCAATTCCTGGTGCGTCTGGTAGCCGTGTCCCTGCACGATCACGCGCTGAATCGCCGCATCGCTGGTGGCATGGCCTTCATCATCGACAAACCAGATCCGGCTCGGGCGTTCGATCAGCTGCTCCGGCCCGTAGCCAAAAATCTCCTCCAGCCGCCGATTGCAACGCACGATCACGCCGTCCCGCAAGACCGCAATGCCAACCGTCAGGGTTTCAAAAATGGTGTGCTGCTCGGCATGTGCCGCCTGCAAAATGCGCTGCTGCTCTTCCAGTCTCTGTGTGGTTTCCTGCAGCCGTGCCGTGCGCTGCTCCACCTGCTGCTCCAGGCTGTTGTTGAGTGCAATCACCGCGTCTTGCGCCCGCTGCCGTTCCGTGACATCGCGCAGCATGACAATGGCCAGCAACTCACCGTCCACTTCAATGTGCGAGACCGACGCCTCGGCCGGAAAAGTTTCACCATTCAGGCGCAAACCAGTGACCACCGCATGGCGCCCAACCGGGGTGTCAGCCAGGCCGGCCTCGGATGCCAGGGACGCCAGCGGCAACAAACCCGACCCCGAAGCGCGCAAATGCAGCGGCAGGAAGCGGTCCATGGGCTGATCCAGAACATCGGCATCCTGTCCCCCAAACATGCGCAATGCCGCCCGATTCACCACCCGAATGCGCTGGTCGGGACCCACCGTAATAATGGCATCCATGGCGGCGTCAAAAATGACGGCCAGACGGGTGCGACTGGTTTCGATGTCATGCTGCGCATCGCGAATACGCACCGCCATCAGGTTAAAACTGTGCGCCAGACTGGCTATCTCGCGCGGCCCGGTTTCATCCAGCGCACGCGGAAATTCGTTCTGCCGTGCCAGCCGAAGACTGGCCTGCTCCACCTGGGCCAGCGGCTTGGTTACCCGAATACGCAACAGCTTGGCCAATGCCAGTGTGAACAGCAAGGTGGCCAACAGCATCGGCATCAAACGGCGCTGAGCGTCCCAATTCACCTGCGCCATCTCATTGCGCAAATCGTATTCCAGGTACACCACGCCCCGGTCTTCGTCCTGCACCGCATCGGCGCGACCCTCGACAAAGTACGGCACCATCACCACCACGCGCGACTGACCCACCAATTCCTGCACGTCCGGCAGGCGACCGTGCACGGTGCGCGCAAAACGTTCGAGTGAAAAATGCGACAGCACCGCCGCCGCCGGCACATTGCGCCAGGCCAGGCGCTGCGCCATCTCGATTTGGCCCTGGACATTGATCAGCGCCAACACCGCCAGACGCGTATCGGTGGCCGCCACCGACACATCCGACGCCACATTGTCAGGTCGGTCCCTCAATTCCCGCTGCGTAATGCGCGCCAAACGTTCAGCGTCCAGCACGGCGTCGCTGCGCGCATGCTGGAGCACCGACAACTGCCCATTGAGCACCGTATCCAGATACGACAAAGCCAACATCGCAATCACCACCATCAACAGCCCCAGTGGCAGCGCGTTGCGCAAGGTATAGCGGTAATGCGGCAAAGCCATCATGATGGTAGGAACCGCATATCAACCAATTGGTTCCAGTCCGCCAGGTGGGGCAGCAATTGGGGCGCCAGACTGAATTTGCGCACACCCGTGCCGACACTCGCACCGCCATCCTCCTGCACCGTCTGCGAGCGCATCATCTCCACGTTCTGGCGTGCGTCGGGCAACAACAAACCACGAAACACCGTGGGCACTTCTTCCACTGACATCTGCAAACGCGGTGCCAGCCATTGCGCCGCCTGCAGCGGGTTGGTCTGCAAAAACCGCTGCGCCGCAAAATGACCAGCAATCAGGTACTTCAGTGCATCGGCATGGGTTTCGAGTGCCTGCGGCCGCACCGCCAGCACATCCACAATCCGCCCTGGTATGGCGGCACTGTCAAGCAGGCGCTGCGCGCCGCTGCGCTCCAGGCGCGAGGCCCAGGGCTCCGCAGTCACCACCACGTCCACCGCGCCCAGGCGAAACACCTCCTCCGTTCGCCCCAAGCGCACCGGCACTTTCTGTATTTGGTCGGCACTCAGTCCTGCAGCATTCAGCAACGCATCGAGCATCACACTGCCGGTTTCACTGTCTTCAAAACCGACCCGTTTGTTGGCCAGCGTCTTCAGCGTCACGGGCGCATGCGCCAAGACGGCATTGGCACCCGCCGACAGATCAAAAATCAGTACCACGCGCAAATCGACGCCATCGGCGCGCGCACGCATCAGTTCATCCAGCGTCAGCGCCGCCCCCTCCAACTGGCCGGCAGCCAGGGCGCGCAGGGCATCCTCGTTGGCCAGCAACTCGATCATGCGCACGCGCGACTCGTCCAGCAAGCCCATGGCGCGCGCCAGATAGATGAACTCATAGCCCGGATAGACGATGGTGCCGATGCGCAAAGGCGACACGGGTCGCGCGCACGACGACAACGCCCCGGGTGCAAGACCCGCAGCCAGCCAGGCCAAAGCCCGGCGGCGCGAAGAGTAGTTGCTGCTGTTTTGCATCACTGTGCGATTGAACCCTGTTTTACACCCACGCATTCGCATTTTCCGTTGAATATTCCTGCCGCGCGCGGCGGGTGAGTATGCTCACGGTGTTGCACCTTGCCCGGCCACACTCTATGCCACTTGATACGGATCTGAATACGCCCGTCATGCTACTCGCCGCAGGGCGTGGCGAACGCATGCGACCGCTCACCGACCACACGCCCAAGCCACTGCTACCGGTGCACGGAAAAACCCTGCTGCACTGGCGCCTCGAAGCCTTGCTGCGTGACGGCTACCGGCGCGTCATCATCAACACGGCCTGGCTTGGCGACCACATTGAATCCGCGCTGGGCAACACCTTCCCGGCGGCCGCCGCACCAGAGCACGCCCTGCAACTGCAATACTCGCACGAAGGACGCGACTTTGGCCGCGCCCTCGAAACCGCGGGCGGCATCGCACGCGCGCTCGACGCACTCGGGCCGGTGTTCTGGGCCATGGCGGCCGACGTATTCGCACCCGATTTCGCGTTTACGCCCCAGGCCGTAGCCCGCTTTCGCGCCAGTCAGCAACTGGCCCACCTCTGGCTGGTGCCCAACCCAGAACACAACCCGCGCGGCGATTTCGGCTGGGATGCGGCGCAGGGCCTGGCGCGCAACCTGGCTGCCAGCAGCACCGAGCCGCGCTACACCTATTCCACCATCGGCCTGTTCCGGCGCGAACTCTTTTTGCCGCCCTGGTGCCCGCTCGATGCCGGCAATCCGCAAGGCACGCCAGCACCACTGGCACCATTGCTACGCCGCGCAATGGACCAGGGTCTGGTCGGTGCTGCGTTCTACACTGGCGCCTGGACCGACGTCGGCACCCCGCAACGACTGGCAGCGCTGAATGCAGCGCCCCGGCCTTGATTGAACATTGAACCTTTCCTTTCGTTCTACTGCACCGATCCTGCGATGACCTCAACCACTGTTTACCAAAACCGCCGTGCCGAACTGGCCCGCCAACTCGGCGCCAACGCCATCGCCCTGGTGCCAACCGCGCCGGTGCAACCGCGCAACCGCGACAGCGACTTCCTGTTCCGCCCCGACAGCTATTTCTATTACCTGAGCGGGTTCAATGAACCCCAGGCCTGGCTGGCCCTCACCAGCGAAGGCCACTGCACCCTGTTTTGCCAGCCCAAAGATCTGGAGCGCGAAATCTGGGACGGCATCCGCCTCGGACCCAACGCCGCTCCCGACCATCTCCACGTCGACGCCGCCTATTCCATCGAAGAACTCGCAACACGCCTGCCCGACCTGCTCGACGGCCGCCACGCGGTCTGGTTTCCCTTTGCCACCCACCCCGGCCTGGAAACCCGCATCGAACAATGGCTGGCCACGGTGCGCAGCCGCGCGCGCCAGGGCGCCCAGGCACCACAGCAACTCCAGGATGTGTGCGCATTGCTCGACGAAATGCGCCTGTTCAAAGACGCCAGCGAACTCACCACCATGCGCCGCGCCGCCGCCATCAGCGCCGAAGGCCACGTCCGCGCCATGCAATATGCGGCGCAAGCGCTGCGCGCCGGGCGTGAACTGCGCGAATACCATCTGGACGCCGAGTTGCTACACACCTTCCGCCAACACGGCTCCCAGTACCCGGCCTATGCCTCCATCGTCGCCGCTGGCGGCAATGCCTGTGTGCTGCACTACCGTGCCGACGCCGAACCGGTGCGCGACGGCCAGCTGGTGCTGATTGACGCCGCCTGCGAACTCGACGGCTACGCCAGCGACATCACCCGCACCTTTCCCGCCAATGGCCGCTTCAGCGGCCCGCAACGCGCCCTCTACGATGTGGTGCTGGCAGCCCAGGACGCCGCCGTCCAGGCAACCCGCGCTGGCGCCACCTTTACCGCGCCGCACGACGCTGCCGTGCGCGTGCTGGCACAAGGCATGCTCGACCTTGGGCTGTTAAGCCACGACCGCCATGGCCACCTCGACGACGTGCTGGCCAGCCGCGCCTACAGCACCTTTTATATGCACCGCACCAGCCACTGGCTGGGCATGGACGTACACGACTGCGGCAGCTACACCGAACCGGGCGCCGCCGCACCCGCCCAAACCACCCACACGCTGGTGCCAGCGCCACGCCCACCGCGCATCCTGCGCGACCACATGGTGCTGACCATCGAGCCCGGTATCTACGTGCGCGCTGGTGCCGACGTCCCGCCCGCGTTTCACGACATAGGCATCCGCATTGAGGACGACGCCATCGTCCATGGTGACGCCTGCGAGCTGATCACGCGCGGCGTTCCTGTCGCCGCTTCCGAAATCGAGGCGTTAATGCGCTGAAGCGCCAAAGCGCACCAACCCCACTGGGCTGCGCATACCCGCGCACGCCCGCACCCTTTTTATTCTTGACCATGACCGCACCCACCCGCCCGCAGCTCGATTCGTTTTTCCAGGAACGCAGCATCCACGACGTGGAATGCCTATTCCCCGACGTATCCGGCTATCCGCGCGGCAAGCTAATGCCCGCCGCCGCCTTCGCCAGCGGCGCCGAGTTGCGCATCGCCCAGGCCATTCCGATGCAGTGTGTCACCGGTGACTATTCCACCAACCCGGTGTTTCCCGATGCTGACCCCGACCTGCGCCTGCAACCCGACTACGCCACGCTCAAAACCGTGCCCTGGTCGAGCGTGCCGCGCGCCCTGGCGATTCACGACTGCATCGAGCTCGACGGCACTCCCTGCGGGTTTTCCGTACGCGCCGTACTGCGCGCCGTGCTGGAGCGCTACCAGGGCGTCGGGTTGCGCCCCGTGGTCGCGCCTGAAATCGAGTTTTACCTGACCGCCCCCAACGTTGACCCGACCCAGCCACTGGTGGCACCGGCGGCCCGCAACGGGCGCGCCGAAGTTGGCCAGTCGGCCTTCAGCATGAACATGCTCAACGAGCTGGCCCCGTTCTGGAACCAATTCCGCGCCGCCCTCGACACCCTGGGCGTGCAAGCCGACACCTGGATTCACGAAGTCGGCCCCAGCCAGTACGAAATCAACCTGGTGCATGGTGACGCGCTGGCCATGGCCGACCAGGCCTTTCTGTTCAAGTACGCCGCCAAAGAAGTGGCCATCCAGCACGGACTAAACGCCGTCTTCATGGCCAAGCCCATCGCGGGCGCCGCCGGCAGCTCCATGCACCTGCACCAAAGCGTGGTGGACCGCGACGGACGCAACATCTTTAGTGACCCGGACGGCAACGAAAGCGCCGCACTCGGCCACTTCATCGGCGGACTGCAAACGTACCTGCCGGACCTAATGCTGTTGTTTGCCCCG
>Ga0316223_1003037_pt1 | contig 12987 bp, 14 predicted proteins | sample TBH18009metaG_FD_206007 | JGI IMG/M metagenome (GOLD analysis project Ga0316223, IMG submission 206007) | Freshwater microbial communities from Trout Bog Lake, Wisconsin, USA - TBH18009 | ecosystem: Environmental > Aquatic > Freshwater > Lake > Hypolimnion/Profundal zone | place: USA: Wisconsin...
TCGAGGGCAGGGGGCGGCGGCGCTTGCGATTCAACAGGCGCAACGCTGCCCGTCACGAACCGTGCCGCGATCGCTCCAGCTCTCGCCGTCGGCGCGGGGCTGGCCGAACACGGCGTAGCGGTTTTTACCCGCCCGCTTGGCGGCGTACATCGCCTCGTCGGCCTGGCCGAGGGCGCAGGCCAGGTCGGAACAGCCGAGCGGACACGGCGCGATGCCGATGCTGCAGCCGATGCCGTCGCCGATTTCCGCCACCCGGCCGACGATCCGCCCCGCCACGGCGGCGGCAATCTCGCCGATGGCGGCGGCCGGCGCCACCAGGCAAGCGGCGAATTCGTCGCCGCCCATGCGTCCGGCCACGTCGGCGTCGCGCAGCACCGAGCGCAGCACCGCCGCCGCCGCCGCCAGCACTTGGTCGCCGCGATCGTGCCCAAGGGTGTCGTTGACCCGCTTGAAGCCGTCGAGGTCGATGAACAGGATGGCCGCTGCCTGGCCACGGGCGGCGCTGGCGGCGCGGCTCTCCTCGGCCAGTTCCAGGAACAGCGCCCGGCCGGCCAGCCCGGTCAGATGGTCGAGCCGGGCCTGGCCCAGCCGCGCTTCGCCCTCGACCACCTGGGCTTCCAGGTTCTGGTTTGACACCGCCAACTCGCGGGCGGCGGCCGCCGTCTTCTGGAAGGCGCCGTTGATTTCGCGCAAGTAAACGAACAGCAGCACGCTGGCCGAGACCAAGGCGTTGAAGCGCCCGACATACCAGCCGACCGACAAGCGGCTGCCGCCGGCCATGGTGATGGCGTTGTCGGCCAGCAAGGCGACCAGGGCGACCCCCAGCCACACATGCAGCACGGTGCGGAAGCGGGTGGTGCGCCACAGCACCACCAGGGCGACCAGGGTGACGGCCTCGATCGCCGGACCGATCCCGGTGGCGTTGATCCGGCTGAAGTCGCCACCCTCGTCCAGCACCGGCAGACGGTCATGGAAGGCGGTCACCGCCACCACGCTGGCGCCGACCGACAGCACCAGCCCCAAGGCCGACCACAGGGCGACGCGGCCGGAATCGAGCCGGGCATGGTCCACCCCGCGCCATTGGGCGACGCCATAGAACAGCATGCCCGCCGATGGCCCGACATGCCAGAACACCCACAGCCAGATGGTAGTTTGCGCGCCGCCTGGCAGGATTCCCTGCGGTACCAGCAGGTTGGGAAAGGACAGGAACTGGGCGAGCAGGATCAGCGCGGTGTATAGGCAACCGCAGCCGAGATGGAGCAGCGGGCCCGAGCGAGTGGCGCGGTAATGACCGAAGATGAGATAGGCGCAGATGGCGTATTGCAGGATCACCGCCGTCTGATAGGACGGCAGGAAAGCGGGAACCGCCGGCCAATGCGCCGCCGCCTGGGGAAACAGCAGGGCGGTGCCGACGATGATGGCCAAGCTGACCAGCAGGGCCCGCCGCCGCTGGCTGGACGTGGCGATCCGGCTGGCCGGCGAGGCGTCGGCCACCGGATCGGTGGACGGGCGGTCGAGATAGATCTTGGTCACGTCACCCATGGCATCACCAAAGCTTTCCTTAAGGATGTACAACGGGCATCTGGAAAAAGGCAACCTCCGCGCACCTTTCCATGACTTCCGTATAGGCGCACCGCCGCCTCAATGATTTCCACGGCCGTGACAATAGTGTGCCTGGCGCCTGGATCGAGGCCGCCGGACTTAAGTCGGAGCCCACGGCCGCGTCGCCAAACCAGCCCTTCGTCCAGCATCCGCATTATCGCCACATTGGGGGTTGATACCCTCCCCCATGACATCGATCAAACGGAGGATTTCCGATGCATAAGGCCCCCATGACCAAGGACGGGAGGTGGCTTTGCGAACCGGCGCTCGAGGATTTGCTGAGCGACCCGATCCTGCGGGCGGTGGCGGCGCGGGACGGCGTCTCGGTCGAGCACCTCCGCCGATTCGCCGCCGATATGGGCCGCCGCCTGGCCACGCCGACCCATTGAGCGCTCCTTTGCGCCTTCGCGCCTTCGCGTGACCCAATTCCGCGCCGCCATGATATGCTGCGGCGCGGCGCTTGGGCCGAAAGCGGGAAAGACATCATGCTGACATTGGACGATCTGGCCGACATCCAGCGCATCGTCGCCATAGACGCCGAAACCACCGGTCTTCGCATCCCCACCGCCAGCGAAATCAAGAAGATGCCCAAGGGCATGCGGCTGCCCGGCATCGTCATCGAGCTGGGCTGCATCGAATTGCTCCGGGACGGCAACAGCTGGAAGACCGGGGAAAGCTGGCAGAGCCGGATCCAGCCCGACGGCCCGATCGCCAAGGCCTCGGTGGCCATCCACGGCATCCAGCCGGCCCAGTTGAAGACCGCGCCCCGCTTCAAGGACGTGCTCGACGCCTTCGAGGACTTCATCGGCCAGGACGTGCTGCTGGCCCACAGCGCCTCCAACGAAATCGACTTCCTCAATTTCGAATATGCCCGGGTGGGACGCTGCGGCTTCGACGAAACCGTGTTCTCGGGCAACGACTTCCTCTGCACTCAGGACCTGTCGCGGCAATTCTTCCCCGGCGTGCCCGGCTCGCTCGACGTGCTGTGCGACCGGCTGTGGATCGACCGCTCCGACCGCTTCCAGCATCATGGCGCCCTGCTTGACGCGGTGCTGACCGCCGAGGCCTTCATCAAGATGCAGGGCGGCTTCGTCCAGGACGACACCAGGGCGATGAGCTTCGGCGGGAGTGCCCCCGCCAACGAGCAGTGAACCGCAAGGACCGCCGCGCCGCCCTCAAGGGATCGGCCGCTGACGGCGGCCTCGACGCGGCGCTCGGCTTGGCCATGGCCTGCTGCAATTCCGGCGACATGGCCGGCGCCGAGCGCGCCTTTCGCGCGGTGCTGCGCTTGCGTCCGGATTTCGCCGAATGCCACGCCAATCTGGGCGCGGTGCTGCAAGCCCAGGGCAAGCTGGCCGAGGCGGTGACCGCCTTCACCAAGGCGGCGCGGCTGAAGCCGGATTACCCGGAAGCCCATTTCAATCTCGGCGCCGGCCTGCTGGCGCTTGGCCGCGCCGCCGAGGCCACCCCGCCGCTACGCCGTGCCCTGGCCCTGCGCCCCGGTTTCGCCGAGGCCGAATGCAATCTCGGCCAGGCCCTGTTCGCGCTCGAACGCTGGGACGAGGCGCTGGCCGCCCACGACCGGGCGATCCTCGCCCGCCCCGGCTTCGCCGCCGCCCATAACAATCGCGGCGCCGCCCTGGCCAAGCTGGGCCGACCCGAAGAGGCGCTGGCCGCCCATACCCGTGCCGTCGAGCTGGAGCCGGGCTATGCCGAGGCCCAGGTCAATGTCGGCGATGCCCTGCTGACCCTGGCCCGCCCCGACCAGGCGGCGGCAGCCTTCGGCCGCGCCCTTGCGCTGGCCCCCACCCTGATCGAGGCGATCAACGGCTTAGGCATCGCCTGGCGCGACCTTGGCCAGGTCGAGCAAGCCGAGGCGGCCTATCGCCGCGCCGTCGCGCTGGAGCCCAAATTCGGCAAGGGCTGGGCCAATCTGTGCGACGTGCTGGCCCTGGACGGCCGCTTTGCCGAGGCGGTCGAGGCCGGCCGGCGGGCGATCGCCCTGATCCCCGACGGCGCCGCCGCCCATTCCTGCCTGGGGGTGGCGCTGGAGGGCATCGGCGACAGCGAAGCCGCGCTGGCCGCCTACGAAAAGGCGGTGGCGTGCGACCCCGACCACGCCCGCGCCCAGGTCAACCGGGCGCTGACCCTGCTGCGTCGAGGCCGCTTCGCCGAAGGCTGGGCGGCGCAGGAATGGCGCTGGCGGCTGCCGGAATTCACGCCGCTGGGAGCGGCGCCGCTGTGGCGGGGCGAAGACTTGGCCGGCCGCACCATCCTGCTAATTACCGAGCAGGGCTTCGGCGACACCATCCACTTCGTTCGCTTTTCCGCCCCGCTGGCGGCGCGGGGCGCCCGGGTGGTGCTGCGGGTGGCGCCGCCGCTGCTGCGGCTGATGCAGGGTGTGGCCGGAGTGGCTGAGGTGGTGTCCGATGCCGCCCCGCCACCAATTGCCGATTTCGAAGTATCGCTGCTGAGTTTGCCCCACCGGCTGGGCCTGGCCGAGATCCCGCCGCAAGCGCCCTATCTTTCCGTCCTCCCCAGCCGCCGCTGGGACGGCCGCACCGTCGGCCTGGTCTGGGCCGGCGCCGCCCACTCGGCGATCTATGCCCCGGTCGACCGCCGCCGCAGCCTGCGGCCGGAGCAATTAGCGCCGCTGCTGGCGGTGCCCGGCATCACCTTTGTGTCGCTGCAAAAGGACCAGCCCGCCCCAACGGGCACCGAAGACGGCCTGGCCGACGCCCAAGACTTCGCCGACACCGCCGCTGTGATCGCCGGGCTCGATTTGGTCATCTCGGTCGACACCGCCGTCGCCCACTTGGCGGCGGCGATGGGCAAACCGGTCTGGCTGCTGTCCCGCTTCGATGCCTGCTGGCGCTGGATGACCAACCGCGACGATTCGCCGTGGTACCCGACGCTGACGCTGTTCCGCCAACCGCGGGCGGGCGAATGGGGGCCGGTGCTGGAGCGGGTGGCGGGGGAATTGCGGCGAATCTGATTCGCTGTCATTCCGCCAGAGCGGCACGACGAGGAATCGTTCACGCGAGAACGGCGACCGTCAGTGCGTGAAAGATCCCTCTCTTCGCTCGGGACGACAAGAACCGGTCAGGTCCAGTCGTCACCGCCGCCGCCACCGCCGGAATCGTCGCCGCCGAAATCGCCGGCGATGTCGCTGTTGTCGTTATTGTCGCTGGCATCGGCGACGTTGTTCCCGCCGGCATCGTCGCCGTAGTAATTGTTGACGGTGACGTTCTCGACCGTCTCGTTGACGCCGCCGCCGCCGCCCCACGGGCTGCCGCCGCCGAAACCACCGCCGCCGAAGCCGCCGCCAAAGCCGCCATGATGGCCGCCGAACAGGCTGGAGATACCTTCCGCCAGCAGCATGCCGCCGGCCATTCCAGCGGCGGTGGTGGCGGCGTTACGGAGGAAGCCGCCGGCCGCCGGGGGCTGAGCGCCCCAGGCGGGGGCGGGGGCCGGCTGGGCATAAACCGGCTGGCCTTGCGCCGGCGCCACCGAGGGGATCGGGCTGGCGCCGCGAGGCGCCGCGGCGCCACTGGGCGCCCACGGATTGGCGGCGGCGCCGAGGAAGCCGGCGGCGGGGGCCGCCGCGGCCAATTTCTGTTCCAGGTCGGTAATGTGGGCCTGGGCCTGGCGCAGGGTCATTTCCTGCACCGCCACCGCCTGGACTAGGCCATAGGTGGCGTCGGGCAGGGCGCGGCAGCGCTCGGCGATCAGGGCCACGGCCTCGGGGTCCTTGGGGGCCCCGGCCAGCTGGGCCAAGCGGCTGAAGACGCTTTCGATCAGGTCACGTTCCTGCGGAGTCATGGGACAATCCTGCGCGATGGAGAAACACCGACGCCAGATATAAGGCGCAAATGTGGAAAGACCATGGCGAACCCTAATCCCAGGGCGATTCCTACCTCCAGTGGGCATCCCGACTTCCGCGCCAACCACGACGCCGCCCCGATCGGCCATGCTGCTTCACTTGAACCGGGGAAAATGGCCATGGGTGGTGACGCGCTCGGAGTAATGGTTTTCGTCGGCTCGCTGGCCGGTGCTGTGCTGGCGATGGTCCGCCATCTCGACCCCAGGGTGCCGTCGGCGCTGGAGCGATGGGTGCCGCTGCCGTTGCCACCCCGGACAATCGACGACGAACCGCATTTGCTGGTGCCGCTGGCGTCCGATGGCCGGCCCAACTCCGCCGCCTACGAATCGTTCGCCAACTATCCCCTGGCGGTGGCGCGCCAGCGCGAACTGGCGCGCGGCGGCCACGAGGCGGTGGTGCTCCACCCGGCCAGCGGCGAGTTGCGCCTTGATCTCGACCGACTGACCGAGCCGTGGCGGCGCATGCTGTTTTGATTTTTTGCCCCTCGCCGGGCGCGGGCTCCGCCCGCTTGGCCGCCGCCTCAATGGCGGCTAATTCCGCGCGTGGGAAACCTGAAGCGACACCACCCCCGGAGCGGCGCCAAGGTCGTGGGCGAACACCTCGATCGTGGCTGCGTATTTGTCGCGGGTGATGGCCAGGAAATGCCACTCCACCGCGCCCGCCTCGACGATGATCGCCAGGGTCGATTCGACCAGGTCATAGCCGTATTTGGCGACCAGACGGCGGATGTCGGGGGCCGGTTCGGTCTCCGCCTTGGTGAAGCGCAGTCGTACCGCCAGTTCGCCATGGGCCGGCAGCAGCACTTCGATCCGCCGCAGCAGCAGCATGCCAATGGTGCCCAATAGGGTCAGCACGATGGCGGTGGCGTAGAAACCGGCGCCGACCAGCACGCCGATCGCCGACACCGACCAGATCGAGGCGGCGGTGGTCAGGCCGGTGATCGAAAAACCGTCCTTCATGATCACCCCGGCGCCGAGGAAGCCGACACCGGTGACGATGCCCTGGATCACTCGGGTGGGGTCGCCGCCCGAGCCGGGGACGGGGTGGCCGCCGAACCACGAATTGGGGTGGCCGGTGATGACGATCAGCGCCGCCGAGGCCATGCAGACGAAGCCGTAGGTCCGCATCCCCGCCGCCCGGCCGTTCCAGGTCCGCTCGTAGCCGACGATGATGCCGAGTGCCAAGGCGCCGATCACGTTGAGGCTGACGATGACGTTGTCCTGGACCACCGGGGCGGCCCAGGCGGACCGGGCGAAATCGATGATCGGCTGCCAATCCATCCGCCGCCTCCTAGCCGTTGGGCCGGTTGCCGATGAGGCCGGTGAAAGCCATCGACACCTTGAGCAGGGTGTCGAGCGGCAATTCGACCACCAGGCAATTGAGGCGGAAGCGGGGGGCGCAGACCATCATGGTGGCCCAGCGATGGTTGCCGTCGATGATGCGGCGGTCGCCCGAAACCACCAGGGTGGTGGCGCGGAAATGGCGCTCCAGATGCGGCAACGTCTGGCGGGGGTGGGCCTCGGCGATTTCGGCTAGGTTGGCGAACACCTTGTCGAGGTAGATCTGGCGCTGGATCGGCCGCAGCCGGCGGGTGCGCTGCTCGTCGTAGCGGGCGGTGACGCGGTCGCGGCGATGGTCGCCGGAATGGGCCCAGGCCTGGGCCAAACGCTTCGATTCGGCGATCTCGCCGGCGGTGGGGATGAAGCGGTCGGCATCGGCCGGCAGCAGCCGGGCCAGGTGGCGGTTGTAGGGCGGCACCAAATCGAAATGTCCCCGGACCAAATCATGGTGGAGACGCTCGACGTGGCGGCGGTCGATCACCGGCATGTCCTTGCGGTCGATGCCGAGCGGATCGGCCAGCACCTTTTTCCGCAGCCGCCGATAATTGACGACGGCGTCGCCGGCCAGGGCGGCCAGTGGCCCGCCGCCGAAGCGGTCGAGGAACATTGCCCGGAAGGTCGCGCTGTCGGTGGTGGCGATCTCGATGATCCCGCCCGTCTCGCCGCCGCCCGCCCCCATCGCTCGCCCCCTCCGAATGGCCTATTCTTCCGGAGGATCTTGCCTAGAAAAGGGCGTATTGCGCCAGCGACTTTTCACTGCGGCCGGCGGGGCGGCGGCGGCGCTTGACCGGTCGCAGCTCGGCCGCGAACGGAATCTCGGGGGCCAGTGGGCCATGGTCGTCAGCCTGCGCATCGAGCTTGCCGCGCAGCGCCTGCGCCAGCAGCGCAAGGCGGTGGCGCTCGGCCTGGGCCTCTTCCAATTGGCGCCCCAGGCTCGCCGCCTGGGCGCGATGATGCAGCGCCTCGGCGCGCTCGTTCTCCAGCTCTTCCGCCAGTTCCGCCACCCGCGAACGCAGCCGGATCGCCGACGCCACCGCCTCGGCGGCCTCGGCCAGACCGCCGCCTTTGGCGGTTCCGGTCAGCTCGGCCTTGAGCCGCTCGTTCTCGCCGCGCAGCGCGCGCAGCTCGCTGCGCAGGTCGAACACGATATCTTCGAGATCCTCGATCGCCTGGATGTCACCGCCGGCCACATCGGGCGCGCTCGCCAGCCGGCCAGCCAGGGCGACGAAATCCGAGCCGGCCGCTTCAAGCAGCCGCCGCGCGGTGCGAAGCGCGTGCAGCGCCTCGATATCATTGTCCGAGGCGGCCAGCGCCAGCACCTTGGCAAGCTTCTGGACGTTCACACTGATCACCGCATGTCGTGGCGGACGTTGGGATACCCCCCCGGATATTGACGATGGCCGCGCCCCGACGCAAACGAATTCGCCCCGGACGTTTGGCAGGGGCGCCCCTGGCCGAAGAATATGTTGCGATAGCGCTCCGAGGGGTTTAGGTCTCCAGCCGTCTTTCCCCTTTCGTCCGGTGCCCCATGATGAAGGTCATCCGCGCCAAATTGCATGGCATACGCGTCACTGCGGCGGATCTCAATTACCACGGCTCGATCACCCTTGATCCCGAGCTGTGCGATACCGCCGGATTTTATCCGATGGAATTCGTTGAGATTTGGAACAAGAATTCCGGCGCGAGGATCTCAACCTACGTGATCTTCGGCGAGCCCGGCTCGCGCTGCTGCATCCTCAACGGCGCCGCCGCCCGCACCTGCCAGGTCGGCGATGAATTGATCATCGCCGCCTCGGAAATGCTGGCCAGCCCCAAGGATCTCTACGATCTCAAGCCGCGCATCCTGACCTTCCTGCCCGACAACCAGATCGACCAGGTGTTGTTCTACGACGTCTTCCACAGCGAGCGGCGCCCCTACGACTTCCGCATCGTCGATGCCGAGGAGCATCCGGTCGAGTGCCACACCTGGCCCAACGTCGACATCGCCGCCATCCGCTCGGATCTCCGCAAGCGCAACTGGTCCGAGGCTGAGATCGATGCCTTCGTGAAGACCCACATTTCACTGTGAACGCCATGCGGCCCGCCATCGTCCTGCTGTCCGGCGGACTCGATTCCGCCACCACCCTGGCCATCGCCAAGCAAGCCGGCTTCGAGCCGGCGGCGCTGTCGTTCCGCTACGGCCAGCGCCACGCGGTCGAGATCGACGCCGCCCGCAAGGTGGCCGCGGCCCAAGCTGTCGCCCATCACCAGTTCGTCGACATCGACCTGGCGGCGTTCGGCGGCTCGGCCCTGACCGGCGACATCGCCGTCCCCAAGGACCGCGCCGATGCCGAGATGGCCACCGGCATCCCGGTGACCTACGTGCCGGCCCGCAACACCATCATGCTGTCCTTCGCCCTGGCCTTCGCCGAGGTGACCGGGGCGGCCGACATCTTCATCGGCGTCAACGCGGTGGATTATTCCGGCTATCCCGATTGCCGCCCCGAATACGTCGCCGCCTTCGAACGAATGGCCAATTTGGCGACCAAGGCCGGGGTCGAAGGCCGCGCCCTGACCGTCCACGCCCCCTTGATCCGCATGACCAAGGCCGAAATCATCCGGCGCGGGGTCGAATTGGGCGTCGACTACGCCTTGACGTGCAGCTGCTACGACCCCAATCCCCAAGGAGCGGCCTGTGGTCATTGCGACGCTTGCCGGCTGCGCCTGAAGGGCTTCGCCGAGGCCGGCCTGGCCGACCCGGTCGCCTACGTCTGAGTGGTCGCTCCGGTGGCCGCTCGCCACCGGATGAAGGGCCAATGCGACAGGTTCAGGACAGGCTTGCGGTCGCCACCCGCCGCCAGGGCAACCACGACATCACCCGCGACATCGCCACCTGGGTTGAGGCCCAGGGAATCGCCACCGGCTTGCTGACCGTGCTGCTGCAGCACGTCTCGGCTCATCTGGCGCTGCAGGAGCACGCCGACCGCGACGACCTCAACACCTTCTTCCGCCGCCTGGAACTGCACAGCCACCAGGATTTCGGCGAGTTCAGCTCGGCGGTGACCAGCATCTGCCTGACCATCCCGATCGCCGAGGGTCGGCTGGGCATCGGCACCGGCCAGCGCATCTACCTGTATGAACACCGCGAAAGCGCGCAGACCCGCTCGCTGCTGCTTCACCTGATCGGCGAATAGCGCAAGTGGCGATTACTTATCCAATAGATTTTTGCAGCAATTCCAGCAGCTGACGGCCATTGACCGGCTTGTGCAGGATCGGCAGGCCCGAGGCGGCAGCGTGGCGCAGGCGGTCGACCGCGGTGTCGCCGGTGACCAGGACGGCGGGGATGGCGGCGCCGTAGAGGTGGCGCACACTTTCGATCGCCTCGGTGCCGGTGCGGCCCTCCTTGAGGCGGTAATCGGCGAGGATGAAGCGCGGCGCCTCGCCGGCCGCCCCCAACAACCCATGGGCCTCGTCGAGGGACTGGGCGGCGGCGACGCGATAGCCCCAGCTTTCAAACAGCATCTGATAGCCGGCCAGGACAATTGCCTCGTCCTCGATGACGACGATCAGCGGCGCCCCAGCCCCCCCTTGATCCCGTTCGCTCACTACATTCACTCATTCAAGCCGTTGCGTAGGGCGGATAGTGACGCATCACCGATGGGAGGGAAACATCTTCCATGGTCATAGATCCATATATCGTGAGTTTGCACCCCGGAAGAGTGAGAATCCCGGGGCCGCCATCGTTGACACCACCCGGCCCGCCGCCGATACTCGCCGCCTTTCCTTTGGGTTATGAATGACATGCCGACCGTGCCCGATCCCAACTGCGCCATCGCCTTCCAGGGCGCTCCCGGCGCCTATTCGCACGTCGCCTGCCTCAACGCCTATCCGGCGATGCAGCCGCTGCCCTGCCTGACCTTCGAGGACGCCTTCGCCGCGGTGCGCGAGGGCCGCGCCCGCTACGCCATGATCCCGATCGACAATTCGGTCGCCGGGCGGGTCGCCGACGTCCACCACCTGATGCCCTATGCCGGGCTGCACATCATCGCCGAGCAATTCGAGCGCATCAGCCACCACCTGCTGGCGGTCAAGGGCGCGACCCTGGCCTCGATCAAGGCGGTGGAAAGCCACGTCCACGCCCTGGGCCAATGCCGCAACCTGATCCGCCAAATGGGTCTGGAGGCCATTGTCGGCGCCGACACCGCCGGGGCCGCCGCCGCCCTGGCCAAGAGCGGCGACCTTGGTCGCGCCGCCATCGCCTCGGCGCTGGCGGGCGAGATCTATGGCCTGGAGACGCTAAAGGCCGGCATCGAGGATGCGCCGCACAATACCACCCGCTTCCTGGTGCTGGCTCGCGACGCGGTCGAGCCCAACCCCAACCTGCCCTGCGTCACCAGTTTCGTCTTCCGGGTGCGCAACGTCCCGGCGGCGCTGTACAAGGCGCTGGGCGGCTTCGCCACCAATGGCGTCAACATCACCAAGCTGGAAAGCTATCTGGTCGCCGGCGAATTCGTCGCCGCCCAATTCTACGTCGACGTCGAGTCCCATCCGGCCAGCCGCGGCTTGCGCCTGGCGTTGGAGGAGCTCGCCTTCTACAGCCACGAGGTCCGCATCCTCGGCGTCTATCCGGCGCACGGCTTCCGCCAGGCCCAGCGTTCAGCCGGCGAATAAACATCCCTATTTGAGGATGGTTCCAGCCAATTCATCGGCTATGGTGTGCCGACCGCATACGATAAGGATAAGTCATGACCGTCACCGCCCCCCCGGGATGGCTCGCCCATCAGATCAACCGCATCGGCCTGGTGCCGCGCATCATGGCGCTGTCGGTGTTCGGCGTGGTGCTGCTGGGTGGCGCCGTGGTCGCCCTGACCTGGTTCCTGCTCCATGACAGCGCCGCCAGCGCGGCGCGGGAGCGGGTCGACACCAACATCAAGGTGGCATGGGAGATGCTGCGCGCCAAAGGCCAGACCTTCACCGTCGTCGACGGCAAGCTGCTGGCCGGCGACACCGTGCTCAACGGCAATTTCGAGCTGGTCGACAAGGTCAAGATGCTGGTCGGCGGCACCTGCACTATCTTCATGGGCGACACCCGTGTCACCACCAACGTGATGAAGGCCGACGGCAGTCGGGCGGTCGGCACCCAATTGGCCCGCGGCGCCGCCTACCACGCGGTACTAGAGCAAAAGACGCCCTTTCGCGGCGAAGTTCCGATCCTCGGCGAGCTGTACATGACCGCCTACGATCCCATCCTCGATGGCGACGGCAAGGTGATCGGCATCCTCTATGTCGGCATCAAGAAATCGGAATTTCTCCAGGCCGCGAACGACACCCTGTGGACGGTGTGCGGCGCCACCCTGGCGGTGGTGCTGCTGGTGGTCGGCGTCAGTGCCACCGTCACCCGGCGCAAGGTGGTGGCGCCGTTGCGGGCCAGCATCGCGGTGATGCGGCAGCTGGCGGAAGGGCAGCTTGACATTGACGTCCCGGCCGCATCCGGCAGCGACGAAATCAGCGAAATGCTACGCTCGCTGGCGGTATTCAAGGTCAACGGCATCGAGCGGCGTCGGCTGGAAAGCCACGAGCGCGCCGAACAGGAGGCGCGCAACCGCCGCCAGTCGGCGGTCGACCGCTTGACCCACGACTTCAACACCAGCGTCCACGGCGTGCTGCAATCGGTGACCGCCTCGGCCCACCAGCTCCGCGACGCCGCTCAGTCGATGTCGTCGATCGCGATCGAGACCAGCCGCCAGTCCACCGTGGTCGCCGCCGCCGCCGAGCAGGCCTCGGTCAACGTCGAAACCGTCGCCGCCTCGTCCGAGGAATTGGCCGCTGCCGAATCGGAAATCGCCCGCCAGATCACCCGCTCGTCGGACATCGCCCGTCGCGCGGCGGAAGAGGCCGGACGGGTCAACGCCATCGTCAACAGCCTGTCCCAAGCCACCGGACGGATCGGCGCCATCATCAACCTGATCAACGACATCGCCGCCCAGACCAATCTGTTGGCCTTGAACGCCACCATCGAGGCGGCGCGCGCGGGGGATGCCGGCAAAGGCTTCGCCGTGGTGGCCAACGAGGTCAAGCATCTGGCCACCCAAACCGCCAAGGCCACCGAAGACATCGTCATCCACATCGATTCGGTCCAGGAGGTCACCGCCGAGGCGGTGCGGGCGATCCAGGGCATCAGCC
>Ga0316223_1003047_pt1 | contig 12939 bp, 10 predicted proteins | sample TBH18009metaG_FD_206007 | JGI IMG/M metagenome (GOLD analysis project Ga0316223, IMG submission 206007) | Freshwater microbial communities from Trout Bog Lake, Wisconsin, USA - TBH18009 | ecosystem: Environmental > Aquatic > Freshwater > Lake > Hypolimnion/Profundal zone | place: USA: Wisconsin...
TCCGGAACTGTCGGCCTTCAAAGCCATGCTCGAGCCGACTGCGGAAGGTCGTGAAATTTCCACCACGGCAGCCTATGTCCGGGTACTGACTGCATTGCTGCGTGACCCGAGTCTGGGTCAGCGTATCGTGCCGATCATGGTCGATGAATCGCGCACGTTCGGTATGGAAGGGCTGTTCCGCCAGATCGGTATTTTCTCGCAGGTCGGACAGCTGTACGAACCGGTAGATAAAGACCAGGTCATGTACTACCGCGAAGACAAGGCTGGCCAGATTCTGCAGGAAGGAATCAATGAAGCCGGCGGCATGAGTTCGTGGATCGCGGCGGCGACTTCTTACTCGACCAACAACCGCGTCATGATTCCGTTTTATACCTATTATTCGATGTTCGGTCTGCAGCGTATTGGCGACCTGGCCTGGGCGGCCGGCGACATGCGCGCACGCGGTTTCCTGATCGGCGGTACTGCCGGTCGCACCACGTTGAATGGGGAAGGGTTGCAGCATGAAGACGGTCACAGTCATGTACTGGCGTCCACCATTCCGAACTGTGTGCCGTACGATCCGACCTTTGCGCACGAAGTCGCGGTGATTATCCATGACGGTCTGCGTCGCATGATTACCAATCAGGAAGACGTGTTTTATTACATCACGCTGATGAATGAAAATTACGCCCATCCCGGCATCAAGGAAGGGCAGGAGCAGGGCATTATCAAGGGTCTGTATCTCCTGCAAAAAAATCAGGCCAGCAGCAAACACCGTGTTCAGCTGATGGGTTCCGGCACGATTCTGCGCGAAGTGATTGCCGGGGCCGAACTGCTGCAGTAAGACTGGGGCATTGCAGCCGATGTCTGGTCGGCGCCGTCCTTCACGCTGCTGGCACGCGATGGTCAGGATGTGGAACGCTGGAACATGCTGCATCCGGGTGAAACGGCCAAAGTGGCGTATGTCACACAGTGTTTGCAGGATACCGTTGGCCCGATCGTGGTGGCCACCGATTACATGCGCACCTACGCCGAACAGATTCGTGCTTTCGTGCCGCACGGTCGTCGCTACAAAGTGCTCGGTACCGATGGCTTTGGCCGTTCCGACACCCGCGCCAAGCTGCGTGAATTCTTTGAAGTGAACCGTTATTTTGTGGTGATTGCCGCACTTAAATCACTGGCCGATGAAGGCGTGCTGTCGTCTTCGGTGGTGCAGCAGGCGATTGCCAAATACGGGATCAATGCCAATAAACCGAATCCGGTCACAATCTAATCAGGAACGGAGTATACGATGAGCGCAATAGAAATCAAGGTTCCGGATATCGGCGACTTCAAGGAAGTGGAAGTCATCGAGCTGATGGTGAAAGTGGGCGACACGGTCAAGGTGGATCAGTCGCTCATTACGGTCGAGTCGGACAAGGCGAGTATGGAAATACCCTCCAGTCATGCCGGCGTAGTCAAAGAACTGAAAATCAAGGTTGGTGACAAGGTGGCAGAAGGCTCCGTGTTGCTGATCATGGAAACTGACGGCGCAACTGCCGCTGCTCCTGCTCCCGCTGCTGCTGCATCTGCTCCGCCAGCACCGGCACCGGCAGCACCGGCACCGGCAGCAGCACCGGCACCAGCACCAGCACCCGCACCCGCACCGGCACCAGCCAACAACCAGACTCACGCTTCACCGTCGGTACGCAAGTTCGCCCGCGAACTTGGTGTTGATCTGACTCGCGTAACCGGTACCGGTCCCAAGACACGCATTACCCAGGAAGATGTACAGAATTTTGTGAAGGGCGTCATGCAGGCACCAGCGGCCAGTGCGCCGGTCGGCAATGCCAGTGGCAGCGGCCTGAATCTGCTGGCCTGGCCGTCGCTCGACTTCAGCAAATTCGGCGCAACCGAACTGGTACCGCTGTCCCGCATCAAAAAGCTCAGTGGACCGAATCTGCACCGCAACTGGGTCATGATTCCGCATGTCACGCAATTTGATGAAGCTGACATTACCGACCTCGAGCAGTTCAGAAAAGACAGCAATGCCGCCATGGCCAAATCCGGCGTCAAGCTGACCATGCTGGCGTTTGTGATCAAGGCCAGTGTGGCAGCGTTGAAGAAATTCACGGCGTTCAATTCTTCACTGGATGCCAAAGGCGAAAACCTGATCGTCAAACAGTATTACAACATCGGTTTTGCCGCTGATACCCCGAATGGGCTGGTGGTGCCGGTCATCAAAAATGCCGATCAAAAAAGTCTGTCCCAGATCGCCGTGGAAATGGGTGAGCTGTCGGCTCAGGCGCGTGACGGCAAACTGAAACCTGCTGACATGCAGGGCGCCACGTTTACCATTTCTTCACTGGGTGGCATCGGTGGAACGGCCTTCACGCCAATTATCAATGCACCGGAAGTGGCGATTTTGGGTTTGTCCAAATCGGCGATGAAACCGGTCTGGGATGGCAGCAAGTTTGAGCCGCGCCTGATGCTGCCGCTGTCTCTGTCCTATGATCACCGTGTCATTGATGGTGCCATGGCAGCCCGCTTCACTGCGTATCTGGCCGAAATCGTGGCGGACCTGCGCAAGACTTTACTGTAACCGGGGAATCAGACATGACAATTATCCAGGTAAAAGTTCCCGATATTGGCGACTTTAAAGAAGTTGAAGTGATCGAACTGATGGTCAAGGTGGGCGATACCGTCAAGGTTGATCAGTCATTGATTACGGTTGAATCCGACAAGGCCAGCATGGAGATTCCTTCCAGTCATGCCGGTGTGGTCACAGCATTGAAAATCAAACTGGGCGACAAGATAGCCGAAGGGTCGATACTGCTGGAACTGGAGGCCGCCGAAGGTGGTGCTGCCGCACCCGCAGCAACTGCACCAGAGGCCGCTCCGGCGTCTGCGCCAGCACCCGCTGCCGCCGCTGCTGTGGCATCCGCACCTGTGCCTGCTTCTGCGCCGGCAGCGTCGAGCTACAGTGGCAAAGTCGATCTTGAATGCGACATGATGGTGCTCGGTGCCGGACCTGGCGGTTATTCGGCCGCGTTCCGGTCTGCCGATCTGGGCTTGAACACAGTGCTGGTTGAACGCTATGCAACGCTGGGTGGCGTGTGTCTGAATGTCGGTTGCATTCCTTCCAAGGCCTTGCTGCATGTGGCCGCGGTCATTGATGAAGCGGCCGGCATGTCAAAACACGGCGTAACGTTTGGTGCGCCCGTCATCAACGTTGATGAACTGCGCAGTTACAAGGAAAAAGTTATCAGCAAAATGACCGGCGGTCTGGCCGGCATGGCCAAGGCGCGCAAGGTGACGGTGGTGCAGGGTGTCGGACAGTTTGTCAGTCCGAATCACATCGAAGTCACAGCCGCAGACGGCAGCAAAAAAACCGTGCAGTTCCGACAGGCCATTATTGCGGCCGGCTCCTCGGTGGTGAACCTGCCATTTATAAAGCCGGATCCGCGCATTGTGGATTCAACCGGTGCACTTGAACTGCGCAGTATCCCGAAACGCATGCTGGTCATCGGTGGCGGTATCATCGGTCTGGAAATGGCAACGGTGTATTCGACCTTGGGTGCCAGAATCGACGTCGTGGAAATGCTGGATGGCCTCATGCAGGGTGCGGATCGTGACATGGTCAAGGTCTGGCAGAAGTTCAACGAAAAGCGCTTCGACAAGATTATGTTGAAGACCAAAACCGTGGCAGTCGAGGCATTGAAGGAAGGAATCAAAGTCACGTTTGAGGCCGCACAGGAAGGTGTGAGCGCACCGGAACCGCAACTGTATGACATGGTGCTGGTTGCCGTCGGACGCAGTCCCAACAGCAGGAAAATCGCAGCGGACAAGGCTGGTGTGAACGTCAGCGAGCGCGGCTTTATCAGCGTTGATGGCCAGATGCGCACCAATGTGCCGCACATCTTTGCCATTGGCGACCTGGTTGGTCAACCGATGCTGGCGCACAAGGCGGTACACGAGGCGCATGTGGCTGCTGAAGCGGCGGCCGGGCATAAAGCGTATTTCGATGCCAAAGTCATTCCCTCGGTGGCGTACACCGATCCGGAAGTGGCCTGGGTGGGTGTGACTGAAGATGAAGCCAAAGCCAAAGGCATCAAACTGGAAAAAGGATTGTTCCCCTGGGCCGCGTCCGGGCGTGCCGTGGCTAACGGTCGGGATGAAGGCTTTACCAAATTGCTGTTCGATGCCGACACCCATCGCATCGTCGGCGGCGGCATTGTCGGAACGCACGCCGGTGACATGATCGGTGAAATCGCACTGGCCATTGAAATGGGTGCCGATGCGGTCGATATCGGTAAAACCATCCATCCGCACCCGACGCTGGGTGAATCTATCGGGATGGCAGCGGAAGTGTTTGAAGGGGTTTGCACCGATTTGCCGCCAATGCGGAAAAAGTAAAAACCTCAGTAGTCTTGAAAAAAACCAGCGCTTAGCCTCGCTGGTTTTTTTTATTGTGTCCTGCGAATTCATTAAAGAAAATTAATAATTCGAGGTCGGCCATCCAGCGCGATGAAATCAAAAAAGAAGACAGGCTCCTGATATGTATTGACCTGTCAAATACACGGTTGTTTTCGTTTTAATCAAATTGATTCCTTGTTTAAGCAATGCACTTAAAGCAAAACAGGCGGCGAAACGACGGTTGATCAGTCTGATATACGCGGATTGGGTACCGCATGACAAAGGTTCGTCGTGGAGCTGCCTCTCTCTAGTGTCGAGGATCATTCCGTTGCCGGATGCCTCATAGGAGCACCGAGGATTCTCCAACCGTTGCCTGCTTTGCTGTAAGTACACTGCGTTTTCATTTTGATTCTCCTTAATTATTGGATGTCAGCGGCACTGCTTGCCCGACCGCCCAAATAAAGCCGGTTAGCTCGCGTGCAATCGCGGTACATACCTGCACTTTCAATTTACCTTTGGCCTCCAGTAACCGATATCGTCCACACAGACGTTTTTGCGCGTTCCAGGCAATTTCTTGCACGGCATCGGAAGTTCGTTCGGCACGTCGCTGCAACACTTTGGTTTTACGTGCCGCGTGCCGATAAGTCCACCCCGATTCGACCAAGACACGCCGCACATGGCTGTTACCCGTTTTGGTAATCCCACCGCGGCGCACACTGCCACCGCTGGAATGTTCACTCGGCACCAAGCCCAGATAGGCCATTAATTGCGATGCCTTGGCAAATCGTTTGAGATCACCAATTTCGGCAATTATCGTCGTTGCCGTGAGCAAGTTAATGCCACGTAAGGCCATCAGCGATTCAATCACCGGCCAGGTGCTCGATGCTTGCGCTGCCCGTTCAATCTCACGGTCCATTCCGGCGACACGCTTTCCGCCGTCCTGAACAGCATTGATATATTCTTGCAAAACGATTTGTTGTACTGGCTGTTCAAACTTGATTCCCTCCATCCACCGAAAGTGCGCCTGAGTCCAGTTGCTTTGTCCGCTATAGCGTTTGCCATGCCGCAGAAAAAACGCCAATAACCGTTGCTTGGCCTGTCGTTGCAGATGTTTCATATCTTCGCGTGCCCTGGTCAGATCACGCAATGCCTCTTGCGTTCCGTCTGGCACCCACACGGCTTCAAGCTCCCCTGCACGCAGCAGTCTTGCCAGCATCATACTGTCGCGCCGATCCGTCTTGACTCGGTCTCCTGCCTTTTTAGGAATCAAGGAGGTCGCCACTACTATGCACTTCCAGCCAAGGTCGGTAATTTGGCGATAAATTTCGTAGCCGCATGGACCGGACTCGTAACAAAACAACAGATCCGTCCGGGGTTTCCTTAGATGCTTAATTAATTTCTCAACCGCATCCGGCGCATTATCGATTTCACCCAGAAAGCGCACCTCGCCTCCGTTTCCTTCGGCTACCGATACGGCAATTCTCTCTTTATGGACATCTAATCCAACAAATTTGCTAAACTCTTCCATGACCTACCCCCTCAATTTTGGCTCTGAGCCTCTGGTTCTTAGAACCTCTAGCTTAATCCACGTCGCTTGAGGTACGGTAGGTCGATACATTATGTCTAGTCGGACATTTTTCATTGGAAGCAGGCTTTTGCTGATGTAAAACCCGTAGTTCGGAAAGCGCATACAATGTGCAATCATTTGCGACCGGCAAATAACATTCCCCTATTGAATACTTTATAAACAGGAACAACCATGATTCCAGAAATTGGACATTTCGCGCTGATCCTTGCGCTGGCGCTGGCGCTGGTGCAGGGCATCGTCCCCATCGCCGGATCATTTCGCGGCAACGCCGCCTGGATGGCGGTCTCGCGCACCGCCGCTGCCGGTCAATGCACTTTCGTGACCATCGCCTTTGCCTGTCTGGTGTACTGTTTTGCCAATAATGATTTTTCGGTACTGTATGTGGCATCGAATTCGAATTCGATGCTGCCTTGGTATTACCGCATTGCGGCGACCTGGGGTGGCCATGAAGGGTCACTGTTGCTGTGGAGTGAAATGCTGGTGCTGTGGACCTTTGCCGTGGCATCGTTCAGCAATCAGTTGCCCGAAGTGACGGTCGCGCGCGTACTGGGTGTCATGGGATTGATTTCCGTCGGCTTTTTATGTTTCATGCTGTTTACCTCCGATCCGTTTGAACGGTTGATCCCTGCTGCCATGGACGGGCGCGATCTGAATCCGCTGCTGCAGGATTTTGGCATGATCGTGCATCCGCCGATGCTGTATATGGGTTACGTGGGCTTTTCGGTGGCATTTTCCTTTGCCATCGCCGCGCTCATGGGGGGCAAGCTCGATGCGGCCTGGGCACGCTGGTCACGTCCCTGGACGCTGGTGGCGTGGATGTTTCTGACGCTGGGTATCTTCATGGGCAGCTTCTGGGCCTATTACGAACTGGGTTGGGGCGGCTGGTGGTTCTGGGATGCGGTCGAAAACGCGTCGTTCATGCCGTGGCTGGTTGGCACCGCCCTGATTCATTCGCTGGCCGTGACCGAAAAGCGCGGCAGTTTTAAAAACTGGACGGTGCTGCTGGCCATCATTGCCTTTTCACTGTCGCTGCTGGGTACCTTCCTGGTGCGTTCGGGTGTGCTGACCTCGGTGCATGCGTTCGCCTCCGATCCGCGCCGCGGCCTGTTTGTGCTGGTGTTTCTGGCCATCGTGGTCGGCGGCTCATTGCTGCTGTATGCGGCCCGGGCGCCGAAAGTCGGACTGGGCGGCAGTTTCAGTCTGTTTTCGCGTGAATCCATGCTGCTGGTGAATAATGTGGTCTTGCTGGCGGCGGCCGGCACCGTGTTTCTGGGCACACTGTATCCGCTGTTTCTGGATGCGCTCAATCTGGGAAAAATATCGGTCGGGCCACCTTATTTTGAAGCGGTGTTCGTGCCGCTGATGCTGCCGGTGCTGCTGTTGATGGCCATTGCGCCGTTCGTCAACTGGAAGAACGCCAGCCTGAAACAGGTTGCCTGGCGGCTGCGCTGGCTGGCCTTGGCTGCGCTGATTTTTGCCGTGATTGCCGCCGTATCGTTTGCCCATTCGGTGATGGTGGTCGTGGGTGTGACGCTGGCGCTGTGGATAGCGCTGGCAACCGCCACCCATCTGTTTGAGCGGCTGTCGCATGCGCCGGCCGGCACGTCGTTGTGGCGCAGGATTTCCAGCCAGCCGCGCAGTTACTGGGGCATGCTCATCGCTCATGCCGGTGTGGCGGTATTTGTGGTCGGTGTGACGCTGGTCAAGGGCAATGAAGTCGCCAACGATGTCAGCATGCGGGTGGGCGAAACCACCAGCGCGGGCGATTATGCCTTCCACCTGCTTGCCATCAAGGATATCAAGGGTCCCAACTACGTTGCAGCGCAAGCCACGTTCGAAGTCACGCGCGACAATAAACTGATTGCCATCATGAGACCGGAAAAACGCCTGTTCCTGGTGCAGCAGATGCCGATGACCGAAGCGGCCATTGATCGCGGCTTTACCCGTGATCTGTATGTATCGCTTGGTGAACAGAGCAGTCCCAACGTATGGGTGGTGCGGGTTCAGCACAAACCGTTTGTCAGCTGGATCTGGAGCGGTTGCCTGATCATAGCGCTGGGTGGACTGTTTGCTGCTTCGGACCGGCGTTACCGGCTCAAACAAAGCAAGGCGGCTGCGCATGCCGCACTGGTCAACACCGGTGCCCTTCAATCTGACAAAGTAATCGTGTGACATCATGAAACGTTTTCTCATCCCGTTTGGCATTTTTGTTGCACTGGTTCTGTTTCTGGGCGTCGGCCTCAAACTCAACCCGCGCGAAATTCCCTCGCCGTTTATCGGCAAGCCGGCACCGACCTTCAAACTGACCCAGTTGAATGATGCAGACAAGACCATCGCGCCGGCTGACATGCTCGGCAAGGTCTGGATTCTGAATGTCTGGGCATCCTGGTGCGTATCCTGTCGTGAGGAACATCCGGCGTTGATGGATCTGTCCAGAATGAATGTGGTGCCCATTATCGGCCTCAATTACAAGGACACCCGCGCCGAGGGCGTCGGTACGCTGCAGCAGTTCGGCAATCCGTATGCGGTGTCCGGTTTTGATGACAAGGGCAGGGTAGGCATTGATTATGGCGTGTACGGCGTACCTGAAACCTTCGTCATCGACCGCAGTGGCGTGATCCGCATGAAATATATCGGCGCACTGACACCGCAAATCATTTCTCAACAACTGCTGCCTTTGATTAAAGAGCTCAACCGTGCGTAAATTATTGACTGCTGCCTGCCTGGTGCTGCTGATTGCCCAAACCTGTGTCCAGGCGCAAACCCAAAGCGCCGTTGCCGATGCCGCCGGCACCAACCCGGCCCTGGAAAAACATGTTCTGGCCGTGTCGGAACAATTGCGCTGCCTGGTCTGCCAGAACCAGACCATCGCCGATTCACACGCCGATCTGGCGGTGGATCTGCGCAATCAGGTGCGGGAAAAAATCCAGCAGGGCCAGACCGATCAGGAAATTTTTGATTATATGGTGGCGCGTTACGGCGACTTTGTCATGTATCGCCCGCCGCTCCATATCAGCACCGTGCTGCTGTGGTTCGGTCCTTTTCTATTGCTGTTTGGCGGCCTGTTTTTTCTGGCGAAGAAACTGCGTGGCCGGCGCAGTGAAGAACCCGAATTGAGCGAAGCCGAACTGCGGCGCTCCAAACAACTGCTCGCCACTCTTTCTGAATCTTCGTCCGACAACAAGGAAATGCCATGACCCTGTTCATGCTGGTTGCTGTTTTTATGCTGATTGCTGCACTGATGTTTGTCATGCCGGTTCTGCTGCGTACATCGGTTCGGACCATCCAGGCCGAAGCCAACAATGAGGTTAACCTGACCGTGCTGCGCGACCAGTTGCGTGAGCTCGATGTCGATCTGGGCAATGGTCTGATTGATCAGGCCGGCTATGCAGTCGCCCGAGCCGAACTGGAAAAACGCGTGGCCAGTGATGTGCACAGCGAAGCTGTCCTGTCTGTCGAGCCGAACCGCAAGCGCAGTGCAGTCTTGATTGGCCTGACAATTCCGGCCGTGGCAATTGCCCTGTACTACCTGTTGGGCGCTCCCAACAGCCTGGATCCGGCAACCGACAGACCGCCGGAACAGTCGGCAGCGGTTACCCCGCAACAGATAGACAGCATGGTCGCCGCACTGGAACAGAAACTCAAAAGCAATCCCGATGATGTGCAGGGTCTGGAAATGCTGGCGCGTTCCTATCACACCCAGGGCCGCTTTCGCGAGTCGGCCGAAACCTATGCGCATCTGGTGAAACTGGTGCCGGGCAATGCTGATCTGCTGGCCGACTACGCCGATTCGCTCGGTATGGCACAAAACAAGAGTCTGCAGGGTGAGCCGGAAAAATTAATTGATCTGGCGCTGCAGGCCGATCCCCGCAACGTCAAGGCCCTGGCCCTGTCCGGCAGCGCCGCGTTTGACCGGCGTGATTTTGTCAAGGCCATCGAACAATGGAAAAAAATTCTGACGCTGGTTGATCCACAATCGGAAACGGCAAAATCGATCGCCGGTGTCATCAATGAAGCGCAGGGTCTGGTTTCAGGTGCAACGGTCAATCCACAGCCAACCGCGAGCGCTGAACCCAGTCCGGCACCGGCAAGTTCTGCCGCCTCGGGTGCCGCACTGGAAGGTCAGGTCCGTCTGGATGCCTCGGTGGTGAAGAATGTCGATCCCGAGGCAACCGTATTCATTTTCGCCCGCGCTGAACAGGGACCGCGCTTTCCGCTGGCTGTGCTGAGAAAACAGGTGAAAGATTTGCCGGTGCGTTTCCGACTGGATGACAGTATGGGGATGATGCCGAATGTGAAGCTGTCGGATTTTCCGAAAGTGGTGGTGGGGGCGCGTATTTCAACTTCAGGCAGCGCTACGCCGGCCCCGGGAGACTGGGAAGGATTGAGCGCGCCGGTTGCCCCGGGGGCTACCGGTCTGTCGGTTGTGATCAATGCCCGGCACAATTAATAGACTTTGGAGTCTGATCTTTTTGAAATTTGAGAAGCTGTGCTGCTCGATTGTGCAACGTTGCACGTGCTGCCAGTGCGCACCATTGATCCATCATCCTTGATGGGTTCCAAATTCCTGGTTAATTTTTAATTTGTGATTGAATCGCTTATTTTTTCTAGCTATCCTGATTCGCATTTCATGATTGCTGTTTGGTACGACTGGCATTTTATGGCTTTGGCTTGCGGCATGCCGTTGATGCTGACCATATCGCCGCCATTGATAACGTAACTCGAAAGCTGATGCAGGAAGGAAAGAGACCTGTCACAGCAGGTCTCATGTTATCTTCAGCTGGCTCATATCAGTTTCGATTTACAGGTGGTGTGGACACGATGGGATTGACTTGCCAATTAGTACTGATGTCAAATGAGGAGGTAATAACGCACTCGAATTTAACGTTCAGCAGAATAAGGTTTTTCAGACTGATACACTTTTAAGGGGCATACCATGGAAGAGGCAAAAAATATAATTGCAATCGACGCACTCAATCGCATCATGGAATTTGAATTGGCGGGGGTGGTCAAATATACGCATTACTCATTGATGGTTTACGGATATAACCGGATACCTATCGTTTCGTGGTTAAAAGCAAATGCGCAAGAAGGGCTTACTCACGCGCACAAAGCGGGGGAACTCGTTACTTTGCTCGGAGGTCACCCTTCGTTGAAAATTGGTGCTCTGCTGGAAACTGAAAAACACGATATTGGCGACATTCTGCGCGAAAGTCTTGAGCATGAAAAAGCAGCGCTGACCGCCTATTATGATCTATTGAAAATTGCAGAAGGCAATTCGGTTTTGCTGGAAGAATATGCCCGGGAAATGATTGTTCAGGAGGAGCTTCACCTTGATGAGGTGAACAAAATGTTGCGCAAACCTGGTGCTACTGAGCCTTATAGAGAATAACAATGTCTTGCTGGGTAATCCGAACATATTCACCCGTGACAGGGCCAGCCTACGATTGCATCCCAGCCCATCATGGTAATGACGGAATAAAAATTGAGTTTTTAAATTTGTGACACAGCAGGTCTGGTGCCCGCACTTATTTTTATCTTGGCCTGCGCGCCGATCTGCATTAGTATCCCTGTTCACTTGAACAATATACGGAGCTGCCATTTTGCCGGTAATTTTCATCCTTGTTTTGGGTTGTTTTGTCCTCGCGATGCTCTGGTTTAGCGGGGCTTTTTCATTTGCCAGAAAACCGGGCGCAACCGATACGCTGGCTGCAATGCGCAATCTGCTGGCCGCGCGTGCAGAGGGAAGAATCGGACAGGAAGAATTTGAGCGCAGGCAGGCCGCTCTGCATCTGGCCATTCTCGAGCAGCCTGCTGCGCGCAATAAGGCAATGGTTCCGTTGATTGCCGTCATCCTTGTGCTGGCGCTGGGTTACACCGCCTGGAACAGAAAATCGAAAGACCCGGGCGCTGACAGTTCGACCGGCACGGGGGCGGTTTCGGGCAATGCTGTCATGCCCACAGCGCCCACGGCACCTGCCGTGCCTGCGCAAAATGCGGGCGATCTCGGTATGGCAGTTCAGCGCCTGGAAGCCAAACTGGAAAAAAATCCGAACAACCGGGACGGCTGGTTGTTGCTGGCCCAGTCGTACAAAGAATTGGGACGTCTCAAGGATGCTGATAATGCCAACGCCAGGGCTGCTGCACTGACGGCTGGGGGGAAATAGCATTCATGGGTAAGCCGTGACAGTCCAAAAAATGGCAAAACGGCTGTTACAGCAGGCCGGACAGGGTTGCATGATTCTTCATGCAGCCTTTTTTTTGACGAAATTTGCAGGCAGGATAGCGAAGTGACAGGGTAGAGCGGATGAATATCTGATATTTTTTTATCAGGGTGATGCCAGAATAAGGTGGTAATTGATTCAGGAATCAGCTACAACGATAGGGTGAAAAAACGCACAGTGGCGCTACTGTAGCCATTGTCTGGACCGAATCGGGATCAAATGGCCCGAATTATCAAATCAACTATGAACCTGATTTTTAAATTTATTTAACGCTGGACTATGGCTGACAACACCAAACTCATCGCAATCGATCAGGTCCGGATCGGCATGTTTATCAAGCTCGATCTGAGCTGGTTCCAGCATTCGTTTCCCATGAGTTCCTTCAAAATTACCAATGAAAGTCAGATCCGCGAATTAAAGGCGTTAAAACTCAAACACATCCGCTACGTCCCTGAAAAAACCGATCTGTCCGCATTACGTGCCGACAGTACTCCCGTGGCCCAGGCCGAGAACCAGGCACTTGAAAAGCCGTTGCAGGAGTCTGCCGCGCAGAATCTCCAGGTGTTTGAAAATATTATTGAAGCCAAGAAGGCACGCTTTGAAAAGCTGCAAAAGCAGCGCGAAGACATTGAGCGCTGCGAAGCCAAGTTTGTTGAAGCGGCAAAAGTGGTCAGAAACATCGATAAGCTGATTTTTTCCAAACCCAAAGAAACGCTGGCGGAGGCGGCCAAACTGATCGACAGCATCGCTGAG
>Ga0316223_1003053_pt1 | contig 12909 bp, 14 predicted proteins | sample TBH18009metaG_FD_206007 | JGI IMG/M metagenome (GOLD analysis project Ga0316223, IMG submission 206007) | Freshwater microbial communities from Trout Bog Lake, Wisconsin, USA - TBH18009 | ecosystem: Environmental > Aquatic > Freshwater > Lake > Hypolimnion/Profundal zone | place: USA: Wisconsin...
CATTGACTCGGCAAGGGCTTTTCGCATGTTACTCATCATGACATCGTAATCGCGGTGAGCACCCCCAATAGGTTCAGCCACAATCTTGTCGATCAAACCCAGGGCCTTAATACGCTGCGCTGTTAAACCCAATTGCTCAGCAGCTTCAGAGGCTTTATCTGCAGTTTTCCATAAGATAGAAGCGCAACCCTCTGGGGAGATCACGGAATAGGTCGAGTTCTGCAACATCAACACCACATCCCCCATCGCAATCGCTAAGGCGCCACCTGATCCGCCCTCGCCAATAATCGTAGCAATGATCGGGACTTCTAGCTCGGCTTGCACATAAAGGTTGCGGCCGATTGCTTCAGATTGGTTACGCTCTTCGGCATCAATCCCTGGAAATGCACCTGGAGTGTCCACAAAGGTAAATACTGGAATGCCAAATTTCTCGGCAAGGCGCATGAGGCGCATTGCTTTGCGATAACCCTCTGGACGACTCATGCCAAAGTTGCGAAGAGCGCGCTCTTTGGTGTCACGACCTTTTTGGTGACCAATCACCATGCAGGGCTGATCATCAAAACGGGCTAGGCCACCGATGATGGATTGATCATCCGCAAAAGTGCGATCGCCATGGAGCTCATGAAAATCGGTAAATAAGGCGCCAACATAATCTAATGTGTAAGGGCGCTGTGGGTGACGCGCAACTTGAGACACCTGCCATGGTGTGAGATTGGCGTAAATATCTTTAGTGAGCTGAACGCTCTTTTCAGAGAGAGTTTTGATCTCATCGGAAATATCTACTGATGACTCGTCTTGTACAAAACGGAGCTCTTCAATCTTTGACTCTAATTCGGCGATTTGCTGCTCAAAATCCAGGAAAGTCGTTTTCATAGTCTGATTTTAATGTTCAACTGGGATGGGGTCGATACTTCTCCACATGTACCAGGTCGCAACCGTGCGCCACGGGGCCCAATTGGCTGCCACCTCCCTCGCCTCATGGCGACTAACAGGCTCACCACTGAAGTAATTAAGGGAAATAGCCTTAATTAGACCAACATCGTCTAGCGGAAGGATATTAGGGCGAACCATATTAAAAATGAGGAACATTTCAGCCGTCCAGCGCCCAATTCCCCGAATAGAGCTTAATTCTTTGATGACGCTCTCATCATCCATATCTTTCCATTGATCGGCATGTAAACGCCCAGAATCAAAGTGATCGGCCAGATCGCGGATATATTCAACCTTGCGCCCTGATAAACCTGCCGCTCGCAATTCTTCAACTGTGAGCGCTAATATATTTTTAGGGTTTACTTTTTTTTTGCTGGCAATGAGCACTCTACCCCAAACTGTTTGCGCAGCAGCAACTGAGATTTGCTGGCCAACGATCGCTCTTGCTAAAGTTGTAAATGCGTCACCACGGGTAACTAAAAAACCAGAGCCGTACTTAGGGATCAGCTTTTTCATAATGCGGTCATGCTTCATAAGTTCAGCACAAGCCTGCTCCCAGTACGCAGGAGCGATTTCTTCGATAATCGATTCCTCTTTTACTGGTGACACTAAGCTCTTCGCCATTCAGTAATGCCGCCGGGCTTGTCTTCTAGAACAACGCCCTGCTCTAATAAAGTTTTACGTATTAAGTCAGCCAATGCAAAATCTTTTGCTTGTTTAGCTGAAACCCGGGCAGCAATCTGCTCTTCGATGTGCGCTGGACTTAAACCACTCTCGTCTCTAGACCCCCCTTGCAAGAATGCAGTTGGATCTCTTTGCAGGAAATTGAGAGTGGCGCCTAGTGCCTTCATCGTAGATGCAAGCATCTGTTTTTCATCACCTTGCGCGCGATTAACTTCACTCGCCAAATCAAACAACACTGCAATCGCTTCAGGCGTATTAAAGTCATCGTTCATGGCATCGGCAAAACGTTGAGCCCATGGGTTTTTTGGATCAATCAAACTATTCCGGGCAATTTGCGCTTGGGCTAAGGCGGTGTATAGACGAACTAAACCAGCGCGAGCTTCTTCAAGCTGAGCATCGCTGTAATTTATAGGGCTACGGTAATGCGCTTTAAGCATAAAGAATCGCAAGACCTCTGGATCAAAGCTTTTTAAGACATCCCGAATCAAGAAGAAGTTACCCAAGGATTTAGACATCTTCTCTTCATTAACGCGAATATGTCCGTTGTGCATCCAATAATTGACAAACGGCGCGTCATCCTCTTTGCGACCTTGTCCATACAGAGCACCCTCGCTTTGAGCGATTTCATTTTCGTGATGAGGGAATTGAAGGTCTGCGCCACCACCATGAATATCAAAGTGCTCGCCAAGCAAGTCACAAGCCATCGCTGAGCATTCTATATGCCAACCTGGACGACCTTCACCCCAAGGTGAGCTCCAGCGGGTATCTGATGGCTCCCCTGGTTTAGCGCTCTTCCACAAAACAAAATCGAGTGGGTCGCGCTTACCACCACCTACTGCAACACGTTCACCCGCATGGAGTTCATCAAGAGTCTTGCCAGAGAGTTGGCCGTAACGTGGCAACAGACGTACAGCGAAGTTGACATCACCATCTTCGCCTTGGTAAGCCAATTCATTTTCAATCAGCTTGCCAATCATGCCTTGCATCTGCTTGATGTAATCCGTAGCACGAGGCTCTAGATCGGGATGCATGAGACCTAACTCATCAGAATCAGCATGCATGGCATCAATAAATCGGTTCGTTAGCGCAGCAATCGGCTCACCATTCTCAATGGCGCGGTTGATAATTTTGTCGTCAATATCAGTGATATTGCGCACGTAAAGAACCTCATAACCACTAGCCCTGAGCCAGCGAGCCACCATATCAAATACGATCATGACCCTAGCATGGCCAATATGGCAAAAATCGTAGACTGTCATGCCGCAGACATACATCTTCACCTTGCCCGGTAGGATGGGCTTAAAAACCTGTTTAGAACGGCTGAGGGTGTTATAGATTTGCAGCATAGGGCTATAAAGGTGAGGCAAGTAGCGCCAATTTGTTAGACTGAGCGCTGAGTATATCGAATGAGCCAGTTTTTCACCCCTTCCCCTATGTTTGCAACCCTCAAAGCGCCTATTTCCACCCTTTTTCAGGTTTTTGCCGTCCTTGCTAGCTTTTTGCTCGTAACTGGGTGTAGCACCCCAGCCCAACAACAAGCCAACGCTGAAATTGCAGCCGTTAATCAGTTAGAGGTGAATTCTCCTGAGGCTAAGACCCAAGCTTATTTAGGTGGTTATGGGCCTATCGACCCTCCAAGACTCTCAACTGATGCTCCGTATGATCCGCTCAACCCCGAGCTATCCGAAACTGTTGCCGTTCCTTTTTTATCTTTCTTAATTATTGAGCCAGACCCAGTTACTAAGAACGCCGTGCCATCCGATGTTGAGAGATTGGTGAAAGCACGTAAATATCAAGATGCAATTAATTTAATCAACGTCAAACTCAAAATGACACCTCGCAATGTCCAACTGCGCTATGTAAAAGCACGTTTGCAACTAGAGATGCGCGATTTTGCCGGTGCCAAGAAAACCTTAATTGAGATTACACAGCAATTTCCTGAGCTGCCAGAGCCTTATAACAACCTTGCAGCAATCGCAGCTACTCAAGACAAATGGATTGAGGCTCGTGACTATTTAGAACTCGCATTAAAGCTTCGTCCCAGCTACAGCACTGCTGCCGCGAATTTAGGCGAGGTCTACGTCAGACTGGGTGCCAAGGCCTATGAGGATGCAGCGGCCAATACCCAGCTTAACCAACGCCTGTATGCCAATCGGGCCAAATATTTATTGAACCTATTGAAACCTCAAACCAGAGTCAACAACAGCTCTAACGGCAGCTTAAGCAATCCATCCATTAACTCACCAGAAAGTAAACCAAACAATGGCGAAAGTACTTCTAAAAACTAATAAGGGTGATATCACCCTCACCCTTGATGCAATTAAGGCACCAAAGAGCGTTGCTAACTTTTTACAATATGTCAAAAGTGGTCATTACGATGGCACGATCTTTCACCGTGTGATTAATAATTTCATGATTCAAGGTGGCGGCATGACTGCTGGCATGAAACAAAAGCCTACTGGCGCTGAAATTGAAAATGAAGCCAATAATGGCCTAAAGAATGAGCGTGGCACTGTTGCAATGGCTCGCACTAGCGATCCTCACTCTGCTACTGCGCAATTTTTCATTAACGTGAATGACAATGATTTTTTGAATCACACTGCTCCTAACGCTCAAGGCTGGGGCTATGCAGTATTTGGCAAAGTGACTGATGGCTTAGATGTTGTTGACACCATTCGTAAGGTCAAAACAGGAAATGCCGGCTTTCATCAGGATGTTCCTGTAGAAGATATTGTGATTGAGAAGGCCACCGTTCTCGAGGAATGATCCCGCAATACGCGAGCGCGCTGCTCATCTCAGACTTACATCTGACGCCGTCAATGCCCTTGACGGCGCAACGCTTTTTTGACTTCTGTGAAAAAGATGCTGCACAAGCTGAGGCGGTTTTTATTCTGGGTGATCTTTTTGAATACTGGGTTGGTGATGATGCTTCATCCCAATCCCCCTTTCAGCAGGAAGTAAAGCGCGCCCTCGCTAATTTATCCACTAAGACCAAAACCTACTACCTTCACGGGAACCGTGACTTCCTAGTGGGGCCTGCTTTTTTAAAGAAGACGGGCATGACATTGTTGCCAGATCCATCCATGGTTGAAATTGCTGGAAAGCGGTATTTACTTGCCCATGGGGATGCGTTGTGTACTGCTGATCTTGGCTACCAAGTGTTTCGCCGCTGGGTCAGAAAAACTTGGGTTCAAAAGCTTTTTTTGTCTTTGCCATTGGGGTGGCGTCGCTCTATCGCAAATCATTTGCGTAGCAATAGTCATGCGCAATATCAACACAAGACTAAATCCTCCCAGCCACAAAATCTAATGAAGATGAATGTGACCCTTGAGGCATGTGCAGCGACATTACGTTCGCATACAGGTGATAAGTTAATCCATGGGCATACCCACTTACCTGCGCATCATGTAGAGCAGTTGGGTGAACAATCTTGGCAACGTTGGGTCTTATCAGATTGGGACCTAGATCACCCAGAAGTAGGCAATCCCAGAGCAAACACACTCCTGATTAATGACCAAGGCGAGCACTTTATTGACCTAGTTAAATCCTAAGCAGATCAATGCTGTACCGATTGTTTTTTGCTTAAGAAACTGAGTATTTAGAGAGGCATTGAACCATCTGGGCAAATATGCGCGGATTAGCAGCCATCACTTCGCCACTCTTTAGAAAACCCTCTTCACCGCGATAATTACCAATCAAGCCACCAGACTCAGTAATGAGTAAAGCGCCTGCTGCCATATCCCATGGCTTGAGATCGCTCTCAAAAAAACCATCGTAGCGGCCGGCTGCCACATAAGCCAAGTCTAAAGAGGCTGCACCAGGACGACGTAAGCCAGCGCACTGACGAGACATCTCTGCAAAAATCTTGAGATACTTTTCTAAGTCTTGATCTTCGCGATACGGAAAGCCAGTTCCAATTAAAGAGTTTGCTAAACGGTCTTGTGAAGCAACCCGTAAACGCCGACGATCTAAATAAGCCCCTGCACCACGAGTGGCGGTAAATAATTCATCGCGGGTTGGGTCGTAAACCACAGCTTGTTGAGTAACGCCATTTACGGCTAAGGCGATTGAAACCGCATACTGTGGAAAGCCATGAATAAAGTTGGTTGTGCCATCTAATGGATCAATGATCCATACATTCTCTGCATCAACATTGTGTTCGCCTGTTTCTTCAGCCAAAAATCCATGGGTCGGATAGGCTTCGCTCAAGGTCTCAATGATGGCCGCTTCCGCGGCTTTGTCCACCTCAGTCACAAAATCATTGTGCTGCTTGCGATCAACCTGGAGGCGCTCTAAATTCAGAGAGGCACGATTTATAACGGTTCCAGCACGACGGGCGGCCTTTATGGCCACATTTAACATGGGATGCATAGTATTTTGATGGACAAATTAAATAAGAACGAGCCTGTGATATTGCCTAAAGTGCATGACAATAAGAAGCTAATACCCTGATTCTAAACGATTTGCATTCTTTACCCTTAACGTACCTAATTTAAGAAGCCCATGGATAAGCACCAAGCTCAGCTAGTACGCTGGGTTCTCGTAGAAACAAGTCACCCTGGCAATGTGGGCTCAGCAGCGCGAGCTCTCAAAACCATGGGGTTTAAAGACCTATGCTTGACCGATCCCAAAATTAAAGGAATTGCTCAGCAGCCAGAGGCGATTGCCCTCGCTAGCGGAGCGTCTGACCTTCTTGAGTCTGCAGAAGAACTGGGGTCCCTTGATGATGCTGTCCAGGGCTGCTCATTAGTTTTAGGTCTTACAAGCCGTGAACGTGAATTTGGGCCACCCGCTTTGGCATGGGAATCTGCAAGAGAGCTCATCACTCAAACAGTCCGCGATCAAGGGCGCGTTGCCTTGGTATTTGGTCCAGAGAGAACGGGGCTTGAGAACCACCACCTGTCTTTATGCACCCATCGCGTTTGGTTGGAGGCCAACCCCGACTACCCCTCATTAAATCTGGCTCAAGCCCTCATGGTATGCGCCTACACTCTCAGAGAAGCCCTTACAGAGCTTGTTGCAAAGGATTTGGCTAGTAGTACAGAATTATCAAATTATGCCGATCCAGCCGCTGTAGCCGCCATGCTGGAACACTGGCGCGATGGTCTGGAGGCTATTGGCTACCTTGACCCTGCAAATCCCAAGAAATTGATGCCCCGCTTAGAGGCTTTATTTGCTCGCAGTCGTCTGCGTAAGGAAGAAATTGATCTACTACGTGGCATCGCAAAACAGATGCTCCTGAGAAAATAAGCCAGCCCCGTTAAAATCTAGACATGTTTAATTCCCTCTTCGACCAAGTCGACTCCATCATCGTTCGTGATCCTGCCGCAAGAAACCGCCTTGAGGTGATTACTTGCTACCAAGGCTTGCATGCCGTTTGGTTTCATCGCATTTCTCATGCGCTATGGAACATAGGTCTCAAGTGGATTGCGCGGGTTCTCTCAATGGTGTCACGCTTCATTACCGGCATTGAAATTCATCCGGGAGCGAAGATTGGGCAACGTGTGTTTTTAGATCACGGTCTTGGGATTGTGATTGGTGAGACTACTGAAATAGGTGATGACTGCACGATCTACCAAGGTGTTACGCTGGGTGGCACTTCTCTTTATAAGGGAGTAAAGCGTCACCCCACCTTGGGTAAAGGTGTTGTTGTTAGTGCTGGTGCAAAAGTACTCGGTGGCTTTACAGTTGGTGATGGTGCGCGTATTGGCTCTAATGCAGTCGTTCTCAAAGAAATTCCAGCAGGTGCAACTGCAGTAGGTATTCCTGCGCGGGTTTTGCATCCTGATCTACCGCAGAGCGTAGACAGCAAAACTAAGGAATATTTTTCTGCATATGGCGTCACACCCAATGTAGATGATCCTGTATCAATGGCACTCAAGGGTTTAATAGATGCCACGATTGAACAAGAAGCCAAAATTGCTCATCTTGAAAAAGCCTTAGCAAAACTCAGCAACACACCAAGCGACGCTACTGTTAGTAGCGATACCAAGCGGGATCTTGGCGCCATGAAGGAATGGCTTAAGGAGTAATACCTTAGCCCATTAATGCAGGGTACGCGGCGCCTGACCTTGTAAACCCAAAGCTTGCTCTAGGAAATCTTCTTCATCATCTGCATCGTCATTGGGCATGCCGAAGGTAAAGTTTTCACCACCCTCAGGATGGCGATTTTCGATCTCATCTTCAGTAGCAGCACGTACGTCTTCCACTTGAACCCAAAAACGCAAAGCCATACCCGCCAATGGGTGATTACCATCAAGCACTACTTGGCTATCCGCAACATCCGTAACGGTATAGATTAGCGGCTCATCATCAGAATCATCGGCATTCGCAGCTAGATTATCTAGCTCATTCTCTGCAGAAGTATCCGCATCAGGTACACCCTCAAATTGCATGCCAACTTCTAATGGTTCTGGAAAACGGGCGCGTGGCTCTATCTTGAGCAATTCAGGGTCGTACTCACCGAATGCTTCATTTGGCTCCAGCTGAATTGTGGCTTCATAGCCAATATCTTGACCATCGAGCAAGGACTCAATTTTTGGAAAAGTACCGTCGTAGCCACCGTGCAGGTATACCATCGGAGAGTCTGGCTCCTCGATGACATTATTTTGAGCATCAGTTAATTTATATCGAAGGGATACGATAGTATTTTTTTCAATCTTCATGCGTAATTTGTCGTACATTCGTTTTTAATCAGTTAACTCTAGCCAACATCAGCCATTTACTGCCAGCCTCTATTTATGACTTCATTTTACTTGAGCAAGCCCTATCAACCACCGCAAGCACCCCAAAACCTGCCTTTAAATGCACCCTGGGCCTTATTTGGCGGAATTAGCCCTGACCAATTTATGAAGCAATACTGGCATAAAAAGCCTCTACTTGTACGAGGTGCCATCCCCGCCTTTGCCCTCTGCTCTCAGAATCAAGAACCGTTGGATAGCCCAATTTCGTATGAGGAGCTCGTTCGATTTGCCGACAAAGAGGAAGTGGAGTCACGCCTCATCCGATCTTCACCTTGGCGTTTTGATCATGGGCCATTTGAGAAAAAAGCGATCCCAACGCTTAATAAGCCTAATTGGACTTTATTGCTACAAGGCATGGATGCACACCACCCTGCGGCCAAGAAGATTCTCTCCTGGTTTCGATTCATCCCAGATGCACGCTTAGATGACTTAATGGTGAGTGTGGCTGGGATTGGTGGTGGTGTTGGACCCCACTTTGACTCTTATGACGTTTTTTTAATTCAGATGTCTGGACGCAGAAAGTGGCGCATCTCCGCACAAAAGGACTTGAGTCTAAACCCCAATCTACCCTTGAAAATTTTGCAGAAGTTTAAATATGAACAAGAGTGGATACTAGAGCCAGGCGATATGTTGTATCTTCCCCCGCATATTGCTCATGATGGGATTGCACTAGATGCAGGCTGTCAAACTTGGTCTGTCGGTTTTCGCTCTCCCAGTTTTAAAGAGCTGCTTCAAGAGGGATTATGGCGACTTGCTGAATCTCTTGAAGATCTCCCAGAGCTGGATCGTAAATTTGCTGACCCCAAACAAAATGCCACCAATGTTGCCGAGCAATTACCAGCTGAGCTTATTGAACAGTTAAAGCAGCAATTGAGTAGGCTAAAACTAGACCAAATTGATCGCTTTTTGCCAGGCATCACCGCATACCTATCCGAACCAAAGCAACAAGCTTTATTTGATTCTCCGGCCCCGCCATTAAGCCCGAAGAGTTTTCTAAGTAAGTTAGGGACTTTAGGCATCTCCGCCCATCCTCAAACCCGTATTTTGAGCCTTGGGAAGAGGGTTTTTTGCAATGGGGATGAGATGACGGCAGACCAGTCTTCTGAGATCACCAAGGCTTGGGTGAGTCTTTCAGCCAATAAGTATTTGAAGGTCAAAAATCTTAAAAAGATCGACAAATCAAGTCTCTACGAGGCCTACCTAGCCGGCTGGCTGATTTTTGAGAAAGTGCCGGCGAGATGGATATAATAAATACAGGAAATTACCTAGGGATTTGCCCTTGGTAGATCCCACAACAATTATCGATAATTGGTGTTTAATTTTTTAAGAGGAAATTACAAATGAAGAAGTCACTCGTATTCGTTGCAATGTTAGCTATCGCTTTGGCCGCTTGCGGTAAAAAAGAAGAAGCAAAACCTGCTGAAGCTCCTGCTGCTGCTCCAGCTGCTCCTGCTGCTGAAGCTCCTGCTGCTGCTCCAGCTGCTCCTGCTGCTGACGCTAAGAAGTAATCTTCTTCTTGAAGAAAAAAAGCCGCTGCAAAGCGGCTTTTTTATTGCACTCAAATTTCTGCCAATGAGTGCGTAGTTCAATATCTCTTATTTAGTAAGCTGATCAGTCAACAATGTTAATAACTGGAATCCAGCTGGTGTGTTTTCAGGCTTACCATCTGCATCTTGAACATAGACGTTCGCTGAATTCTCACCCGTGCTCTTAACGATAACTTGATACTTTTTAGCCTGAAGTTTTGAATCATCCTTGCTGCTAAATAAATTCGAGAAGAAGCCTTTGGTATCGCCAACATCTTTTGCGTTTACATAGCGCACAAAGTAGACGCCCTCTGTGCGGTTACGATCTTCAACGGTAAAGTTTGAGCGATCCAGCGCTAAACCAACATCACGCCAAGAGCGATCAAAGCCTGAGCTGAGCTCAATATAGCCTTTGTTATTACCTTCTTGAACAAACTTGGCCTTAGGCGTCTTAGGACCTAAAGGAGCAGCAACCAATGCCTTAGCTTGCTCTTGCGTCATACCAAGACGTTCCATCAAGCGCGCCAAGAAAGCAGCCTCTAACTCTGGGTCATTGGGACGAGGGGTCCAAATTGTGGAGAGACAGGCGCCAGTTGTATCGGTCACACATTTTTCAATAGCGCCACGCTGAGTAATATAAATCTCCGTTTCGCCAGGTTTGCTCACCTCTAAACGTGTTTTGTACTTATCACGCTCACCGGTGTCATAAACAGAATCCAATGCACCACCGATAGTTGAGCGAATCCAGTCTTGTGCAATCTTGGCGCGATTCTCAGCCCAGTCAGTTTCCATAATGCCAGTTGATGGCGAATCTACCACTAACAAGAAACCATTTTCTTGCCAGAAATCTTTAATTTGCGGATAGAGCTCAGGGGCTGGCTTCTCAACAACCAACCATCTACGCTCACCATCCCTAGCAATACGCATACCCGGAATACCAGTCATGACGTTGCTGCGCATTTGTACTGATTTTTTGACGGCCGCGTTGTACTCAGACATTGTCGCTGTGCCATCTTGCACAATATATCGACGATCTGCTTGAGATGTGATGAGATCAGGCGGATAGGATAAGTTAGGGCCACGCACAGCACCAGAGCTTTTGTAGTCAACCGTGTCGTTGCTGGTAACTGATTTACAAGAAGATAGGGCAAGCGCAGCTGCAAGCAGGAGTAAAACTGATAGAAAACGACGGGATAATAAAAACAAATTCATCATAATAAGTTGGCCTGTTTTAGTGCTGCCTTCAAAGGCTCTCTTAGTGAGTTACTCAAAGGGGTTAATGGCAAGCGAATACCGGCGGTAATCCTGCCCATTTCATGAAGAGCCCATTTGACAGGGATTGGATTGGCCTCCGTAAACATGGCCTTATGAACGGCAATCAATTGATACTGAATCTCGCGCGTTCTGTTGACATCATCTGCCATGGCTGCGACACAAAGTTCATGCATTAGACGAGGCGCTACGTTGGCGGTAACAGAAATATTACCTTTGCCACCCATCAGCATCAGCATTGCCGCAGTGAGATCATCACCTGAGAACACCGAGAAATCAGCATGGCCCGCACGCTTGAGGTCATTGATTAATAAAGTGCCACGTTCTAAGCTACCGGTTGCATCCTTGATGCCAATGATGCCTGGCACTGCAGCCAAACGGACTACAGTATCACCAGCCAAATCTGCCACGGTACGACCGGGAACGTTATACAAAATGACTGGCAAATCTACAGACTCAGCAATCTTTTTAAAATGTGCGTACATGCCTTCTTGAGTCGGCTTGTTGTAGTAAGGCACTACTTGTAGACTGGCATCTGCGCCAACCTTTTTTGCAAACTGCGTTAACTCAATTGCTTCTGCTGTGGAATTTCCGCCAGTACCAGCGATGACTGGAATGCGCCCTGCTATGTGCTCTACCGTAGTGCGAATGAGTTCACAATGCTCTTCTACGGATACTGTTGGAGACTCTCCACTGGTGCCCACAATCACAATTCCATCAGTGCCCTCAGCAACGTGCCAATCGAGCAAGGATTTAAGGCCAGCAAAATCTAAACTGCCGTCGTCGAACATTGGCGTAACGATAGCTGGCATGCTGCCAGAAATGGCTTTTTTACTACCTTGGGAATGAGCTGTATTTGTCACCGAATGTATACCGATTGTGAGCTGTCTTAACCTTGAAATTGTAACGGAATGTGCCCTTTTTACCCTTCTTTTAGGGCGCAAAGGCGCTGAACCATAGCTGGTTTGGGTTCATCTACGTAAATATCCTCATAAGCGTGCACTTTAAGACCATGTCGAGCCGCTAAAGCCAGTAATTCCCCTGTATTTAGGAGGAAATTTGGGCTTGAGGGTTTGCCAAATTGGGCGTTACCCTGGGCAAACGTTTCATAGATTAATACGCCACCTTTAGTGAGCATTCCGGGTAACCGGTCTAAATGCGGACGAAAGAGGTAGTTTGTCACCACTATCCCCTGAAATGTCTGCCCTTCTAAAGGCCATTCATCTAACTCTAAATTGAGGGCTTGACTCTGAATCAGTGGGCCCCGGTTTTGCTCAATCACAGTGACATCTTGATCCACCGCCAAAACCGAATATCCCAAATTTGCTAAAAGATTCGCATGACGACCTCCGCCACAAGCCAGATCTAATACCAAACCATCTTTAGGAATCTGAGAAGCAAAACGCCTCACCCAAGGTGAAGCGTCTAGCTGAGAACCATGCAAAGTAGTCAAGTTAAAAACGGGAATGTTTAATCGTACGCCAAGCCCATTGCTTCTCGGACCTCACGCATTGTTTCTTGAGCAACCTTACGCGCTTTGTCGCAACCATCTGCAATGATCGAGCGCAATAGACTTGGGTCGTCAAGATACTTTTGGGCACGCTCAAACATGGGCTGTTGCTCAGCCAAAATAGCATCAATAACTGGCTGCTTGCATTCTAAACATCCAATGCCAGCTGATTTACAGCCCTTATCTACCCACTGTTTCGTTTCCTCATCAGAGTAAACAGAATGCAATTGCCATACTGGACAAC
>Ga0316223_1003064_pt1 | contig 12870 bp, 11 predicted proteins | sample TBH18009metaG_FD_206007 | JGI IMG/M metagenome (GOLD analysis project Ga0316223, IMG submission 206007) | Freshwater microbial communities from Trout Bog Lake, Wisconsin, USA - TBH18009 | ecosystem: Environmental > Aquatic > Freshwater > Lake > Hypolimnion/Profundal zone | place: USA: Wisconsin...
GGGCGGGCCTGCTGGAAGGCCATATGCTGCTGGCCGCCGACTGGACCCTCCTCCAGGTCAGCCCCTGTCTCCAGCCCCCGGAACCCCGCCTCCTGGCCGCCCTCCTGGGCCGGCCCCTCCCGGACCTGGACCCGGAACTGGCTGCCGGGCCCGCCTTCGGGCACTACCGGAGCGCCCTGGCGGCGGGCGAGCCCCGGCGCTTCGAGGCCGTCGTCGACGCGCCCGGGGGCGCCCTGGCCTTCCAGGTCCTGGCCGCGCCCGTCCCCGAGGGTCTGAGCGTCTTCGCCCTGGCCCGCCCCGCCCCGGCCTCCGGCGCGGACCGCCAGGGCCTCGCCCGGGAACTCGCCGCCTGCAGGACCCTGCTCGCCGGCACCCTGGCGGACCAGGACGCCTTCGCCCACACCCTCGCCCACGACCTGAGGGCCCCCCTTCGCCACATCACCGGCTTTTCCGAGCTGCTGGCGGCCCAGGACGGCCCGAACCTCAGCGACAAGGGCCGCCGGCACCTGGCCACCATCCAGCGCGCCGCCGGCACCCTGGGCGCGTTCCTGGACGAGCTGCTGCTGTTCAGCGGGTGGGGGCGCCAGGCGCCGCGCCCGGTGAGCGTGGACCTGACGGCCCTGGTCGGGGAGGTCCGGGCCGCCCTGCCCGACGAAGCCCGGGACCCCGGTCTGGTCTGGGAACTCGGCCCCCTGCCCCGCGTCCGGGCCGACCGCGCCCTCCTGGCCCAGGCCCTGGCCCGCCTCCTGGCCAACGCCGTGAAGTTCACCCGCCCGCACCTGGACAGCCGGATCGGGATCGGCTGCCGGGAGGAGGCGGAGGCCTGGGTGGTCTCCATCCGGGACAACGGCCTCGGCTTCAACCCCGACCAGGGCCACCGGCTCTTCGGCCCCTTCCAGAAGCTCCAGGCCGACCCCCGTTTCGAGGGCCCCGGCATGGGCCTCGCCCACGTCCGCCGCATCATCGGCCGGCTCGGGGGCAGCACCTGGGCGGAAAGCGACGGCGTGACGGGCGCGACCTTCTTCTTCAGCCTGCCGAAGGCCCCGTCCCCGTAGTCCCTCCCGGTCCACGAAAAGCCCACCTCCCACCCCCGCGGCGGGCAATGGATCACGCCACGCCACCCTGCGCCCCGCGCAGGGCAGCGGCTCCGATGCGGGTGCGGGTCGAAGCTACTCGGGATGGGAGAGGTAGAAGGCTTCGAGTTTTTTGCGGGCCCAGGGGGTGCGGCGGAGGAAGGTGAGGCTGGAGCGGATGGAGGGGTCCTTCTTGAAGCAGTTGATGTCGACGACGCGGGCGAGTTCCTCCCAGCCGTAGTGGTCCACCAGGCGGGTCAGGAGGTGCTCGAGGGTGACGCCGTGGAGGGGATCGGCGGTCATGGGCGGTAGGCCGACTTGCGGTGGACGCCGGGGCGGCCCTTGTCCTTCCAGTAGCCGAACTCCTGGGCGAAGCAGGTGTTCTCCAGGTCCATGGCCTTCTCCTGGATGTAGGACTGGGCGTCGCTGATGGCCTGGTTGTAGACGCAGGGCGCGATCTCCTCCAGGCAGAAGCGCAGGAGGAGCGCGGCCTTCAATTCGCCGATGTCGCCGCCGAGGTTCTCGGAGCAGTAGCGCTGGATGGAGGTCACCAGCTGGCGTTCGGTTTCCTTCTTGAGTTCGATGGTCATGGACTTTCCAGGGGATGGCCCGCGTGTTAACGTGCCTCCCTATTCTGCCTTTTCCCTGCCGCTTGTTTTATTGGAAATTTACTACTGTATGAAATTACTGAAACTTATGAGCCTGCTTGGCCTCTGCGCGCACCTCTGGGCGGGAGGCCGGATCGCCTTGACCTTCACCAGCGCCACCCAGGGGCCGGCCCGGGACACGCCGGCCTTCGTGACCCTCATCGGCCGGGACGCCGCGGGCAGGTTCTGCCACCTCGACCGGGACGGGCGGTTCCTGCCCTGCGCGCCGGAGGATGCCTCCATCGACCGGGCCGGGCGCCCGGGGTACCGCTACGGGCTGTCGCTCGCCCAGACCCGGGGCCTCACGCTGGACCGGGACCTGCGGGTGGACGGCGGACGGATCTACCTCAGCGTGGGGGAACCCGTCTGGCTGGGGCGGGACGGGACCACGGGCGGCCTGGTGGAACCGGACCCGGCCAATCCGGACGATCCCAACGCGGACCTGCGCTACGACTGGGTGGAGTTCGCCCTCGACGGCGCGGGGTTCCACGGCAACACCACCTGCGTGGACCAGTTCGGCCTGCCGGTCTGGCTCGCGGTGGTGGACGGCGAGGCAGGCCAGGTGCGGGGTCCGGTCGGCCTCGCCGGCACCCGCACGGCCCTGTTCCGGGCCTGGGCGGCCGAAGTGCCGGAGCCCTTCCGGCAACTGGACGCCGGCGGACGGCGCATCCTGGCGCCCTCCCATGAGCCGGCCCTGGCCGGCGGGGCCTATTTCGACCCCCTCATCCAGGCCTTCTGGGCGCGGTACCGGGCTGAGCCGCTGATCCTGACCCCGGCCGAGGGCACCTTCACCGGGCAGGTGGAGGCCGACGGCCGCCTCGTCTTCACCCGGGCCGGCGCGCCGGGGACCTGGAGCCTCGCCCGGGCCCCGACCACCGCCGAGGTGTTCCGCTGCGACGGCGTGCTGGCGCGGGGCAGCGGCCTGGAGAAGGTGCTGGGCGCGCAGCTGGCGGCGATCCTGAACCGGCACGTCGAGGATCCCCTGCGGTGGCGGTCGGCGCAGGGGTACTACCTGGCCTCGCCTTGCAACCACTACGCGCGGTTCTGGCATGCGCACAGCGTGGATGGGCGGGCCTACGGGTTCCCCTACGACGACGTCAGCGAGCAGAGCTCATCCCTGAACGCGGCGGACCCGCGGGAGATCCGCGTCGCGTTCCGCTGGGACTGATCACCACTCCGCCCGCGCCTCCTCCAGCTGCCTGCGCCGCTCCGGCTCCTTCAGCCACAGTCCCGCGAGGGTCTCCCCCAGGCGCTGGCCCGCCACGACGTCGCTGGGGTGGTGCACGCCCCCCAGCACCCGGTCGTAGCCCACCTGCCGGCCCCGTTCCAGGATCGCCTCCCGCCGCGCCGGGGCGAGCTCGGCCAGGATCCCGGCCTCCACCATGCCCCAGGCGGCGTGCCCGCTGGGGTAGGCGTAGCTGGGCTCCCGGGGGACGGCGGGGGTGATCCTCGGGTCCTCGTCGTAGGGCCGGGGCCGCGCGAAATGGTGCTTCACGGGGCTCAGGACGCCGACCAGCTCCCGGGTGGCGGCCTCGACGAGGGCGCGGGTGCGGGGCAGCCGGGGCGAATCCAGATCCACCCCGGCCACGGCGGAGAAGATGCCGTGGCTGTGGGACACCTCCCCCTGGGCACGCAGGACGTCCTCCCGGGTGCGGGTGCGCTGGAGCCAGAGCATGACGGCGGTGTCGCCCACCTGCGCCTCGGAACCGGCGCGGGGATAATCCCCCACCAGGGCCACCCAGTCGAGGGCGGGCGCCTCGGCGGCGAAGGCGAGGGCGGCCGAGGCCCCCAGGAGGGCCAGGACGAAGGCAGGGCGGAGCAGAGCTGTGCGCATGGAACTCCCGGGACAGGCAGGGTTGTTTTCAGTGCGCAAGGATGCCCGAACCCATGGCCAAAACCATTGGGAAATTTAGGCCTAGCCGAAAGTTCATGGGCGGCCTCAGTCCGCCAGTTCATGCCCCCTGGCCTCCGGCTGCACCGTCAGCCCCGCCCCGCCCGGCGTTCCGGGATCATGGGGTAGGCTGCCCCGCGGCGACCGCAGATAAACGAACGGGGTGGCGTGGAGGAAATTCGAGACCCGGGAGGTGTAGACGTCGGCGTACCGCTCCACCTGCCGCGCCAGGTGGCTCTTGTCGTTGCCGGCCCGGGTGAGCAGGCCCCAGCGGCTGTTGGTGAGCTCGGTGGCGGCCTTGGCCAGGGGGGCCAGTTCCTGGTCCAGGGGCAGGAGCCGGGCGCGCAGGTCCTGGAGCCGGGCCTCCAGCACGGCCACGGACTCGCCGGTCTGCGGACCGTAGCGGAGGTGGTGGCGCTGCAGGGCGAGCCGGGTCAGAGAATACTGGCGCTCCAGCTCCTCCTTCTCCTCCATCTTCTCCTTGATGTGGCGCTCGGCCTCGGCGAAGGCCTCCAGGGCGGCCACCTCCCCCTCCAGCTCCCTCAGGATCAGCGCGGTGCGCCAGCGCAGGGCGCTCTTGCTCACGTGGACGTCGCCGAACATGTGGTCGCCCACGTAGAGGATCTCGTCGCCGGAGATGCCCAGGTCCTTCTCCACCTGCGCGGCCGAGCCGCCCATGTAGGCCACCCCCTCCTGGAGCGGACCCCGGGCGGGCCGGAGCAGGCCGTCGCCGGTCACCACCTCGAAGAAGGGGGAATGGTCCCGGAAGAAGTCCGGCTTGCGCGCGCCGACGATCACCAGGTGGAAGAGGTCCCGCCAGGTCAGGCCGTCGGGCATGAACCGGTCGAAGGCGTAGGTCATCATCGCCGAGCTGAAGGTCCAGTCCGAGTTGGTGATCAGCAGGAGCTTCTTGCCGGCGTGCCGCTGGTCCATGAGCGCCAGGGGGATCTCCGGATCGAGCACCACGCAGGCCTCGGGCGCGGCGGCGATCCCCTCCTTGAGCCGGCCCTCCAGGTGCTGGGCGTCCACCATGCCGCGCACCCGCTGGTAGAGCTCCCGGTAGCCCAGGACCCCCGGCAGCCGGCGCTGGTCCAGCAGGTCCACCAGCTGGGCGTAGAGGCACCCCTCGGACAGGGAGAACAGCGTGTTCAGGAACACCCAGCGGGGCTCGGCCAGGTCCACGATGGTGCCCGCATACACGTCGCGCTGCCGCTGGAAGGTCAGGGCCGCGGTGCCGTGCATGGCCCGGCGCACCAGGCCGAAGCGGTTGGCCTTGACGACGTTGCCAAGCTCCGTGTCGATGACCAGCCCCCGGGCCACCATGGCCGCGTCGAAGGTCAGGTCCTCCACGGGCCAGCCCTCGGCGAGGAAGCGTTCCCGGGCGAACTCGAAGACCTGGCGCTCGAAGGCCTCCACCCGGTACTCCACCAGGGTGTAGTCCATGTCGTAGCCGATGGCCTTGAGGGAGCGGAAGTTCAGGGTGCGGTTGCAGAAGACGCCGCGGCCGCGGGGCACCGGGGAGGGGTTCACAGGCCCGCCCCCAGCCGCTTCAGGGCGGCCACGAAGGCGTGGACGTCCTCCTCGCGGCTGTCGAAGGCGCACATCCAGCGCACCAGGCCCGCCGCCTCGTCCCAGGGCCAGAAGAAGGTCTCCGCCTGCAGGGGCGCCAGGAGCGCGACGGGGATGCGCGCGAAGACCGCGTTGGCCTGCACCGGGAAGGCCAGCGACACGAAGGGCAGGTCCTTCACGCCGGCCTCCAGGGCCCTGGCCGCGGCGTTGGCCAGGCGGCCGTTCTCCACCCAGAGGTCGTCCTCCAGGAGGGCCTCGAACTGGGCGGCGATGAACCGCATCTTCGAGGCCAGCTGCATGGCGTGCTTGCGGTGGAACTCGAAGTCGGGGCACAGGTCCGGCCGCAGGAAGACCACCGCCTCGCCGCCCAGGAGGCCCTGCTTGGTGCCCCCGAAGCTCAGGGCGTCCACGCCGGTGCCGGCCAGCATCACCCCTGCGCCGATGCCGGAAGCGGCCACCGCGCAGCCCAGGCGGGCGCCGTCCACGTGCACGCCCAGGCCGTGGGCGTGGGCCAGGTCGACGAGGGTGCGCAGTTCCTCGACGGTGTAGACCGTGCCGACCTCGGTGGGCTGGGTCAGGGTGAGGGCCACGGGCACCGCCCCGTGCACGCCGTGGCCGCGGCCCAGGGCCGTCCGGAGGGCCTCGGGATCCACCTTGCCGTCCACGGAGCGCAGGGGGAGGAGCCGCATGCCCAGGAACCGCTCCGGGGCGGTGCTCTCGTCGTTGCAGAGGTGGGCCAGGTCCGAGCAGAGCACGGCCCCGTAGGGCTTGGCGAAAGCCATGAGGGCGGTGACGTTGGCCCCCGTGCCGTTGAACACGAAGTGGGTCGCCACCTCGCGGCCGAACAGGGCGTCGAAGGCGGCCTTGGCCCGGGCGGTCACGGCGTCCTCCCCGTAGGCCATGGCATGCCCGTGGTTGCACGCGGCGATGCGCGCGAGCACCCGGGGATGGACCCCGGCGAAGTTGTCGCTGGCGAAGCCGCGGGGGAAAAGGTCGGGGGGGGGCTGGGAGGGCAAGGCAAATCCTTTTGCGATGGTATGGGGCTGAACCCATTATGGCCCTTCAAGGTCCTGCGAGGCGGTCCCCGGCCGTCATATCATTTCGGCGATCCTGCGCTCCAGCTCCTCCAGCCGGAACGGCTTGGCGATGCCCCCGGCGCTGGGATGGACGGCCAGGACCGCGACCAGCTCCATTTCATCCGCGCCGCTGGCCACGAGCACCGGCAGGCCGGGGCGGAGCGCCAGCAGCCGCGGCAGGGTCTCGGCCCCGCCGAGGCCGGGCATGTGCAGGTCCAGCAGCACCAGGTCCACGGCCAGCCCCGAGGCCAGCAGGTCCAGCGCCTCCAGGCCCCCGGGGGCCTCGCTGACCGTGTGCCCCAGGGAGGCCAGGAGGGGGCACAGGGCGCCGCGCAGGTCCGCGTCGTCGTCCACCACCAGGATCCGCAGCGCCCGGACCTCGGCCCGTCCCCGGACCAGGGCCTCGGGCGCCGGCGGGAACACCAGGAACACGGCCGTGCCCTCCCCGAGGCGGCTCGCCAGTTCCACGGCGCCGCCGTGGGTCCGCATGGTGGCCGCCACCAGCGGCAGGCCCAGGCCGGTGCCGTTGGGCTTCGTGGTGTAGAAGGCCTCCATGGCCCGTTCGGCCAGCCCGGGCGCCATGCCCGTCCCGGTGTCGCGCACCCCCAGGCGGACCTCCCCCTGGCTGCCCACCAGGGTCCGGAGGGTCAGGGTGCCCCCCGCCGGCATGGCGTCCACGGCGTTGACGCACAGGTTCATGAGGGCCTGGCTCAGGGCGCCCTTCTCCCCCAGCACCGGCGGCAGGCCCTCGTCCAGTTCCAGCACGACCCGGACCCCCTTCAGGAAGTCCGGCGAGAGCCACTGGGCGACCTCGGCGGCGATGGCGTTGAGGGACACCGGCCGCTGGGTGCCGGCCTCCCGGCGCAGGAAGCGCAGGAGGTCCCCCACCACCTCCCTGCCCCGCTCGCAGGCGCTGGCGATGCCCTCCAGGGCGGCGGCCACCTGCCCGGGGCTGTCGGCCCGGGTCCGGGCCCCGGCCGCCAGGGCGAGGATCGCCCCCAGGACGTTGTTCAGGTCGTGGGCGAGGCCGCCGGCCAGGGTGCCCAGGCTCTCCAGCTTCCGGCTCTGCACCAGCTCGTCCTCCAGGGCCTGGTTGGCCTGGCGCAGGGCCCGCTCGGCGGGGGTGCTGCGGTGCGCGCGGCCCTGCCGGCCCGGGTTCCGGGCCCCGGCGGGTACATTCTGGGATGGGTCGCCCATCCCGCCTTGATTGAACATGGATCTTTCCAAATGGCCGCGGCGCGGGGTTCCGGAGCGCCGGACTGCCAATATACGATTTATTTAAATTTAAGCCAGCCCCTGGGCATCCCGGCCCGGGTGGATGAGCGCGCCCAGGGCGTCGAACAGCCGCCGGTGGCGCCAGAGCAGGGCGGGCCTGGCCACCAGCACGTAGCCCGTGGCGCGGCCCGGGAACGGGCACTCCCGGGCGATCCGGGCCTGGAAGGCATGGCGCCTGCGGCCCCGGGGATCCCACCAGCCGCCCCGGGGGCTCACCACCAGGAGCAGCACCGGGTGGTCCGGGTGGACCGCCAGTTTCTTCCGCACCAGGAAGGCCTGGTCCAGGCCCCCGAGGGCCTTCAGGTAGGTGACCATGGGCTGCAGCTGCGCCTCCAGGCAGCCGTGGGGCTCCAGCGGATCGGACAGGGACGCGCCGCGCCGCTCCTTGCGGGCCCGGTCGAGCATCGCCTCGGCCCGGCAGGCCAGGTTCAGCTCGCGCTCGGAGGCCCCGAGGTCGCCCTGCTCCCGGTGGTGCTGGCCGAGGAGCCGGTGGCAGACCGGGGCCAGGAACGGGTTCTGGGCCAGGATCGCCGCCGCCTCGGCCTCGGCCAGGGCCGCCCGGCCTTCGCGCAGGAGCAGCCGGAGGCCCAGGATCCGGCCGTCGGGATGGCGGGGGTGCGCGGTGCGGGCCGCCTCCAGGAGGATCCGGAAGACGCCGGGCGAGGTGCGGTCGAAGGCGAGATTGACGTATTCCATGGCGTGGGGATGGTGCGGGAACCAGCCCGTCACCATGGGGCCCAGCGCCTCGAAGCGGGCGTCCCCCTCCCGCTTGCGCCGGGCCTTTTCGATCTGGTGGGTGCGGATCAGGCCGGTCAGGGCCGCCTGGAACTCCGCCATGACCCCGGTGCCCTCCAGGAGGTGGCCCAGGGCGGGCTTGGCGGCCGGCATGGGCACGACGGGCTCGACCCCCAGCTTCTCCAGGCGGACCTTGAGCAGGGGCGGGGCATGGGGTTCCAGCCCGTCCAGGGCCAGGTCCAGCAGCCCCTCCTGGAAGGCCGGCACCGCCCCCAGCACCTCCGCCAGGAAGGCGTACAGGTCCTCCGGCACGGGCTCCCCCGCCCGCAGCCGGGCCTCGATGGCCGGGAAGAAGCGCCGGTCCACCAGCGGCCGCACGAGGGCAAGCCGGCACAGGGCCCGGGCGAAGGTGGCGTGGCCATGCTGGCGGGCGATGTGGGCGTCGGTCCAGAGGCATTCCCGCACCAGGAAGCCCTCCATCCTCCGGACCATGAACTTCGAATAGGGCCGCATGAAGCCGGCCCCCCAGCGCGTCATCCAGCCGGGCTTGGCCTCGTGAAGCTGACCGTAGACCATCTGCCAGTATGCCACCAGGCGCTTGACCTGGAGGTTCAGCCAGCCCTGCTGATCGGACCACCACACCACCTCCCAGCTGAGCAGCGCTTCCCATTCCCGGGTGCTGAGGCCCGCCAGGGGGTAGATGCCGATGAGCCAGTGGAACCGGGCCCAGCCCAGCAGCCCCAGGGTGGGTGTGCCCAGCAGGTCCTGGCCCCAGGCGTGGGGGTCCAGGAGGACGGCGCCCGTCCGGGGTCCGCGCCAGGAGGCGCGCACGGCCTCGAGGCGCGCGTGGAGTTCCGGGGCCTCGGCCTCGGTCACCTGCCGCCCCGGGGGACTCGGCCAGGACCGGAAGCCCAGGACGAGGCCCTGGCCGCCCAGGACCAGAAGCCCGGCGCCCAGCAGCGCCAGCGTGAGGCCCGTGACCCCCCGGCCCCCCCCGGCCAGGGGCGCGGCGACGAGCGCCACGGGCAGCAGCAGGCCCGCGGCCGGAACCAGGGCGCCCCACGCAAAAAGCGCCATCAGCCTGGCCCGCTCGCGGATTCCGTTCAAGGCACGTCTCCTGAATACAAATTATTAATATCCAGGTTCACCGCAAGGGGCAAATCTCCGGGCGGCCGATCCCGCGTCCGGCCCGCGCCCGCCCGCCTGACCCGCCCGCGAAAGAATGCTATGGTTTGAAGTCCGGGGAGGACGGCATGAAAGCATGGGTCAAGGATGCGGTCGGGGTGCTCAGCCACCTGCCCGCGGCCTACCTTGTCTATATTCTTGGCTATTTCATCTGGATGCTGACCCAGATGACCCGGGCCCGGGCCACCACCGCCCACCTGCCCCAGGGTTCGCTGTTCCTGGCCCACGTCCTGGTGGTCCTCCTGCTCCTGGCCTTCTACTTCCTGTGGCTGGTCATCGGCTCGGGCTTCACCCTGGAGGGCAAGATGCTCTGGGCCGTGGGCCTCGTGTTCGCCGCGCCCGTCACCATCCTCATTCTCTACTGGGTCTACCTGCACCGGATCCCGGCGGGATCCACCTGGTTCGGCCGCCCTTTCCGCGGCTGGCCCTGGAGGAAGCGGGAGACGGCTCCCTCCGATACTTGAAATTACCTAATTTATTTCCGAATTTCACTCCGATCGGCAATAATTTTCAATCCCCCCGGAGGAAGCATGCGCACCAACCTACCTGTCACTCTGTCCGAGCGCCAGGTCAACGAGGGTGCGTTCATCGTTTCGACCACCGATCCCAAGGGCATCATCACCTATGTAAATGATGAATTTATTAGGCTGAGCGGCTTCTCCCAGGACGAGCTCCTGGGCCAGCCCCACAACCTCGTGCGCCACCCCGACATGCCCGCCGGCGCGTTCAAGGACCTCTGGGACACGGTGCAGGCCGGCCGCCCCTGGCACGGCATGGTCAAGAACCGCTGCAAGAACGGGGACTTCTACTGGGTCGACGCCAACGTCACCCCCATCGTGGAACGGGGCCGGATCGAGGGCTACGTGTCCATCCGCTCCAGGCCGAGCCGCAGCCAGGTCGTGGAGGCCGCCCGGATCTACGCCCTGGTCCAGGCCGGCAAGTCCTGGGAGCAGGCCCAGGCCAAGCCGTGGATCCCCCAGCCCGGGATGAGCTTCATCCAGCGCACCTGGTGGTGCGCGGCCACGGTCCTGGGGCTGTGCTCCCTGGTGGTCGCCTTCGGCCTGTGGTCCACCGCCGGCCTCGCCGGCCAGCTGAAGGCCCTCGGGGGGCCCGCCGACGCCCTGGCCGCCGCCGCGGACCAGGCGTTCCGGCTCCAGGCCGCCGGCGGCATCCTCGCCCTCGGGGCGGCTCTGGTCCTGTTCGGGTTCCTGATCCGGGTCCTGAGGGCCCAGCTGGGCGGCGATCCCCTGGAGGCCATCCACATCGTGCGGGAGATGAGCCACGGCAACATGAGGGTGGAGACGCCCGCGGCCCCCGGCGACCAGGACAGCCTCGTCGGCCAGCTCCGCGACATGCAGTCCAGCCTCAAGGGCATGGTCAACCGCATCCGGTTCGACGCCATGAAGGTCACGGACAACGCCGTCTCCTTCGCCAGCGCGAGCCACGAGATCTCCAGCACCGCCGGGGAACTGGCCCGCAACGCCGAGGCCGAGCAGGCCGCGGCCCAGCACACCGCCGCCAGCATCACCGAGCTCTCGGCCTCCATCCGGGAGGTGGCCGGCAACGTCAAGGCCAGCGAGCGCGTCGCCCGGGAGGCCGTGGACGCCACCCAGGCCGGCCAGGCCGCGGGCAGCGCGGCCCTGGAGGCCATGGCCAAGGTGGAGGCCTCCGCCAGCCAGGTGGTGAGCGCGGTGCGCGTCATCCAGGAGATCGCCCGCCAGACCAACCTCCTCTCCCTGAACGCCGCCATCGAGGCCGCCAAGGCCGGGGCCATGGGCAAGGGCTTCGCGGTGGTGGCCGAGGAGGTGCGCAAGCTCGCCGAGCGCTCCGGCCAGTCCGCCAAGGAGATCGCCCTGCTCATCGAGAGCAGCAACCAGGCCGTGGGCGAGGGCCGGAACACCGTCCACACCGCCGTGGAGGTCCTGAACCAGATCCAGGTGCACATCGGCCAGGTGACCACCATGAGCCTGGAGATCGCCGCGGCCGCCGACCAGCAGGCCGCCGCCACGGCCGACGTGGCCAAGGACGCCGAGGTGGGCGCGCGCAAGGCCGCCGAGAACGCGAGCGCCAGCATCGAACTGAGCGCCACGGTCTCGGTGTCCGCGCAAACCTCGGACGACCTCGCGCGCACGGCGGACGGGCTCACGCATCTGATGGAACAGTTCCGGACCTGAGGCGCCGGAGGGGAGGTCATCCTGCCCCGAGCTGCGCCACCGCCCAGCGCGCCACCGGCAGGCTGAGGCCGTTGCCCACCAGCCGGTACCGCTGCTCCAGGCCCAGCCCTTCCGGAAACCTGAAGGTCCCCGGCAGTCCCATCAGCCGCGCCACCTCCCCGGGCGAGAAGCGCCGGACGCCCCGGGCCGTCTCCAGGAAGGACCCGCTGCCCACGAACTTCTGCCCGTAGCCCCCGATGAAGCAGGCGGTGCGGCGGGAGTCGGCGGTGACCAGGTCCAGGCCCGGGTAGTGGCGGTCGCGTTCGCCCGGGGTCAGATAGAGGGCCCCGTCCTCCTCCGCGTCCAGGAAGGCCCCCACCGGTTCGGGCGGCAGGTCCGGCACCGGCCCGGGCGCCAGGGGCCGGCGGGAGGCGAGGATGAAGGCCCGGAGCCGCTGGTTGGGCAGGCCGAACCGCGATGGGCACAGGGTATGGTCCAGGCGGTGGAAGCCCAGCGACGCCAGGCGCTCCGCCAGCAGCGCGTGGGCGTCCGACCCCAGGAAGCCCGGGACGTTCTCCATGACCAGCCGCTCCGGCGGCGCCTCCCGCAGGACGTCCATGAGGTGGAGGAAGGCCTGGCTGCGCCGGTCCTCCAGCCCCCCGTGCCGGCCCATCCGGCAAAACGGCTGACAGGGCGGGCTCAGCAGCCAGGTGTCGGCGCCGTGGGCCCGGAACGCCTCGGCCTTCACCCGGGCGATTTCCCGGGGCAGCGGGCGCTCCCCATGGTTCAGGAGGTAGGCGGCGTTGGCGGCGGGACTGACGTCGTAGGCGGCCACCACCCGCCCCAGGCCTTCCAGGGCGTAGCGCCAGCCCCCCAGGCCGGAGAAGAGTTCGAGCACCTGCAGCCCCATGGGCACATCCCTTTCGCCATCCGCGGATCCGTACCCCCCATCATCCCATCCCCGGCGCCTGGGCCGGCAAGGGAATGCCCACCCCGCCCCGGCCGGGGGCGTATCCTGGGAAGGCCGCGCCCGGCGCCCCCGTCTGGAGCCCCCCTGAGCCTTCCCGTCCGCCTCCTCTGCCCCGTCCTGTCCGTGCTGCTGGCCGCGGCCCCGGATCCCCCCCTCCAGGTGGCGCAGCCCCTGCCCCGGCTCCTGGACCTCACCCGGGCGGAGCCGGCCGGGCTCATCCCCCGCGACAGCCGGGACGAGGCCCAGAGCCTGGCCGCGGGCCGGGCCTGGGACGCCCTGACCGGGCCCCTGGCCAC
>Ga0316223_1003065_pt1 | contig 12869 bp, 18 predicted proteins | sample TBH18009metaG_FD_206007 | JGI IMG/M metagenome (GOLD analysis project Ga0316223, IMG submission 206007) | Freshwater microbial communities from Trout Bog Lake, Wisconsin, USA - TBH18009 | ecosystem: Environmental > Aquatic > Freshwater > Lake > Hypolimnion/Profundal zone | place: USA: Wisconsin...
AGTCTGGCTGTCGGCTCATCTCTATCGTCATCTACGGCAGGGTCGTCAATCACATTTGGCCTTGCGTCGAACATCACGACCGCTCTGCAGTCGGCAGGCGCTTATCTGACGACTGCCATGCAGTCGAACGCAGGATCCAACTTCCTTGGGACCAACACCGCCCTGACGGCCAACGGCGTATCCGTTACGGCCAACAGTAGCGGGTTATCGCTGAACTTCCCTGCCTTCTTGACGACGGCGGCGCAGTCTTCTGCATCGAACGTGTCAATTGTTGCTGCGGCGACCAACAACACGGGCGGCGGCACTGCATCCTTGTCTGGTGGCGTCAGTTTCAGCAACGCAAACGGCCTGACATTCTACACGTCCGCCGGTAACGCGATTGTTGGCTCTTACAGCGTTCCAACCGTTCCTACGTCTTACGTCTCAAACGTCAACGGGTCGTCTGGCGCGGTATCTGTGGCGGGCTTGGGAACGGCCCTCAATTTAACCAACCTGACGGGCACCCTGAGCGTCAACACGGCAGGCGTTAGCCTGTCTCTGTCGGCCAACTCGGGCGGCGGCGGCGGGTATACGACGCCACGGTTTGAGCCGTTCCCCGCCAACTCGGCCACATCGTTCGCGGCGAACAGCCTGTACTTCGCGGCTGCTTACCCGCAGGCGGCTATCAGTTTCAGCAGCCTGAACCAGATGGTCTCGATTGCGACGATCCTCGGCACGTCAACGTGGGGCAACACGTTCACCGGCAGTTATGCGCTGTACTCAAAAGACAGCGCGAATGCCAACCGCCTCACCCTGATGAGTTCGTCGTCGTATGTGCTTGCGATCAGCGGTTCGTCCACGCAGAACGGCGGCTTCACCTTGTCGCAGGGCGCGGGCAGTTACACCGCCAGTTCGACCAACCTGAACGCTATTCCAAACGGCCTGAACCTGATGTCCATGCCATTCTCCGGCAGCATTGCCGGTAGCGGCGAATACTATGTGGGTATGGCCATCAGCACGAGCGCGGCGGGCGCTACATGGAACCTCAGTTGGGCGGGAGCGACTCGTGGCACTGGCGCCATAAATGCAGCCATCTCGCCAACGACGTCGGTGACCAACGCCGTGTTTGACCAGTGGGGCTTTAGGTATACATCGACATCCAATGCTTGGCCCTCTAGTATTGCGAGCAACTCGATCCAATCTGTTAGCGCGAATTTCGCTCCGTATATTCAATTTGCCTTGTATTAAAGGAGGGTGTTTTGAAACCACAGATCGTAAACAATCACGACCCCGGCTATCACAACGAGGACTTGGACAAGTCGGCCACTCGCGTGTACGAAGGCGGCTCGTGGAAAAAGCAGCGCGTCATCGTCATTTTGCCCGCTGCGGCAACCATCCCGACGAAGGTAGCCCTTTCTCACTGGGGACTGGCTTTCCCGCCCAATCAGGCGGTGCATCGCATGTTGGCCCTTGGGCAGGAAGTGGGCGAAGCCTACAGTAACTGCATCAATGAGATTCTGGCCCATCCAGACTTGAGCCAATGGGAATACATCCTGACCATTGAGTCGGATAATTGCCCTCCCGGAGACGGCGTCATTCGCCTGATCAAGCAGATGGAATTGCACCCGGAGTACTCCTGCATCGGCGGGCTGTACTGGTGCAAAGGCCCGGAGGGCTGCGCGCACATCTGGGGAGACCCAAAAGACACCCTGAACTTTAGGCCACAAGTCCCGGTCCCAAACCAGTTGGTCGAGTGCTGCGGAACGTCCATGGGATTCAACCTGTGGCGTCTTAGCATGTTCAAGGACGAGCGCCTTCGCCGCCCTTGGTTCAAGACCCTAAACGGCTCAGAAGGGCAGGGAATCGGCACGCAGGATTTGTATTTTTGGGGCGATGCTCGTAATTATGGGTATCGGTGTGCGGTAGACTGCGGCGTTCTCGTTGGCCATTACGACCATGAGGGCAAATTCGGTCAACCCGACACCATGTGGTAATCAGTAACCTATCTAAGGAATTCGATGAAAATTCTACTTACCGGCGGTGCCGGTTTCATTGGCCATCATGTCGCTGAACATTTGCTCCGCAACACGGACGCAAAAATCACTTTTCTAGACCGTTTGGACTGCTCAGGAAACTTGAATCGCATCACCCAGATTAAGGGGTGGGACGAATACAAGACTCGCTGTCGTTGGGTGTTTCACGATTTGCGTGCGCCAATCAACGACCAGTTGGCAAGCCAACTAGGAGAACACGATGTCATTCTTCATCTCGCAGCCCTCACCCATGTTGACCGAAGCATTCTTTCGCCCCTCGACGCAGTGTGGGATAACGTATTCGGGACAGCCCATATCCTCGAACACGCCCGACTTCGTGGCTGTGAACGATTTGTCTATTTTTCTACGGACGAAGTTTTCGGACCTGCGCCTGTGGGGACGGCGTACAAAGAATGGGATCGGTATAGAAGTACTAACCCTTATTCCGCCACGAAAGCCGGTGGAGAAGAACTCACGCTCGCTTACCACAACACTTACGGTGTCCCGGCCATCATTACCCACACGATGAACGTGTTTGGTGAGCGTCAGCACCCGGAAAAGTACATTCCATCCACGATTGCCAAGGCGCGTGATGGAGGATTGGTCACAGTTCACGCCAACAAGGAAAAGACGCAGGCCGGAAGCCGCTTCTATATCCATGCACGCAATGTTGCCGATGGCCTGATGCATGTGCTGAACCATGGCCAAATCGGAGACAAGTACAACCTTGTTGGCGAGGTCGAGTGCGACAACCTGCGTTTGGCTCAGTTGATTGCCGAATCTGTCGGCAAGCCGCTGAACTACGAAATGGTGGACTTTCACTCCAGTCGTCCGGGGCATGACCTGCGATACGCTCTGGATGGCTCCAAAATGGCTTCTATCGGGTGGACTCCGAAAGTCAGTTTTGAGGCCAGTCTTGACCGGGTAGTCCAATGGTCTCTGGCAAATCAAGATTGGCTAATGGCCGCACCGAAGGAGGGAGCATGAGTACCGAAGAAAAGAAGCCGCTGAAACTCGACATCGGGTGCGGCAAGAACAAGGCAGAAGGGTTTACGGGTGTCGATTCCATCGCCTTTGACGGCGTGGACATCGTCATGGACGCCAGTAAGCCGGACTGGCAGTGGGCGGATGGCGAGGTCGACGAAGTGCATTGCAGCCACTTCATCGAGCACCTGACCAACAACGAGCGCATCGTGTTCTGGAACGAACTGCACCGCGTCCTGAAGAAGGGCGGTCAGGCTCGGATCATCACGCCGCACTGGTCGAATGCCTGCGCCTACGGCGATCCGACCCACCAGTGGCCTCCCATGTCCGAGTGGGCGGTCTACTACCTGAACAAGGACTGGCGCGAGGTGAACGCCCCTCACGCCCCCCTGAAGTGCGACTTTGACTTCGTCATTGGCGGCTCGTGGGATGGGTGGCTAGAGACCCGAAATCAGGAAATGAAGATGTTCGCGATGGGTCGCTACATCAATTCATACCGCGATTTGATCATTACGCTCACCAAAAAGTGAAGTAATAGCCTATTACGGTATTCCCGGCGGTGGAAAAGCCGCCGGGAGTGTGTATGATTTGGTAGGAAATTCTGAGACTGGGGTAGAATTCCGAGCAGCATTCTTTCGCAATGGGGCGGGCTGATGGCTACGAGCAACACATACGCCTTCAATCCGGGGCTTGGAGAGTCCACGCTCTATGCGTTCAATCTGTGCGGGATCCGGCAGTCTGCGCTACTTCAGGAGCACCTCGAAAGTGCCCGCATGGCGACGAACATGCTTCTGGGCCGGTGGAGCAGCCAAGGCGTTAACCTCTGGGCGGTAGACCTGCAATGCGTCAACCTGACGCAGGGCGTCTGCACCTACAGCGTGCCTTCCAACACCATCGTGATGTTGGACGCCTACATCCGCCAGAGCACCGGCAGCGTCGTTGACCGCATCATCATGCCGATCAGCCGCACGGAGTACGCCTCGTACCCCAACAAGGCGCAGCAGGGCTTTCCGACGACCTTCTGGTTCGACCGCCTCCTGTCGCCCACCGTGACCCTCTGGCCCGTACCGGACGGCACCGTGTCCCAGTTGCGCTACTACCGCGTGCGTCAGATTCAGGACGGTGTCTTGGCCGACGACGCGCAGGTCGAGGTGCCGTACTACTTCTTGGAAGCCTTCGTCTTTGGCCTAGCCCAACGACTGGCGATGATCTGGGCACCCGACAAGGTTGCCATGCTGAAGCCTCTGGCCGACGAATCCTATGCTATCGCTGCCGCTCAGAACATTGAGACCGCAGCCCAATATATATCGCCCACGATCTCCTCCTACTTCAGGCCGTAAGCCATGGGCTACGCCTCACGAGCAGGTCGGGCGAGGACGAATGCCGCCAACCCGCAAGCGCACGCTATTTGCGACCGCTGCGGGTTTCGGTACAACTTCGTCGACCTGACGTGGCAGTTTGAGTGGCGCGGAGCCACCCTCCAGAACATCAAGATTCTGGTCTGCAACACCTGTCTAGATACACCGCAGGAGAACGTCCGGGCCATTGTTATCCCGGCCGATCCGACGCCTATCGTCAACGCTCGCGTGCAGGACTTCGTCGCGGCTTCGACGGACGATATTGCCTTCGCGGGGTCCGTCATCGACCCGAAGACAGGCATCCCGATGCCGTCCCAGAGCGTTCTGGCCGACAATGCCGGGAACAATCTCGTGGTGCAGCCCATCGGCCCCAATCCGAATGGCGTGGGCGATGGCCTGACGCAGCAGGCGTTGATGCCTCAGTTTGAATCGACCGCCTACAGCGTCCTGCTGCCGGTGGCGTCGGTTCTGGCTAACGGGACGACCACGATTACGGTCACCTGTAGCGCCCCTCACGGCCTCTCGACCGGAGCGGCTATCTCGGCCCTCGGCCTGAGCAACAAGGCCGCAAACGGGTTCTACACGGTCACCGTGACCACGGCGACGGCGTTTACTTACCGGATCAGCCAGATTTCGCCCATCGCGGCGGGCTCCTTGCTGACCTCGACGACCCGAATCGTCACCGCCTATGTGACCGGCCCGTACAACTTCAACCAGATCCCGCAGACGGGTAACTAAAATGGCAAATGTTGCAATCCCAAACCTGCCCACGGTCACTTCGGTGACGGGTCTGGAGCAGATTCCGGCGGTCCAGAACGGCGTCACGGTACGCCTGACGGCGGCTCAGATCGCAGGGCTGACGCCTGTCGGCTCGATTTACACCGTCGCAACTCTCCCGGCCAGTCCGATCAAAGGCCAAAGCGCCTTCGTCTCTGACGCCACGTCCCCGACGTTTCTTGGGATCGTGACGGGCGGCGGCTCGACCTTCACCCGTGTCTTTTTCAACGGCAGCAACTGGGTTGCCGGATAGGAATCACCATGGCTAACACCTATACAACCACAGTCACCTCACTAGAGACAGCGACGGTTAACGGCCTCGATAACGTCGTCGTCGTTATCAATTGGCAGATCAGTGGTACGGACGGCACGAACACGGTCTCCTACAACGGCTCCAATGTCATTGGCGCGCCGGACCCAACCAATTTTGTGGCGTACTTTAGCCTGACGCAGGCACAGGTACTGGCGTGGATCCTGAATCCACTGACCGCGACCGCCATGGCGAATATCGATCAGGCACTTGCTCTAATGTCCAACCCACCGGCACCGACGCCGCTTCCTTGGGGCTAATCCATGACTGGCACAGCAACAGTATCGTTTTGGGGCGCTGCAGGCGGCGGTGGTGGCGGGTTTACGCCGCAAACTGTTGTTATTACAACGACAGGCTCGTTCACTCAAGCGATCCCCACTGGCGCGACCAACATGGTCATTGAAGTCTGGGCCGGTGGCGGTGGCGGTGGCGGTTACGATACGACCAATACGAATCCCGGCGGCGGTGGCGGTGCGGGTGCGTATGCCATTACTGCAACCGCTTACAACGTCAGCACGGCGTCGGGGCAGACAATTGTCGGTTCGGTTGGTGCGGGTGGTTTGGGTGGCGCGTCAAATCTTAGCGGCGGTAATAACGGCTCAATCGGAACGTCGTCGCTCATCAATACATCGGGAACTTACGCAAGCATCAATGCGATTACTGTTAACCCCGGAAATTTTGGTAACAAGGGATCGGTAGGAACAGGTGGTGCCGGTGGTACAACAACAACCGCAACCAACTGGACATCGACGGCAGGTGGTAATGGACAGTCGGGAACAACAACAGGAGCGGGTGGTATTCCTGTTACCGGTGTACATGGAGGCCCTTATGGCGGAGGCGGCGCGGGTGGCGCGGGTACAGGTACTGCGCCGTCCGGATCTAACGGCGCCGTCGTCTTCTACTTCACTTGAGATCAATCGTGAAAACATTCATCGCGTTGATTGCTGTCGGAGTGGTCACCTTCTCCGGCTGCTCAAGTTCATCCAACGCGCCCATTCCGGTCGCGGTCGTGACGCCTTCTTTCTGGGCGCCTAACACCTCGTTCCCCACGAATGCCGACATCAACTTTTCCGTCTCGGGCGTGGTGTTCCACGCCGTCGCCACGACGGGAGGGGAGACAGGCGCATCGCAACCCGTCATCCCCGTAAACGGAACTGCTAAAGACGGCACCGTCGTGTGGCAGTACTCCGGGCCGGGCGCAGCCGAATAACCAAGGAACCATCATGGAGTTCAATCCATTGGATACGCAGAAACTTATGAGAGCGTCAGCAGGCTCACCAAGAGACCTTATGGGGGTTCTACTCGCCATTCTGGTCGCGCTTATCGCATGGATTGGCACTTCGTTGATCAATCGCGTCGATCAGTTGGCAGAGAACTTCAATTCCTACGCTTTGAGAATGGAAAACCGCGTGACTGCCATCGAGCAGAAACTGCAGACCGTCACCAAAAAGGATCCATGATGTTCAAGATGCTGTCTCAGATTCCCAAATTCTTTGAATTGTTCAAGGAAGGTAAGGAAGTCGCTGATCCGGTGACGTGGAAGAATCGCACGATTGCGACCAACGCAATCCTTGCGCTTCTGGGCACGTTACTGGCCTTGGGTAAGGCGTTTGGGTTCAACGTGGAGTTGGACAGTGACACCACACAGAATCTGGCGGCGGGCGTTGTGGCTATCGTTACTGCTTTTAACGCAGTCATGCACACCATTACGTCAGCAAGGGTTGGCGTGTCACCCAACAGCGGCAGTGGTCCCACCGAAGGAAACGCCGCTGACAGTGATAAGCCTGCAGAAGGCTGAATTCGACATTGGATTTTCGTGCAACTTAACTGAGGACTGAACAATGACTTTTTTCGCTACGCTTGAGCAGGACGTTGCCGCACTCGGCAAGTGGTTCAATGGCAACCCGGTTGGTGCCGCTATCGAGGCTGACTTCAAGGCCGCTGTGGCGGAATTGGAAAGCATCGCAGTGGCTGACCTTGAAAATGCGGTCAAGGTAATCGGCCTCGCGGCCCTTACCGGCTTGGCCACGGGCGGCACGGCGGGCGCCATCGCGGCGGGCATCGCCTCGGCTGAGACCGAATTCAAGTCGTTGGGTAAGGACGTCACGTCGAAGACGCTGACCACGCTTGTCACGACGGTCGTGAATCAGGTCTCGGCGGCAACGACCCCTACGCCGGTGGCTGCGCCGGTATGAAAGTCGACGGCGACTGCCTGTCCCTTACCGAAGGCAGTGAGTCATGCCGACTCACTGCCTACCCAGATCCCGTGGGCATCTGGACCATCGGTTACGGTCATACCGGCCCGGACGTACATCCGGGTCTGGTCATCACTCGTGAGCAGGCTGAATCGCTTTTGGAAATGGATCTGGCGCACGCAGAACTTGCCGTGAACACCTACGTTAAGGTGCCGCTCACGCAGCACCAATTCGATGCCCTCGTGGACTTCACCTTCAACGTAGGCGCGGGCAACTTCTTCAATTCGTCTCTTTTGAAGTACTTGAACGAGAAGAATTACGTTGCGGCTGACGGCGAGTTTAAAAGATGGGATTTGGCGGGAGGCAAGAAATTGCCCGGACTGACCGCGAGACGTGCCGCTGAAGCGGCGCTGTTTGCGAAGGATTGACCATGGCTAATACGACGCCACTGACTTACAACGGGTACGTTAACCAGATCGCCACCATGGCCGTCGTCAACACGACGACGGTCAACGGTGTCGTTCAGGGCGTCGATGCGGCCTTCAACGCGATCCTCCCGCAGATGCTGAACTATGCGGAACTCCGCATACAGCGCGACATGGACCTACTGCCGTCCATTGTCTCGCGCAGTTACACGCTGACGCCCTACACCAACCTGCTTCAGATCTCGGTAGACGACTTTGTCACCGTGCAGACGATGCAGATCACTCAGCCGTACCTGCCTGCCGTCACGCTTCAGCCGGTATCGAAAGAATACCTGCAGATGGTGTTTGGAAATCCCAACACGCTTGGCGTCCCATCATTTTTTGCGATGACGGGCGGCGATCTGGCGTCGGGTGGAAGCACCTACAACAACATCCTGTTTGGCCCGTACGCTGACGAGATCTATCCCGTCACGCTCTACGGCACCATCCGCACGCCGACGCTGTACGAATTCGCCAACACGGCGCAGGCGAACACCTCGACAACGTTCATCAGCACCTACCTGCCCGATCTTTTGATCATGGCTTCCATGGTTTACATCAGTGCGTATCAGCGCAACTTCGGTCGCATGAGCGACGATCCGGCCATGGCACAGAGTTACGAGGGTCAGTACCAGAGCCTCAAGAACGCGGCGGTCATCGAGGAGTACCGGAAGAAATTCCAAGGCTCCGCGTGGTCGTCTATGTCTGTCCCGCAGGGCGCGACGCCGACGAGATAAGACATGCCCCACTCAAGCGTAAAACTGAAGCCCGGAGTTGATCTTAACGAGACGCCCACCCTCAACGAGGCGGGCTTTTCGTTCAGCAACCTTATTCGCTTCATCTACGATTCGACTTTGGGTGCCCTTATTCAAAAATTGGGCGGTTGGACGAAGTTTTACCCTTATTCGTTCAGCCAAACCATTCGGGCTCTTTGGGCTTGGGAGACGACGCAGTCCGTGGCATTCCTTGCCATCGGTACGCAATCTCCAAGCCCTTCTACGGCGGCGTCTCTTTTGGTCATTCCGCAGGGTGGCAACTCTCAGGACATTACGCCGACCTATACAGTCAACAACATTGCGGCATCCGTTAACGCGCCAACGCTTGGAAGCCCGTACTTTGTCATCAATGACTCAGTCGTAACGGGCATCACCAGTTACGACTCTGTTTACATCGCGACGCACATCTCGGTGGGCGGCGTCATCCTTTTTGGCCTGTACCAATGCGATCCCAATGGGTATCTGAGTTCTGGCAGTTACTCTGTCATGGCCACGGACATCCTTGGCAATGCGATAGGCCCTAATCCGATCATAGAAGCCACTACGGCCGCGAGCGGCACAGGGTCCACGGCGACCATCTCTTTTGCCGCGCTGCCTGTAGCGCCTCCCGTGGGCTCTACCGTCACGGTAGGCGGCGGAATCTCCCCAAGCGGATATGCCGGTACTTATACGATAACGGCGTCGTCCACTACGTCTGTTTCGTACGCAAACACCACGACCGGCTCGCAGACGGTGGCGGGGACCATTTCCATCCTGAACGCGGCGTCTCTCGCGCAGTTCACGACGACATCCAACTCCTCCATCGTCACAGTGACCCTCCTGAATCATGGCTATTCGGTGGGATCCACTTACCCCGTATTGATATCGACTTCGTTGAATGGCGTCACGCTGTACGGAAATTACATCGTTCAATCCGTCGTCAACGTGGATCAGTTCACCATCACCGTAGGCAATACGGCGACAGGAGCAGGATCCGCCTACATCAACGGCAATCAGGCTCGATACATTTACAATTTTGGCGTGGGCGCCATCCCTGCCGGTACCGGGTACGGCATTGGGACGTATGGCTCAGGGGGCTACGGAACAGGCACGGCCGTTACGCCGTCTACCGGGACAAAAATTGTCGCCTACGACTGGACGCTTGACAACTGGGGCGAGATTCTGATCGGCGTTGCCGTCAACGATGCGGGGTACAGCGGTACACCTTACTCGCCCATTTACGCATGGAACGGCTCAGGCGGATCGCCAACGGCAGTCACGATCCCCAACTGCCCTCCGGTCAATGAAGGCGTCTTTATGGCGATGCCTCAGCGCCAATTGGTTGCCTACGGAACAACCTTTACGGGCATTCAGGATCCGCTTTTGATTCGTTGGTGCGACGTAAACAATTTCAGCGTCTGGGTTGGGCAGATTACCAATCAGGCCGGGTCCTACCGACTTCCCAAGGGCTCTAAAATTGTGGGGGCCATTCAGGGTCCTCAACAGGGCCTGATATGGACGGATATTGGCCTTTGGGCGATGCAGTACGTCGGCACCCCCGACATTTACTCGTTCAACGAAATCGGATCGGGCTGCGGCTTGATTGCCAAGAAGGCTGCAGCGGCCCTTAACGGCATCGTCTATTGGATGGGGCCATCGCAGTTCTACATGCTCTCTGGGAGCGGCGTAGAGCCATTGCCTTGCCCTGTCTGGGACGTGATCTTCCAGAACCTTGATCAGACCAACTTATCCAAAATTCGCGTTGCGGTGAATTCGCGCTTTGGCGAGGTCAGTTGGTACTACCCGACGACGACCAGTAATGGCGAAGTATCAAATTACATCAAATTTAACGCTTACCTAAACGTCTGGGACTTCGGCTCGCTTGGAAGAACGGCTTGGATTGATCAGTCGGTTCTGGGACCGCCCATTGGTGCCGACCCTTCTTCTGGGTATATCTATCAGCATGAAACGTCTACAGACGCAGATGGACAGCCTTTGTTGGCGTCTTTTCAGACGGGTTACTTTGCTCTAAACGAAGGCGATCTGAAGACGTTTGTTGATCAAGTCTGGCCCGACATGAAGTGGGGTTACTACAACGGGTCGCAAAACGCGACGGTCAACCTGACTTTTTATGTGGCCGACTATCCGGGTCAAACGCCGATTCAGTATGGGCCCTATTCGCTAACTCAGCAGACAACCTTCATCACGCCAAGGTTTAGGTGCCGTCTCGTCTCGATAAGTCTTTCGAGTAACGATGTCGGTACTTTCTGGCGATTGGGTAACATCCGTTATCGAAGTCAGCAGGATGGTAAATTCTAATGGCCGCTTCACTTAGTGACATCCTGTCAGCACTCAAGAATGGTGTGATTGCCATCAACAATCTGGCATCAGCCTATTCTTATTCTTTGATTTCTCAGTCCGCGCTTACGACGACAACAAATGTCATTTACACGGCAGGGTCTTCTTCGACCGTTTACCTAAATGACATTTGTTTTTGCAACACGACTGGAAGTGCAGTTTCTGTGAATTTGTATTTGGTTCCTACCAACTCTGCGGTGGGAACTGGGAACGCTTTGTTCTACGGACTGAGCATTCCCGCGAACACAACCTATCATTGGACGGGCACTCAAGTCCTTAATAGCGGCGGCACAATTCAAGCATCCGCTTCTGCGGCCGGGTGTACCTTGATGATCTCCGGGAGGGTAGCGTAATGCCGTTAACCAGTGGCAAAAGTCAGAAGACCATAAGCCATAACATCGCGGAGATGATCCATGCGGGTCACCCTAAAGATCAGGCTATTGCTGCGGCGCTTTCTACGGCCCGCCATTCAGCGCACGGCGGTCCTCGTATACCTAAGCCTCATGGTCCTCATGTTCACGGGGGAAAACTTCACGTTGGCCCAATTCACAGTTCTGTGGCGGGCCGCACTGATCATCTTCCTATGCATGTTCCTAGCGGGTCTTATGTGATTCCGGCGGACATCATTTCTGCCATGGGTGAGGGCAACACCATGGCGGGCTTTAAGCACATGAAACGAATTTTTGGAGGTACGCCTTATGGCGGTGGGTCAGCGCCTTATGGTCAGTCTGGCGGTCCTTATGGCGCTGAGATGCCTCATCGTGCGGATGGCGGCGCAACGGATGGAGGAGTCCCCATCGTCGCCGCAGGCGGAGAGTACGTCCTCGCCCCCCACCAAGTAATCGAGGCGGGTGACGGCGACCTAGATCGCGGGCACAAGGTGCTCGACGAATGGGTCAAGCGCATGAGAAAGAATACGATCAAAACCTTATCCGATCTACCCGGCCCAAAGAGAGATTAATCCCATGACCGATCCAGTTGAACTCAAGATTCGCCTCGCCGGTCCTCAAGACCTCGACGAAATCATGGCGATTGCCATGATGGCGTGCGATGAGAATGGGTTCCTAAATCCGAATCCGGCCAAGTTGGCGGCTGAGATCTGGCCTGCGCTGCATCAGGATCATGGCCTGTGCGCGGTCATCGGCAAGCCCGGCGGCATGGTCGAGGGATTGGTCCTGCTTCGGATCGGAAGCATGTGGTATTCCGACTCGCAAGTCGTCGAAGAGAAGGCGATCTTCATTCACCCGGACTACCGCAACGCCAAGGGTGGCCGGGCGTCTAAACTGTGCGAGTTCAGCAAGAAGGTCGCGGACACTTTGGGTATTCCGCTGATCATCGGCGTGCTGTCCAATCACCGCACGTCGGCAAAAGTCAAAATGTACGAACGTCAATTTGGCCCTCCCAGTGGCGCGTTTTTCCTTTACGGCGCGCAGACTGGCAAGTGGCAGGGAACGGAGCACTAAAAAATGGGCGGCAAGACCTCACAAAGTTCGCAGAAGATTGATATCCCGCCGGAAGTATGGGCGAGATACCAATCTGTCAACGCGCAGGCTCAGCAAGCCGCTCAGACGCCTTTTCAGACCTACGGCGGCGAATTTGTTGCGGGACTAAATGCTCAACAGCAGCAGGGCATTTCAGGGATCAACGCCGCCGCCA
>Ga0316223_1003074_pt1 | contig 12843 bp, 9 predicted proteins | sample TBH18009metaG_FD_206007 | JGI IMG/M metagenome (GOLD analysis project Ga0316223, IMG submission 206007) | Freshwater microbial communities from Trout Bog Lake, Wisconsin, USA - TBH18009 | ecosystem: Environmental > Aquatic > Freshwater > Lake > Hypolimnion/Profundal zone | place: USA: Wisconsin...
TCCACATGGATCTGGCATAAATTGTGCAAAGAACACAACTCGCATTTATTTACTCTAAGACAGCTTTCTGACGAACAAGACGCGTGGGGTCTCCTCCGCGAGCCCAGGTCTGTTGAAAATTGTTCATATCGCGAAGATCCTCGCGAACGCTCGGGATGAGAGGATCGAACTGCTGGGGGAAGAATTTGTCGGACACGGTAGAGCACTCCTTGCGGGTACGGATCGAGGCACTCTGCTGTAGGTAACTCTCAGTATCCTTGTTGTACACGGGTGCACCACCGCCCATGTTCGGGGTGGTCGCCCAAGGGCGGGCAAAGGTCTGCTGGTGTCCCTTGAGACGCTGGGTACCCGGATCACCGAGAGCCAGGCGGGAGTAGAGGTCAACGTCGCATCCACCAGCTGCCGTATTTCCGAAGTTGCCGGTATAGTTCATCGTCACGAATGCAGACGCAAAGTCCGCGACGGGATCGAAGTTCTGGCAGGGTTCCGGCGGAGGGCGGGCGGTAGACAGGTAGTAATCCTGCTGTCCCTTATTATCGCGGGCATCGTAGTCCTGCTGCACTGTGTCATTCTTCTGACGAGTCGGGGCATAAAACCACTGCTGCGGGTTATTTGTCTGCGGTTCCTGGGACGTCATGCTTATTCTTTAAAACGGATAAACTTTCTGGGCTTCCTTCTTTGGAATCAACAATATGTCTGTTCTTTCTCCTTGTGATTGGATTGAACATGACGATTTCGGAAAGTATGTTATTGATATCTACGGACGGACAGATGAGGGCAGTTCAGCTCTTCTCCGAGTCCGTGGATTCAAGCCCTATTTCTATGTCGCATCCGAGTACGACTTTGCTACGGAAGAGCACGGAATAAGCAAGATCACGGTCACGCACCTGGAGAAGTACGACGTGTTCGCTGGCTTCCAGAACTTTGAGCCACTGAAGGTTCAGAAGGTGGAGGTGGAGTCCATGAAGGATTTCCGGATCGCAACGAAGGTTGCGAAGGATGCCCTGGAGAAGGGGAAGTCGATCTATACGGTCTACGAAGCGAACCTCCCTCCGCTCCTGAGGTTCTACCACGATCACGAGATTGCCCCGGCATCACCGGTAGCGTTTGTGGCAGGACCCAAGATCAAGGGCATGGAGAAGGCATCGTATGTAGACGTGTCAAATATCAAAAGCAAACCAAGTGCGGATACACCCTTAAAGGTGTCAGCTTACGATATTGAATGTATGTCAGAAAGCGGTCAGTTTCCAGTTCCAGACAAAGATCCGGTGATTCAGATCGGAATCACGACTCGGTGGTCGAATGCCATGACCAAATCTATTGCTCGCAAGGTATTTGTGTGGCCGTCTGTGGACAAGTCCGACGACCCATCTGTGGAGTTCAAGGGGTATCCTACCGAAGCAGATATGATTGAAGGGTTTATGGAGTATGTCCAACAGGAGGATCCCGACATTATCTGCGGATACAACACGTACGGCTTCGACGACAAGTTCCTAGCAACTCGAGCGAGGATATGTGGTATGAAACTGAATCTGTCCCGAGGACAGATCTGGGGCGATATTCTTCAGAAGAAGACGTTTGATCTGGCGTCTGGAAAGTATGAGGTTGAGTACCTGAAGACTCCGGGTCGTCTTACGATCGATCTCCTGCTCTCGATGCGTCGTGAGCATACCCTAGACTCCTACAAGCTCGATAATGTCGCTTCAACCTTTCTGCGGGACAAGGTCTTGAAGTTTGAGGGGAATACCGTTCATACCAAGACGACTCGTGGTCTCTACGCTGGGAACTACGTATGCTTTGATCTGGTGGGAAATACATCAAATCCTTACCAGGAGGGTCGCAAGTTCTTGGTGAAATATGTAACATACAACACATTCACTATCGATACTGACGGATTGTTTGGCGATCTCTCTGCAGAGGAGAAGAAGATGCTGGAGTGGTCGTTCACGAAGGATGACATTGGTCCTCAGGATATCTTTCGGATGCACCGTGGGTCTTCGAAGGATCGGGCGGTGATTGCCAAGTACTGTATCCAGGACTGCGACCTGGTTCTCACCCTGATGTCCAAGCTGGACACACTGACAAACTCTCGCGGTATGGCTGACGTCTGCTTCGTGCCTCTCCAGTTCCTGTTCTTGCGGGGTCAGGGTATCAAGATCTTCTCGAGGGTGGCGTACGAGGCGTCCAAGCGGAACCAGATTCTCCAGACGCAGGAGGCACTGGAGGGCGAAGGAATTGGGTATGAGGGTGCGATCGTGATCTCGCCCAAGATCGGGATGTACCTCGATACACCAATCGCTGTCCTGGATTTCAACAGTCTGTACCCCTCCTCCATGATCGGCGAAAATCTGTCGCCCGATACGCTGGTGTGCAAGAAGAACTATGCTGGAACCAGGCTGGTGTCTCAGGAGGGAATGACGGCGGAGCAAATGAAGAGCCTCAAAGTGGACACGCGTGAGGTCACGTACACGGAAGACGGTCAAACGTGTAAGTGCACGTATATCAAAGCCACGCCCGACCAGCCTCTCTCAACGGGTCTGATTCCTACGGCTCTCCAGATCATGCTGAAGAAGCGAAAGGAGGCCAGGAAGAAGATGGAGGATCCCAAGTTGGACGATGCTCAGAAGTCAGTGTATAACGGTCTTCAGCTGGCATACAAGGTCGTTGCCAATTCGATTTATGGTCAGCTGGGCTCGCGGACGTCTCCGATCAGGAAAATGTGTATTGCCGCGTGCACGACTGCAGTGGGTCGGCGTTCGCTCCTGTTTGCCAAGTCGACGGTGGAAGCTGATGGGGCGGAGGTGGTGTATGGCGACACGGATTCTATCTTCGTGAAGTTTCCAGGCAAGGATTTGCCCGGTGCGATTGCAGCAGGACAGGAGGCAGCGACCAAGATCACGAAGGGATGCCCTCACTCGGCATTTGTGATCGGGTACGAGAAGACGTTCTATCCGTTCATTCTGTTCTGTCGCAAGCGGTACGTCGGGATGAAGTATGAGGAGGATCCCACGAAGTGTAAGCGTGCGTCCATGGGTATCGTCTTGCGGCGGCGGGATAATGCACCCATAGTCAAGGACGTGTATGGCGGTGCCCTAGACATCATCCTGGAACAGAAGGATATTGGGAAGGCGGCGGAGTTTGTGAAGGGCATGCTGGTAAAGGTCATGAAGTCCGAGCTCCCCATCGAGAAGTTCGAGATCACCAAGCAGCTGAGGGACGATTACAAGGCGATGGCGGAAGGGTACACGGGTCACGCGACAATCCCAGCCCACCGCATTCTGGCAGACAGAATCACGAAGCGGGATCCTGGGAATGCTCCGTCTGTGGGTGAGCGGCTCCGGTACGTCTACATCCAGACCGACAAGAAGCTGCAGGCTGATAAGATCGAGACCCCAGAATATATCCTTGAGAAGAATCTCAAGTTGGACTCGCAGTTCTACATTACGAACCAGATCCAGAACCCGGTGGCACAGCTGTTCGCTCTCTGTATCGAGAGCCTTCCAGGGTACCGCGAGCCCCGACCTTCGTACAAGTCCATGTACGACGGAATGATTGCCGACGGAGCCGAAGATGAGGAGGCTACCTTGGGAGTTCTGAAGCACAAGGAGAAACAGCTGGATTCCCTGCTGTTTCTCAAGGCGGAGTATATCCAGAACATTATTCGAGCATCTCGGACTGGACCTCTCGATAACTGGTTTAAAAGGAAGTAAGATCGTCATACAAGTATTCAAATGAGTCAACAAATGATTGAACTTCTCGGAGATATTGCATACGCCCGGTCTGCCTTTTTTCGTCGGCACTCGGTGGTTCCTTACCACCTTATGCGTACGTTCTTGACGAACGAAGACAGGATGCTCGCACTCCTCACTCAGTTCTCCACCCCTGCTCCGGCTCCTCCTCCAGCTCCCAGGGCACGGGCACCGCTCCCGCCTCTTGGACAACATTTAGATGTTCCTCTCAATCTCGCCGAGCTGATATTTGGTCGCGATGCGTTCGTGGGTCTGGGACAGGGAAGAACCCAAAACCAGTTCTGGGATGCGGTGACAGTGGGACTGACACCTCAGCAGTTTGCGGAGGGTACGCGAGCATACGAGAATCCTCCAAATGTATCCGAGCAGGATCAGTGCTGCATTTGCCAGGAGGGTATTACAACGGAAGTTGCAATTCAAACCCTGTGTCCTGGACCCCCGCTAGGGGACGGTGTAACTGTCACAAACTATCACGCCCTCCATCGCAGGTGTGCTCAGTCGTGGTTTGCGATCAGCACGCGTTGCCCGGTGTGTCGGGCAGATTTACGAACAGTCAGCCCACCTACTACAAATGGCACAGCAGGAGCCCCCGGTGGTGAACCCGCAGCAGCCCCTAGTGGTGGTGTGCACCCCAACGTATAACCGCCGCTTCTGCCTTGATTTTTCCGTAGAGTGTTTCAAGCGTCAGGAGTATCCCAATCTTCACTGGATTATCATCGATAACTCAGATGACCCAGAGAAGGACTGGTCGCCTATCCAAGAGAAGGAGGGGATCAAGGTCACATATTTCCATATCAAGACGAGGAAGCCGGTAGGATCTCTTCGCAATGTATGTCTCCGTGAAGCCCTCAAGCTCAAGCCCGAGTTCATCGCTTTCTGGGACGATGATGATTACTATCTGCCCCAGCGGATCCGCGTATCGGTCGAGGCTCTTCAGAAGGATCCCAAGTTCGACATTATCGGATGTGCCGTTATGACGGTGTTCTTGACCCGCGAGAACGTCTTGATGGATGTGGGTCCTTACGGACACAACCACGCCACAGCTGCCACTTACCTTTTCCGTGCCAAGTGTGCCGAGACCCGGTATTTCCTGGAGACAGCAAACAAGGCGGAGGAGGGTACCTTTACTCGCGACTGGACGCTGGAGATGATCATGCTTCCCGCCACTGATATTCTGCTCGTGATTGGTCACGCACACAATACAGTCAATAAGAGCGAGATCTTTGAAGACCAGCGGAAGTTCGGTGGTCGTATCCATAATTCCGACAATGCCAAGAACGTCGTACGGTTCAACTGGGTGAAAGATCCCAGTATGTGGGCTGTACTCCGTAAAACGTTTCTTGATGCTTAAAAAGATCGGCAATAGCGTCTCCCGTTACGGGAATCTGTTTCAGTATATCGGACTTCCCGTACTGAAACCGGTTCATGAGTCGCCGAACATCGTGTTGACACTCTTTGACGATCGTTTGGAATTCGCTATATGGCGTAGGCGTATGCTTTTGCAGATTCTCGTACAGATCCCTAGTATTCAGTGGCATGCATCTGTGAATGATAACATTCCCAGGAGCTCTCTTGAAGATCACAGGGATTTCGTTGGACGTGCAGATAATTGGGACGACACGTTTGGGATCCTTGATCCACTCCAGAACTTTTCGTTGGGCATGTGGATCGCTGCCATCGATCTCGTCGAGGATGACACAGGTCTTCCGGGGGTTTGTTGTATATTTTACAAATGAGGTGAAGGAGACAGGAGCCATGCATGAATCACGCAGGGTTGTGACATCATCGTGAGACCGCAGGGATCGGGACGCATTAATTTCCAGGGGTTCGTATCCTAGGGTTCGGGCAGCCGTTAACGCCAATGTTGTTTTTCCTATACCTGGAGAACCGCAGATCAGGACACATTGGGAAGGAGTGTTTGCACGAAGATAGAGCGATAGAACATGTTTGGCTTCCGTATGTCCAATAATATCGCTGAACGATTCGGGTCGGTACGTTTCCGACAGCATTACACTGTTATGCGTCTACCTACAAAATCCTTTCCACCCAGTTCCGCAAGCCTTGGCAATTTCACATTCGTGTCCATCGTAATTTTTGGGATTGAACGGATTACACTGGGTCGTATAGGTGGGATTACAGTTTTCCCCGTCAAACGTCCACAGGTCTGGGCACGGGTTTAACTTCTTAAGACGCTTCACGTAGATGACGGGCTGGAGCTTCACGAGGTAGATATAGGCAAAGAGCCCAAACACTCCGGTGGTGATCAGGATGACGAAGAAATCCTTGAACAGACCGTTTAAGAAACGGAACGTATCAGCACACCCCACTGGAGCAAACTGAGGGCTCAGCCAATTAGTGAACGGTCCTGTGAACGCCTGCTTGAAATATGTGGTGTAGCATGATAGTCCGTTAGACATTCTCTTCTATTTATTAACAAGAGTATAATGAGTGTGGACGCTGCTCGACACGTCTGTAATACGTATTATACCACAACTCTGAATCCCCTGGTTCAGCACCACGTGGATTCGTACAATGATCTGGTCGAACGCCGTATCCCTCTGTTTCTGAAAGCGTCCAACCCAGTACGCCTCGTCTTGGGCGACGCTCGTGAGATTCGAGTGTATATTGGTGGAAAGAACGGCGATGTTATTGGGTACCGCCCCCCTCTCGACGAGCTCGAGTATGCCGTGATGCCGAACACGTGTCGGACGGAAAATAAGACGTATACTCTCGACTGCCTTGCAGATATCGAGGTAGAGTACCAGATCGGGGACAGCGTAGAGACTACAAAGTTCGAAAAGGTGCCTATTGCCCGTCTGCCCCTCATGTTACGATCCAAGTTCTGTCATCTGTCTGCCTTGACACCGGACGAGTCGTATGCACAAGGAGAAGATTACCACGAGCTTGGAGGGTACTTCATTATTGACGGAGGTGAACGTATTCTCCTGTCACAGGAACGTCTTGGAAACAACATTTTTTACGCTGGTTCACGATCAGTTGTATCGGTGTCAGACGCGGATCAGGTGGGAGGAAAGACAGAGGAAAAGGGGGAAGACAGAGAGTACTATGCTGGATTTCGCGGTGTTTCAGACGACGGGGCACGCGGTCCATTTTCTCACTATCTCGTCATCCCTCCCGCTAAGCGTGAAGTGTCTATGGCGGAAATTGATGCTCGGGCTTCGACCAAGCAGGCAATCAAAGATTATGGATCCACACGTATTCGTGGCATGCCTGTAATCACGCTACCCGGTTTCTCAATTCCAGTCCCCATCATCAGCGTGCTTCATTTACTGGGTCTAACCAATGACAAGGAGATTTATGACACAATGCTTGTTGGTGTACCAGAGAATGATCGTACAGTGTACGATGATATCTTCATGCAAATCATACTTGGACACACAGTGGAATCCGACATGGAAACCCTCCGTGCTGCTACAAAGACCCGTACTCAGGAGGAAGTATTTTACAATCTACAGGCAACCCTGTTCCCGAATATTGAAGACGATGATGTTGGTGCACTTTACCGCCGTAAGTCCTATGCCCTAGGGTTCATGCTGCGTCTAGCAGTTGAAAACGCGATAGGAATTCGCGAACCGTCAGATCGCGATCATTTTCGGTTCAAGCGATTCGATGTATCGGGGGATCTGTGTTTTCAGGAGTTCCGCCGAATCTACAAGCTCGTGGCAAAGGAAATGAAGCTTGCGATGGATACTCGCGTCCACTTCGAGGAGCGAACGTATGCTGGTAAAAACCTGGCGACCCTTCTTCAGCGTGAAAACATTGGATACTACTGGAAGATGAATATGTTTCTCAATGAGTTCTCGAGGTCGTTCAAGGGACAGTGGGGATCAAAGGATGGAGTCTCACAGATTCTCAGCCGGTTCTCTCGGCTCGGAACCGTGTCTATGCTTCGCCGCTCAATTCTTCAGATGGATCCTTCCGTCAAAGCCCTCGGTGCTCGTCGTCTGCACGGAAGCTCGTGGGGTCTTACGTGCCCTTCTGATGTGCCCGACGGGCGAAATGTCGGAATGACCAAACATTTCTCTCTCCTTGCGTTCGTGTCAACCCAAGGCAATACGACCGAACTAAAAAGCAAGTTGACATCCGACCCCAATTTTCAGAGTGTATCGTCGATCCATCCTGCTCGGTGGAACCCTGTTTGGACTAAAGTGTTTGTCAATGGAGATATGTACGGCGTAATTAAGGCAAATGCTCAGAATGTATATGAGATACTTATTACCTACCGTCGGGAGAACCCCGGAACATCAGTTTCGTGGAATCGTACAGACAACGAGCTTATGGTTTTTTCCGATGCAGGGAGACCTTATCGTCCAGTGTACCGCCCAGGTGTCACACCAGACATGGTTCTGTCGAAGAAAGCATGGAAAGATATGAAGAACACCATTTTTGATTTCGTAGATGCCGACGAGTCGGATACAATCAAGATTTCAATGGCTCCGTTTTCCAAGACTGAACCCTCTGAGATTCACGGAATATTCATGCTCTCCCCACTCTCTGCAGTAATTCCGTTCGCAGACCACAACCCGTCTCCTCGCGTAGCCTTTTCGTGTGCCCAGTCTCGTCAGGGTGCATCGTGGTACCATTCTAACTTCAACAAACGGTTTGATACAATCACTCTTATCCTGAATTCTCCTCAACGTCCAATCTGTGAAACGTGGATGTACCCCCACGTTCTTGGGCGAGGAGGGTGCCTGCCGTACGGATTCAACGCGATCGTGGCAATATCTATGTATTCGGGGTACAACCAGGAAGACTCGGTTATCCTGAACGGTTCAGCCATGAAGCGTGGACTGTTTCGCACGACCTATTTCCATTCGTACAACGTAGTCGAAGAGATGGTGAATGAAATGGAGGGAACACACACAGAATTCGGAAATCCGGCAAAGAAGGGACTGAAACTGAAAGCTGGTAAGGACTACTCCAAGCTAGATGACAATGGAATTATTAGGTTCGGTTCAGAGGTCGACGACGATACGGTCTTAGTCGGAATGATATCTGGAACGTCGGATGCCTCCACTACAACAAAGCGTGGACAGCGTGGACGGGTAGATGGAATTCAGATGTTCACAATCACACGGGGACTAGGTAAGGCAAAGACGACCTTAAACGGCGTCAAGATCCGTATCGCCGAATCGCGGCAGCCTATTCTAGGCGACAAGTTCAGTTCGCGTGCTGGACAGAAGGGAACAGTTGGCATGATTCTGGATGAGTGTGACATGCCGTTCACAGCCAAGGGTCTGCGTCCCGACCTCATACTGAACCCCCATGCACTCCCTTCCCGCATGACGACTGGGCAAATTCTAGAATCAACATCTTCGCGTGTAGGTACTTCTCTGGGTGCTCTGATTGATTCTACTCCCTTCACTGCTCGTGATCAGATGGTAGAATACCGCGAACTTCTTCGCAAGGTTGGGCTTGAGTATAACGGCTCAGAGATCATGTACAACGGACAAACAGGCGAAATGATGGAGATGGAGATTTTTGTGGGTCCCACCTACTACATTCGTTCCAAGTTGATGGTAGAGGACAAGATCAATTATCGGGATACAGGATCCAAAACTCTCCTGACTCACCAGCCGCTGGAGGGACGCTCCGCCGGGGGTGGACTGCGTATCGGAGAAATGGAGCGTGATGCTCTCATAGCCCACGGAGTTTCAGGGTTTATAGAAGAGTCGTTCATGAAGCGGTCGGACGAGCATGAGGTGATCTTTCAGAAAGAAACAGGTCTCCTGGATAGCACTGGCGAGGGCGAAGTTGGAGTTTTACGCATGCCATATGCCATGTCCCTCTATGTCAAGGAGCTCGAGTCGATGCATATCCGTACAAATATTATAGGCGTTTAAGAGTATGACGGGTGATATAGGTAAGAAGATGTACGTCATCAAACGCGACGGACGCCATGAAGAGGTCTCGTTTGATAAGGTACTTCATCGGATTCAGAAGTTGTCCGTTGGACTGGATCATGTGAATCCGGCACTTGTAGCCCAGAAAGTTTGTTCCCAGATCCAGGATGGTATCAAAACATCGGAGCTGGACGAGTTTGCGGCAGAGACGGCAGCTATGATGGTGGGTCGTGCCCATCCCAATTACGGAAAGCTTGCAGCTTGTATTGCTATTGATAACCATCATAAGAATACACCTGCTTCGTTTCACGAATGTGCAGAGCTTCTCTGTGCCCGAGGAGTTGTATCCCAGAAGGTATGTGAGGTCTCACGTATGCAGGGAATCCAGGAAATGATTGATTACAACCGCGACTTTGAACTCTTTGATTACTTTGGGTTCAAGACTCTAGAGAAGAGCTATCTCCAGAAGTTGGATGGCAAGGTTGTTGAGCGTCCCCAGCACATGTGGATGCGGGTGGCAATTGAGATCCACACGGACGAATTTTCGACCGAGCATTACGGGTATCCTACCCAGTATGTTCCCAACATGCGTCGGATCGCCGAAACGTACGATGCTCTGTCTCGCGGATACTTTATCCATGCGACTCCAACCCTGTTCAATGCGGGCACGAATCATACCCAGTTGTCCAGCTGCTTCCTTCTGGATATCAAGGAGGATTCCATCAAAGGAATTTATGAGACCCTGGGTGACTGTGCTCAGATTTCCAAGTGGGCGGGCGGAGTAGGTCTAGCTATCCACAAGATCCGTGCCAAGAATTCCAGGATCCACGGAACCAACGGGGCTTCGACAGGTATTGTTCCCATGCTCAAGGTCTACAACGATACGGCTCGTTATGTCAACCAAGGTGGCAAGCGAAACGGTTCGTTTGCAGTCTACCTCGAGCCTTGGCATGCAGATATTGAGGATTTTCTACGTCTCAAGCTGAATACAGGTGCCGAAGAGGATCGGGCTCGTGATCTCTTTTACGGTCTCTGGATCCCAGACGAATTCATGCGTCGCGTAAAGGAATACCGGGACTGGACACTGATGTGTCCTCACGAGTGCCCAGGTCTCGCGGATGTGTATGGCTCCGAGTTTACGTCTCTCTATCGCAAATACGAAGCAGGTGGTAAGGGTAGGAAGACAATTCCCGCCCAGAAGCTATGGCAGATGATCCTGGATGCCCAGATCCAGACTGGCACTCCTTACCTCTGCTACAAGGATGCGGCGAACGACAAATCCAATCAGAAGAATCTGGGCACCATCAAGTCCAGCAATCTGTGCTCGGAGATCATGGAGTATACAGATGCGGGCGAGACGGCAGTGTGCAACCTGGGCAGCATTTCCCTCACCAAGTTTGTGAAGGAGGATAGGACATATGATTTCGAAGCTCTCCGGCATTACACCGCTATCCTGGCACGCAATCTGGATATTGTGATTGATCGCAATTACTACCCTACCCCCGAGTGCCGGGCATCCAACTTGCGTCATCGCCCCATCGGGATTGGTGTCCAGGGTCTCGCTGATGTATTTGCTAAGATGCGTATCACCTGGTCTTCTCCTGAAGCTGCCGATCTCAACCGCCGGATCTTTGAGCATATTTACTACGCCGCCCTCCATACGTCGTACAACATTGCCGTAGACAAGGGATCGTATCCTTCTTTTGAGGGATCGCCTGCATCTCAGGGAATTCTCCAGCCTGATCTATGGCGTGTCAACCCTCTATCCGACGATCTTGACTGGACAGGTCTTCGTCAGAAGGTGCGTAAGGGACTGCGGAACTCCCTCTCCATTGCCCTGATGCCCACGGCGTCTACATCTCAGATCCTCGGGAACAACGAGTGCTTTGAGCCGTTTACGTCCAACTTGTATGTCCGTCACGTCCTGGCAGGTGATTTCATCGTCATCAACAAGTATCTCATTTCTGAGCTGGTGGATTTGGGGGTATGGTCGCCCGAACTACGAACCTCCATTATCGCCAACAACGGCAGTGTCCTGGGTGTTCAGGGTGTGCCCCCCGACGTCCAGGAGCGGTATCGTACAGCATGGGAGATTCCGATGAAGACGATTATCAACTTGGCAGCCGACCGGTCTCCCTTCGTTTGCCAATCACAATCGCTGAACCTGTTTGTCGCCGACCCATCCTATGCTCGTTTATCGAGTATGCACCTGTATGCTTGGGAGAAAGGGCTCAAGACGGGGTGCTACTACCTCCGAACCAAGGCAGTCGCCTCGGCACAAAAGTTCACAGTGGAGCCTGAGGCTCGCCCCCAGCAGCCCGACTGCCTCACCTGCTCTGCGTAAAATCTTCTCCAATGAAGTATAAACAAATGTCCGGATACTGGTCCTCCGCTTCTGCCTCGCCTTTTGGTGCTGCCCCCGCTACGGGCGGTCGCCGTCGCCGCCACACCCGCAAGGGTGGTGAGGAGATGGTCGCTGGTCGCCGCCGCCGCCACTCCCGCCGTGGAGGTGAGGAGATGGTCGCCGGTCGCCGCCGCCGCCGTGGAGGTGCCGAGCTGCCGCCGCCCCCGCCCGCCGAGGTGAAGGAGGCTGCCGGCCAGATTGCGGGTGCGGATGCCCCCAGGACGCTCGAGGGTGGTCGCAAGCGTCACACCAAGGCGAAGAAGGTCGCCAAGGCTCTGCTGAAGCTGTCGAAGAAGCTCGAGAAGGGAGGTCGCCGCCGCCGCCACTCGATGTATTAAACACTCAACCTGTTTAACATTTTTTAGGTAGAGCAATTGCTTTACCGCTAAAAATGTAGGTTCTTATGTCACTGGCTTGCTCTTGAGAAACTCACCGAGCGTGGAAAGCATGGTAAATAGATCATCGGTGAATCCGTAATGGCATCCGTTGGGTTCCATAGCCGGAGCCCGGCGGCTAGATGTGGTGCGGGGGTGTACCAAGCTCACAATGATCTCCTGGGGAGATAACTCTACACACTTTGATTCACGTCCTTGAATGAATGCGTGTCCCTCTGCGATCTGAGTCTCGTTGGGAAACCCCTTCTCCTCCCAGAATGCCCGGGTATAACACATCGTTGCCTCGGATACCCGCATGCTCTGAGGCAGTCTGATCGGAGGAACGTTAATAAACGAAATGTAATTTGCGATATCGTAGGACGGCAGGGTGGTGCAGAACGCACATTCCTTCTTGGCACGCAACATCATGGACACGCGAAACAGAACACTGT
>Ga0316223_1003093_pt1 | contig 12799 bp, 4 predicted proteins | sample TBH18009metaG_FD_206007 | JGI IMG/M metagenome (GOLD analysis project Ga0316223, IMG submission 206007) | Freshwater microbial communities from Trout Bog Lake, Wisconsin, USA - TBH18009 | ecosystem: Environmental > Aquatic > Freshwater > Lake > Hypolimnion/Profundal zone | place: USA: Wisconsin...
TCTTACAGGGTGGCGCGTAAAGCTTGTGGTTGATGATCAGACTCGGGCTGACCCACCTCTTTGCGCGAGATCAAGCAACAGCAAAGTTTTGCGGAAGCCCATTGCAGCCTGGGGCCGGGGCAACCAGCAGTGTTTGCGAGGCGCGTCTGAAAAAGGTTGGCTAATTTGCGGAGGCGCAATATAGGCAAACTGCATCCATCGAAAACTGACGACACCATTGGGACGGCGGCACGTGACCCCGCTATGAAAAGAAAGACGCCGTCTGCGGGAAAGAGGAGGACGCATGTCGAGCAGAATCGCGGGTAGAATCCTGTTTGCATTGGGGCTGATCAGCGCTGTGGCATTGCCCGCAACGGCACAATCATTCAGAGTTCAATGTCCCACCAGCACAATCACTCACCCGGATCCGAACAACCTGGGCTTGTTCAACTCGGAAGCTCCGTATACTGGCCCAACGACCCTGGTATCGGGGCCCAACGGATACCTGGTACCTAGTGGCAAACCGAATGGCGCGATCAAGTGCCAGCAGATATCGGGCGGTGACGGCTATGCGACGATGGCCGACGGCACGCAGACGTTCATGTTTTCATTTGGACCTCTGTCGGGTCTTGCGGACATTGCAAACGGCCAGCCTGGCACAGAGTTTCCGAATGTCTTCAACACTGTCTATCCAGGGACGCTGCAGGCCGGAGATCCGGCGACGACGGATGGCGCGTCAACTTTGACAGCACAGACAGAGACCCTGGGTGCGTTTACGTATAACGGGGCCGTAGGGTTGAGTCCCGACGCGGATAACGGGGGGGCTCTTGATGGCCACGTTGATCCGCGCCCGATCATGGACATCGGAGTGATGAACGGCAACATTCCTGGGCCCTTGATGGCGATTGATGAAGACGACGAGTTCTTTCTGACGCTGACCAATGTTGGAATGATCATGCGGCCAGATCTGTTTGAGCAGCACACGGTTCACTTCCATGGCTACCCGAATGCGTCGTCATTCTATGACGGAGTTCCGGATGCATCGGTAGCGATCAATATCGGTGGGAGTTTTACCTACTACTATTTGGCGCCGGATGCGGGGACCTACTTCTGGCATTGCCACATTACGCCTCCCGAGCATTTGCAGATGGGCATGGTGGGGCAGATCTATGTGCGGCCTCGGCAGAACCGAGTTCAACCGAACGGTAGTCTTCATGCCGCGCTGGTGGCGCAGCAAGGAGATCAGCGGACGGCCTGCAATCCGGCAACGGACATATTGTGCAGCAACTCAGTGCCTCCGGTGGATAATGGCGCGGTGCATTTGAATAACAAGAGCAACACGCCCACGCTTTATGCGTATAACGACGGCGACGGCACGACTGCGTACGACGTGGAGTATCCGCTGCAGATTCATGGTTTCGATCCGAACTTCCATTTTGTGGGGATGACGTTCAATCCGGAAGCGTTTGTGGACATGAAGGACAAGTACTTCCTGCTGAATGGCCGGAGCTACCCGGATACGGTTTACTCGGGCGCGATGACGCCGACGGAAGGCCCGATGTCAACCGAGACGGCTGACGGCAGGAGCCATTTCTCGCAGCCACTGCCTTCAATCATCAACATCCCGGCAGGAGGCAAAGCGCTTTTGAGGATCTCTGATCTAGACGTTACCGAGTATCGGACGTGATTCTGGATGCGAGCAACACCGCCACCTATCAGTCCGGGCAGGTGTTTTATCTTTACACCCCCCAACTCGATCATCTTGCAAACGACGCCGAGAATTTTGGCGGGTTGATGACGGAAGTGCATATCTGCAGCTCCGTGGACCCCAGTTCAAAGGCGTGCAAACTCTAGGAGAACGGCGATGAAGCGAATGAATATGAAGAGAATCATCTCGATGACATGGCTGCTTCCGGCCGCGATGCTGTCGCTTGTTCTGCTGCTCCCGATGAGAGCGCACGCAGCGGCGCCAGGCATCACAGGCACGGGCACCCTAGCGACCTTCAACCTTACGGCGCAGCCCGCCTACCTTAACCAGCCAGATGGCTCCAGTGTGTATTCATGGGGTTATGGCTGCGTGAGCGGATCCAGCCCGACTTTTGCTCCCGCGGCAATATCCAATGCCGCATGCCCGACGATGCAGATTCCGGGGCCGACGCTGATTGTGACAGAAGGCCAGAAAGTTACTGTGAATCTGACCAACAACCTGCCCACCGCTGCTGGAAATACATCGATTCTGTTTCCAGGTTTTGCCGTGACGGCGACAGGCGGAGTAACAGGACTGTTGACACAAGAGGCTGCGCCAGGCAGCACAGTTACGTACACATTTATTGCAACGTCGCCCGGGACGCGCTCCTACTATAGCGGGACGCAGGGCGACCTGCAGGTGGAGATGGGCCTTTACGGCGCGGTAATCGTGTTGCCGGCCAATGTGCCCAGTGTTTGCACAAGCGGATTGCCTGCCGCAAACGTACAGGTGGAGCTGGCCCATGGGGAGGAGGACTTCAGACTTTCCGCGGCTGCCTACGATCATCCGAGGGCTTGCTACGACAGGGAATACTTGTTCCAGTTCTCTGAGATGGATGCCAACATCCACAATCAGGCGCTGGCCCAGGTGAATGCAATCCAGAGTTGCATACCTTCGACTGCTTCTCCTTGTCCGACCCAACTGAGCGTGCCGACAGAGCCCTATCACCCTTCTTACTTCATGATCAACGGACGCTCGATGCCGGATGACATGGACGGCAATTATGCGGTGGAGTATCCGCACCAGCCCTACAATGGCAATCCGCACATGCATCCGGGCGAGCAAGTGCTTCGGCCAGGGCCGATGGCAACATCCGTTCCACGAGCACGCCAACCATGTGCGTATCCTTGCCCGTGACGGGAACCTGCTTACGAGCACGACAGACCCAGGGAACAACCTCGCCGGACTCCTTATGTTCACAACGACGACAACCCCGGGCCAGGCCTTCGATGGAATTTTCTACTTCACGGGCAGGGGACTGAATTGGGATATGTATGCCCACAATCCGAAATCCAGCGACCCACTTGCCCAACTCAGTTGCGTGGCGGACTCCAACGGTTATTACACGGCAAACAGCAACCCGCCGGCGCCGTACTCCGCCATCAACTATTACGAGTGGTGCCAGGACCACAACAAGCCGCTGCAGGCTGCGCCAGTGGGCGATGTTGCAGCGGGCGGTCCAGTGACGCTTCCCGATCCTAACATTCTCACGAACGGAGCGTGGTACAGCGGTAGCCCGTATCTCGGCCCGGATGCGACGGGGCGGGCGAGTGGCACAACCAGTGATTTTCAGCCCTCCAACGTGCAAGGAAATCCCGCGAACGAGCGTGGATGGGCGTTCATGTGGCACTCACACAACGAACGCGAGATCACAACCAACAACCTGTTCCCGGGCGGAATGATGATGATGATGCTGGTTGACTCCCGGGAATTCGTTATCGACGAACAGAACTGAGCGCGAGGAGAAGACAAATGCGATTCGACCAAATAAAAGCAACTCTGAAGACAGCTGTATCCGCAGCAACTGTTCTCCTCCTCGGAGCAGGCGTCGCAGTGGCCCAACAGCAGGTGAACCTTACTGCGGGGCCGACGAGCGCCAACCTTCCCGACGGCTCAGTTGTGCCGATGTGGGGCTATAGTTGCGGTGCAACCGTATCGGGGTCGACAGCCACCTGCGCGGCCACCAACCCGACGTCGACCGGGTGGTCGCCGGTTCTGATTACCGTTCCTACGGGACAGGACCTGAAGATCAACCTGACCAACAATCTTTCGTTTGCCAATGGCAACAGTGTTCCCACTTCGATCACAATCGTGGGGCAAGTGGGTGGCGGACTAGGCGACGCAACACAGAGAACGACCACACCGAGTCCGAATCACGCCGACCTTGGGATCTCCTGGCCCACAGCGAACACGGGCGCAACATTTACACCGCCCTTACAGGGACCGCGCGTGCAGTCTTTCGGCACGGAAGTGGCAGCCGGAGCGACGACTTCACTGACATGGAAGGGGATGCGGCCCGGCACCTATCTGCTTGAGTCGGGCACACACCCATCGATCCAGGGCACCATGGGCCTGTATGGAATTGTGGTGGTGACGAGCGCGCCAACGGCGACAGGAAGCACCGAGACCGCTGCGGGCACGGCATATCCCAACGTGAAATACGATGCCGAAGTTCCGCTGATTCTAAGTGAGATCGATCCTGTACAAAACAACGCCGTGAGCACTGCCGTGAATTCGGCGGGGTTCAGCGAGACTGCTGTTTGGAGCGGCCAGCCGGGAATGTGCGGCAACCCCAGTTCGTCGAATTACGGGACGTGTTATCCGCCGGTAGTGAATTACAAGCCGCTGTATTACCTGATCAACGGCGTGGCGTTCAACAAGGCAGGCGCCTCGGCATCCTTGTTCGCGTCCACGCCAGCAACGCTTGCCCCAGCCTCTGGAACAGCAACGGCGACGGGGCAGGTGCTGGTGCGCATGGTGAACGCGGGCGTGCACATGCATGTGCCTTCAATTGTTGCGTCCCAAACGGGCACAACACCTGTTGGAGGATTTACTCTGATTGCCGAAGACGGCAATCCGCTGCCCGGCAATCCCCGCGTACAGAGTGAAGTGTTCATGGCCGCGGGCAAAACCTATGACGTGATGATCAACGGACCTGCCCCGGGCGCTTCAGCCCTTGCGGTGTTTGACCGCGAACTCAGCCTGTCAGGCAACTCAATCAACCGCGATGCAGGCATGCTTGCTTACTTGAGCATCAACGGATCGGGACTCCCCGCCGCTCCGGCTCTTGCGACGGCAATCGCTAATCCTGACACGTATAACTCAGTAGTTCCCGGCGTTGCGCTTACGGTTTCTGATCCATCCAAGGGCGTGATTGCAAACGACGTAAATGTGCTGGGAGTGAAAGTGGCCACGCCGCCCGCAAAGGGCTTGCTGACGCTGAATTCGAACGGCACATTCGTTTATGTTCCGAACGCTGGCTGGACTGGTCCGGATACATTCGTCTACCAGGCGAACGGCAACGGTCCTACCGCCACGGTGACATTGAATGCCGCACCGATTGAAAGCGCACTCGGCATTCAGGTGCATGACATCACCTATACGTCGAATGTCGCCACATCGCTCAAAGTACTTTCCCCCGGTGTTCTATCGGTGGACAAAGATGTAGCAGGCTATCCGCTGAAGGTGGATACGACAACCATCGTGCCATCGAACGGATTGACGGTGAATGTGGACCAGAACGGCGGCTTTAACGCTTCAGTGGCCACAGCGGGCATCTACAGCTTCACTTATAAGGCGCTGAACACGCAATTGACGCAAAGTGCCGCGGCGACTGTGACCCTGATCTTCCCGCAGCCGAGCAATCTTGCAGTGTCTGTTGTAGACGGGCAGGACAAGACAATATCAATTGCCGATTACCGGTGGATCATCGAGGAAGACAGAACCTTTTATGTGGACCCCACGAAGACCACAAATACCGGCACGTCGATTGTTCCAACCTTTGGCGTGAACTTTCACAGCAGCGACATGCCTTTTGTAGCCCAGGGCTGCACTGGGCCGAAATCCTGCGAGGCCGGGCAATCAGTGCTGGGCGTTCCGGCGGTCTGCGACATAGCGGGTGGAGTTTGCAGGACCGATTCGACGGCGGCAAATGGACAAATTGCCGTGCTTCCCAGCCAGGTAGCTTTGGACCCGACCAAGCGCTACTACATCTCCGTGCTACCGGGCGACGCGGCGGACCCATTCTATGGGGCGGGAACAGTTGGCCACGGCATGGGCGGAGCACCGATCGCACCTGGGCAGAAGGCGGTTCAGGTTCTTTCGGAGGCAAGTCCATACCAACCGTCAAAGCTCTCAATCTTTGTGTTTGAAGATGACTTCCCGCTGAACGGCGAACAGGATGCGGGAGGCGGCGTAGACGTGCTTGCACCGAATGAACCTGGGCTGGGAGGCTTCAATATCCAGTTGTGGGATGCCATGGGCGGCAATGGCGACTTTACAGGACAGATGACATACGACATGTTCAACCAGCCGTTGTCAAACAGCCTGGATGGAACGATTGATCCGCTGAGTGGCCAGAATGCCTGCCCGATCTCGACGCAGACATTGAAGGATCCGACACAAGCCGGGATCACCGGAATGATCGTCACGTGCCCGAAGTATGAGTCTGACGGCGTAACTCTATCGCCGCTGGCGGGGCAGGCTGTGGTTGCGAACCTGATGCCGGGGAGATTCGGCGTGGTTGCAACGCCAGGCGCGTCCCGCATCGCAAATGGTGAGGAGTGGCACCAGACCAATACCCTGGACGGGCAGAAGGCTCACGACTCCTTTATGAGGATCGGCGAGCCGGCATACTTCCAGGAGTTTGGACCTGCAGGCTACCACGTGACCATTGGCTTTGCTAACCCGAAGATCATCAATGATCGCCTTAAAGGAGTTTGCAACGGCTCCGACATTAACCTGAGCGTGACGGGCGCCTGCAATAACTCAGTGAAGGGCCATGTGAGCGAAGAGCGCATGAGCCGCACGCCGGACGAGAGACTCTACGGCAGTGGCACGTGGGATGGCTTCTACTTTACCCAGTGCTATGTGAGCATCGGAGATCCTGACGGCGAAGACTTCGCATTTACCAAGTGCGATGACAAGGGGAACTTCAGCTTCTCGAATCTGCCTCCCGGCGATTGGAGAGTAACCGTCTTTGACAAGTGGAATGACCTGCTCGTGGATGGCCTTTCCACCCCTGTCCTGCTTGCAAACGGAGCGACCGTGGATATGGGCGAGATTGCCATGAACCAGTGGCAAGCGAACGTATTTACGCGGACGTTTGTTGACGACAACAAGGATGGCGTTTCGCAGTCCACGGAAGCGGGCATTCCGTTGATCAACACAGCGGTGCGCTATCGCGATGGCAGCCTGGCCAACAACCTTGCCACGGACTTCAACGGCATCGCGAACTTCAACGAGACCTTCCCGCTGTTCAGCTGGTATGTGGTTGAGACTGACACGACCCGCTACAAGAACACTGGAACGCACACGGTGTATGACGCGGGTGGCCCTGCCGACGGCACTTCAGCTTGCGGCCAGTCCGGCTACCCGCCGTGCGGCGGATCCACAATCGGCAAGAACCTGGCGAACACGGCGGAGCAAAATCCGCTGCCCGCCAGCCTGTCGATTCCCGGGTCAGTATATTGCTCGAATGCGGATTGCACCGGGACAGGCGAGTCAATTCTGAATGGACCCAAGCCAAGCGGACCTGGCGTTTCAACCGGCAGAATCGATACGCCGTGGCTAGGTGGAGTGGAAGGCTGGCAGGGCTTCTCTGGCCAGAACAACTTCATCGAATTCGGCAAGGAGCCCTATGCGCCAGGTGAGAATGGCGGCATCAAGGGCCACGTGGTCTATGCCTCGACGCGCCCCTTCGACGATCCGCAGATGCTTGTGCAGACGCAGTGGGAGCCCCTGGTTCCTCACGTGACCATCAACTTGTACCAGGAGGGGACTGCGCCAGACGGAATCACGCCGACACTTACCCTGGTTGACACGACGCAGACAAGCAGCTTTGACGATTGGGCGCAGGGCTTCAGGGCCGATGGCGTAACACCCAACATGAACTGCCCCGGCCAGTCGACCAGCGACCTGTTCTATTTCTCGCTGTACAACCAGCCGAATTATCTGGACGTGTACAACTCTCAACATGGAGGCCCGGCGGCTGCCGCGCTTCCATTCAACTCGCAGTACAAGTGCTATGACGGCATGCACAACTGGAACCAGTTACAGCCAGCGCCTTATGACGGCATGTACCAGTTCCCGAGCGTAACTGCGACTGACGCAAAGACTGGCAAGCCGACCGGAACGAACTGCACCATCTGCTCGCCAAATCACGCTGTAGATTCGTCGGATCTGTACTATGGCCTGCCTATGCTGCCCAAGGGCAAGTATGTGGTGGAAGTAGTACCTCCTCCGGGTTATGAACTGGTGAAGGAAGAGGACAAGAACATCCTGATCGGCGATAACTTTATCGCGCCGGTTACACAGGAGTTCGGCGGCCTCGGCGACATATTTATCATGCCCGATCAAGCATCAGTTGCCAGCGCTTATAACGCGAACAACGCCCAGAACTCAACTCAGAGCCTGGGTGCGGGCACGAATAATTCCGAAGTTCCGGGATTTGACCCTGAGCCCACATGGCCTTGTGTTGGCGCAACGCGCATTGTGCCTGACTACATCAGCCTTTACCCGCAGACCCAGCAGGTGGCCCCGTTTGCCGGAGCTACCCGCAACCTTTGCGATCGCAAGGAAGTAACACTAAACGACCAGATGGGCGCGATCGCGAAGTTCTACATTTACACGTCAACCCACAAGGCGTCGAAGTTCACTGGTGTGATCACAGACGACTTCACTTCAGAGTTCGATCCGTTCTCGCCGCAGTTTGGTGAGAAGTTCTCGCCGCCCGATCTCCCGGTCTCGATCAGGGATTGGACCGGGGCGGAGACGAACAGGGTCTATGCCGACCATTGGGGAGCATATGACGGCATGAGCTACTCCACATGGGAAGTGAACCCGCCGAATCCGACCGGGTACTCGCCCACCATGATGGTTACCTGCATGAACGACAGGGGCGATGGAGCGACAGCAGATCCATTGTTCAATCCGGCCTACAGCCAGTTCTGCTATGAGCTGCCCTATATGCCTGGACAGACAGGTTACTTTGACACGCCAGTCGTGCCGACATCCGCTTTCTCGGCGGGCTACAACCATCCTGATTGCGATTACCCGGTTGCTACTCCGGCGATCAGCGAAGTGGATGGAGACGGCAAGGGTCCGTGGGTGAAGACTCCGGGCAGCACCCTGACGATCAACGCCCTGGGTGACCAGGCGGTGAACAACTATGCTTATTCCGGTCCTTCTGCAACGACAGCTCCGTTCAATCAAAAGACGGTGACGCGGCATTACGGATTTGGAGCGCAGTGCACGACACCCACGGCTGGCAACGCTGCCTGCAATACATTGTCGAGCGTTACCATCGGCGGGAGGAACGCGACCATCACTGGCTGGAGCGACACCCAGATCACAGTGAAGGTTCCCGGCGGCGTGCCTGCCTGCGCGTTGCAGCAACAGCCTCAATACGGAGGCTCCCTTGCTAACTGCGGTGAGTTGGTTGTTACCGCGGGCAGCGGGCAGCAGTCAATCGACACGGTGACGGTTACCATTGGCGGCAAAGCTCCCACTTATGTGAGCAGCAATGCCCCGCTGACACCGAGCGGCGTGGGTGCAATTCAGGCCGCAATCGACGCTGCTTCTCCTGGCGACCTGATCATGATTCCGGCCGGCACCTACTACGAGATGCTGGTGATGTGGAAGCCTGTCCGGCTGCAAGGCGTGGGCGCAGCATCAACCATCATCGACGCGAAGACTCAGCCGGCCGGGAAGCTCGATCCGTGGCGCCACGAGGTCTCGTGCCTGTTTGGATTGGCAATCAACGGCCAGCCCATTGTCCCGGCGTCGGGCACCAATCCTGGAAATCCGTTTGATCCGTCCGGCGCGGCGACTTGCGGCGGGAGCAACATGAAGTACTTCACGGGGACATCCAACGATCCCCAGGTAGACCGGCTGCCGCTGGAAGGCATCGTTGGCTGGGATACGACAGTCAACGGGAACCTGGCTCAACTTTTGCAGGAGCCCACGCTGATGGGCGCTTACGAAGGAGCTGGAATCACCATTCTGTCAAAGGGCGTGAATGTTCACGGGCAACCGGGATACTACGGGAACGGGGCGGAAGCCGCATTCCCGACAGGCACCACGGTGCTGACATTGGCGGATTGCGCAACGGGTGTGAAAGGCAGCAATCCCTATCCGAGCAACTTCCAATGCAACCCGTCACGCATTGATGGCTTGACGGTCACGGACGCTTCTCAGGGCGGCGGCGGCATCTTTGCTCATGCCTGGGCTCACAACCTGGAAATCGCCAACAACCGCGTTTACGGGAATATCGGAACGCTGTCAGGTGGCATCAACATCGGCCAGGGCGAGTCTCCGGACATTTACTCCGCAGGCACCGCATCCGACACCGGCCCTGGATCGTGCCGCAACGTGGCAACCGATCCAGTGGGCACGGAGTTGCCGTACTGCTTCGATCTGAACGTCAACGTGCACCACAACGCGGTCACGGCAAACACTTCCATCGGCGACGAACTCTTCTCGGGCACGCCGGCTGGAGCGGGCGGCGTAACCTTCTGCACCGGCGCTGACTACTACAAGTTCAACTACAACTGGATTTGCGGCAATCAGAGCACGGGCGACGGCGGCGGTGTTGCTCACCTTGGCTTTATCTGGGACGGCGACATTGAACATAACTCGATCCTGTTCAACCAGAGCACCAATCCGACCATCTCCACCAACGGCGGCGGACTGATCGTGATGGGCGCAGCGCCCGATGGCTTTACGGCCGCGGGTCTGGAATGCGGCGCGACCGCGGCAGACGCGGACTGCGCACCTGGTTTGCCGGATGGAACAGGTCCTGGATTGGTGATCAATGCCAACCTGTTCGTGGGCAATGCGGCAGAGAGCGGCAGCGGCGGCGGCTTGCGCCTTCAGTCTGTCAACGGGACCGAGATCGCAACATTCCCGGATGGCTCGAAGTCGTACCACTTTGCTGCTCAGAACGTACCTTCACTTCCTGAGCAGACGCTTCCGGCATGGAATACCGTGACGGTAACCAACAACATCATCGCTAACAACGTTGCGGGCTGGGATGGCGCCGGCGTCTCCCTTCAGGATGCGCTGGCGGTCAACCTGATCAACAACACCATCGTGTCCAACGACACAACTGCCTCGGCGGGAGTGCTGTTCAACACGCTTGGATCGCCATTGGCGAGCGCACCTGGCGTGAGCCAGACCGGACAAACGGGTGACGGTGTGAACTCGCTGCCTCAGCCGGCAGGCTTTGTAACCATGCCTGACAGCGCGAACTTGACAGCGACCTTTGCAGGGCTGAAGATTACTTGCCCCGCGAACCACCCGAACTGCACGAGCATCTCGTATCCATACCTGGCCAACGATGTGTTCTGGCAGAACCGCGCGTTCAACATCGGCGTAGGCAATGCGATTGATCCGGCGCATCAGCAGCACCTGATATCGCTTTACCAGGCCTTCACGAACAACCTGGCAGCGAGCCAGCCTGCGAGCGATGCCACTACGGCCAACGGAAATGGAGTCGTCATCTCCGGCGGCACGGGCGCTTGCACTGCTGCCAGCTATTGGGACATCGGTATCCGCGGCGACAAGGGCCCCGGTGACCATAGCTCACTGTTCACGCTGGCACCAACATACTCCGTTCTCACGAACTCGGTTGAGAATGGGAACGGCACCAATATTCTGAACTCCAACCCAACGGTTGTCAGCCAGTACTGCAACGGAGCACGCATTCCTCCCGAGTTTGGAGGAACAGGCTTCCAGGTGCCTCCGGGGATCTCTGATGCAACTGTGCCCAACCCGTACTTCAGCCTGCTTCCTTCGGCAACGGTGGATGAAGGCAATAACTGGGTCAACATCAGCTGGGGTCCGCTCGATTTGAGTAATCCGGTAAACGGAAAAGTGCTGGGCAACTATGCATTGGCCAGCGGCTCTCCGGCTATCGATTGGATTCCGACCACTGCCTCGAGCTATGGGGTTGCGCCTAGCAAGGACTTCTTCGGCAACCCGCGGCCTGACATCAGCAAGACTGCAATCGACATTGGTGCGGTCGAGTTCCAGGTTGGAAACGTGGCATACGTGGTGGTTTCACCGACAACATTGGCGTTCGGCAGTGTTGCGACCGGAACCACGAGCGCAGTGCAAAACCTAACGGTGACTAACAATGGCGGAGCGGGCTTTACCGGCCTCACCGTCAATGTAAGCGCACCGTTCGCGAGGTCGGGCGGCAGCTGTGGCACAACAATTGCCTCAGGGGCTTCCTGCACCATCGGTGTGGTGTTCTCACCGACGGCAATTGGCGCAGCCAATGGAACGGCAGCCATAACCGGCAGCGTAACTGTCAATGGTTCGCCAGTGGCATTGACTGGGACCGGCGTAACTCCGACTCCTATCGTCAGCATCACGGGTGGTCCTCTTGCATTTGGGAACGTGCCGATTAACACAACCAGTGCATCACGTACATTGACTCTTCACAACACTGGGAACGCCGCATTCACCGGTATCACCCTGGCATTCTCGTCACCGCGTTATTCGCGGCCAGCGGGAACGGCGGGCGGCACCTGCGGTGCAACTCTGGCGGCAGCTTCCACATGCACGATCAATGTGGTGTTCTCGCCAACTGCCACCAGCCTGGTGAATGCAACGGTGAGCGTCACGGGCAACGTAACAGCCACCGGTTCGCCGGTATCACTGAGCGGCACGGGTGTAGCACAGGTGGTGAGTGCAACACTCGCTCCTGCGAGCTGGAGTGTATCCCAGACCCGCAACTGCCCCGGCACTGGAAACGGAGTGATTAACTGCACTCTGGATCCGGCACAGGGCTTTACGCTCACCAATACCGGCAACGTAACCCTGACTGGCATTACCCGGTCAATAACTGGAACCGCATCGAACGTGGCCAACTACAGCATCGTTGGGCTGCTGTCGACTTGCGGGACAACCTTGGCTCCCGGCGCGAATTGCAACATTGAAGTGCAATTCAAACCGCTCACCGCGCAGGCAGCTGGCGCAAAGCCTGCAACGCTCACCGTGAACGACTCGGCCGGAGTACAAAGCTCGGCCTTGAATGGCACGGCGAATTGATCGCAGCCAAACAGCAAC
>Ga0316223_1003100_pt1 | contig 12776 bp, 9 predicted proteins | sample TBH18009metaG_FD_206007 | JGI IMG/M metagenome (GOLD analysis project Ga0316223, IMG submission 206007) | Freshwater microbial communities from Trout Bog Lake, Wisconsin, USA - TBH18009 | ecosystem: Environmental > Aquatic > Freshwater > Lake > Hypolimnion/Profundal zone | place: USA: Wisconsin...
CCATTGTGATGCTTTAGTGATTGCGGAAGAAGCCATGCCTGAACTGCCGGAAGTCGAAGTCACGCGGCGTAGCTTTGCTGATGCTATCAGTGGCGCCCGTATCCTTGCCGTGCGGCTTGGTGCGCCGTTGCGCTGGCCGTTGGGGGTTGAGGCGCCCGCGCTGCTTGGGCGCCAGGTATTGGCGGTGCGTCGGCGTGGCAAATATTTGCTGATCGATCTGAGTGAAGGCATGTTGCTGGTCCATCTGGGCATGTCGGGCAGCCTGGCGTTCGTTGCAGGGTCGCAGTCGGGCCTGGCGGCGCCCGGGCGCCATGACCATTTCGACCTGGTGACCAGCCAGGGCAGCTTGCGCCTGCATGATCCGCGCCGCTTCGGTGCCGTGGTTTATGCCGCAGATCAGCAACAGGGCATGGCGCTCAAGCTGTTGTCTGGTCTGGGTGTCGAGCCGCTCGAAGATGGCTTTGACGCGTTGCATTTTTTCCAGCTGCTGGCGCGCCGCTCGGCGCCGATCAAACAGGTGTTGCTGGCGGGCGATGTGGTGGTGGGTGTGGGCAACATTTACGCCAGCGAAGCGCTGTTTTTGGCGGGCATTCGCCCGACTGTGGCGGCCAATCGGCTCAGCCGCGTGCGTGTGGCACGACTGCATGCGGCCATTCGCGAGGTGTTGGCGCGTGCGGTGGCGCAGGGTGGCAGCACGTTGCGCAATTTCTCCAACGCACATGGGGAGTCCGGTCACTTTCAGACGCAGGCCATGGTGTATGGGCGCGCTGGCGCCGCGTGCTACCAGTGTGGTGCGACGGTGACAACGATCCGCCAGGGACAGAGATCCACTTTTTACTGCCCCCGCTGCCAGAAACTGTAGTGCTTCGCGGTCTGTTTCGTTGCGTGTGCGATGCTACGATGGACCGCTTCGCGGGGACCCCTTGGCACATTCCTTTAACGACCAGCTGGATCAGTACGGTGCATGGCGACACGCGTTTGCCTTGCGCTTGCGCTTGCTCGCCGAGTGGATGCAAGAGAATGATTTGCGCGACGCCGCAGTGCAAGAGCGACTCAGGCGCCTGGAATGCCAGATGCGGGAAGACAAGGTGATGGTGGCCTTTGTTGCCGAATTTTCGCGTGGCAAGTCGGAGATGATCAATGCCATTTTCTTTGCCGGCTACGGGCGTCGCATCATGCCCGCGAGTGCCGGGCGCACCACCATGTGCCCAACCGAAATGGCCTATGCGTCCGATGTTCCACCGTGTTTGCGGCTGCTTCCCATGGACACCCGCCGCCAGCCGCTGGCACTCATGGAGTGGCGCAAAATGCCCGAAAAGTGGGTGCGCATTGATTTGGATGTGCACAATCCGCAGCAACTCGCATCGGCGTTCGAGATGGTGGCACAGACCGCCAGGGTGACCAAGGAAGTGGCGCACGCGTTGGGGTTCTGGAATCCGCAAGCAATAGAGGACAACCCGGAGCCGGATGCGCAGGGCATGGTCGAGATTCCAAAATGGCGCCATGCGCTGATTAATATCGCCCATCCGCTGCTCAAGCAGGGTCTGGTGATTCTCGATACGCCCGGACTCAACGCCAGCGGCGCTGAGCCCGAGCTGACGGTCAGTTTGATTCCACAGGCGCAGGCGGTGGTTTTCATACTGGGAGCCGATACCGGCGTGACCAAGTCCGACTTGTCGATTTGGCGCGAGCATCTGGTGGCCGAAAACCTGGGCCAGGATGCGCGCCTGGTGGTCTTGAACAAAATTGATACGCTGTGGGACGAACTCAGCACGCCCGAGCAAATCCACGCCCAGATTGAGCGCCAGATCGAACATACGGCGCAGACGCTGGGCATTCCGGCTCAGCGGGTGCTGGCCGTGTCGGCACAGAAAGGGTTGGTGGCCAAAGTGGGGCGTGATGCGGCACTGCTCGAACGAAGCAATCTGGGGGCGCTGGAGGCGGCGCTTGGCGATGGGCTGCTGGCGCGGCGCCAGGCTATTTTGGGGCGTGCCATGCACCTTGGCATTGCTGAGCTGCGTACCGAGGTGGGCCGCGTTCTTTATATCCGCAAGTGTGATTTGGCGGAACAAAAGTGCGAACTAGAGGGCTTGCGCGGGAAAAACAGCGGTGTGATTGGCACCATGCGCAGCCGTATTGCGCAGGATCAGACGGACTTTCAGAAGGCGGAGGGGCGCATTCATGCGGTGCGTTCGGTGCATTTGAAACGGTTGAAAGCGATTTTCGTGATTCTGGGCACACCCGCACGCAAGGCCGAAATGGCCCGTCTGACGGACGCTTTGTCGCAAAAAGGTTTGAAGCTGGGCGTGCGGCGGTTGTACGGTGAAACCTTTGATCGCCTGCGCGCCAATGTGACCCAGGTGCAAGGACTGGTGAGCGACATTCACGCCATGTTGTCGGCCAGCTTTCAGCAACTCAATGCCGAGTACGGATTTTCACTGCAGGCGCTGACCGTGCCGCCACTGGATTCCTTTGTGCAGGACCTGCATCAGGTGGAGAGCCGCTATGTGCATTACCTGGGCGTGGCCAACGCATTCCAACTGATGCAAGCCGAATTCGCCCAGCGACTGGTGCGTGCGCTGTCGATGCGTGTGCAGGACGTGCATGCTTTGGTGGTGGGGGCGCTGGAGTTGTGGAGCAAGTCGGCATTGGCGCAATTGGACGGGCAGTTGCGTGAGCGACGCCAGCATTTCGTGCGTCGGATCGAAGCCATTGACCGGATTCAGCAGGCTGCTGGCGGATTGGACGAACGGATTGCCGAACGGGTGCAAGAGGAACACGCCGTAGAAGCGCTGGAGCGCAAGTTGGTTGAATTGACGGGATTCCTGGCGGTTGCCAACTACGATCGCATGGCGCTGGAGCCCGCACTGGAGCCGGCTTGACGGGCGCTCTGTCCAAGTCTATTTCCATACCCATACCCATACCCATGCCCATGCCCATCACACGTCAGCCGGAGCCGACTGGCGACACGTTTGCGCAGCGCCTGGTGCGCTGGCAGTTGCAGCATGGTCGCCATGATCTGCCGTGGCAGGGCACGCGCGATCCGTACCGGGTCTGGCTGTCGGAGATCATGTTGCAGCAAACCCAGGTGGCAACCGTTAAGCGTTATTTTTCCCGTTTCATGGAACGATTTCCGGATGTGCATGCACTGGCCCAGGCCAGTGAAGATGCCGTACTGGGTTTGTGGAGTGGCCTGGGCTACTACACCCGGGCGCGCAATGTGCATCGCTGCGCACGGGCGGTGGTGGACACGTTTGGTGGTACGTTTCCGCACACGGTGCAGGAGCTGGAGCGCCTGCCCGGTATTGGTCGCTCGACAGCGGCCGCCATCGCGTCGCTGTGTTATTCGCAACGGGAAGCCATTCTTGACGCCAATGTCCGACGCGTGCTGACGCGCGTGTGCGGATTTTCGGGTGATCTGGCACGGGCCGAGCCCGTGCGTGCCTTGTGGAACATCGCCAGCGAACTGCTGCCGCCGGAGCACGCCGCGCACGACATGCCAGCCTATACGCAGGGCTTGATGGACCTGGGCGCGACCCTGTGTTTGCCGCGCAATCCAGCGTGCGACGCGTGTCCGCAGGTCGGACTGTGTCAGGCACACGCCGACGGCAACGCGGCTGATTTTCCGGTGCGCAGCCGCACACTCAAGCGCAGCAGTCAGGCGCTCTGGATGCTGTTGGCACGCGATTGCCACGGTGCCGTGTTTCTGACGCGGCGACCGGCGAAGGGAATCTGGGCTGGTCTGTACTGTCTTCCGGTTTTTTCCAGTGCGCAGGAATTGCGTGACGCGCTGACGCCGCAAGCCGGACAGCGCCTACAGGAACTTTGCGTGTTTACCCATGTGCTGACGCACAAGGATTTGCTGCTGCAGACCCTGCTGCTGGACGTGTCCGATCGAATGCAGTTGGTGCCGTTGGAGCCGGTGACGCCGGGTCACTCGCCACGCTTGCAGGGGCAATGGGTGGCCGCGCCAGAATGGCCGACGCTGGGCCTTCCCGCCCCGGTGCGACGCTTGCTGGAAGATTTCACGCCAGCGTCGTCATAGCCGGGTACCGGGCACCAGCTACCTGGCGTGTCAGGCGTGTCAGGCGCGTCAGAGGCCGTCGAGTTCGCGGTGTCGAATAATGGTCGTCCAGCTTTTGCTGAAGTGCTTTCCCAGTTGCTCCACCAGATAGACTGAGCGGTGCTGGCCACCGGTACAACCAATGGCCACGGTCACGTAGCTGCGGTGGTCCTTGGCCAGGGCGTCCATCCAGGAGCTCAAAAAAGACGTGATTTGTGCCAGCATGCGCTGCACTTCGTCACGTTCTTGCAGGTATTCAATGACGCCGGCATCGCGGCCCGTGAGTCGCTTGAGTTCGGGTTCGTAATGCGGATTGGGCAGCATGCGCACGTCGAACATGAAGTCGGCATCGGTCGGCACGCTGCGTTTGAAAGCGAACGACTCGAAGACCAGGGTGAGTTGCGCACTGGGCGTCGCAATCAGTGTCTTGACGTAACTTTGCAGTTGGGTCGCGCGGATCATGCTGGTGTCGATCACGTAGGACTGTTCGCGCAGCGTGGTTAGCAAGTCGCGTTCGAGTGCAATGGAGTCGGTCAGTGCCCGGTGCAAATCGGCCTTTCCATGGCCGTTTCCGCCGCGTGAGTCGGTGCCCTGTGACAGGGGGTGGCGCCGCCGTGTTTCCGAATAACGCCGTACCAGCGTCTCGGTCGTGGCGTCCAGGAACAGGGACTTCACTATCACACCGCTCGCGCGCAGCGTGTCCAGTTGATGGGGAAGATCGGGCAGCGATGTGGAGCTGCGTACATCCATGGCAATTGCCAGGCGCTTGGTTTGGTGCAGGGGGTCGAGTTCAACAAACGCCGACAGTAACTTGGGCGGCAGATTGTCGACACAGTAGTAGCCGGCATCTTCCAATGCGTGTAGCGCGACCGACTTGCCAGACCCGGACATGCCGGTGATCAGCACAATTTCCAATTGTTCCCGCTCGCAGTGACTGCCCGTTTCGCCCGAAGCCGTGCCAGTGTCCTGGCGGGTTTGACCGGTCGGCTCGGGCTGGGGCGGTGTGTTGTGCATAAATTTCAGTTTGCGGAAAGCAGGTCACGGGCATGGGCGAGGCTGGTGCCACTGCCGGATTCGCCACCAAGCATGCGTGCAATTTCGTCCGCGCGCTGATCGGAGGCCAAGGCGTTGACCGTGCTGACGGTGGCTGGCCCGAGGCGCTGCTTGGCGACAAACAAATGGTGATCGGCACAGGCGGCCACTTGTGGCAGGTGGGTGACGGCCAGCACCTGGCGGTCGCGTCCGAGTTGTTTCATCAGGCGCCCCACGGTGGACGCCACCGCGCCGCCAATACCGGAATCAACTTCGTCAAAAATCAGCGTTGGCGCGGTTCCGAGTTGGCTGGTGGTAACGGCGATAGCCAGTGCCAGCCGCGACAATTCACCGCCTGAAGCCACTTTGCTGACCGGGCGTGGTGTGCTGCCCGCGTGCCCGGCAACCAGAAATTGCACGTCTTCCAGTCCGCTTTGCTGCGCCTGCGCCAGCGGCTCCAGTTGCACCTGAAACTGGCCCCCTTCCATGCCCAGGCCCTGCATCGCCTGCGTAATGGCGCGTGCCAGGCGTGGCGCCGCTTCGGCGCGCTGCTGTGACACCCGTTTCCCTTCCTCGTGAAACGCGGCACTGGTCTGCTGCTCGACTTGCTGCAGGTGTTCCAGGTCGGAGGCTGCGTCGAGCTGCTGCATTTCAGCCTGCCAACCCATCAGCAGCTCCGGTAAGGCGTCGGGTAGCGAATGGTATTTGCGTGCCAGCGCCATCCATTCCGACATGCGCGCGTCCAGTTCGGCCAGACGCTGCGGATCAATATCGACATGGCGCGTATAGCTGCGCAGACTGCGCACTGCATCTTCAATCTGCGCCATGCCGTCGGTCAACGCAGTGATCGGGTTCTGGAATGCGGGCTCCAGCGTCGCCATGTTTTGCAGCTCCTGCAACGCGGTGTGAATGGCGCGCACCGCATTGTCGGAGCCGTCCTGGAGCAACTCGACGGCGTTGTGCGCGGCACTCAGCAAGGCCTGGCCGTTGGCCAGTCGGCTGTGGCTGGTGTTGATCTCGGGCCATTCGTTTGCCTGCGGGGCGAGTTTTTCCAGTGCACCGATCTGCCAGGCAAGCCGCTCGCGTTCGCGCTGCAAATCGACTTGCGCTGCGCAGGCCTTGTTCCAGGCCGTGTGCGCCTGGCGCCATTGCAACCACAGCGCGCTTAACGGGCGCGTGTCGAGTTGGGCGTAGGCGTCAAGCAAACCGCGCACCGTGTCACCGCGCGTCAGGCTTTGCCAGGCGTGCTGTCCATGGATGTCGATCAGGAATTCACCCAGGGTTCGCAGCTGCATGGCCGTAGCCGGGCTGCCGTTGATCCAGCCGCGGCTTTTGCCTTGCAAATCCACCGTGCGGCGCAGCAGCAGCGTGTCGTCGCTGTCAAAACCTTCTTGTTCCAGCAACGCCTGCAGTGTGGCGGTGGATTGGAATTCGGCGCACACGTCGGTGCGTTGGGCCCCTTCGCGGATGACGCCGGTGTCGGCGCGTGCCCCGGTGACCAACTGCAAGGCATCAATCAGAATGGATTTGCCGGCGCCGGTCTCGCCAGTAAGTACGCTGAATCCCGATTGCAGGTCTAAGTCAAGTTCGCTGACGATGACAAAATCGCGCAGCACGATTCGTTTTAACGCCATGGCTTAGGCCACTCCTTCATTCCAGTGCATTTTGCGGCGCAGGGTGTCGAAATAGGTCCAGTTTTTGGGATGCAAAAACCGGACCTTGTGTTCGGAACGCTTCACCACAATGCGGTCACCATGCATCAGCGAGGCCATGCTTTGCATGTCAAAGTTGGCGCTGGCGTCGCGCCCGGCCACAATTTCTATGGCCACTTCACAGCTGTTGGCCACCACCAGTGGCCGGTTGGACAGGGTGTGTGGCGCAATAGGAACAATCACCCAGCCGTCAATGGCCGGATGCAGCAGTGGCCCGCCAGCCGACAGGCAGTAGGCGGTGGAGCCGGTCGGTGTGGAAACAATCAGGCCGTCGGCGCGCTGGTTGGCCACAAAATGGCCGTCCACCTCGACGCGCAATTCCACCATGCCAGCGGTACCACCGCGGTTCACCACGACTTCGTTCATGGCCAGCGCGCTGAAAATGGTTTCCCCGTCGCGCTCAACGCGCGCATGCATCAGGCTGCGCTGGTCTTCCTGGTAACTGCCGCGCAGCATGGGCCGCAGTGTGGTCTGGTACTGTTCCAACGCAATGTCGGTTATGAATCCCAGCCGCCCCTGGTTGATGCCGATCACGGGCACCTTGAACGGCGCAAGCTGGCGTCCGACGCCCAGCATCGTGCCGTCGCCGCCGACCACCAGGCCCAGGTCACAATGGCGGCCAATGGCCGGGATGTCCATGGTGTTGAAGTTGGACATGCCCATACTCGCAGCGGTTTCTGCTTCGATCACCACATCACCTCCCTGGTCCATCAGGAAGTGTGCAATGTCGTTCAGGGCCCGGCGCGCGACCAGATCGGCCTTGCCGGAGGCGCCGGTCTGGTACTTGCCAAATACTGCGATTTGTCTAAATGGGCGCGGAACGTGCATGTCCAAATTAAATCACTAAAATGTTCGAATGCTTGATGAACGTGCCAAGTTGTTAATGAAAGCGCTAGTGGAGCGCTACATTGCCGATGGGCAACCAGTCGGCAGTCGTACTTTGTCGCGTGCGTCGGGACTGGAGCTGTCGCCAGCAACGATTCGCAACGTGATGTCTGATTTGGAAGACCTCGGCCTTATTGCCAGTCCGCATACCTCGGCCGGGCGTATTCCTACAGCACGCGGTTACCGCTTGTTTGTGGACACCATGCTGACCGTTCATGCCGGTCAGTTCTCGATGCACAGCCTGGCACCGGACCAGCCGCAGAAGGTTATCTCCAATGCGGCGCAAATGCTGTCAAATCTGTCGCAATTTGTGGGCGTGGTCATTGCGCCGCGACGTTCGTCCGCGTTCCGGCACATTGAATTCATGCGCTTGTCGGAGAAACGTGTACTGGTCATTATTGTGTCGCCCGATGGCGATGTGCAAAACCGCGTTATTTACACCGGGGTCGATTTTCAGCAAAGCCAGTTGATCGAAGCTGCCAATTTTCTCAACAGCAATTATGTGGGTCTCGATATTGACCAGGTGCGCGATCGTGTGCTGGCGGAGGTTGAGAGTTTGCGTTCCGAAATTGCCAGCCTGATGCAGGCTGCCGTGGTGGTTAGCAAGGAAGCCATCGCTGAAACGCAGGACGAGGTGATTATTTCCGGTGAGCGCAATTTGTTGTCGGTGTCGGATTTTTCCAGCGACATGGGAAATCTGCGGCGCGCGTTCGAGTTGTTTGAGCAAAAGGCCCAACTCATGCGCCTGCTTGACAGTACCGGTCAGGCCGAGGGCGTGCGCATCTTTATTGGCGGGGAAAGCAAAGTGGTGCCGTTTGAGGAGTTGTCCATTGTGAGCAGCCCGTACGAGGTCGATGGCACTGTGGTGGGAACATTAGGGGTCATTGGGCCAACCCGCATGGCCTATGACCGCATGATTCAGATTGTCGATATCACGTCAAAACTGGTGAGCAATGCGCTGAGTCACCATAAGTAGATCGGGTGTTCCACCTCGACTATTCGTCCGTAGTAAGGGACGTTCGGCCTTCTGCTTTGCGGTAGACCACTTCACCAGATAGGGTGTTAACCACGCGGATTTCCTGTCCGTGGGGGCGTGTCAGGCTTTTGGCTGCGACCACGATGGCGAGTGCCCGATCATTGAACAGCAGGCCGCGCACCCCCGGTGGGGGGACGAATGGACAAACGATGGTGTGTGAACTCTCTACGCGGTACTGTGTCTTATTCATATTTGCCTCACGGGGGTTCACTATGGCTTTTTGGTGTTTGCTTGGCGTGTGGGTTTGTGCAATGTCGAACAATTGGCCGCGTTTGCCAAAATGGCGTGCGCTGCGCGCGCAGCGGCACTATCCGGCACAATGCAGCAAAGCAACGGGAGACAAAAAGATGCGCCTGCCGGTCGGTATGCTGATTTCGGCGTGTTGCAGAGGCGCTCGCCGCGTGTCATGAACGACACCGCGTCAAGCCCATTGCCGGTGCTCGATGCCATTTTTGTGCATGCCTCGATCGGTATCGCGTTTGTCAAGAACCGGGTTCTGGTGCGCTGCAATCCGGCGATTGAACAGGCATTGGGTTACGGTTCGGGGGAAATGAACGGGCTTGCCACCGAGCGTTTGTTTTCCAGTCATGCAAGCTATGCACTGTTTGCCATGCAGGCGCGCCCCCATTTTGTAAAAGGAAAGTCCTACATTGGCAGCGCGGTGCTGTGTGGAAAGGACGGCCAGGCGGTGTTGTGCAATCTGCGCGCCTCGGCGCTGATTTCGACGCGCACGGAGGAAGGCTCGGTCTGGCTGTTTGATGATGTAACTGCCATTGAACGTTCAGCGCGTGAATTCGCCCACACCAGTGCGATGTTGCAGGCGGTCATGGACAACGCGCCGGTCGGCATTATTTTTACCCGGGAGCGGCGCATTACGCGTTACAACGGGCAGTTCCTGGCGATGTTCCGTTTTGGCGTGAGCGATCCGGCTGGGCACCCCGCCAGGGAGCTGTTTGCCAGTGATGCCGATTACGACGAGCTGGGGCGCATCGTGGTGCCGGAGTTGTCAATGGGCCAGCCGTGCAAGGTGGAAATGCAAATGCAGCGCCAGGACGGTGAGGTCTTCTGGGCGCAAATGATCGCGTATGTGATCAGCCCGGAGGATACCAGCCAGGGAACGATCTGGGTCATAGATGACACCAGTGCCCGGCATGCCGCGCAGGCCGAATTATTGGCCGCCAAAGCGTTGACCGATGCGGTCTTCAACAGTGCCAACGTGTCGATTATTGCCACCGATCTGAATGGCACCATTACGCTGATCAATGACACGGCCCTGCAATGGCTGAACTACACGCGCGAGGCCCTGGTCGGGCGCGCCACGCCACAGGTGCTGCACAAGGCGTCGGAAGTGGTGGACTACGCGGTGCAATTGAGCGAGGAGCTTGGGATGGCCGTTGCCCCCGGGTTCGACGTGTTTGTGATCAAGGCCGTGCGCGACGGCAGTGATGCGCGCGAGTGGACTTATATCCGCAAGGATGGCAGCACGTTTGCGGTGCATTTGTCGGTATCGCCGATGCGCTCGTCGCAGGGCGTTGTCACTGGTTATATTGGCGTCGGTATTGACGTCACGTACCGGCAACGAGCCGACGCGGAGATCCGGACTGCCAACGAGCAACTGGAATTGCGCGTGCACCAACGCACCGTTGAATTGGCCAATACCAATGCACTGTTGCGCATCGAGATTGAACAGCGCACCAAAATTGAAAATGAAATGCGCCACATGGCACATTTCGACGCGCTGACGGGTTTGCCCAATCGCAATTTGCTGAACGACCGGATTGACCAGGCGCTGGAGATGGGGCGGCGTCGGCAAACCGGAGTCGGCATTTTGTTTATTGATCTGGATCATTTCAAAGACATCAATGATTCACTTGGGCATCACGTGGGTGACTTGCTGTTGACACAGGTCGCACGCCGCATGTCACAAATGCTTCGGGCTGCCGACACGCTGGGGCGGCTCGGCGGAGACGAGTTTCTGTTGTTGGCGCCAGATGTCGAGGAACCTGACCGGTTGGAAAGACTCGCATTCAAGTTGGTGGACGCGCTGGAGCGGCCGTTTGAGATTGACAGCCATGTGTTGCACGTCACGCCCAGTGTGGGTATTTGCTGTTTCCCGGAACACGGCGCTGACAGGGCCACACTGATGCGCAATGCCGATACGGCGATGTATTTTGCCAAGTCCAGCGGACGGAACACCTACAAGTTTTTTGCCGAAGTGCTGAATGCCGAAGTCGATCGTAAATTTCACATTGCAAATGCCTTGCGCTTTGCCATGCTGAACCATGAATTCTCGCTCGATTACCAGCCGCTGGTGGACGATGACGGTGGTTCCATTGTGGGGGTGGAGGCGCTGCTGCGCTGGGACAGCGCGTTGCTGGGACCTATGGCTCCGCTGCAGTTTATATCGATTGCAGAAGAGAGTGGGTTGATTATTTCGATTGGCAACTGGGTGTTGCGAGAGGCCTGCCGTCAGGCGCGGCAATGGCAGCAGTCGATGCAGCCGTCGTTGGTGCTGGCGGTTAATTTGTCAGCGCACCAGTTCAACCAGGCAGATCTGGCTGCCACGGTTCGCGCCATTCTGGAGGAAACGCAGTTTCCGGCGGCCTGTCTGTCGCTGGAATTCACGGAATCCAGTCTGATGCACGACGTGGACCGGGTGATTGCGACGTTACAGGAACTGGCGGCACTGGGTGTTCGGTTGGCGATTGATGATTTTGGGGTCGGTTATTCAAGTCTTTCATCTTTGCAGTTGTTCCCGGTGCACACACTCAAGATTGATCGCAGTTTTGTGCGCGATCTGGGTGCCGATAATCGCGCGGCTGGCATCGTCGGTACCGTGATTGCCCTGGCACGCACGCTGAATCTGGAGGTGATCGCCGAAGGCGTGGAAACCGCGGCGCAGCAGGTGCAATTGCGCGCGCTGGGTTGTCAGCATATGCAAGGCTTTCGATTTTCCCATCCGGTGCCGGCCGCGCAAGTGGAGGCCTTGTTGGCGCGTGGTGTGTTGTCAGGCGACGATAGCTGGCAGGCGTAGTCACGGCGCTGTTTTCAGATGTGGCAGATTCCTTGTTACAATGCGGGCCGGTCACATTCGTGTGGTCAGGCCGACGTAGCTCAGTTGGTAGAGCAACTCACTCGTAACGAGTAGGTCACCAGTTCGATTCCGGTCGTCGGCACCAATATGACGTTCAAGGGCGTTCGCTGAAGTTCAGTGAACGCCCTTTTTCATGTGCGCGCCCAGCATGGGCGCACTCCTGGGGGGCGAGTCCTCCCGTGCGCCGCTGGTGCTCCCAATATGGAGTGTCGGTATGTGCATTCACTCTTTTGGGGGATGGTCCGCCCAGCCACATTGTCCGATGATCCTTATTCACTGCACAGCGTCGCGCTGGTTGAAGAGAAGCGTTGTATAGGCCGGTTAATTCCTTGGGTTCGATCAACGACAGGCAGTGAAAATGACGGGGAGCATGTATGTCATCCATATGAGGAAGGGTTTTGATTCATGGAAGTCAACGCACAAGGACCATCGATAACAAAAATTCAATCTGCGGTTGGAGCTACGGTTTTTACGCTTGCATTTACTGCGGCGGTGGTGATTGGTACTGCTGTGGGAAGTCTGTGGGCGTTTTTGCTCACCCTGACATTCGGTAGCTATTTCGCCAAAGTGGCGTCTGATCGCGAGTTGGCCAGAGTCAACCGTGCATTCGATTCGGTCAAGGTGGTTATTCAGCAGCATGTACGGGAACTGTCAAACCGCCGTTGCCAGTTGCTTGTTCTGCAAGGCAATGGAATGGGTGACGATTCCATGTGGCGCAAAGACGTGGACGCTTTTATTCGTGTTGTGCTGTCACCGCATGTGCAGCCATTTGATCTTGGGAAAATCCACGGGGCCGTATTCGACTATATAGACGTGGTGTCCACGTCACAAAGCGTGCGCATGGAGCAAGCGGAGCAAGCGGGGAACATTCCCGAGGAAACTTCTCCCGGTGGCTACGCGCATTCCTGTGCGAAGGCCTGAGTCGGTTTTTATGACGTGCGCACACCACAGCGA
>Ga0316223_1003113_pt1 | contig 12739 bp, 7 predicted proteins | sample TBH18009metaG_FD_206007 | JGI IMG/M metagenome (GOLD analysis project Ga0316223, IMG submission 206007) | Freshwater microbial communities from Trout Bog Lake, Wisconsin, USA - TBH18009 | ecosystem: Environmental > Aquatic > Freshwater > Lake > Hypolimnion/Profundal zone | place: USA: Wisconsin...
GCCCCGGAGGAAGATCTGCTCGGTCATCACCTCGAAGGAGCGGTTGAGGATGGAGGCCAGGTGCAGGGGCTCCATGCCCTCGGACATGCGGGTGAAGCCGGAGATGTCCGCGAACAGCACCGAGATCTCGCAGCGGCGGGCCTGGAGCAGGGGGGCGTCCAGGCTCTGGGCGGCCTTGAGGATCTCGCCCACCACCTGGGGGCTGTGGTAGCGCTCCAGGCGCTGGCGGAACCGGGTCTCGCGCTCGCGCTGGATGCCCACGGCGGCGAAGTTGGCCATGGCGGACAGGAGATGCTCGTCCTCGCGCTTGAAGCCGCCCTTGTTGAGACTGGATTCCAGGTAGATCACGCCCAGGGGCTGGTCGTCCACGATGAGGGGGGCGCACAGGGCCGAGGTGATGCCGTGGATCTTGATGCTCTCCCCGGCGGCGAACCGCGGGTCGACCCGGGCGTCGGTGGTGAGGATCGTCACCTGGTCGGCCATGGCGGTGCGGGCGATGGTGCGGCTGATGGGCGTGGTGATGGCGCCGGGCCGCTCCTCCCACATGAGCTCGGGGACCAGGGTGCCGTCGGCGCCGGCCAGGAGGATGATGCCCCGCTGGCAGCGGATGTGCGACGTGACCAGGCTCATGACGGAATCCAGCAGCTCCGGCAGGCCGGCCGCGCCCAGGAGCTTGCCGGCCATGGTGGCCAGGCGCTGGAACAGGGTGTCGACCTCCGCCGGGCTTTCCGCCTGGTGCTTGGCCAGGAGGGCCTCCAGGCTGGCGTGGGGGACCATGATGCTGCCCGAGGCGTCGAAGGCCCGGTCCTCCAAGGCGATCCGGGCCTCCTTCTCGCCCTTGCCGGCGGCCGACTGCAGGGCGGCCGCCTGGGCCGCCACGCCGCTGGTGGAGAAGACCGCCGGGGGGCGGTCGGCTTCGGCCAGCCACTGGACGGGGATCTCGCCCAGCAGCGCCGTGTCGCCCGGCTGCATGCGCCGGGGCTCGTCCACCGGGGCGTCGTTGAGGCTGGTGCCGTTCAGCGACTTCATGTCCATCACCCAGACCCCGCCGTCCTTGAGGAAGAACTTGGCGTGGACGCGGCTGACGGCGTTGGAGGGGATCTTGATGTTGGCGGTGTCGCCACGGCCCAGGGTGACGCCCTCCTCAGTGAGGTCGACATTGTGCCGGGTGCCGTCCACTAGCAAGGAGATCTTCATCTTCCCTCACGTTTTCCGAAAGTGACCAAGTTTATCACGGGGCAGGGATAATCTAGGACCTTAGGAGAACGGATGACGAAGGTTGGTTTCATGTCCCTGGGCTGCCCGAAGAACCTCGTGGACAGCGAGGTGATGCTCGGGCATCTGAAGCTCAAGGGCTTCACCATCACCAGCGACCCCGCCGAGGCGGAGGTGCTGGTGGTCAACACCTGCGGTTTCATCGAGAGCGCCAAGAAGGAGAGCATCGAGGCCATCCTCCAGGCCGCGGCCTACAAGCAGCAGGGGTCCTGCAGGAAGCTGCTGGTGGCCGGGTGCATGGTGGAGCGCTACCGGGACCAGCTGCTGGCGGACATGCCGGAGATCGACGCCTGCCTGGGCACCCGGGACATTGAGCACGTCGCCGAGGTGGTGGGGGCCTCGGACCGCCTGTTCGAGCCCGAGCAGGACCCCTCCTATCTGTACGACGAGCACAGCCCCCGGCTGCTCACCACCCCCAAGGCCAGCGCCTACCTGAAGATCAGCGAGGGCTGCGACCACGCCTGCGCCTTCTGCATCATCCCCGCCATCCGGGGTCCCCAGCGCAGCCGGTCGATCCCCTCCGTCGTGGCCGAGGCCCGGCAGCTGGTGGCCCAGGGCGTCCTGGAGCTGAACCTGGTGGGGCAGGACACCACCGATTTCGGGCGGGACCTGGGCGATCCCGACGCCCTGGAGAAGCTGGTGCGGGCCCTGGGCCAGGTGGACGGCCTGCGCTGGTTCCGCATCCACTACGCCTATCCCAACCGCCTCACCGACGGCCTCCTGAAGGCCATGGCGGAGACCCCGAACTGCGCCAAGTACCTGGACATGCCCCTGCAGCATGCCGACGCCGGGCTGCTCAAGGCCATGGCCCGGGGCGGGGGGCGGGCCACCTTCCTGAAGCTGCTGGCCAAGGTCCGGCGCCTGGTGCCGGGGATCTTCATCCGCTCCAACTTCATCGTCGGCTTTCCCGGGGAGGACGACGCGGCCTTCGAGGAGCTGCTGGCCTTCGTGGAGGAGGCCCGGTTCGAGCACGTGGGGGTCTTCACGTACTCGGTGGAGGAGGGCACCCCGGCCTTCGCCAAGGGCGATCCCGTGCCGGCCCGCACCAAGAACAGCCGCAAGCGCCGCATCATGGAGCTGCAGCAGAAGCTCTGCCGCGCCAACAACCGGGCCCTGGAAGGCCGGGAGCTGGAGGTGCTGGTGGAGGGCGCCCACGAGGAGACGGATCTGGTCTTCAAGGGCCGCCACTGGGGCCAGGCGCCGGAGGTGGACGGGCAGGTGCTCATCGTCGGCGGGGACGTGCGGGTGAACACCATCCAGCGGGTGCGGATCACCAAGGGGCATGCCTACGACCTGGTGGGGGAGGCGGTCGAGGGGGGGACGGAGGCGGCGATCCGGAGCTATGAGGACGGGAGGCGCTGAGGCTTGCCGTTCCGGGGGATCCGCCCGGAACCTCGGAGCGGTCCGCGATGACCCCCCTCGGCCTGTTGCATCGAATCCCATCTGTTTGAGATGCCCACCTTGCCTCGTCCTCAATAGCAATTATTAATTAGTAGCCCCTTCGGATGCCCCTAGCCCGAGTTCCGCACGAAAGTCACTAACCTGCTTTGTTACCAATCCTGAGGACCGATTTTAGTCCCTATCGGGCCGTTTTCGGGACCTTCTACACCCAGGTCCGAATCGGCTTCATCGGGTCCCCCTGGATGCCCAGGAGCCGGTAGATCTCCCGCGGGCGTTGTTCGGGGATACTGCCGCGGCGAATGGCCAGTTTCCGGCCGTCTGCCGTGGGCATGACCACGGTGGCTACATGGTGGGTGCTGAGCTGCTCGCGGAGGGTTTCCCAGCTCGTGTGATCCCCTGCCTCATGGAGCAGATGCTCGATGGCCGCCTGCAGGTGGTAGGCCAGGACGCACAGGAATATGTGGGTCTCCACCCGCGTTTCCTTGCGGTGGAACACCGGCCGCATATCCAGGGTCCCCTTGAGATCACGGAAGGCGGCCTCCACTCGGGAAAGAACCATGTAGGTCCGCCAGATTTCCTCGGGATCCAGGTCCTTGCGTGAGGTCTTCAGGAAGTAGGCGCCATCCAGATCTTCGGCCCGTGCCCGCTTGTCTGCTTTAACCGGCCAAACGAGCGTGTCGTTCGTGCGCTCGATTGCGTAATAGCGGGCGGCCCGCGGATAGCGCTCGCGCAGCCGGCCAATCCGCTCGAACAGATCGGCATCGGTCAGCGGCTGCCCCTTCTCCAGGCCCTTTGCCACCCGATCCGCCAGCTTCTCCAGGTCCTTCACCAGGCGCTTCTCCTGCCGCTCACGGATGGCGCGGTCCTTCTCGGCCCGGGCCGGGCTCACACACAGCAGGAAGGCCTCGTCCCCGCGCTCGATGCGCTTGATCTGGATGGCAGCCTTCATGGCACTGGGCTGGATCTCCGTCCAGCCTTCCAGCGCCTCGAACTCGTCCAGCAGCGGCCCACGCTGGTTCTGGAAGCCGGCCACCAGGTAGTGATACTTGCGGGTGCGGACCAGTTCCAGGTTCTTCATGCTGGCGAACCCGCGATCCATGACCACTGTCAGGCCGCCCTCAATTCCCGTGCGCCGTTCCAGGGCGTCCAGCATGGATGCCACGGTCGTCCCGTCGATCGTGTTCCCGTCGAAAATCTCGTGCCCAATTGGGAAGCCGTCGCCGTCCAGCATCAGGCTCATGGCGACCTGCTTGCAGTCGGTCCGCATCTGCTTGTTGTGCCCGCGCTTGGCCTTGGGGGTCTGGACGACCTGGCCTTCGAAATGGGTGTTGGTCAGGTCGTAGAGCAGCAACTGCCCCTTCAGGTTGAACAGCGTCTTCTCCCGCTCGTGCAGTTCCCGCTCGATCGCCACGCGCTTGCCGTGGAGGGCATCGAGGTTGCGGTAGAACTTGTCCTCGTTGAGCTTGGCCGGGTCCGTGCCGAGGATGTCGGCGAGCGCCACCCGCCCGGCCCAGTCGACCATAGCCAATTCGGAACAGGGCTGGATCAGCCGGTTCAGGGTCATCACTTCGGTCAGTTGCCGGGCGGAAATGGAGAGCCCCACGGCCTTCAGCACGGCATCCACTTCGAGTCGCTGCCACATCTGATGGGCGACGTGGAGGGACCCGACCTCGCGGACATCCTGGATCTGCACGCTGCCGGGCTTGATCGCGATCGTGTCGGGAATGACCGTTTCACCCGCCATGGGATCTTCGGCCTGGGCCTCGTCCTGGCCTTCTTTGGCTTGCCGGGCGCGAACCTTGCGGACGGCGTCCTCGACCCGGGGATCGGGGAACAACGAGGGTTGCCCGCCGAGCGCGGCTTGGATCCGATCGGCCAGGTCGAGCCAATCCTCCTTGGGGCCGGGGTCCATGTGGCCAAGGTTGCAGATCACCTTGTGCCGGGGTCCAGCAGGCGTATTCACCGACTCAACCAGCAGGTGGTTGACGTAGGTCTTGTCCTTGTGTTTGGCGACCGTACGCTTGATGAACATGGTAAGACTAAAATACGTCATATTCCAATATTGTCAATGATAATTGAAAATATTTTAGTGCCTAAATTGGCACTTTTAGAAATCCGGTATTGAAAAGATTGGGCCTACCCTTGGCGGGTAGGCCCAATTGGGGACGGCTGTGCGGAACTTGGGCTAGGAATCGCCCCGTCCCTTGAACAGCAGCAGGAGCATCCCGCCGCCGCCCAGGCAGGCCAGGCAGGCGCTGATCACACCCTGCAGGACCATCCCGCCCCACATGCGGTCCGGCTCGTTGATCTCGGCCACGGCGGGCGTGCGCGGGTCATAGAGGACCGGAACCGTCGCGCCCATGGCGTAACCGCTGATCCGGGAACGGGACTGGGATTCGAAGGTCACCGCCTCCCCTTCGGGGGTCGTGAAGGTCACCACCGGCCAGAGCTGCCGGTTCTTGCCGGTGGTGGACTTGTAGTCGACCACCTTGCCCTGGGCGTGGGCTCCGGCGCGATCCAAGGCCATGTTCCGGCGGAACCGCCCGGCCTGTTCATTGGCCATGACCCCCCCAAGCCAGAGGAAGCCCGCACAGAAAATGAAGAACATCAGCTTTTCCAGGGGTGACCGTGCGCTCATCGTGCCCGCCTTGGCATAAGTGGTGCGTTCACCTGGACCCTCTCCAGAAACGAAGGGCTTGAGCTTGCGCGACTGGGTCTGGACATGACCCAGGTTATCCGGCCCCCGCCTTTTCCGCAGCGGTCTTCATCAGGTCGCCGTTCCGTCCAGGCCCCCCTTCGGCAGTGCCACCCCCAGCCTTTTCGCGGCGGCATAGACTGCTGGCCTGGCCATCCCCAGTTCCCGGGCCGCCTCGGCCACGCGGAAGCCGTGCCGCTCCAGGGCGCCCCCCAGCAGCTCCCGCTGGAAGCTCCGCGTCGCCTCCGCCCAGGTGCCCGCCGCCGCCGGCGCCGGCACCAGCTCGGGGAAGTGCGCCCGCCCCAGGGCGCCGGTCCCGCAGCGCAGCAGGGCCCGTTCCAGGCAGTGGAGCAGTTCCCTCACGTTGCCGGGCCAGGCCAGCCCGGCCAGGGCCTCCGGCAGCCCGGGTTCCAGGTCCGGCGCGCTCCGCCCGGCCTCCCCGGCCAGGGACGCCAGCAGCCTGGGCACCAGGTAGCCGAACTCGTGGCGCCGGTCCCCCAGCCCCGGCAGCCTGAGCACCGAGCCCCGCAGCCGGAAGAGCAGGTCCCACCGGAACGCCCCGGCCGCCGCCAGCGCCTCCAGCGGCCGATGGGTGGCCGCCACGAAGCGCACGTCCACCCTGCGCGCGCCTTCGCCGCCGACCCGGCGCACTTCGCGTTCCTGCAGGACCCGCAGGAAGAGGGACTGGAGCCGCGGCGACAGGTCGGCCACCTCGTCCAGGAAGAGCGTGCCGCCCTCGGCGGCCTCGATGGCGCCGGTCCGGTCCCGCAGGGCCCCGGTGAAGGCGCCCCGCACATGGCCGAACACCTCGGATTCCATGAGGGATTCCGAGAAGGCGGCGCAGTTCACGGGCACCAGGGGACCCTCCCGCCCCGACAGGCGGTGCAGCTCCCGGGCGGCCAGCTCCTTGCCGCAGCCCGTGGGGCCCAGGATCAGGATCGGCAGCCGCGAGGGCGCCACCCGGGCCAGGTCCCGGAGCACCGCGCCCATGGGCTCGCTGCCGTCGGTGGTGAGGAGGGGGGTCGAGGTCACGCCCCCCACCATGGCAGCGCGGCTAGTGGGAGTCCACGTAACTTCTCATGACCCGCTTGTCGACCTCCACCGGCAGCGTGTAAGCCCCGAAGAAGTCCACCTTCCGGGTGAACTTGAGGTGGATGGCGACGGTGCCCCCGTGGGCGTCGCCGTCGACGGTCACGGTCAGGGCGCCCTTGCCCTCGATTTCCGGAATGCCCAGGGCCTGGGCCTTGGTCCGCAGCGCGGCCTCCATGGCCTGGGCGGACAGGGTGGCGCCCTTGCCGCAGATGTCCACGGCCGCCTCCCCGAGCTGGTCGTTGTGGTAGTAGACCGGGATCACCTTCACGGCGGCGACCACGACCGCCACCAGGAGGATCAGGTTCAGCATGCAGCCGACCCTGCCCTCGCCCCTTTCGCCGCGCCGGGCCGTCATTTGAGGTCCTCCAGCGCCTGCCGGGCGAGGGGGGCCACCAGCGGCCCGTCCGGGGCGAACAGGGTGGCCTGGGGGTATTTCAGGGCCTGGTTGAAGGCCTGGGTGGCCTCGGGCAGATAGACGTTGCCCATGTGCAGCAGGCACACCCCGGTGTAGAAATCCAGGGTGCCCTGGCTGACGCCCTGGACGCCGGTCATGCGGGCGTCCCTGAGCTCCTCCAGGGCCTTGTCGTACTTGCCGAAGTGGATGAGGGCCAAGCCCTTCTGGAGCCGGAGGATGCTGGCCTCCTCCCCCGTGGCCCCGGTGTAGCGCAGCCTCAGGTCGGCGAGCACGAAGGGATAGCTCAGGTCGGAGGCGTTCACGGGCAGTTCCAGGGGCTGCCGGCTCACCGGGAGGGTGATGGGGCCCTCGCCCTGGCTCACCACGGCCTTGCTGAGGTCCGGGCCCGCCTGGAGCGCCTGGCGGACGTCGGCGAGGGTCGCCACGGCCTTGCCGTTGACGGTGGTGATCGGCTTGTTGAGCTTGATGCCGGCCCTCAGCGCGGCGGCATCGGCCTGCAGCACCCAGGGGCCGCCGACGCCGGGCTGGATGCCCAGGTCGAGGAGGGTGAGGCCGGCCCAGGACGTCCACAGGGTGGGCAGCGTCTCGATGCGGGCGGCCAGTCCCGCCAGGGGATCGTTCTCCAGGGGCTTGACCACCAGGGAGTCCTCCTCCCCGGTGAGGGTGGAGAGCACCAGCTCCACCTGATGGATGGGCTGGCCGGGCACCGGCCGGGCCCTGAGCACCAGCTCGGTCTCGCGGGAGGCCTGGAGCCGCGCCAGGCAGGCCGAGGCCGTCTCGCCCTTGGCCGCCGTGAAGAAGGCCACCTGGGTCAGGCGCGCGCCCAGGTTGTTCAGCATGCCGAGGATGCGGTCCCGCCCGGCGAAGGCCATGTCGCCCTCGAAGCCGACGTAGGTGAGCCGGGCCTTGGGACGGACCGTGACGCTCAGCGCCTTGCCCTCCAGGATCTCGATCCGCTGGGTGAAGCTGCCGGCGGGAAAGCGCACCACCATGTCGTAGGGCTCGGCGCAGACCGCGAGGTCCTTCACCGGCACCGGCCCCATGCTCCTGCCGGACAGCAGCAGCTCGCCCCCGGGGGAGGTGGTCTGGACGGTGAGGGTGCCCCGGGAGGGTTCCAGCTTCACGGCCTCCAGCGTGTGGTCGGCGAAGGGCGTCGTGAAGCTGTCCCCGATCTCCAGGCGGCGGGTCTTGTAGCAGGGGAGCTTGACCTCCAGCATGTGCTTGCCGGCGCTCAGGCTGGACAGGACGAACCCTTCGGAGAGCTGCTCCAGGGGCACGCCCGCCTTGTCCGCGTAGGCCTGGAAGGTGGCGGCGGCCAGGCCCCGGGTGGCGCCGGCGGGCTTGCCGTCCAGCAGCAGGTCGGCCCCGGCGGGCGACGTGAACACCGTGATCGTGGAGGAGATGCGCACCAGCTTCAGGTCCACGGCCTTCGTGTCCTTGAGCGCCAGGTCCAGGTGCTGCTCGCTGCTCTGGTAGCCGGGCTTGGCGTAGGCCAGCACATGGCTGCCGGGCAGCAGGTAGCGCACGGTGTCGCCGCTGGCGATGGCCTTGCCGTCCAGGGTGAGGACGCCCCCGGCGGGCTCGAGGTTGAGCTTGACCCGCACGAGCTTGGCGGCGCGCAGGCCGTCGAAGGTGGTCTGGAGCCGGGTGTTGGTGATGGAGCGGTCGATGTCGAAGTCGGGATTGAGGTCCAGGAGGGCCTCGAGATACTTGGGCGCCCGGGCGCGGTTGGCCGGCAGCCGGTCGTCCAGGACCGCCATCCAGTTGTAGGCCTCGCAGAGCACCTGCTTCCAGCCCGCGTCCAGGCTCGGGGCGGTCGGGACCAGCGCGGCCAGGATCTGGGTGAACTTGGCCGAGGCGCCGTCCCGGTCACCCTGGGAGGCCCAGGCGGCCTTGGCCTGGACGAGGGTGTCCTTGAGGGCGGGATCCTGCGCGGACAGGCGCGCGAGGGCGCCCAGCGAGAGGGCGGTGAGCAGCAGGAGGGGGCGGAGGCGCGTGAACATGGTCAGTCAAGCCGATACAGAGTGTCGTGGGAGCGGTCGGCGAGGATGATGCCCCCCTGCCGGTCCAGGGCCAGGCTGCGGAAGCGGCCGGTGATGCCGAGGGTCTTGTAGGTGGCCGCGCGCAGGACGGCGCCGTCCGGGCCCCAGAGGACCACGCCCTCGAAATCGCCGTCCACCAGGGCCGCGACGTGGCCGCAGGGGTCGGAGGCGATGGCCAGGACGTACTTGAACGGGGCCGGCAGGCCCTGCCCGTAGGGCACGGAGAGGGTGGTCTTGCCGTTCCCGTCCAGGAACAGCAGCGTGCGCGACGCGTCCGAGGCCACCACCGCGCCGCCGCCGCGGATGGGCGCCAGGGCCGTGGGATTGGCGGCCACCGCCCGGGCCCCGCCCGAGGGCGGCAGGATGGCGATGGACTCGGTCTTGGCGTCGCCCAGCCACACGTTGCCCCAGCCGTCCATGAAGGCGCCCGTGGGCGCCTGGGCGGGGGACTCGGTGGGCTGCGGATTGTCCGCCTTGACCACGCCGAACTTCGAGGTGACCAGCCAGAGCTCGCCCGCGGGGGTGATCAGCATGGCCTTGGCGTCCTTGGCCGCGGGGCCGGTCTGGACGAGCTGGCCCCCCTGGAGCCGGAAGGCCCGGTCCAGGTCGTCCTGGTAGAGATAAAGCTCGCCCTCGGGGCCGGTGGCCAGCAGCGTGGGGGTCTTCAGCCACTTCGCCCTGCCGTCGGGCCAGGGTCCCTGGGAATGGAGGGCCGGTTTCAGGAAGCGCTGCTTGACGATCAGGTCGATCCGCCAGGCGGCCTCCGCGCTCTCCGGGGCCTGGGGCCGCTGGTTGCGCAGGGCCTGGAGGGCCCGCAGGCAGCCCGTCGTGTCGCCCATGATGTCCAGGGTCTCGGCGAAGCGCAGCTGGGCCTTGCAGGCCAGGGGCGTGGCCGGGTCCAGCCGCAGGAGCTCGGTGAAGTTCTGCAGCGCGCGCCCCCACTGGGCCTGCAGGAAGAAGGCCGAGCCCATCTGGAACCGCGCCTCCTGCACCGCCGGGCTGTCGGGGTAGAGATCCACCACCCGGTTGAACTCCGCGAGGGCCTCCTTGAGCTCCAGGGGCGTGCTGCTGCGGCTGGCCAGGATCTTGCCCCTCAGGAGCATCGCTTCGGCCGCGTAGGGCGTCTTCAGGAACTCCACCTTCACCCGGTCCAGGAAGGGCAGGGCGGCCTCGGGCTTCTTCTCGACCTCGAGCTGGTGGCGGGCCAAGGCCATGAGGGCCTGGGCGGCGAAGGGGGAGCGGGGCGCGGCCTGGAGCAGCTGGTTCCACGTCTCGATCGCCTCGGGGTAGGCCTTCGTGGCGTAGGCCCTGCCGCCCGAGCTGAACAGCCGTTCGGCCATGTCCCCTTCCTGGCCCAGCAGGCAGGGCCCAAGGGCCAGGCACAAGGCGAGGGTGGACGAACGCATCCCAATTCCGAACGACGACATGAAGGCCTCAATCTGATCAGCTAAGTCTAAGGCAACTCCTTCAAGGCTCCAATGCTTGAATGACCTGCTCCAGGGGATAGGGCTTGAACAGCACCCCGATCACCCAGGGGGCCTGGGCGAGATCCCCGATGTCCCGGTTGGACGTGGAGACGATGGCGTAGCGGCAGCGGCGCCGGCCCCAGAGGGCCTGCAGCCAGGGGGCGAGGTCCCCGTCGGGGTCCTGGCTCTCGGTGAGGAGCAGGTCCACCGGCCCCTGTTCCAGGAGGAGCTCGGCCTCCTTGCGCGTGCCGGCCTCGGCCAGCTTCCAGTTCCCGTGCTGGCCCAGGAAGGCCGCGAGGCGCTTGCGGAAGAAGGCGCTGGGCTCGAGGACCAGGATCGAGCCGATGGGCGCCCGGCGGTTCAGGTCGTCCTCGGCCAGGCCCAGGGCGAGCAGGGCGGCCCGGGCGGCGCTCTTGAGGCCCAGGCCGGTGGCGCGCTGGAAGACCTCGCGGACCGGGTCCACGAGCGCGGCCTGATGGGTGAGCCCGGCGATCTCGCACAGGTGGGCGGTCTCCCGCCATTCCCCGCTGGAGCGCTCGAGGTTGTCCAGGACCAGGGCGGCCATCTCCTGGGCGATCTCCGGCCGGATGATCAGCTCGGGATCCTGGAGCGCCTCCCGCAGCGCCAGCAGGCTCTCGGCCCGCTTGGGCCCCGCGGGGGGGAGCTTGTGGACCAGGGCCTTGAGGTTGGCCTCCTTCTGGGCCAGCGTGCCCAGGGCGTCGCTGCGGCGGGCCAGTTCCTTGATGACCGCGGCCACCTGATCGTTGCTGTCCCGGTCCCAGGTCTCCTTGGTGCGCATGTCGAACAGGAAATCGGCGAACCGGTCCTTCAGCTGTTCGTAGACGTGGCGGTCGAAGACGTAGAGGTCCTGGGTGGCCAGGATGGCCCGCAGCCGCTGGCCCTCGCCCTCCCGCTCGTCGCAGCACCGGTCCAGCAGCTGCATGAAGACCTGCACCTCGGACGCGGGCAGGGGCCGGTCGAAGGCCGCGAAGGCCGCCAGCGCCCCTTCCAGCACCAGGATCAGGACCTGGGACTGCTTGAGCAGGGGGGCCTTGGACAGCAGCCCCAGGGAGGCCTCCTCCGTGCCGACGGCCTTGAGGGCCTCCGCCAGGGCCACCTGCAGGTTGAGGGGCTTGCCGTCGTGGAGCAGCTCCAGCAGCACCGGCGCGCTGCCCGGGTAGCGGATGGCGGTGATCGCCTCGACCGCCTCCACCAGCAGCGCGTCGTGGCCCTCCTTCTGGAGGAATTCCAGGAGGGGCTCGGCGGCCATGCGGGTCTGGTTCTCCCCGAACACCCAGATGGCCTGGCGCATCTTGTCCGGGTGGCCGGACTCGAACATCGCCATGATGGCCGGGAAGCTCGCGGGCAGCTTGCCCAGGTGGTGGATGGCCTGCTGGCCCACCTCCACGATGGGGTCCTCCATGGCCTTGAGGAAGAAGGCCGTCAGGGCGTTGTCCTCCCGCGTGCCCAGGGCGTCCAGGTAGCGCTGGCGGCGGCCCATGTCCTGGTCCAGCAGCAGCTCGTCCAGGAGCACCGTCTCCGTGGCGGGCAGCAGCCGCAGGAAGGCGTGGATGAAGCCGTCGCCGCCGGCGTGGCTGCGCAGGACCGTCGCGAAGACCGGCAGGACCCCCGCCCAGGCCAGCTCCGCCTTGTCCACCTTGTAGGCCAGCGCCTCGGCCACCTCGTCGCACCGCTGGGTCAGCGCGATCAGCCGGGCGTCGATGCCTTCGGAGGCCTCCGAGACCATCGCGGAGTAGCGGGCCACCTTGCCCTCGGCCACCAGGGTCAGGGCGTCGACGAGGAAGGTCTGGAACACGCCCCTGGCCTCTGGCCGGAGCTGCTCGAGCGGCGCCAGGAGGTCCCCGCCCTCCCGGGCCGCGGCCTGCTGGAGGTCCGACACCGCCCGGGGCGCCCGGGCCTCGAAGCGGGTCGCCACCTGGCGCAGCAGTTCGGGCTGGACGGAGGCCCTGGGCAGGGTCTGGAGCCGGTGGAGCTGCTCCTTGAGTTCCCGGTGGTCCACGCAGTCCTGGCCGACCTGCGCCATGAGCTCCAGGAGGAAGTCCCCGGTTTCCGGGAAGGGCATCGAGGCCAGCGCCCTCAGGGCCAGCCGCTGGGTCAGCGCATCCCCGTCCCGGTAGGTCTCCAGGATCAGGGGCAGGTCCTCCGGCGTCGCCAGGGGCGCGAGCAGCTTGGCGCCCTGGACGGCGAGCCTCGGGTTCGACTGGCCCTCGCCGAGCCGGGTCAGGCAGAACTCGAGCCCCTGCTGGGTCCGGTACATGCCCAGCTCGCGCTGCAGGATCACCTGGTGCTCGCCGTCGGCGCGAACCTTGGCCAGCGTGGTCAGGGCCTCGCA
>Ga0316223_1003129_pt1 | contig 12684 bp, 4 predicted proteins | sample TBH18009metaG_FD_206007 | JGI IMG/M metagenome (GOLD analysis project Ga0316223, IMG submission 206007) | Freshwater microbial communities from Trout Bog Lake, Wisconsin, USA - TBH18009 | ecosystem: Environmental > Aquatic > Freshwater > Lake > Hypolimnion/Profundal zone | place: USA: Wisconsin...
AATTGGTAGTTCCAGGTGTCCCAAAAACGGTTGAAGAACCACCTTGACGATAAGTAATAACAGGCAATTGAAAACCACTACTAAATATGCTACCGCTCACATTCACACTCCCACTCACATCCAACGCCAAACCGGTTAGATGTGATCCCAATAAGTAGTTACGTTACGAAGTTGTTACAATTATCATTGTGAACGATTTACTCCACACCTCAGACAAGCTACTTGTGCTATTTAATGCATACAAATTACCATTATCGCACCAACATGAAACTGTATAGTAGTTTCCATTATACGTACAATTTAACGGCCATATGCGCACTCCTGTGTTTATCGTGCCATATAGGGCAACTATATTGGTCCATGTGCAACCAGAAGGAACTGAAACCGGTCCTACTTGTGCACCCGCACTACCACCTGTAGTACCAAGAATCGTCCAATATCTCAATGATGTGTTATTGCCACTCGTAATCGTCCCGCTCACATTCACACTCCCACTCACATCCAACGCACATGATGGAATGGACTTACCGATTCCAACATTTCCTGCAGCGCTAATGCGCATCCATTCTGTGCCTCCCTGTATGGTGGAAAATATACACGGTGCTGCAGAATTAAGAGTGTTTGTCAAACCAGATTGAATATATGTGCAACCTCCAGATGTGTTAATCCTGACAAAGCCAGAAGGGTCAACGATGTCATACTTTAATGCGTTCACACTCCCGCTCACATCCAACGCCAATTATAGATGCGAGCGGGAGCGTGAACTTGAATATAAAGAATGATTTTAAGTTTTAAGATGATTTTAAGTTTTAAGATGATGTAACAATTATAACCGTAAAAGGTCTTGATGCAGCATTTGTTTGAGTGCTGGTGATTTGAATAGTTACACCAGTACTACCAACATATAGACCAGCTCCATATGAGAGATCGTTCTGCCAATTATTGTTAAAAGGAAAGAATAGACCGTTAAAAAAACCTCCATAAGCTGCAATCACTGTGGAAAATGTGCAGCCACTTGGTAATGAATATGATGAGGTATTTCCGGCCGTGGGTGTATTATATCCTGTAATCGTCCAATATTTTAAAGAGCAACTGTTTCCCGTTGTTATCGTTCCGCTCACATTCACACTCCCACTCACATCCAACGCACACCCACACCAAACATAATTATGCACTAGTCACAATAATAATTGTATATTGGACTCCATTAGCATGTGTTGCATTTGACGGCAATTGCATCCAGACGCCGATGGTATTTGTAAAGATTGATATATTGTATGTATTGTCGCCAGCAAATTGCGCATAGGTGTGGTTAAAAGGGAATATTGTGCCACTATTATTAATGGTTCCAAATAGTCCAACAATATTTGAAGAAACGACACCAACTGGAAAAGTAATATTTGTTTGTGAACCAACTGCACCAGTTGTTCCCGTTAATTTCCAATACAATAACGAACAAGCATTACCGGTTGTAATAGTCCCGCTCACCGCCACACTCCCACTCACATCCAACGCAATGTTAGATGCGAGCGGGTGCGTCAATGCATTGCACCAATTCGATCCCTCCTATCTAATATCGCATTTATAGTGCGTGAATAGCAAAGCTTTCCAACTATAAACGACACATTAAATCATTAAGCTCGTGATATTAAAAATCCAGATAATGAAGAATATCCAGAGGTTAGAGACACACCGGTTGATATACCACTATATATTCTTACGGTTAGATAATCAGTAGTAGTTAAATAAACAATTCTCGTCAAAGTCATAGAGAAGTATGAAGATGTGGTGAATGCGGAATTTGTGTCAGTCTCGTAGATAGCAGAACCATTTTTCATAAAATCTATCGCTAAGCAACCATTTGTTAATGTATTTCCAGCATATGTGAATGTAATACTATAATAGCCATTGAGTGGTGCTTCAACACGATTATTGGCTGTGCTCCATAGGTTGAGAACGTTGTAATCTGGAGTTGCGAAAGAAGTTAATGTTGTCCAATTAGTGCCAATGGATGCTATATTGTTGGGTGCCACTTGAAATATCGGTAAAACCTGTTGTATTGTCCCACTCACGTTTACACTCCCACTCACATCCAGCGCAGTCGTCAGATGTGAGCGGTGGCGTGAATGCATACGTTTCTTTTTTAACGTTTACTTTATTTGCATGCGTGTATACTAAAAACGAGTTACGACCCAGCATGAAATAAAAAGGCGCTGAATCTATTCACATACGTTTTATTAGCGCCTACATCGTAAACTCCTACAGATCCATTTGCGTTTGCCCTACAATCAATGTAATCGGAGGTTCCATTTAGATATAAAATACCAGCGACTTGAACTGAAGTCGCCAAAGAACCACTTCCAACGGCGGGATACGCACCTATACCTGCGGTTTCACTACCATTTTTAAAAATATTTACGTAATACAAAGAATTAGGAGATGCCGCAGTGACCATAGCGGTGCAATAATAATACCCGGCAATGGTTGGCTGATATTGATAGGTTGATGTATTATATGCACCAAGTGTATCCTTTGTCACACTATTAAAGTGAATTACTGTCCATCCGGACATTGTTTGAGCTGATGTTATGATAGCTGTAAAGAATGGCGTTTGCATTCCTACGCTACTGCCGTAAAAAGCGGTAGCATTCACACTCCCACTCACATCCAACGCAACCATCGACACCACAACACAATAAACCACACTATGATGATGTGACTATAATAGCAGTGAATGGACATAATGCCATGATTGCACTTGAACCCATCACGATCGTCATTGTACATGGACTTCCACCATTTATATAAGCTGCACAAATCCATTGATTATTAGGAGAATACGTATTATTATAAGCATTGCTAAATGGGAAGTAGTACGACGTGCCATACGTAAAACCTGCATGGAACCCTACAATGTTTGCAAGCAAAATGCCCGTTGGCAAATTAATATTCACAGAGGATGTAGTATTTGGAGGCATATTCCCAGTCACTTTCCAATAAATTAGCGAACACGCATTACCAGTTGTAATAGTCCCACTTACGTTCACACTCCCACTCACATCCAACGCCGGTTCCCAGTGAGTGGGTGGGTGAATGCAAATCGAACTTTATATAATGCGAGTGTATATTTAAATCATGATTCATTTGTTTAGCCAATTGCGACCCATAACAATGTGCCTGTTCCTGAATTAAGATTTATTGTACTACTTCCCGTTGCGTAGTATATAGAAGCCAATGTAAAACCAGTTTTTGTTATAGCAGATGCATACATATTTAGAAAATATGATGGTGCACTTGAATTGGAAACGGAGCACATTACGACTGGTGTATTTGTAAAAGTGAAATTGAAGGAAATAGAAGAACCGTTGACATATGAACCTGTGCCACAATCAAATTGCTTTGCTATCCCACCACCAGTAGCTATGGAAGTTGCATTCACACTCCCACTCACATCCAACGCACCCCCACACACCACCAACGCAGCACCCCAAAACGACCCCCGTTTGTTGCATTTTAAATACCCATTGCCAGCCAATTAAAATAACATGTACCACTCGGAGCTGAACTTGACGATGCATTGACAATCACGGGAGTAAAACCGGAAGTTGTTACAGCAGATCCACTCGCAGCATTTGGGAACAAGAAACTAGTGCTTCCGCCATAACTATTAGGTGTTACGAATACTATAGGTGGGTTTGTGAATGTATATCCAAATGAAACGAATGTTCCTGTCGGACCAGATATTGAAGGAATTGAGCCAGTTATAACATATGACCCCGTCCCAAAAGCAATTTTGAATCCTTGACCCGTTGCTGTGTATATCGACGTGGCATTCACACTCCCACTCACATCCAACGCATAGATATTGGATGACGTGGATTTTCCGATGGCCACCCCCGTGTTCGTGACCATCATCGCGATGTTGCTGCCCGCGTAGAACGCCGCCACCGGCTGTGCGATGTTTTCCGTTTGCGTGACCGACAGCGCCGGTCCCGTGCCGACGTTGTTGAGCACGAGGTTGGAGGAGTACAGGGTGTAGGCGTTCACGGTTTCGACGGCGCCCAGGACGCTCACGTTGGAGGCGAACAGGGTTCCGAGGATGGTTAAAGCTCCGGTCACGGACATAGCTCCGGTCACCGTGCCGCCCCCCTTGGGTAGCGCGGCCGTGGCGACGGCGCTGACGTTGCTGAGCGCCGTCGCCGACGCGGCGACGGCGCTGTTGGTCGTGGTCGTCGAGTCCGTGATGCATCCGACGAGGCCCGCGGCGGTCACGTTGCTGGTGAAGCGCGCCGCGCCGTTCACGTCGAGCGCGAACCCGGCGGTCACGTTGTACTGGCCCACGCCCACGCCGCCCCCGCTCGACACGTACAGCCCCACGTTGGAGTTTCCGACGAGGAGCGCGACGGGCAGCGGCCCCACTTGGGTGACCTGGAGCGCGGGCCCCACCGCCGACGGGGTGTACACCTGGGGCACGGTCGTGGCGTAGGTGAGCACGAGCGAGATCGAGTCGCCCGCGGACCACGCGAAGGGGGTCGTCGGCGACACGCCGATGTCGACGGCGTTGAGCGCCACCATGACCGTCCCCGCGGCCGACGCGCTCACGCACGCCAGGCCGTTGATGGACGTGGTGCGGGAGGCGCTGCGCATGGTCGCGTACCCGATGACGGTGCCCGAGGCGTCGACGGGCGCCACCGGCAGCGTCCACGTCCACGTGGCGGTGGACGCGCCCAGCGACGCCCCCGTCCCGACCGTCATGCCGATCTTGACCGTCACCAGGCTGCCCTGCACCAGGTAGCTGCTCGCCAGGCTGCCGCCCGCGCCCAGGGAGAGGGTCGCGAGCGCCGCGTTGGAGAACGTGATGCCCGGGTACGTCGCGAACGCCGTCCACGAGCTCGCCAGCTGGTTGCCGCTCATGTCCTGGAAGGCGGCGGCGCGAAGCGCCCCCTGCACGCGCGCGCCCCCGCTCACGTCCAGCGGGTAGGCGGGCGCGACCACGCCGCCGATGCCGACGTTGGACCCGGCCGCCATGACCACGTTGCTTCCGAGGGTCGTCCACTGCGAGTTCGCGTTGACGTAGGGCGCGCCGCCGCTGTACAGCGCCCCGCTGAAGTTGATGATGCCGTTGACGTCGAGCGCGTAGGCCGCCGTCTTCCCGACGCCGACGTATCCGGTCCCCGCGGAGATCCGGATGCCCGCCTGGTTGGAGGACCACAGGCACAGGTCGCCCACGTCGTTTTGGACGCGTCCGGCGTTGGACCCGCCCGCGGCGGACGACGCGGGGCCGTTGAGTATGAGCTCGAGGCCCGACATCCCACTGCAAATTCGAGAGCATTTTAATTTGGTTTCAGTGGCCGCTACCCATTTTTTCATTTTTCATGGACCTTCCCTCTCCGCTCACGGTGCTCGACCTGCCGAGCGCGTTGCTCGGTTGCGCGCTCAACGGCCCCGCGCTGTCGAACGAAGACCGAGCGCGTGCGGCACGGTCGTGCAAGACGTTGCGTGAGGCCGTGAAGTTCCGCGACATCGTGCTGCGCTCCGGCGGCACCGGGCGTGCTGCGGTCGAGGCCGCGCTTGCGTCGGCGTGCGGCTTCTGCGAGTCGCTCGACGGCGCCGATGCCGTCGTGCATGCCACGACGCTGGGGGAGATCGGCGCGACGCGGCCGGAGCTCGTCGCGCGGCTGCGTCGCGTGCGCGTGTGGTGGGCGGACCTGGTCCGGCCGCCGCCCCTGCCGCGCGCCACGTTTCCGGCGCTCCACACCATCGAGCTGCAGGTGCTGAGAGAAAGACAGCGCGACCCCCCGGACATGGTGCCTCCGGACGCGCGCGTCGTGCTCGATCGCGTGGTCGTGAGCGGGTTCGACCCCGACGCGTGCACGCGCCTCGCCCGCATGCCGCGCCCTCCGCAATGCATGGACTTGTTCACCCGCCAGTCCGTCGAAGACGTCGAGCGCGCGCGGGACGCGGGGCTGCGCGTCGACACGCTGTCCATCAACGTGTGTGACAGCCACACGGATAGAGCGCGCTTCGCCGCCGCGGCGGTGCCGCTGGCCACGGGGACGCTGATCTGCCCCGTGCTCGACGGCGCCCTCGTGGTGCGCCACTTGGACCCCCGCGTGGCCGCGATCGCGCTGTCTCTGACCCCGGGAACCATGGAGGCGCTGGACACAACGGGGTGCAAGCTGCGCCTCCTTCGGCTACACCATCCGTCGCATCGCTTACGGGAGGCCGACGTCGCCGCGTTCGAGCGTTTGCTGGCGCGCGGCGCCGTTGCAGAGCTCGATTGGACCGTTCGGATCCTCGACGTCGACGTCGACGTAACCACGTGGACGCGCATCCTCATCGCCGCCTCGCGTGCGCCGCCGATGCACACGCTCCGCCTCAACATATCGCTCAACAACGCGATCGCTCTCTTCTCGACGGTTTCCCCTTCGGCGACCCACCTCATCCTCCAGTCGATCGTCACGGGCCCCGACAACTCTCGACAACTCTTGGCGGACCGCTTCGCCGCGCTCGGCGCCAGCCTCGGCCAGTGGCGCGGCTTGCGTTCGTTCTCGTTCCAGTACTACTACCCCATCGACGCGTTCTGCGCGCTCGTGAACGCGCTCGTCGCGGCGAACCCGACCGTCGAGCGGGTCGCCATGCTCGGCGGACGGTGGACGCCCGACGGCGGCTTTGCGTTTTGAGATAGAAATACAGTATACACTTAAATGTAAATAAATTTTAGTGGCCGTCGCGCGCTTCGTGCGCCTCGAGCCGCCGCCGCAGCTCGTCCACCTCGCGCCGCAGCTCCTGCACCGCCTGCACCAGCACCGGCACCATGCGCTCGTACTGAATCGTTAAGTAGTGCTTCCCCGACTTGGACCCGCCGTCGCCCGCGATGTCGAAGGGCGCCCGCGTCACGATCTCGGGGCACGTCTCGCCCACCTGCTGCGCCGACAGGCCCAGGCCGACGCGGTTGGGGAAGCCCGCCTCCAGCGCGACGTGGTTGGGCGCGTACCGGAACGCCGCCAGCCCGTCGACGATGTCGAGCGCGCCCGACAGGTCGCCCAGGCGGTGCTTCAGGCGGTCGTCCGAGTAGAAGGCGGCGACGTCGCCCGTGACCACCGCCGTGCCCACCACGTGCAGCGCCGCCGCCGGCGCCGTGGTGCCGATGCCGACGGCCCCTGCCGCCGTCACGGTGACGACCGGGTTGGAGCCGACGACGAAGTTGAAGGCGGGGTTGGAGGTCGACGCCGCGAGCGCCGACACCAGGTTCACCTGGTTGGAGCCGCACACGTTCACGCTGGCCGCCGTCGACCCCGCGAAGCCGCCGCCGGCCACGTACGCGAGGCCGTAGGCGGGCAGCGTCCACCCGAGGCCGGCGTTGGACGTCGTGCCCGCCGACGCCAGCAGGACCACCGGGTTGGCCGCCGCGCCGCCGCTCACGTCCAGCGCGAGCCCGACCGTGACCACGGACTTGCCCACCGCCAGTGTTCCAGTGACTTGCGCGTTGGAGGTGGCGAAGCTCCCGCTCACGTCCAGCGCGAGTCCGGCCCCCACCGTGCTCTTTCCCACGCCCACGCCCGCGGTGCTGGTGATGGTGAGTGCGACGTTGGACCCGGCGACGAAGGACGCCACCGGCTGGGCGGTGGTCTCGACCTGCGACACCGAGAGCGCGGGCCCCGTGCCCGCGTTCGCGATCACGAGGTTCGAGCTGTTGGTCTGGTACGCCTGGATGATCTCGAACGAGCCGAGCACCGCCACGTTGGAGGCGAACAGCTGCCCCGTGACCGTGAGCGCTCCCGTGATGGTGCCGCCCGTGCGCGGGAGCGCCGCCGACGCGACGACGTTGACGTTGCTCAGGCCCGTCGCCGACGCCGCCCACGCGCTGGTCGTGAGCGCGGCCGAGTCGGTGATGCAGCCGTACAGCCCCGTGGCGTTCACGGACCCGCTCACGTCCAGCGCGAACCCCGTGGGCGCCTTGCCCAATCCCACGTTGGAGCCGTAGGACAGCCCGCCGCCCAGCGTCGTCCACTGGCTCCCGATGTACGGCGCGCCGTTCTGCAGCAGCAGTCCCGTGAACGCGAGGTTGCTGGCGGCCACCGTTCCGGTCACGGTCACGTTCGCGGGCAGCAGGGCGGTGTTCAGGACGCCCGTCGCCAGCGCCGAGGCGTTGAGCCCCGTGAGCAGCGACCCCGTGCCGACGAAGGCGCCCGCGGTCACGTTGCTCCCGACGGTCACGTTGGACGCGTACGACAGCCCGCCCCCGCCGCCCAGCGTCGTCCACTGGCTCCCGACGTACGGCGCGCCGTTCTGCAGCAGCAGCCCGGAGAACGCGAGGTTGCCGCTCACGTCCAGCGCGTTGGAGGTGGACGCCTTGCCGACGCCGAGGTTGCCGCTCGTGCTCACGGCCCCGCTCGTCGAGGCGATGGTGAGGCCGACGTTGTTCGCTGCCCACAGGCACAGGTCGCCCAGGCTGTTGGCCACGAGCGCGACGTTGGAGGAGGTGAGCGCGAACTGGAGGCCGCTCGCCGGTTGCGACACGGGCAACGAGGCGCCGACGGGTTGCACCGCGCCCGTCGCGCAGCTGTACGTGTACCCCGGCGGGATGTGCGCCCCCGACGCCACCCACTTCACCGAGTACAGGTTGGTGTACACCGTGATGCCGGTGGAGGGCGTGATCAGCAGGCTCGTGTTGGAGGTGACGACGACGGACCCGATCGACGCGTTGTACACGGCCAGCAGGATCCAGCTGCTGGTCACGACCGGCGCGAGCGGGTAGGTCACGCACACCAGCTGCGACGCCACGAAGGCGCTGGTCTGCCCCGGCACGACGACGTAGTACAGCGCGCTCCACTGCGGCAGGGGGATGCCATGCGACGTGCACGCGAGCGGGGAGGTCGTGCCGCCCGAATACAGCGTGATCGTCCCTGACGTGGGCGACGGCCCGATGGGGAGGAAGCCGCTGGCCCCGAACGCGATGGCCACGGGCATGGTCCACGACAGGTACGTGCCCGTCCACGTCACCAGCCCCCCGCCGCTGAGCGTGACCTGGGCCTGCAGGCTCGGGCAGCTGAGCGCGACGGCGCTCAGCGTCCCGGCCACGTCCACGTTGCACCCCACGCCCACGTTGCCGCTCCCGTCGTACGCGAACAGCGACAGCGGCGCCGGAAGCAGCGCCGCGGCGAGCGTGCCCGTCGCCAGCGCCGAGGCGTTGAGCCCCGTGAGCAGCGACCCCGTGCCGGCGAAGGCGCCCGCGGTGATCGTCGCCGGAAGCAGCGCGTTGTTGATCGTCCCGGTCGCGAGGGCGGACGCGTTCAGGAGCGCGAGGTTGGAGGCCACCAGCGCGTTGAAGACGCCGGTGGCGAGGACGTTCGCCGCCAAGGGGGGGATCAGGGCGGCGTTCACAACGCCCGTGGCGAGGTTGGCGGCGTTGAGGCCCGTGATCCCGGCGCCCGACCCCGCCAGCGACGCCACGGCGATGGCGGCGGGGAGCAGCGCGTTCGCGACGACGCCCGTCGCCAGCGCCGAGGCGTTGAGCCCCGTGAGCAGCGACCCCGTGCCGACGAAGCCGCCGGTCGCGCCCACCTGACCGCTCACGTCCAGCGCCCGCGCCGGGGCCGCCAGGCCGCCCACGCCCACGTAGCCCATGCCGCCCGTGACGATGAGCCCCAGGTTGCAGCCCGCGGAGAACGTGGCCACCGACTGGCCGGTGAGCGCGCCCAGCTCGGACTGGCTGACCACGAGCGCCGGCCCCGTGCCCAGGTTGGCGATGACGAGGTTCGACGACGCGAGCGTGGTGGCGTTCACGGTCTCCACCGCCCCGAGGATGGCGACGTTGGACGCCCACAGCGTGCCCGCCACCGTGACGGACCCCGCGAAGGTGGCGTTGCCCCCCGCCAGCGTGGACGGCAGCAGCGCGCTGCTGAGCGTCCCCGTGGCCAGCGCCGAGGCGTTGAGGCCCGTGAGCGCGGAGCCGTCGCCGGCGAAGGACGCCGCGGCGATGGCGGCGGGGAGCAGCGCGTTGGCGACGACGCCCGTCGCCAGCGCCGAGGCGTTGAGCCCCGTGATTTTGGACCCGTCCCCGGCGAAGGCCGTCGCGGCGATGGTGGGCGGCAGCAGCGCGTTGGCGACGACGCCCGACGCCAGCGCCGAGGCGTTGAGCGCGCCCACCAGGCTGCCGGTGAAGCGCACCGAGCCGCTGACGTCCAGCCCGTAGCCCGGGTATTGGATCCCGCCGACGCCGAGCCGGCCCGCGATCAGGAGCGAGTTGGGCGCGGTGAGCCGCATCGGCGCTACGCCCAGGCCCAGGCAGTTGCTGGCGGGCACGGAGGACTGCTGGAAGACGACGGTCGCGTTGGGCGGCTGGATCGCGGCCGCGGCCTCGTAGGTGAGCGTGAGCGCGAGCAGGTCCCCGGCCGCCCACGTGAAGGGGATGTCGCTGTTGGCGCCCACCGTGTCGCCGCCGTCGACGAGCACCTGCAGGTACGTGCCGTCGGCGGAGCAGTACACGATGCCGGTGTACGAGGCGGCGGAGGCGGAGGAGCGCATGTACGCGGTGCCGACCACGGCGTCGCACGACGTCGACGCCGGCGCGACCGGCAGCGTCCACCGCCACCCCTGGTCGGCGCCCAGGGATGGCGCCGTCCCGATGGTCATCCGGACCTCCACCGTCACGCTGGACCCGAACCAGCAGTAGCGCCCCGTGAGCGCGCCGCCGGCGCCGAGGCCCAGCGGGGTGACGCCGTCGTTGAGCGTCGCCGCCACGCTGGCGAAGGGCTGCCACAGGATGGTCGCGCGCGTGAGCGCGGCGTTGCCGCTGGCGTCGACGAACGCCGACGCGCACAGCGTGCCCACGCCGTACGTGGCCGGCGGCGTGAAGCCGACGCCGAGGGCGCCGTTGGAGTTCGCCATCAGCATGGGGAACTGCGGCAGCGGCGCGGGGAGGGTGGCGGCGTCGTAGGTGAGCGACGCGAAGAGCGAGTAGCCGGCCGCCCACGCCTCCGGCACCGTCGGCCCGACGAAGGCGTTGCCGAAGCGGAAGGCGACGGTGCCCGTCCCAAAGTCGGCGAACGCCGTGTACGCGGCGTCGGCGAGGATGGCGACGGGCTGCGCGGTCTCCGCGTTGGCGGCGGTCGCGGGCACGGGCAGCGAGAAGGTCCACGTGGAGCCCGGGGAGCCGAAGGCGGTGGTGGCCCCGGCCACGAACGCCAGCTGCAGCGTGACGATGGCGCCGATCTGGTACCACCGCCCGGTGAGCGTGCCGTTGCCGAGGGCGACGCTGCCGTCGCCCACGGTCCACGCCGGCGCGTAGGACGTGTACGCGAGGCCCGCGATCGACAGGTACTGCGTGGACGCGAAGGACGCGGCGGCCTCGTACGTGAGCTGCAGGCACACGGTGGAGCCCTGGGGCCACGACCCGCCGACGCCGCAGGTCGCCGCCCCGACCGCGGCCGCGGAGCCGCTGAGGATGGCCTGGGCCGTGGCGTTGGAGCCCATGCACGCCACGCCCGCGTAGTGGGTGACGCCCGCGAAGGAGAGCAGGCAGGTGCCGATGACGGTGCCGACGCCCACGCCGGCGGCGGGCACCGCCGGCAGCGACCACGTCCACCCGCTGCCCCACGCGCCCAGGGCCGCGTCGTTGGAGCCGAGGGTGAGCGCGACCTGCGCCTCCACCAGGTTCCCGATCTGCGCGTAGCGGCTGGTGACCGCGCCGCCCGTGCCCGCGAACAGCGTCGTCCCCGCGCCGTCGTCCGTCGACCACGTCACGGCGCTGTCGTACCACGCGAGCGCGTTGTTGGCGAGGATGCTGTTGCCGCACAGGTCGGTGAGTCCGCCCACCGCCAGCGTGCCGCCGACCTGCACCGCGGGCAGCGTCGACACCGTGGTGCTGCCCGCGGTCGACCACAGCCCCCCGCCGCCGCTCCCGCCCCCCACGAACACGTTGCCGTTCTGGAACAGCTGGCCGCTGAAGCGGAGGTTGGAGGCGATCACGTCGCCCGTCACCGCGAGCGTGGCGGGCAGCAGCGCAGCGTTCAGCACGCCCGTCGCGAGGGACGAGGCGTTGGTCCCCCAACCGGCCGGCAGCCGCGCGGCGCTGAGCGTCCCGGTCGTCAGCGCCGAGGCGTCCGTGTTGGAGCCCCCTCCCGTGAGCCACGCCGGCAGGAGCGCGGCGTTCAGCACGCCCGTCGCGAGGTACGAGGCGTTGGTCCCCCAACCGGCTGGCAGGAGCGCCGCGTTGACCCTCCCGGTCGCCAGCGCCGACGCGTTCAGGAGCGTGAGGTTGGAGCCGACGCCGCCCACGGCGGCCGTGAGCGACGCGGGCAGCAGCGCCGCGTTGATGACCCCCGTCGCGAGCGTCGAGGCGTTGGTCCACGCCCCCCATCCCGGAAGGAGCGCCGCGTTGATCGTCCCCGACGCCAGCGCCGACGCGTTCAGGAGCGTGAGGTTGGAGCCGACGCCGCCCACGGCGGCCGTGAGCGACGCGGGCAGCAGCGCCGCGTTGATGACCCCCGTCGCGAGCGTCGAGGCGTTGGTCCACGACCCCCATCCCGCGGGACCCGTGGGCAGGAGGGCGGTGTTGATCGTCCCCGACGCCAGCGCCGACGCGTTCAGGAGCGTGAGGTTGGAGCCCACGCCGCCCACGGCGGCCGTGAGCGACGCGGGCAGCAGCGCCGCGTTGATGACCCCCGTCGCGAGCGTCGA
>Ga0316223_1003143_pt1 | contig 12650 bp, 3 predicted proteins | sample TBH18009metaG_FD_206007 | JGI IMG/M metagenome (GOLD analysis project Ga0316223, IMG submission 206007) | Freshwater microbial communities from Trout Bog Lake, Wisconsin, USA - TBH18009 | ecosystem: Environmental > Aquatic > Freshwater > Lake > Hypolimnion/Profundal zone | place: USA: Wisconsin...
GTCGACAAGGGTGATCCCGCCTTCAGCAAGCCGAACAAGCCCATCGGCTCCTTCATGTCCGCCGAGCAGGCGGAGGCCCACCGGGTCAAGGACGGCTGGGAGCTCATGGAGGATTCCGGGCGGGGCTGGCGGCGCGTGGTGGCCTCCCCCATGCCCAAGGCCATCCTGGAGCTGGATGCCGTGAAGAGCCTCCTGGACGCCGGCTTCGTGGTGGTGGCCGGGGGCGGCGGGGGCATCGCCGTGGTGGAGGATGCCCAGGGAGCCCTCACCGGGGCGCCCGCGGTCATCGACAAGGACCTAGCCTCCAGCCTCCTGGCCCGGGATCTGGGCGCGGAACTGCTCATCATCTCCACCGGGGTGGAGAAGGTCTGCCTCGATTTCGGCAAGCCCAGCCAGCGGTCCCTGGCCTCCATGACCCTGGCCGAGGCGCGCCAGTACATCGGGGAGGGCCACTTCAAGCCCGGGAGCATGCTGCCGAAGATCCAGGCGGTGGTGGCGTTCCTGGAGGGGGGCGGCAAGGAGGCCCTCATCACCGATCCCAGCCATCTGGCGGCGGCCCTGAAGGGGGAGACGGGGACGCGGATCGTTCCGTAGCCGGAGTGACCACCCCGAGCCGGGATGGCCTGGTCCCTTCGGGGCCCGGGCTTTGCGAAAGTTGCGAAGGTTCGCCAAGCCTTTTGTACAAACAAGTTACCTTCACCCTTCCCTTCGCAGAAAGCGCAAGTTTCGCAACCATCAAGACTTTTCCCGCCGGCATTGCCTCCAGGCAAGGCGAGAACGCCTTGCATGCCCGAGGCGTGCGGTGATGCGGAGGGGCCCTCGCGGCGGGCCGATCACCGCGGCCTCCGCGCCCACCCAAGGCAAGCTGCCCCGAGGCCGCGAGCGGCCCAAGGGCAGCTGGTTCTGCCATGATCAGGGTCGAGTCCCATGCGCCCCTTCCTCCCCGCCGCCCTCATCCTCTGCGCCATGTGCGCTTGCGTCCCCCCCGCGCCGGCCCCGGTGCCGCCGGCTTGGCTCGACCATGCGTGGTTGCCGGGCAGCCTGGTTGCGGTCGGTGCGGCGCCCTTCGGCCCCGGGGTCACACCGGGCGGGCAGGAGGCCGCCGCCCGGGCCGATGGCTTGGCCAGGCTGGAGGGCAAGGTCCGGATCCGGGTGCAGGAACTGTTCACCCGCCTGAACCTGGAGGCGACGAAGGCGGCCCTGGCGCGCCGCGGGCGCGTGGCCGGGCCGGAGGCCCTGCGGCGGACCGTCGAGGCTGCCGCCCGCCAGGTCTCGGTCCAGGTGCGGGCCCAAGCGACCGTCAGGGCCGACTGGGTCGATCCGGCCAGCCGCGTGCGCTACCTGCTGGTGGGCCTGGACCGGGCCGTCCTGGCGCGGGCGCTGGCGCAAGGGGCCCGCGCCGCCCTGACGCAGGGGCCTGGCCAGGGCGATCCGGGAATGGACTTGCTGGTGGAAGCCCTGGAGACGGTTCCGGTCCTGCCCTGAAACCGGGGGGCCCTCGGTCATTCCTTGTTGAAATCATGTTTGTCATTGCAAATGGCAATCGGATTATTAATGCATATTTCGTGATGCACGGACCGAACCGAGCCCTGAACCTCCGGGAGCAGGGAGCCTCGCCCGAACCCGGGGCGAGGCGCTTCCGCGTTGGCAGGAGATTTAACCCGTGATTTATCGATACTTTTGTGGCACGATGAATTCAAATAACAAAAACATCGCATTGAAAAATGGGAGCTTCATGAGGAAAATACCCCTCGTCCTTATGCTCGTTACCGGGATCTCCCTATCGGCCGGGGACCTGGATACCTACCTTGCCCTCGGGATGGTCTCGCCGCAGAAGTCCGTCTCCAGCGAGGCGGTGGACGGCTACGGCCAGACCACCGGCCAGCTGTTCCAGCCCGCCAACAACCTCAAGATGCTCGGCGCCGGCGCCGACTACACCTTCATGGGCTTCGGGGACTTCCGCCTGCGCGGCAACCTCTCCTTCGCGACCAGCGTGCAGAACCCCGGGGCGACCCTGCGCTACCTGGCGCCCGGGTTGGAAACCGAATACCTGGAAGCCGAGGGCACCCTCAAGGCCCGGGCCCTCGGGATCGGGGTGACGGTGGTCTATGTCTCCTCGGGGGCCGGGGAGTACGGGGCCACCCTGGAGGAACGCCGCGACACCCTGCAGTTCCAGGTGCTCCAGGCGATCCAGGACTTCCCCGGGGAAGTGAACCTGGTGACCGGGCGCACCCTGTCCCAGACCCACACCGATGCCTTCCTCTCCTTCCACGCGACCTTCGTGCAGCACTACGAGAACTACGCCGTGTTCTCCCGCCTGGCGTACGGCTTCGGGCTCAGGGGCGGCAGCGCCGTGGGCGCCTATCCGGCGGCCGCCTTCGAGAACCTGGACAGCGGCCTGCTGTCGGTGCTCCGGCCCCGGCAGGAGCTGAAGCTGTCCCTGGGCTTGCGGTTCTGACGCGATCACGGAGTCGACCATGAAGCACGTTCGCCGCAGTCCCCTCCTCCTGGCCGCCCTGCTGGCGTTCATCCCGGTCCGGGCGGCGGATCTGGAACTGAGCGTGTCCCTGGGCTCGGGCTTCCCGGTCAAGCCCAACCTCTACCTCGACGACGCGGGCGCCTCGGGCACCAGCACCTTCGTGCAGACGCGCTTCTCGGGCCCCTGGCTCCTGGGCGGCCTGCACGCGACCTACGAGGTCTACAAGCACGAGGCCTGGAAGGGCTGGGTCGGGGCGGCCTACGTGAGCGGCCTGGGCGCGCCCGGCTACTACAAGCTGGGCCAGGCCACCACCCAGGCCTCCGCCGTCAGCACGGAGATCCTGGACGGGACGGCCAAGTACCGGCGCTTCCAGTTCGGCGGCGGGGCGACGCTGACGACGGGCACCCTCGGCGAGTATGGCGTCTTCCTCTGGCGCCGGGTCAACCGCATCGGCCTGGACGGCAACCTGAGCACGTTCCAGGTCACCGGCACGGCCCTCACCGCGCAGGCCACGGGGCTGCACACGTCCTCCAGCCGGGACGACTTCATGCTGGAGTTCACCATGGGCTTCACCCAGGCCCACCCCACCTTCAAGACGCTCGAGCGGATCGGGCTGGGCACGGCCTTCGGGCCGGGCTTCGGCGACGTCGGCGCCGGGCACTGGCAGCTGAATGACGCCTACAACGACCGCCTGCGGCCCACCGTCGAGCTCACCTTCTCCTTCGGCGTCCGGCTCTAGTTTCAGGAGGGCTTCCATGCGCCCCTCGTCCCTTTCGCGCCTCATGAACCGCTTGAGCTTCCTGGCCATCCTCGCCTGCCTGGGACTGACCGGCTGCTACACCGCGGGGGGCAGCGGCGTCTCCGGCCAGTCGAGCCTGGCGCCGACGGTCCTGGCCCCGCCCCAGAGCCAGACGGTGGCCCTGGGCGCCGGCGCCACGTTCACGGTGACCGGCTCGGGCACGCCCCTGCCGTCCTACCAGTGGCAGCGCTCCAACGACGGCGGCACGACCTGGACCACCATCGCCGGGGCCACCGGGACCAGCTATGCCCTGGACAGCACGGCCACCCCCGACAACCAGGCCCAGTTCCGGGTGCTGCTCACGGATCCCGCAGGCACGGCCACGAGCGCTTCGGCCACCCTCACGGTCACGGCCACGCTGGGCACCTCCCAGACGGTGGCTGCGCTCGCGCCCAACTCCGTGCCCACGGGCATCTGCACCGGACCCGACGGCAATCTCTGGTTCACCAACAGCGGCAACGGCCAGATCGGCAAGATGGACGCGCTCACCCACCAGGTCTCCCTGGTCTCCCTGCCCAACGCGGCCTGCACGCCGGTGGGCATCACCACGGGACCCGACGGCAACCTCTGGTTCACGGAACAGACGGCCGGATCGCTGGGGGCGGTGTCCACGGCGGGGGTCCTGCTCCACGAGTTCTCGGTCGGGAGGGGCCCCACGGGCATCGTGACGGGTTCGGACGGCAACCTGTGGACGACCCTCTCGGTGGGCAACCAGATCGCGCGCATGACGCCGGCCGGCGCGGCCACGGTGTATGCGCTGCCGACGGCGGGGGCCCGTCCCTCGGGGATCACCCGGGCGGCGGACGGGACGGTCTGGTTCACGGAGCAGGGCGTCGGCCAGATCGGCCAGATCAGCCCCGCCGGCGCCGTCTCGGAATTCTCGGCACCCCTGCCCGCGGGCGGCCTGACCCCGGTGCCGGTGGGCATCACCACCACCACCGACGGCGCCGTCTGGTTCTCGGACACGGCCAACCAGTGCATCACCAAGTTCACCGTGGGCACCAGCGCCGCGGCCCCGGCGCGGGTCGGGCTCACGGGCCTCTCCTTCCTGAGGCCGGAGGCCGATCTGTCGGTGCTCTCGACGGCCTTCTACCCCCTGGCGGCCGGTTCCAACCCCTCCACCCTGATGACGGACGCCAGCGGCAACGTCTGGGGCAACCTGTCGGGCTCCAGCCAGGTGGTGGAGATCACGGTCAGCACGGCCTCGGGCACGACCCCGACCACCTACACGCTGCCGGCCACCACGGGCGTGCCCGCGGGCCTGGTGCAGGGGACGGACGGCAACGTCTACGTGACGGGCACGGACTCGGTGAGCCAGGTGGTGGCGACGGTGCCGACGAACACGGTCGCGGTGATCGTGCTGGTGCCTTCCCCGACCATGGTCGGCGGGGGAACCCAGACCCTCCAGGCCGTGGTCACGGGCGCGGCCAACAGCAGCGTGACCTGGTCCGTGCAGGCCCCGGCCGACGGGAGCAGCGGCGGCACCATCACCGCGGACACGGGCACCTACGTGGCCCCGACCACCTCCGGAACCTACACCATCCAGGCCACGAGCCAGACCACCCCGCCGGTGGTGGGCACGGCCACGGTGACGGTCTACGAGCCGGCCATCTCGGCCATCACGCCGGCCGACGCCACGGTGCCCGGAGGCGGCAGCCAGACGTTCAGCGCAACGATCACGAACCTGCCGAACACGAGCATCTACTGGTCAGCCAGCGACGGCACGATGAACGCCCGGACGGGGGCCTGGACGGCCCCGAACACGGCCGAGACCGTGACGATCACGGCCACCAGCAACTACGCCACGTCCCTGAGCGCCACGACGCAGGTCACCATCACCACCACGCCCGCGGGCATCGGGACCCAGCCCGCCAGCCAGACCGTCAACGTCGGCAGTCCGGCGAAGTTCACGGTGGTGGCCACGGGCGCGCCGCAACCGGCCTACCAGTGGCAGGTCTCCACGGACGGCGGCAAGACCTGGACCCCCCTCACCACCGGGGGCACCGCGGCCACCTGCACGATCACGTCGGTCACGGCCGCCATGGACGGCTACCTCTACCAGGTGACCGTCGACAACGGCGTGGGCAGCGCCGTCAGCAACACGGCGAAACTGACCGTGACCTACGCGCCGGTGATCACCACCCAGCCCGCGGGCCAGACCGTGACCCTGGGCAACCCGGCCACCTTCCAGGTCGTGGCCGCGGGCGACCCGGCCCCGACCTACCAGTGGCAGGTCTATCCCTCCGGAGGGTCGGCCTGGAGCGACATCGCCGGCGCCAGCTCGGCCACCTACGTCACCGGAACCACCCAGACCTCGGACAGCGGCAGCCTGTTCCGGGTGAAGGTCACCAACGCCACGGGCAGCGTCTTCAGCGACGGCAAGGCGGGCCTTGCCGTGGCCAACGCGCCGTCGACGCCCGTGATCACCGCGCCCGCGGTCCTGGCCCCCACCTCCGTCGCCACGGCCACGGTGGCGCCGCAGGCGAACTGCACCTATGTCTGGACGGCCAGCGGCGGCGCCATCACGTCGGGGGCCGGCACGGCCTCGATCCAGTTCTCCTCCGCGCCCGGCGTCAGTTCGGGCACCATCACCCTGGGCTGCACCGTCACCAACGCGGCCGGAACGTCCGCCGCGGCCGCGCCCGTCCAGGTGACGGTGGCCACCGCGCCGTCGACGCCCACCATCTACCTCGCGCTGTCCTACGCGGCCGCGGGCCAGGGCGGCTACACGGCGACGGCGCCGGCCCAGGCGAACTGCACCCTCTCCTGGAACATCGTCAACGGGGCGGTCGCGGTGTCCGCCGACGGCACCACGGCCACCTTCAGCGCGGCCGCGCCCGGCACCCTCACCCTCACCTGCACCGCCACCAACGGCGCGGGCTTCTACGCCACCTCGGCGCCGGCATCGCTGACCGTCCTGGCCACCCCGGCCGCGCCCGTCATCTCCGGCGCGCCCGGCACCATCAGCGCGGGCAGCACCGGCCTGACCGCCTCGGCCACCCAGCCCGCGGGATGCGCCCTCGCATGGTCCATTGCGGGCGGCACCCTCACCTCGGACGGGACCGCACCCGCCGTCACCTTCACGGCCGGGGCGCCCGGCACCCTCACCCTGAACTGCACGGCCACCAACCTGGCCGGCGTCTCCACCGCGGCCGCGCCCGTGACGGTCACCGTCACGCCCCCGGCCGCCCCCAGCATCACCGCCCCGGCCCAGGTCGCCATGAACACGGGCGGCTACACGGCCAGCGTGCCCTACCTGGCCAGCCGCAGCGTGGTCTGGAGCATCACCGGCGGCACGCTCACGGCGGGCGCCAATACCAGCAGCGTGACCTTCACCGCGGGGGCCGTGGGCGTGCTCACGCTCACCTGCACGGTGACCAACGCGGACGGGACGGTCGCGGCCTCCACCGTGGACCTCACGGTCTACGCGCCGGCCCCGGTGGCCGATCTGCTGGCCCCGGCCTACGCCCTGAACGCCGGCACGGCCCAGGCCTCCGTGTCGGTGCAGCCCTCCTGCACCTATGCCTGGACCCTCACCCCCGCGGACGCCAGTCCCGCCATCCTCAGCGGCGCGACGGGTCCCGTCCTCTCCTACAGCACGGGCCTCGCGGCCGGGTCCTACAGCCTGAGCGTGGTCGTGACCAGCACGGCCGGGGGCGGGTCCGCCACGGCCACCGGCACCTTCCAGGTGGTCGCCAACCAGTTCCTGCGCGATCCCGGCAGTCCCATGCAACGGGCCGCCGGGACCACCACCGTGCTCGCCGACGGGCGGGTGCTGTCGGCGGGGGGCTACAATGGGGACTTCAACGTGGTCGCCACGGCCGAACTGTTCGATCCGGCCTCCCAGACCTGGGTCACCGTGCCTCCCATGAACTACGCCCGGCAGGGGCATACCGCCACGCTGCTGCCCAGCGGCGCGGTGCTGGTGGCCGGCGGCATGGACGGGTACAACAATTCCGTCGGGGCGGCCGAAGTGTTCACGCCCGCCACCCAGACCTGGACCCTGGTGGGGACCATGGCCTATCCGCGCGATTCCCACACGGCGACGCTGCTCGCGAACGGCGTCGTGCTGCTGGCGGGGGGAGAGACCACCACCGACGGCGGCGATACCTCCAACACCCTCGCCACGGCCGAACTGTTCAACCCGAACAGCGCCACCCCCTGGTCCCTGGCCGGGGCGATGGCCACACCCAGGCAGAACCATGGGGCCGCCCTGCTTCCGAACGGGAAGGTGCTGGTGGCCGGGGGGGGCGAGCTCATCGCGCCCATGAACTCATGCGAACTTTTTGATCCCGGCACGGGCTCGTGGGGGCCTGCCGCGCCCATGGCGGCCGCAAGGTTCGCCCCGGGCACTTTCCTCTTGAACTCCGGCAGCGTGCTGGTGGCGGGCGGCAATGGGCTTGTTCCCAACCCGGACGACGGGGGGGCGACCTCGATTCCGGGGGCCTTGGCCAGTGCCGAAGAATACCTGCCCGACGCGAACCAGGGTTCCTGGTCCGCAGCCGGTCCCATGGCCAACCCAAGGTGTTACCCCAGCCTGGCGCCGCTGCCGGGTGGCAAGGTGCTTGCAGCGGGGGGCCTGGTTTTCAATGCCGACGACAGCCTTTCGTTCGTCAGCGCAACCGAGCAGTTCGACCCGGGTCTGAACCAATGGACCGGCACGGGCAGCCTGGCCATCGGCACCGGGACGAATCTGCTGGCGCCCCTGCCCGACGGGCGGGTGCTGGCGGCCGGCGGCCTCGCTGCCTTCGACCCCTTCAATATCCTGAGCAGTCCCCAGTTCTACGATCCTTCCACCCAGACCTGGAGCAGCCCCGCCCTGACGGTGCCCACCGCCCTGCACACGACGACCCTCCTGGCCGACGGGCGCCTCCTGGTGGCCGGCGGGATGGGGTTCGACGGGACGCCCCTGGCCCTGGCCTGGCTCTATACCCCTGCCACCCATACCTGGTCCCCCACCGGGAGCCTCGCCACGGCGCGGTTCGCCCACACGGCCAACCTGCTGCCGAGCGGCAAGGTGCTGGTCACGGGCGGCGACGACGGCGACCAGTCCCTGGGGACGGCTGAACTGTTCGATCCCACGACGGGCACCTGGTCTCCCGCGGGGACCCTGGCCACCGCCCGGGAGGAACACACCGCGACGCTCCTGGCCGACGGCCGGGTGCTGGTGGTCGGCGGGAGGTCCAATGGCGATCCGATCCCCACGGTGGAACTGTACATTCCGGAAGCGGGGACCTGGTCCCCCCTCCCCAGCCTGTGCGAGGCCCGGTCCGACGCCACCGCGACGCTGCTGGCGGACGGCACGGTCCTCCTGGCCGGGGGGGTCGGCTCGGACGGCAACTTTCTGGCTTCGACCGAGCGCTACGATGGCACCTGGCATCGGGCTTCCAGTCTGCCCTATCCGTGGGCCTACCAGACCGCCATCCCGATGGGGGATGGCCGGGTCATGCTGGTCGGCGGGATGAACGTGAGTGGGAACGGGGGCGGCGGTGGCGGTGGCGGCGATGCCCATGGCGGCGGCCTCCAGCCCTTGATCGATACGCCGGCGGTGACGGCCGCCGCGGTCATCTATACGCCCGGCGAATGCGGGTCATGGAGCCTGGCAGGCTCCATGAGCACGGCCCGGCAGATGCATGCCGCCACGCTCCTGCCCAACGGCCAGGTGCTGGTGGTCGGCGGCATCAACGCCGACAACACCACGCCGGCGGCGGTGGATGTCTATGACCCCACCCAGCCCGGCTGGTCCTCCCCGACCAGCCTCGCCGGTGCGCGGGTCAACGCCACCGCGACCCTGCTGCCCGGCGGGCAGGTGGTGGTCGTGGGCGGCCAGATGTACTACGAAGCCTATGCCGGCAACAACTACGTACCGGAATTCTATGGGCCGGCGGCGGCAGCCGCGGGGCCCCCGGCCGCGCCGACCCTCGCGGCGCCGGCCGAGGTCGTGCTCGGGGTCGCCTATCAGGCCAGCGTCCCGGCCCAGCTGGGCTGCATCTACCAGTGGAGCATCGTCGGCGGCACACCGACCGGCGGCAGCACGGCGACCACCTTCGGGTTCGTGCCGACCTCCGGCACCCAGGTCCAGCTCTCCTGCACGGTGACCAACCCTTCGACCCAGTCCAACACGGGCACCGCCACCTGCACCATCGTGACGCCCCCGGTGACGCCGGTCATCACGACGTCCACCTCCAGCGCCGCGCCGGGCGCGACCGGCCTGACGGCGAGCGTGGACTGCGCGGAAGGCTACGCCTACACCTGGAGCATCTCCGGCGGCACGTTCACGTCGGGCGTGAATCGGCGCAACGTGACCTTCACGGCCGGGACCGCCGGCACGCTCACCCTGAACTGCACCCTCACGCAGGCCGCGCTGGGGGTGTCGGTCGCCGCCCAACCGGCCTCCATCACGGTTGTGACTGCGCCCGACACGACCGTCACCGTCTCGGCCGCGTCGGTGACGTCCGGGACCCCCCTGACGGCCAGCGTCACGTCGACGGCGGGCTGCACCTATGCCTGGACCGTGACGGGCGGCACCCTCACGGCCGGGGCGGGGACCCCCAGCATCACCGTCACCGCAGGCGCCGCGGGGACCCTCACCGCCAGCGTCCAGGTGACCCTCACCGCCTACGGCGCCTCCTTCACCGGCAGCAACACGGCCACGGTCATCGCCGCCCCGGTGGCCGACCTCCTCGCGCCCCCCAACGCCTTCGGGGGCAGTGCCCACGTGCAGGCCTCGGTGATGTACCAGGACGGGATGACCTATGCCTGGACCCTCAACGGCAATGCCCAGTCCCAGCTCTACAATGTCCTCTCCTACCCGACGCCCCTGGCGACGGGAACGTACAGCGTCGGGGTGACGGTGACGAACGGCCTGGGCGTCACCGCCACGGCCACCCTCCCGTCGCTCGGGATCGTGAGCAACACCTTCCTGAAGGATCCCGGCAGTCTGGCGCCCCGCTTCGGGCACACGTCCACCACCCTGGCGGATGGCCGGGTGCTGGTGGCCGGGGGGATCTATACGGACGGCTACCTGAATACCTGCGAAATCTATGATCCCGCCACCCGGCTCTGGGTTCCGGTGGGCTCCATGGGCATGCCCCGCTACGGCCATACGGCCACCCTGCTCGCCTCGGGCAAGGTCCTCGTGACCGGGGGCATGTCCGATGACACCACGGTGCTCGGCACCGCGGAGGTCTTCGATCCTTCGACGAAGGCGTGGACGCCCCTCACGTCGTCCCCCATGACCAGCGCCAGGGTCCTGCATACGGCCACCCTGCTGCCCAGCGGCCAGGTGCTGCTGGCCGGGGGCGTGAACGCGACGGGCAATCCGACCCCCCTGAACACTTCCGAACGCTTCGTGCCCGGGACGGGGACCTTCGTGGCCACCGCGGGCAACGGGAGCTATACGGCGGCCATGGGCACGAACCGGGCCTACTTCCCCGCGATCCTGACGGCCACGGGGCAGGTGATGGTGGTCGGCGGGCAGAGCGGGGAGTCCGTCACCGGCGCGGTCGAAGTCTACGACCCGACGAATGACGGCTGGACCCCGGCCGGCAACCTGAACACCGCGCGGTCCCAGGCCACGGCCACCGTCCTGAAGGACGGGCGGATCCTGGTGGTGGGCGGCACGGACGGGTCCGACACGCTGGGTTCCACGGAAATCTATTCGGGTTCCGCCTGGTCGGCGGGGCCGGATCTGGTCTATCCGCGGGAGAACCATACGGCCACGCTCCTTCCCACCACCGGGCAGGTCCTCGTGGCGGGGGGCTACGAGTCCCAGGCATACGGGTGGGTGGTCACCGAGGCTGAAGTCTTCACGCCCGCGCACGGTTCCTATCCGGACCAGTTCTACGAAGGCACCTCGATGCGGCTGGGGCGCCAGGGCCATACCGCGAACCTCCTGCTGGACGGCACCGTGCTCCTCGCGGGCGGCGCCGATATCTATCTGCACGCCCTGGGCGCGCCCGAGTTCTTCCAGCCCTCCGACAGCATCTGGTCCATGGCGGGCTGCCCGGGGGGCGTCCGCTACCTGCACACCACCACCACCCTGGCCGACGGCCGGCTCCTGGTGGCGGGCGGCATGGATGACGGCGGCAACGCCCTGGCCGATTCCTGGCTCTATGACCCGGCCGACGGCTCCTGGGGGTCCGTGGGACCTCTGAACTACCCGAGTTCCAGCCACACCGCGACCCTCCTGCCCAACGGGCGGGTCGTGAAGTTCGGCGGCAACGAGTCCGCCGCCGTCGGCGCGGACGCGGAGGTTTTCGATCCGGTCACCCAGCAGTGGCTCGACCTCGCCAGCCCGATGGTCCACCCGCGCACCGGGCACACGGCCACCCTCCTGCCCACCGGCAAGATTATGGTGGTGGGCGGCGTCGACGATACCGGCTTCGCGCTCAGCAGCACCGAGGTCTACGATCCGAAGCTGAACGTCTGGTCCTCGGGAGGGAACCTGACCTCGGGCCGGACGGCCCACACGGCCACCCTCGTGCAGAACAAGGTCGTGGTGACGGGCGGCTACGACGCCTCCAACATCGTCCTGGCCTCGGTGGAAAGCTACGACGGCTCGACCTGGTCCGTCACCGGGGCGCTGGACCAGGGGCGGCAGGGCCACACCGCCACCCTGATGGACAACGGCCTCCTGCTTCTGGTGGGCGGCGCCGTCACGAGTTCCCTCACGCCCGGTGATTTCGGCACGCCCACGGCGTCGACCACGGTCGCAACGAATCTCGCAGGCACGCTGTGGTCCGCCTCGGTGCCGATGAACAATGTCCGCGTCCGCCATGCCGCCACCAACCTCACGGGCCTCGGACAGGTGCTGGTCACCGGCGGGACGGATGGCACGGCCGCCCTCAACAGCGCGGAAGTCTTCAACGGCAGCACCTGGTCCACGCTCCCCATGAACTTCTACCGCTCGTACCACACGGCCAATCTGCTGTCGTCGGGCCAGGTCATGGTGTTCGGCAGCCCCACGGGCTACGTCGCCGAGGCCTACGGGGCCGCGGCCCCGTCGGGTGAGCCCCCGACGCCTGTCCTGGTGGCGCCGGGCTACGTGACGATCGGCACCCACGCCACCGCCGGGGTCACCCCCCAGGTGGACTGCACCTACGCCTGGAGCATCGACGGCGGCGGGACCATCTACGGCAGCAACACGGGGCCGGGCGTGACCTTCACCCCGACCGGCAGCGCCACGGTGACCCTCACCTGCGCCGCGACCAACGCCCACGGCACGGCTTCGGCGAGCGTGACCTGCAGCGCGGTGGGGGCGCCCACGATGCCTTCGGTGTCGGTACCCGCCCTGCTTCCCGTCGGCCTGACCGGCGCGATCGCCACGGCTTCGAACCTGGCCGCCGGTTGCACGTCGACCTGGCGCATCAC
>Ga0316223_1003147_pt1 | contig 12646 bp, 10 predicted proteins | sample TBH18009metaG_FD_206007 | JGI IMG/M metagenome (GOLD analysis project Ga0316223, IMG submission 206007) | Freshwater microbial communities from Trout Bog Lake, Wisconsin, USA - TBH18009 | ecosystem: Environmental > Aquatic > Freshwater > Lake > Hypolimnion/Profundal zone | place: USA: Wisconsin...
GGGCTGGACAGGCCGACCCCCAGCATCCCTTCCCGGAGGGCCAGCGCCATGTACCGTTCGTCACCCTCTCTCAGGACAGGGTCGGGGAAGGGACCGCCGCACGCCAGTTCCCAGGCCAGGTCCGGGGTGAGGGGGCGGGGCCTGTCAGGCATCCAGGAGTCCGTCGACGAAGGCTTCCGGATCGAAGGGGATGAGGTCGTCCATCTGCTCGCCCACCCCGACGAAGGCGATGGGCAGCTTCAGCCGCTCGAGGATGGGGACGATGACCCCGCCCTTGGCGGAGCCGTCCAGCTTGGTGAGGATGAGGTCGGTGATGCCCGCGGAGGCCTTGAAGGCTTCGGCCTGGTGGAGGCCGTTCTGGCCGGTGGTGGCGTCCAGGACCAGGAAGACGCGGTGGGGCGCGTCGGGGATGACCTTCTGGAGGCTGCGCCGGATCTTGTCCAGCTCGCGCATCAGGTGGTCCTTGGTGTGGAGCCGCCCGGCGGTGTCCACGAGCACCCAGGGGGTGCCCTTGCTGAGGGCGCTGGTGGCGCCGTCGTAGGCGATGGCCGCGGGGTCGCCGCCCATCTGGTTGCGGATGACGGGCACGCCGGCCCGCTGGCCCCAGAGCTCGAGCTGATCGATGGCCGCGGCGCGGAAGGTGTCGCCGGCCACGATCAGGACGGCCTCGCCCCGCTGTTTGAGGAAGGAGGCCAGCTTGCCGAGGGTGGTGGTCTTGCCGACGCCGTTGACCCCCACCAGCAAGGCCACCTGGGTGCCCTGGGCGACCAGGGGCCGGGGCGGGACGAGGCGGAGGATCTTCAGCAGCTCGTCCTTGAGGACGGCCTTGGGGTCGATCTCCGGACCCTTCTTCAGCTCGAACCGGAGCCGCTCCATCAGCCGGCCCACGGCGTGGACGCCCAGGTCCGCCTGCAGGAGCAGGTCCTCCAGTTCCTCCAGCTGCCCTTCATCCAGCCGCCGCAGGCCCAGCAGCCGGGCCATGGGGGCCAGGACCAGCTCCTGGGTCCGCGCGAGCCCCTGCCTGAACTTGCTGAAGAGGTTGCCGAGCAGACTCAAGCGCGCCCCTTGGGCCGTTTGCGCTTCTCGGGCCGGACCCAGCCCTCGAGGGCGATCTCGAAGACCTCCTCCACATGCTTGACGGGGTGGAAATGGAGGACCTCCCGCACTTCGGGGGCGATCTCGTCCAGGTCCTTCTGGTTGGTGAAGGGGATGATGATCTCCTTCACGCCGACCCGCAGGGCGGCCAGGGCCTTCTCCTTCAGGCCGCCGATGGCCAGGGCTTCGCCGCGCAGGTCGATCTCCCCGGTCATGGCGAAGGTGTTGAGGACGGGGAGGCCCTTGAGGACGGAGAGCAGCACGGTGGCGATGGCCAGGCCGGCGCTGGGGCCGTCCTTGGGGATGGCCCCTTCGGGGAAGTGGATGTGGAGATCGTTCTTCTGGAACACTTCAGGATCGATCTCGAAGGCGTCCCCCCGGCTGCGGATGTAGCTCAGAGCCGCCTGGGCGCTTTCCTTCATGACGTCGCCCAACTGCCCGGTCAGCAGCAGGCCGCCCTTGCCGGGCATCCTCAGGGCCTCCACGAACAGCACCTCGCCGCCGGTGGAGGTCCAGGCCAGGCCCGTGACCACGCCGACCCGGGGGGCCTTCAGGCGTTCATCCTGGAGCAGCTTCACGGGGCCCAGCAGTTCCTGGACGTTCTTCTCGGTGAGGTTGATCCGGCCCTTGAGTTCGTCCTCGGCCACCTTGCGGGCCACCTTGCGGCACACGGTGCCGACTTCCCGCTCCAACTGGCGCAGGCCGGCCTCCCGGGTGTAGCCGGTGATGATGGCCTTCAGCCCCTTGGCGGAGAAGATCACCTGCCTGGTGGTGACGCCGTTCTTGGTGAGCTGGCGGGGGACGAGGTGCCGCTGGGCGATGCCGATCTTCTCCTCCAGGGTGTAGCTGGAGAGGTGGATGATCTCCATGCGGTCCCGGAAGGCCGGCTGGATGGGGTCCAGCTCGTTGGCGTTGGTCAGGAACAGGACCTGGCTCAGGTCGATGGGCACGTTCATGTAGGCGTCGCGGAAGGTGTGGTTCTGCTCGGGATCCAGGACCTCGAGAAGGGCCGCGGAGGGATCGCCGCGCATGTCCCGGCCGATCTTGTCCACCTCGTCCAGCATGATGACCGGGTTCATGGACTTCACCTGGTGCATGGCCTGGATGATGCGCCCCGGCATGGCGCCCACGTAGGTGCGCCGGTGGCCGCGGATCTCGCTCTCGTCATGGACGCCGCCCAGGGAGATGCGGGCGAACTTGCGCCCCAGGGCGCGGGCCACGCTGCGCCCGAGGCTCGTCTTGCCGGTGCCCGGGGGGCCGACGAAGCAGAGGATCGTGCCCTTGTGTTCCGGGTTCAGCTTGCGCACGGCGAGGTACTCGATCAGGCGGTCCTTGATCTTCTCCAGCCCGTAGTGGTCCTCGTCCAGGATGGCCTGGGCGGCCTTGAGATCCAGGTTGTCCTCGGTGACCGTGCCCCAGGGCATCTCGGTCATCCACTCCAGGTAGGTGCGGGTGACCGCGGTTTCAGAGGAGTCCGGATGCATGCGCTCGAGCTTCTTCAGGTTGCGTTCGATCTCCAGGGCCGGCTCGTCCGGGACCTTGGCCTTGGCCACCTTGTCCCGGAAGGCCTGGATCTCCTCGGCCAGTTCGCTGCCTTCGCCGAGCTCCTGCTGGATGGCCTTGAGCTGCTGGCGCAGGTAGTATTCCCGCTGGCTCTTGTCCATCTCCCCGCGGGCTTCCATGGTGATCTTCTGCTGCACCTCCAGCAGGTCGATCTCCCGCATGAGGAGTTCGTTCACGCGTTTCAGCCGCAGGATCGGGTTGATGATCTCCAGGACTTCCTGCATCTGGGGCGGCTTGAGGTCGAGGTTGGAGGCCGCGAGGTCCGCCAGGCGCCCCGGGCTGTCGAGGTTGGTGGCGATGACCAGCACTTCCTGGGGCAGGTTCTTGCCCAGGGCGACGGCCTTCTCCAGGGTCTGCTTCACGGACCTCAGCAGGGCGTCGAGTTCGATGTCGTGCTCGCCGATGTCGGCTTCCGAGAGGAGTTCGACCTTGGCCTTGAACTGGCCCTCGGTCTCGGTGAAGTATTCCACCCGCACCCGCTGCAGGCCCTGCACCAGGGCCCGGACGCGACCGTCCGGGAGCTTCAGGACCCGCATGATCAGGGCGGCGGTGCCCACGGTGTAGAGGTCGTCCGGGCCCGGGTCATCCATCTCCATCTGCTTCTGGGAGAGCAGCAGGATCATCCGGCTTTCCACCAGCGCCGTGTCCACGGCCCGCAGGGACTTCTCCCGGCTCACGGAGAGGGGCAGGATCACGTAGGGGTAGACCACCACGTCCCGAAGGGGCAGCACGGGCAGGACGTCCGGGATCCTGGGGGATTCCTCAAGGATTTGGGGAGCTTGGATTTCTTCGGCCACGACAATACCTCTGGCATTCAGTCTAGCGGGTTGTGCGCGTCAGCGGGCCTTCCGGCGTTTGGGGGAAGCCGGAACCTGGGGCTCGACCCCCGGAAACAGCGGCGTCGACGCGAAGGGCAGGGCCTCGGAGGCGGAGGGCGGGGCGGAGGCCGCGGGCGCCGGGCGGGTGGCGCGGGGCACGGCCTTGGCCGGGCCCGCCGGGGCGGTGCCCATCAGGCCTTCCAGCGCCTTGACGAAATCCGGGAGGTCCTTGAAGTCGCGGTAGATGCTCGCGAACCGCACATAGGCGACCGAATCCAGCCCCTTGAGGGCGTCCATCACCAGCTCCCCCAGGAGCCTGCTGGCCACTTCCCGGTCCGGCAGTTCCATGAGTCTGGCCTGGATGTCCCCCGCCGCCTCCTCCAGCCGCGCCAGGGGCACCGGCCGTTTCTGGCAGGCGGACATGATGCCCCGCAGCAGCTTCTGCCGGTCGAAGGCCTCCCGGCGCCCGTCCTTCTTGACGATGAGGATGGGCACTTCCTCCAGCCGCTCGTACGAGGTGAACCGCCGGCCGCACTTCAGGCACTCTCGCCGGCGGCGGATGGCGTCGCCTTCGCGGGATTCGCGGGAATCCACCACCTTGTCCTCGATATGGCCACAGAAGGGGCAACGCATGCTTCCGAGGTTACCACCACTGGGCCCCCGGACCGGTTTCCGCGGACGTTCCACGTGGAACAGCGAAAGCCTAAACCTCCGGCGCCAAGGTGACGATAAGATGGACGACATGATGCACCCCGTGGATGGAACCAGCGGCCCGTCCAAGCTGGAGGCCCTCCCCCGGACCGGTGGCGGAGGCCATCCGGTCCGGGGGGCCTATGCCCAGGCGAGGGTCGCGGTCAGGGGGGAGCACCGCTCGGGGGACAGCCTCAACCTGTCGGCGGAGGCCTCGGCCGAAGTGGCCAAGCTGAAGGCCCGGGACGCCGCCGTCCGGGCCCACGAGGAGGCCCACATCGCCGCCGGCAGCGGCGTCGTGAAGGGCGGAGCCTCCTACAACTACCAGGAAGGCCCCGATGGCCAGAGCTACGCCATCGGCGGCGAGGTGGCGGTGGACACCGCCCCCATCGACGGCAACCCCATGGCCACCATCGCCAAGGCCAACGCCATCCGCGCCGCCGCCCTGGCCCCGGCCGACCCCTCGCCCCAGGACCTCTCCGTGGCCGCCCAGGCCGTGATCATGGCCGCCGACGCCGCCTTCGACCTCTCCCGGGAGCAGCCCACGAACGGCGCCGTCCGTCCCCTGGTCCCCCCGCCATCGGCCATGCCGCCCCTTCCCATCGGCCAGTCCGACCAGAGCCCCGGGTCCTACCTGAACATCACCATCTGATCCCCTAAAATTGGGACCACAAGAGTTGGTTTGTCACCTCATGGTGGAACTGGATTTCGCACGGCTTCACGATGGCGCCCAGGGCCTTGGGGCAGCGCTCGGCCTGGAGGACCTTGAGTTCGGCGAACTTGGCGTGGATCTCCTCGCCCAGCTGCTCGGCCAGGAAGCGGGAGGCCTTGAAGAGGCGGATGGCGTCGTGGATGTTGTCGGGGAGGAAACGGGTGCGGGGACGCTTGGGGTTCTCCTCGGGCTCGGCGGCCGCGCCTTCCAGGCCGGTGCGGAGGAGGGCGTAGTAGAGCATGTAGGGATTGGCGTCGGGGCCGATGGAGCGGACCTCGATGCGGGCGGTGTGCGCGTTGCCCAGGGGGATCCGGATCATGGAACCGCGGTCGGTGGGCGAGACCTTGATCTGGTTGGGGGCCTCGAAGTGGGGATCCAGGCGGCGGTAGGCGTTCACGCTGGGGTTGAGCACCAGGCAGAGCTCGCCGGCGTTGTTGAGGAGGCGCTGGAGGAAGTTCCAGGCGGTGCCGGAAAGGCCGTCCCGGCCCTGGGCATCGTGGAACAGGTTGCGTCCGTCCCGGGCGAAGGAGAGGTTGGTGTGCATGCCATTGCCGTTCACGCCGGCCACGGGCTTGGGCAGGAAGGAGGCGGTGAGCCCCATCTGGGCCGCGACCTGCCGGGCCAGGAGCTTGTAGAGCTGCACCTGGTCGGCGGCGATGTTGACCTCGGCATACCTGTAGTTCATTTCGAACTGCGAGGGGGCCACTTCCGGGTGGTCCTTCTCGTTGGCGAAGCCCATGGCGCGCTGGGCCTCCGCCGCGGTGTCGATGAACTTGCGCAGGCTGTCGCCGGGGAGGGAATGGTAGTAGCCGCCGGTGGAGATGAACTCGAACTGGCCGGTCTCGTGGTAGTGGCGCTCGGCGTCCCGGCCCTTGAAGAGGAAGCCCTCGATCTCGTTGGCGGCGTTGACCACCATCCCGTCCTCGGCGTACAGGCTGTCCGTGTACGAGCGCAGGCGGGCCCGGAAGTCCGAGGCGTAGGGCGTGCCGTCCTTCTCCAGGACGAAGCCGAAGACCAGCACCTTGCCCGCCCCGAAGATGTCCGACGGCAGCCAGTAGAACGCCGGCCAGTCGATGACCAGCCTGAGGTCGCTCTCGGACTGGGCGGAGAACCCGCGGATGGAGGAGCCGTCGAAGGTGAGGTTGTCCCCGGAATCGAGCAGGAATTTCTTGTCGTAGTCCAGCATGTGCAGCCGGCCTTCGATGTCCGTGAAGCAGACGCTGACGGCCTTGATCCGCTTCTCGCCGGCGAGGTAGGCGATGCGCTCCTCCCGGATCCGCTCCACGGGCACCCGGTCGAGGCGCTGCTGCTTGGCGTGGAGGTTCATCTCCTCGAGGGTGTCGTAAGGGATCTCCAGGAAGTCCCTCAGGGCATCGTTGCTCATGCGTTCTCCTTCAAGGCTCAAGGGCGGGCGTCCTGGCCCAGGCGGGTGAGGCGGGCCCGGAGCGGTTCAGGCAGGCCGAGGAACCAGGCCTCCTCCCCGCCCGGGGGCGGGAGGATCGCGCCGTATTCGACCATGTTCTCGGCGGGCAGTTCATTCAGGTAGACCCAGACGTCCTCGGGGGCGCCGTCCACGAGGGCCGCGACCTCCCGGGCCAGCCGGAGCAGGAGGGAGGCCCGCTGCTCGCGGGTGCGTCCCGCCCGGATATCGCCCCGGATCCAGACCTGGGTCGCGGGGCCGGGCTTGCCGCCCAGGAAATACTGGGAGGGGCCGAATTCCTGGAAGATGACCTCGGCGAAATAGGACGGGGCCCGCGCCTCCTCGGCGTGGACCCGGGTGATGGTCTGGGCGATCCGCCCCTTCTGTTCGGGGCTCAGGCGATCTGCTGCCGCGAAGCAGACATAGGTGGGCATCGGAACCTCCCGGATGGGGTGCCATATGTTAACCGCAACTGGGCCTCAGCGCGCCGGGAAGGCTTGGAGCCGCCGCGCGGCCTCGGCCAGGACCGCGTGGGTCTTGCAGAAGGCGAACCGCACCAGGGGCGGCGGGGCGGGGTCCGAGGTGAAGCTGGAATAGGGGACCGTGGCCACCCCGGCCTCCTTGATCAGGCGGGTGGCGAAGGCCACGTCCCGCTCCCCGCCCAGGGCGCCGTAGTCGGCCAGCACGTAGTAGGCCCCCTCGGGCGGGGTCAGGCGGAAGCCGGCCCGGACCAGCGCCTCGCACAGGAAATCCCGGCGAACGCGGTAGGCCTGGGCCATGTCCTCGTAGTATTGCCGCGGCAGGACGTTCATGGCGTGGGCGACGGCCTCCTGGAGGGGCGCGGGGGCCCCGACCGTGAGGAAGTCGTGGACCTTGCGGATGGCGGCGGTCAGCGCCGGCGGCGCGATGATGGTGCCGACGCGCCAGCCGGTGATGGCATAGGTCTTGGAGGCGCCCGAGATGGTCACGGTCTGCCCGGCCATGCCCGGCAGGGTGGCCAGGGGCAGGTGGCGTCCGTCATAGACGATGTGCTCGTAGATCTCGTCGGTGACGGCGGTGGCGCCGTGGCGGAGGCAGAGGGCGCTGATGCCCGCCAGCTCCTCGGCGGTGAAGACCTTCCCGGTGGGGTTGTTGGGCGTGTTCAGGATGATGGCCCGCGTCTTCGGCCCGAAGGCCCGGGCCAGGCGGTCCAGGTCCAGCGGCTGGCCCGCCGCGAGGGGCACGGTCACGGGCCTAGCGCCGCACAGGATGGCGTCGGGGCCGTAGTTCTCGTACCAGGGCTCGAACACGATCACTTCCTCCCCGGGGTCCACGAGGGCCAGCAGCACGGCGGCCATGGCCTCGGTGGCGCCGCAGGTGACCGTGACCTCGGTCTCCGGATCCACCGCGAGTCCATACCAGGACTGCATCTTCCGGGCGAGGGCCTCCCGGAGGGCGCGGGTGCCCCAGGTGATGGCGTACTGGTTCACATCCGCCCGGATGGCGGCGATGGCGGCGTCCTTGAGGACGTCGGGCGCGGGGAAGTCGGGAAAGCCCTGGGCCAGGTTGATGGCGCCGTGCTCGTTGGCCAGGCGGGTCATCCCCCGGATGACGGACTCTGAGAAACCATGGGTGCGCTGGGCGGTGTGCATGCGGCTCCGTTCCGGAAGGCCCATTAAATCTACTGCTTTTTTCACGAATCATTCCATAAAAAGGCTTTAAAAATAAGGAGATAATTTAAACGATAGTTGAGTCGTTTAATATTTTCAGAAAAATAGTATTGTTTTACCGAAAATACCACTATTCTTTGAGTCCGCAATCAATCTTGAGTTGAGATCTTCTGTCCGTTGACCGTGTATTGGGTGCACCTTGACGGGTGTTGCCCTGCCTTCAGGCGGCATTGCGGCTTCCCTTGCGATACCCCACGTTTCCCTTCCCCTTCACGCTGGATTTGGCATCACGGGTCCAGGCCCCCCCAACCTCAAGGAGAAAAGTCATGTCGACGAAGTCCGCAACCCAGATCCTGCAGGATCCGGATTTTCTGAAGCTGGTGCGACAGAAAAACGCCGTCTCGGTCGTGCTGACCATCGTTCAGCTCGTCCTGTACTTCGGGTTCATCGCCCTGATCGCATACAACAAGCCGTACCTGGGCACCAAGATCGGCCCGGATTCGGCCATCACCGTCGGTATTCCCATCGCCGTGGGGGTGATCGTCCTCTCCTGGATCCTCACCGGCGTCTATGTATGGTGGGCCAACAACAAGTACGACGTCATGGTCAAGGACATCAAAGACCGGATGGGGAGGTAAGCCAGCATGCAACCTGATCACGCACATTCCATCATCGGCACCCTCAGCCCCCTGGCCATCACGTTCTTCATGATGTTCGTGCTGGTCACGCTGGGCATCACCTACTGGGCCGCCCGGCGCACCAAGAGCGCGGCGCAGTTCTACGCCGCCGGCGGCGGCATCACCGGCTTCCAGAACGGCCTGGCCCTCGCGGGCGACTACATGAGCGCGGCGTCCTTCCTGGGCATCGCCGGCCTCGTCTCCCTCAAGGGCTACGACGGCCTCATCTACTCCGTGGGTTGGCTCGTGGGCTGGCCCATCGTCATGTTCCTGATCTCGGAACCCCTGCGCAACCTGGGCAAGTACACCTTCTCCGACGTGGTGGCCTTCCGCCTCAGGCAGCGGCCCATCAAGACCGCGGCGGCCATCGGCTCCCTGGTCACGGTGCTCTTCTACATGACCGCCCAGATGGTGGGCGCCGGCAGCCTCATCAAGCTCATGTTCAACCTGCCCTACGCCTCGGCGCTGTTCCTGGTCGGCGGCCTCATTATCATGTATGTGCTCTTCGGCGGCATGCTGGCCACCACCTGGGTGCAGATCATCAAGGCCTGCCTGCTGCTGGCGGGCGCGTCCTTCCTGGTCTTCCTCTGCATGAAGAACTTCAGCTTCAACTACGGCAACCTGTTCAAGGAAGCCCAGCGGATGTACACGCCCAAGTTCCTCGAGCCGGGCGGTCTCATCAGTCATCCACTGGATGCGTTCTCCCTGGGCCTCGCGCTGATGTTCGGCACCGCCGGGCTGCCCCACATCCTGATGAGGTTCTACACCGTCCCCGACGCCAAGGCCGCCCGCAAGTCCGTCTTCGTCGCCACCGGCTTCATCGGCTACTTCTACATCCTCACGGTCACCATCGGCTTCGGCGCGGCGGTGCTGGTGGGCAAGCAGTTCATCACGGCCATTGACGCGGGCGGCAACATGTCGGCCATGGCGCTGGCCGAGCATCTGGGCGGCAGCGTCTTCCTCGGCTTCCTGGCCGCGGTCGCCTTCGCCACGATCCTGGCCGTGGTCGCCGGGCTGACCCTCGCGGGCGCCTCGGCCGTGTCCCATGACCTCTACGTCGGCGTGTTCTGCAATGGCAAGGCCAACGAGAAGCAGGAGATGAAGGTCGCCAAGGTCGCGACCGTCAGCCTGGGCATCATCGCCATCCTCCTGGGGCTGGTGTTCGAGAAGCAGAACGTTGCCTTCATGGTGGGCCTGGCCTTCGCGGTGGCCTCCAGCGCCAACTTCCCCGCGCTGCTGATGTCCATCACCTGGAAGCGCTTCACCACGGCCGGCGCCGTGGCCAGCATCTACACGGGCCTCATCCTCTCCGTCACCCTGATCGCCCTCTCCCCCACGGTCTATGAGGACGTCTTCCAGCCCGCGGCCGTCAAGCTCCGCGCGGGCGCCACGGCCAAGGTGGCCCGGCTGGGCGGCTACAAGGATCTGGTGAAGGCCCAGGCCGACCTGGAAGCCAAGGTCGCCGCCCTGACCACCGAACTGGCCATCCCGGGCATCAACAGGATGCTCGAGAAGGGCGACAAGGCCGCCCTCGCCACCGCCAGCGGGGACCTCGCGCTGATCAAGAGCGGCGGCCTTCCCGCGGCCGTCACCGCCGCCAAGGCGGAACTCGCCACGGCCAGCGCCGGGGTGAGCGAAGCCCCCTTCCCGATGAAGAGCCCCGGCATCTTCTCCATCGGCGGCGCGTTCCTGATGGGCATCCTGGTCTCGCTGTTCTCCCGCGAGAAGTCCGCGGAAGACCTCTTCGAGTCCGAGAAGGTCCGGACCTACATCGGCGTCGGCGCCGAGGGTGCCGCCGAACACTAGGCCAACCCGCACCGAATCAAGGCCAGGGACACCATGTCCCTGGCCTTTTTGCTGTAATATCAAATTTATAGAAAATATGAACGGATGGATCCGGTCCCAGGGAGTGCAACCCAGGTTTGATTGGTTCAGGAATAAAGGCCTTGGGTTAAAGCAGAAATTCATGGTCGGCACCCTCTGCCTCCTGCTGTTCGGCGTGGGCGGCCTCGGGTGGCAGAGCGTCCACCGGCTCCAGGAAGGACAGCTGGATCTGACCGACAACCTGCCCAAGATGGCCGGCCTGTCCAAGCTGATGCGCGTTCACCTGGTCCGGCAGATCATCCAGGAGGAGCTCCTGGTCGAGGTCCACACCGAGAAGGCCTTCAACGACAACAAGGGCTATCTGGAAAGCGTGGTGAACAAGGATTACCGGGAGGTCATCGCCGGGCTGAGGGCCCGGACCTGGAGCGCCGGGGAGCAGGCCAAGCTGGACGAGGCCTTCAAGCTGTTCGACGCCTACGATGCGGGCTACGACGCCCTGCTCGCCAAGGCCCGCGAGAACAAGGATCCGCTGAAGATCGGGGAATTCATGAAGACCTCGATCTTCACCTACAAGGTCCCGGCGGAGAAGGACCTGCTGTGGGTGATCGACCAGCTGGACGTGAACGCCAACGCCCGCGCGGCCCAGGACCGGGCCTACGCGCAGAGCGCCTCGCTCCTGATCGCGCTCGGCGTGCTCGTGGCCGTCGGCCTCGGCTTCACCATCGCCACCCTCCTCGGGCGCTACATCACCCGCGCCGCGGCCGCCATCGAGCACAGCATCGAGGCCGTGGCCAAGGGCGACCTCACCCTGCCGCCCACCTTCAGGAGCGGGGACGAGCTGGGTTCCATCGCCGGCAATCTCCGCAACCTCATCGAAGGCCTGGGCGGGGACATCCGGACCATCGCCACGTTCTCCCAGCGCACGGCCTCGAGTTCCACCGAGCTCTCGGCCACGACCGACGAGATGGACGCCACCGCCCATGCCATCAACCAGGGCGCCATCGAGCAGAACCAGGCCGCGGAGCGTTCCTCGGCGTCCCTCGCCTCCATCTCCCGTTCCATCGAGGCAGTGAGGGAGGAGACGCGGCAGGCGGAAGGCCTGTCCCAGGGTTCCAGGGACGCGAGCCTCGAGGGCCTGACCAAGGTCAACGACACATCCCGGGCCATGGACGCCATCCGGGAAAGCAGCGAGAAGGTTGCCCGGATCACCCAGGTCATCACGGAAATCGCCCGGCAGACCAACCTGCTGTCGCTGAACGCCGCCATCGAGGCCGCCAAGGCCGGGCAGATGGGCAAGGGCTTCGCCGTGGTCGCCGAGGAGATCCGCAAACTGGCCGACCGCAGCGGTTCGGCGGCCAAGGAGATCACCGTCCTCATCGCCGAAAGCACGGACCGCGTCCAGGTCGGCGCCGCCTCGGTGCAGGCCGTGGCCCAGTCCTTCACCCAGATCGAGGGGAACATCGGCGCCCTGGTGGCGCGCATCGCCGCCATCGCCGCGACGATGGAAGCCCAGACCGCCGCCAGCCGGCAGGTGAACGAGGCCATGGACCTGACCCGCAGCCTCAGCCAGCGCAATGCCGAGGCCACGCGGGAGATGACCGTGGCCATCTCCGAGGCCGCCCGCACCATCGACGACCTCTCCGTCCTGGCCAACCAGCTTCAGAACCTGACGAGCCGTTTCAAGCTGCGCGCCTAGCTCCCGACCCGAGTCCCTCCCATCCCGCCGAACGCCTGGGCCGGGTCAGAAATGGACCTGCCCGCCGGGGGCCAGGAGGTTTTCGGCCTGGCGCTGGGGGTCCCCGATCCGGAGGAGGTCGGCGAGGTCGGTGACGCCGGCTTCTTCCAGGAGGGGTAGGAAACGCTGGAAGAGCTGGGCGGTGACGTAGGCGTCGCCCAGGGCGGTGTGGGCGTTCTCCACGGGGATGTCGAAGGCCTTGGCGAGGGTGAACAGGCTGATCTGGGGGATGGGCAGCTGGAAGGCCCGGTGCTCGGGGTTCCGGTGGCGGAGCCAGCCGTACATGGAGAGGGTGTCCACGGCCGGGTTGCCCAGGGGGGACCCGGTGAGCCGCCGGGCCTCGCGGTTGAGGAAGCCGAGGTCCACGGACAGGCAGTGCCCGAGCAGCACGGCGTCGCCGGCGTAGGCCAGGAAGGTGGCCAGGAGGTCGTCGATGAGGGGCTTTTCCTCGATCTGGGAGGGG
>Ga0316223_1003155_pt1 | contig 12621 bp, 16 predicted proteins | sample TBH18009metaG_FD_206007 | JGI IMG/M metagenome (GOLD analysis project Ga0316223, IMG submission 206007) | Freshwater microbial communities from Trout Bog Lake, Wisconsin, USA - TBH18009 | ecosystem: Environmental > Aquatic > Freshwater > Lake > Hypolimnion/Profundal zone | place: USA: Wisconsin...
ATCCAGTGTCTGACCATTTGTGAAGTTAGCGTTTGTGCTGCCTGTCGGGAGCTTTAATCCGGCTGTAATTCCAGTAGATTTATCAGCAGAAAAGCCACTGTAACGACCGATGATTCGTACATCACCAATACCGCTGTCAGTAGAATTTGCGAAGTGAGTTCCCAAAGGAGCAGAGTTTATGGTGTCACTAGGTTGGAGGTTGCCATCCGTGGCATGTGTCCGATTCAAATATGGAATCTGAACACTCACACCCCAAACGTCGCTATTGTAGTTAAATGCAGCGGTAATGGTGCCAGTCTTGGTGTTCAATTCGTTTTCTTGGCCATTCGCATAAAGAGTATTGATCAACCCGGCAGATGCTGTCTTGCTTCCATAAATTGCAGAGTTCTGGTTAATATAGATGTAAGACAAATCGGCAGAAAAGCCTGATTGAGTCGTTTGCCCTTGAGACTCCCAATCCTTGGACAGTGTGCATCCGCAGGAAGCACAGGCTTGAGCATCATTTATTGTAACTAGTGGAAACAAAACAATAGCTGTCGCAATTATAGTGCGGAAGAGATTAGGTTTGGTGTTCATGGGTAATTCCTCGAAAATTATTGAGCACCAAGATTATATAAAATATTTTTTTATACACCATGCGTCATATTGTCGCAGGGGATGTCATCAAGATTTCAAATTTGCTACCTATTGGAGATTATTCCATCCTAAATGGATTGATCAGGTTGCTTAGATAGTTTGCGCTGTAGACAACGACGATGCATTTTTAAGGCGCGTGCAATAGCGAAGATATTGCCACCGTTCTCATGTAATACTCGATTGTCGTGTTCCCACTCAAGGCGATCCACAGATGCAGGTTGAGCATTAAAAGCCAAGTCAGGATTAGGAAGATGGCCAAACGCAGCAAGAGTCTCATCCACATTTGCTGGTTTGACAAGATATTGCGTTGCTACCAACTTGATCGCTTCTACAGCCGTTGCGATACTGGCATAATCAGTCAGCATAACGATGCGTGTTGCTGGATCAAGTTCATGCAATACCTTCACCAGAGTCAACCCAGATGCGCCATTCATTTTTAAATCCACCACGGCCAATTCCGGTTGATAGGAATGTACAAGCGTTATTGCTTGCTCTACTCTGTGAGCAACAATCACTTTAAACCCACGATTTTCAAGGGCTTTACATAGCACCTTACAAAAAATCGTGTCATCATCAACAAGCAACAGCGCAGTCAGTTCGTCGCATGTAGTCTCCATGAGCTAATCTCAAAAAATTGATTCAGTAGAGAACACTGCTGGTCGCGCTTTTTCTGAAGACCATATGGATATGGACATGGATAAGATGGACATGCACCATGAACATCTGCTCAAGCCAAGTCGAAGCTGTTTGTGCCGCATTAGAACTATTGGCTTCTGCTGAATCCAAGCATTTACCTCAGTTTTCCAAATCAGTTATGGATATTTGTAACGATTGCGCTGAAGAGTGTAAAAAGACCGACAAGCACCCAAAATGTAAGGCTTGTGGGGAAGCATGTCTGGCCTGCGCCAAAGAATGTAAAGCAATAGCCGTCTAAGGTTTACTTGCTGCCTGTAGAAAATGGCTAGTACCTGAAATGCCGGAGGGGAAAATAATGCCTGTTTAAAGGCTAATAAGAGAAGTTGAACCGTCAAATCTAGTCTTGCAAATCTGCGAGCGTTGCACAATAAAATTTAAATCGAAAATCAGCCCGAAATTGGTAAAAATATTGAAGATTTTTTCAACACAATCTGTCGATACCGGCCTCCATCAACTGCCTGGGTTGAGCATTGCGATTTCATATTGTATGACGATGCATCGGCAAAATCGCATGCATCGTCATACAATATGTGTCAAATAATCTAACACAGAGTAAGTTATGAAGGCATGCACTCTCCGACGTGTTTAGTTTAGTGCCGTGCTTCGCTACCCGGTTGAACAATCGCATTGACAAACATGAGTTCCGCATCAATCTTGTCGAACTCATAACGTTGATTACAGAATTCACAAAAGACTTCGATCACACCCTGTTCTTCCAGTATGGACTGAACTTCACTGCTCCCCAGCATTTTCAACATCTGCCCCACATTATGGCGTGAACAAGAACAGTTGAAGCTCACGGGTTGTGCCTCGAACAGCCTGATGTCGTCTTCATGATAAAGTCGGTGTATCAAGGTTTGTGCCGACTCTCTCAATAACTCTTCCGGCTTAAGCGTATTGGCCAGTATGACTGCGCGCTGCCACGTATCGCCATCCCCTGTTTTTGATCCCGCCTGATCCGCCTGCTCGGGCAATTTTTGTAATAACATGCCTGCTGCACAATGTTCATCTGCCCCAAGCCATAACCGCGTTTCCAGTTGTTCTGAACGGGCCATATAGTTCTCAAGCATTTCTGCCACGCTCTTGCCTTCCACTTCGACAATTCCTTGATAAACCTGCTTGCCATCCTTGGGATCAAGCGTAATCACAAACAGTCCATCTCCGATCAAGTCGGCAACACTCCCTTCAACCAAGTCACCTGACCATTTAGCCGTGGCTCGCATTTGCAGCTCACCTGCTCCGGAGCATTCGACCACCAACAATTTAATGGGCCCCTTTCCCTGAATTTGAAGAACCAGCGCGCCCTTCAACTTCAAAGTGGCCGCCAGTAGAACCGCAGCGGCACTCAACTCCCCCATCAAGTTGCGTATTGCTTTAGGGTAGTCGTGACGTTCCAGCACACTACTCCACGTATTTTCGAGATGAACCAATTCGCCACGTACAGGCGCATTTTCAAACATGAATCGTTGCAAGCTATCGGGTATCTTTTTCATGGCAGGAATAATAACACGTGAGTCAAATTCCTCAACAGGCGGAACCCGCCACTATGGCAGGTTTCTAAAAACAATTTAGATTGATCATTAAATACGATTTGACTGCCAACAAAAATTATTTCCCCCCGGCATGTTCGCTGGCCAATCGATAAATATCCAATAAATCAGAAGAATCCACATCAATCATGCCTTCCATTTTTCCCAGCGCCCATTCGATATCTTCAATCGCCAAAACTTCGGATAAAGCCGCCGCTGTTTTCGGATGGGAATGCTGTACAGGATAACGCCCCAAATGAATTATATTATTGATGATGACTGCCAGAATCAAGGTAAGAAAAGCATTGGCCGTGACGGCAGCAACTGCCCATTGCCAACCATAGTGCTCAATCTGCGACGAATTCAGCACCATAATCATCGCTGTAGCTGCACCGGGAGGATGAAGTGAGCGTGTTAAATGCATTGCAAAAATCGAAATTCCCACCGCACATGCAGCCGCCATAACCGGGTCGAAAATTAGCATCCCGCACAGCCCCCCCAATAAGCCGGACAGCAAGTTACCCACCAAAAGCGGCCAGGGTTGCGACATCGGGCTGTGCGGCAAGGCATACAACAATACGGAAGCTGCTGCCATCGACGCAAACAGTATGAGGGGATGTCCTCCATCCGGCACAAAGTGCAATACTTCCCCCATCAACAGTACACTGACCATGGCAGCCAGAGAACTGCGTAATTTCTCCGAAAAGGGAATCGGGTTAAAGCCGGGCTTAAATGATCCGAGCCAATTATCAAGACTCATGAAACGCTCTCCGCAAATGACTCATCCACAATGGAACCAGAATTGCGATAAACGTATCACATTTTTTAATTAGGTGTATATAAAATATATCTAATTAAACACCTATATTGACTTTTTCCTGGCTGAAATTATGATCGCCCACGCGCCGAGCAATACATACCATACCAGCGACCATTCTGGGATACCCAGCGCAAGGAATGTCCAGCCCTTTGCTGCACATTCTCCTGAACCATGCATCAGCTCTTTCAACACTTCAGACATGGGAAAATTATCTAGCATGTAGTCTAAACCGGGACCACATGCAGGAACTTCGTCTGCGGGCAAATGTTGTATCCAGATATGACGCCCTGCCACAGCCACACCGCTCAAGGCACAGAGCGAGATCAAAACAGCATAGATTTTTGCACCAAGCATTTTTGGATTTTGTAACGCGGCAAGGGCAAATAAAACCAGCAGCGCAATATAAATAAAGCGTTGAATCATGCACAAAGGGCACGGCTCCTGATGCAGAACATATTGCAGAAAAAGCGCCGAGCCAAACAGTCCTGCAATAACCAGTACACCTGACGAATATAGCCAGCGGTTTGATGCTGTTTGCCAAACAATTTTCAATTTATTCATGTTTCATTCGATCTCATCAATCCAAGCCATCTGTATCGCTTCCAAAACTTTTTCGCCGCCATGCATGTGGTCGTCGTCAAAGTCTTCGAGTTCCAAAATCCAGTTATGGAGATCGGTGAAACGCACGATCTTCGGATCAATTTCCGGATGCGCTTCAGACAGTTCAATAGCGATCAGACGTACATCTGTCCATTTCATTTGCTTACTCCTTGACCATATTGATAGTGTACTTGGGTATCTCGACAACAAGATCACGGTCACTTACCATTGCCTGACAACTGAGGCGCGAAGTGGGTTCCAGTCCCCACGCTTTATCCAGCATATCCTCTTCAAGCTCGTCCGCTTCGATCAAAGAGTTAAAACCTTCACGAATCACCACGTGGCAGGTGGTACACGCACAGGATTTCTCACAGGCATGCTCAATTTCAATGCCATTTTTCAACAACACTTCTATCAGCACCATCCCTGTGTCTGCCTGTAAAACCTTGCCTTCGGGGCACAATTCCACATGGGGCAAGACTATAATTTGCGGCATTTCAAACCCCTTCCAGATCGGTTATTTTACGCCCGCCCAAAGCATGTGACACACTCTTGTCCATGCGTGCCTGTGCAAAGGTCGATGTGGCATCATTCAGTCCTGAGATGGCGCGTTTAATTGCCAAATGATCCGTCGTTCTCAACACGGCCTGCAACCCTTCCATGCTGGCGTGGATACGAGCCAACTCAGTTGCGCTTAGCAATTCTCCCCCGTCTTGTATCAGGGCATTTTCAACCGCCTCAATCAGTTGTTCAGCATCCACTTGTTGTTCTCGAAGCGCGCGCGCCATCATGTCGTCTTGCGCGTGCTGATTGGAGTCCTGCAGCATCCGGGTAATCTCGGCGTCAGTTAGCCCATAGGAGGGCTTGACCGTTATGTGCGCCTCAACCCCGCTACCCAGTTCGCGCGCAGAAACACTCAACAATCCATCAGCGTCTACTTGAAAAGTTATGCGGATACGTGCCGCACCCGCCACCATAGGGGGAATGCCACGCAAATCAAATTTTGCCAATGAGCGGCAATCGCTCACCAGTTCACGCTCGCCTTGCACCACGTGAATGCTCATGGCGGTCTGCCCGTCTTTGAAAGTGGTAAATTCCTGAGCACGCGCGGTAGGGATGGTGCTGTTGCGTGGAATGATCTTCTCGGTAAGCCCGCCCATGGTTTCAATGCCCAATGATAGCGGTATCACATCCAATAATAACCAGTCATCGGCGCCACGGTTTCCAGCAAGCACATTTGCCTGAATTGCCGCACCCAACGCGACCACCTTGTCGGGGTCGAGGTTGGTCAAAGGAGTCTGTTTGAAAAACTCTGCCACGGCATGTTGCACTTGCGGCATTCTGGTCGAGCCCCCCACCATCACCACGCCCTTGATATCCTCTACCTTCAAACCGGCATCACGCAAAGCCCTACGCACGGGTTGCAAAGTATTGGCCACCAGATTCTTCGACATTTCATGAAAGTCCTGCTGGGACAATTTCGAATTGATTGTCTCTCCATTGCTCAGTATCGAGGTAATCGTCGTTTCGGTATGCAGTGTCAAAGCTTCCTTGGATGAACGTGCGCGGGTCAACAGCAAACGCGTATCTTGTGGATTCAAAGCCGAAAGATTGTTCTTTTCCAGCAACCAGCAGTAAATTCGCTGATCAAAATCATCACCTCCCAACGCCGAATTGCCGTTGGTGGCCAGCACTTCAAACACACCTTTGGACAGCTTAAGAATGGAAATGTCGAATGTCCCACCGCCCAAGTCATAAACCGCATACACACCTTCAGAAGCGTTATCCAATCCATAGGCAATAGCCGCTGCAGTGGGTTCGTTAAGCAGGCGCAATACATTGAGACCGGCCAGTTTGGCAGCATCTTTAGTAGCTTGGCGTTGGGCGTCATCGAAATAGGCAGGCACAGTGATCACGGCGCCAACCAGTTCACCGCCCAGCGACTCCTCCGCGCGAAGTCTTAGCACTTTGAGAATTTCTGCCGAGACTTCAACCGGACTTTTTACCCCGGCCACCGTACGTAATTGAACCATACCCGGCGCATCCACAAACCTATAAGGCACTCCGACAGTATCGCCAATATCACTCAGTCCGCGCCCCATGAAACGCTTGGCCGAGATGATGGTATTGATAGGGTCTTCACTCTGCATAGCCTGCGCAGTGCTACCCACCTGCACCTCACCTTCGGCAAGATAACGAACAACAGAGGGCAATAAGGTGCGACCATCGGCATCATTAAGTACCACACTAATGCCGTTACGCACCGTCGCGACCAGAGAGTTGGTCGTACCTAAATCTATGCCCACAGCCAGACGGTGCTGATGGGGTGCGGCACTGAGGCCGGGTTCGGAAATTTGTAAGAGTGCCATTTAGACAAAATGAGTAAGACTGAAGACGTAAGTTTCCGGTATTTTAACTAGAAACTTATGTCTTATGTCTCGTTTCTTAAACATCAATCGCATCAAAAGCAGAAGAAATTTCTTCCGCAAGTTTTTCCATAAATTTCAATTTTCGAACCGCTTCTGCTGCTGCAGAATAACTGTGCTCATCGTCAATTTTTACTTCAAGCAACTTATGTAAGTGACTCACTTCTTTTTGTAAACGCGCTTCCAGCTTTTCCAATTGATCCAGATCGGCTGCATGCTGGGCTTCTTCCACAGCCTCACGCCATTCCATCTGTTCCATCAGGAAGCTCATCGGCATCGAGGTATTGGTTTCTTCCTGCGTATCCACCCCGTGCAAGGAAAGCAGATAACGTGCACGCCTGACCGGGTTGCGTAATGTTTGATACGCTTCATTGACTCGCGTAGCCAATTGCATGGATACGCGTTTCTCGACCTCGGAGAGATGGGCAAACTTATCCGGATGAACTTGTGTCTGCAGGCTGTGGTATTGCTCGTCCAGCGGAACATTTTCCAAACGGAATTGCTCATGCAAACCGAATAATTGAAAAAAATTCTGCTGTAAATTGAGGTCTACGGACTGCATCAAACTTTAAAACTCTCGCCGCAACCACACAAATCCTTGACGTTCGGGTTGTTGAACTTAAAGCCCTCATTCAATCCCTCACGCGTGTAATCCAGTTCCATGCCATCCAGATACGGCAGGCTCTTCGGGTCAACCAATACCGTCACACCATTACTGGCAAACTGGAGATCTTCTTCTTTCGCTTCATCGGCAAATTCCAGTTTATAGGCCATACCCGAACAACCGTTGGTACGCACCCCCAAACGCAAACCGACACCTTTACCCCGCTTTGCCAGAAAATTTTGTACGTGTTTCGACGCACTCTCAGTTAAGGTAATAGCCATATTTTACTCCTTGCGACCTCCGCAAGCTTGTGCTTCCATCACCGCATTATGCTTGCTCTTGTAATCTTGTACCGCTGCCTTGATTGCATCTTCAGCCAAAATCGAACAGTGTATCTTCACTGGTGGCAAGGCCAGCTCTTCTGCAATCTGCGTATTTTTGATAGCCAACGCCTGATCCACTGTTTTGCCTTTTACCCACTCGGTGACCAATGAACTGGATGCAATCGCCGATCCGCAACCATAGGTCTTAAATTTGGCATCTTCAATAACACCCTGATCATTGACCTTGATTTGCAACTTCATCACGTCACCGCAAGCCGGCGCACCGACCATACCGGTACCCACCTGGTCATCGTCCTTATCCATGGAACCCACATTACGCGGATGCTCGTAGTGATCTAAAACTTTTTCGCCGTATGCCATTTTGACGCTCCTTTGTTTCTTAATGTGCAGCCCACTGAATGCTACTGATATCCACGCCATCCTTATACATTTCCCACAGCGGAGACAACTCGCGCAGCTTGCCTATTTTGTCTTTCATCAAAGCAACTACATAATCAATTTCTTCAACCGTAGTAAATCGCCCGACGCTGAAACGAATCGAACTATGAGCCAACTCATCGCTACGTCCCAACGCTCGCAGCACGTAGGAGGGCTCCAAGCTCGCCGAAGTACAGGCCGAGCCGCTGGATACGGCAATATCTTTCACCGCCATGATCATCGATTCGCCTTCAACATAGTTAAAACTGACATTGAGGTTGTGCGGCACGCGTCGCTCCATATCTCCATTGAGATGAACTTCTTCCATGTCGGACAGTCCTTGCCATAGGCGGTCGCGCAACATGCGGACGCGTTCGTTTTCTGTCGCCATTTCTTCCTGTGCGATTCGAAACGCTTCTCCCATACCGACAATTTGATGTGTAGCCAAAGTCCCTGAACGCATACCACGCTCGTGACCGCCACCATGCATTTGCGCTTCAATCCTGACCCGCGGCTTACGGCGAACATACAATGCACCGATTCCCTTGGGCCCGTAAGTTTTGTGGGCTGAAAAAGACATCATATCGACTTTGAGCTTCTGCAAGTCAATGGGCACTTTGCCGGTTCCCTGTGCAGCATCCACGTGAAACAAAATGCCCTTGTCGCGGCAAATTTCACCGATTGCAGCGATATCCTGCACCACACCGATTTCATTATTCACCAGCATAATTGAAACGATGGTGGTGTCAGGACGCAAAGCTGCCTTGAATTTCTCAAGATCAAGCAGACCATCCGGCTCAGGCGAAAGATAGGTGGCAGAAAATCCTTGCCGCTCCAACTCGCGCACCGTATCAAGAATAGCCTTGTGTTCAGTCAGCATGGTGATAATGTGCTTACCCTTACCCGAGTAAAAATGTGCAGCCCCTTTCAGAGCCAGATTATTAGACTCGGTCGCACCTGAAGTCCACACAATTTCTTTCGGATCGGCATTAACCAAAGCAGCCACCTGAGCACGCGCCAACTCCACCGCTTCGTCCGCCACCCAACCATAGGCATGAGAACGGCTGGCTGGATTGCCAAATTTCTCGGTCAAATAGGGAATCATTACTGCGGCCACTCGGGGGTCAACCGGGGTCGTAGCTGAATAATCCATGTAAATGGGAAAGTGCATGCTCATGATCGTTTTATGCCATCGCCAATGAAGCTTTAGTATTACGCTTGCCGATCGTTACCGGCGTTGCGCCCGCTTTTTTCTGGTCATCAATATGTTTTTCAACCAATTGCTGCAAATTTACAGCCGATAAATAATCATGCAACACTTCATTCAAGCCGTACCACAATGAATGCGTACTGCATGGCTTGCCATCCATGCAATCTCCCCTGCCTTCGCAATTGGTCGCATCCAATGGTTCGTCCACAGCTTTAATGATATCGGAAATTGAAATTTGCGCGCCCGGGCGAGCCAGATAATAACCACCGCCGGGTCCCCGCACGCTTTCCACAATATTGTGCCGACGTAACTTGCCAAACAACTGCTCCAAATAAGAGAGTGAAATCTTCTGGCGTTCGCTGATACCCGCCAGGGTGACCGGAGCCGAGCCTCCACGAGTCGCCAGATCAACCATCGCTGTCACAGCGAAACGTCCTTTGGTAGTGAGCCGCATTATTACCTCCTTTAAATTCGAATAATTGAATGAGTGGATTTTAATCTCGTTAAACCTGCCATTTCGAAAAAACCCACTGCTGGAAAGGATAATATAATACCCGAACGAATCAGTCAACTATCTTGTTTAAATAATTTGGATCAAACTTGTCGGCTGTAGCACGCTCTTCTTCAACACTCACTCCCAGCTTTTCCAACTGATCGAGAATACGGTTTATACGTTGATCCACGATCACGCTATGCCCGAGCAAACCGTGAATGGCTTTGGACAGCGGATCATTCTGGTCACGGCCTACGCCGTAAGCATTGAAACCTGAGTCTTTCTTGGCTTCATCGAGTATCCGCGCCGGAATCCCGGCAGCCGTTGCACCTGCAGGCACATCCTTAACCACCACGGCATTGGAACCAATTTTCGCGTTATCACCGACGTGAATCGGCCCCAGAATTTTCGCCCCAGCCCCTACCACCACGCCATTACCCAACGTAGGGTGGCGTTTGCCTTCTTTCCATGAAGTTCCACCCAGCGTCACCCCATGATACAAGGTGACATCGTCGCCGATCTCGGCGGTTTCACCAATCACCACGCCCATACCATGATCAATAAAAAAGCGCCGGCCTATGGTTGCGCCGGGGTGAATTTCGATACCGGTTAACCCGCGCGCTATGTGGGAAACAAAGCGCGCCAACCATTTAAAATTACTTTGCCAGAGAAAATGCGCCAAGCGATGAAAGAGGCGCGCATGCAGCCCCGGGTAACAGGTCACCACTTCGAAAGTTGTTCGCGCTGCCGGATCGCGGTCAAACACACTCTTGATATCTTCTCTGATTCCATCAAACATCATGCACCTGCCCGCTTTTATCAATTTTAGTTTGGGTATTGTAACCGCTCGTGGCACTCAGAATGCCCCGTAGAATATTGATTTCTTCCTGCTCAAGACGCGCACGCGCATACAAACGACGCAATTTTTGCATCAGCTTGTTTGGATGTTTGGAGTTAAAAAAACCGATCTGGTTCAATACGCTTTCAAGATGAACAAAAAATCTTTCCACCTCCTCATGCCTGGCCGGTTCGATCTCGGCTTGACGCAAATTCAATCCTGCATACTGCATCGCCACGTTTAATTCATAACAAGCCACTTGCACAGCAGCGGCCAAATTCAGGGAACTGTATTGCGGATTGGCTGGGATACGCACCAACAGATGGCTTTTGCCCATTTCTTCATTGGTCAGACCCGACATTTCGGTACCAAACAGTAAAGCAACCGGATGCTTGGCCGCATGTTGAGCAAGCAGCGGCATGGCTTCTCGCGGTGTCAACACTTCGTGAGAAATGTCCCGCATCCGTGCGGTCATGGCGGCCACAAAAACAGTTCCTTGCAGAGCTTCATCTATTGAACTGCATACCACCGCGTTGCGCAGCAAATCATCCGCCCCCGCAGACATTGTATCTGCCTGAGGATCGGGAAAATGACGCGGATTGACCAGATACAAGGACGCCACCCCCATCGTTTTCATCGCTCGCGCGGCGGCTCCAATATTTCCGGGATGCGTGGTATGACTCAGCACCACACGTACATTGCTCAAGATATTTCGATTATCCAAGGTGTCTATCCGCATTTATTGCAAAATTATCGGGCACAGATGATAATGGAAATATGCCCCACCCGCTCACCCTGAAACGCGAAAATCAGCTTTTACTCACTCTCGCGGGCATCCAATTCATCAACATCCTCGATTTCATGATCATGATGCCGCTTGGACCGATCCTGATGAGTGCATTCGGCATGAGTACGCATCAGTTCGGCCTCCTGGTTTCGTCTTATAGTTTTAGCTCCGCTTTATCGGGATTATTGGCAGCGACCTTTGTAGATCATTTCGAACGTAAACGACTGCTACTCATTGTTTCAGTTTTGTTCGGACTTTCAACATTGGCATGCGGACTCGCCCCAAGTTATTCAACGCTGATTGTCGCGCGGGGGTTGGCAGGTGTATTTGGTGGAATTGTGGGAGCGATGGTACAAACCATCGTGGGCGATGTCATTCCGTTTGAACGGCGAGCCCATGCCAGCGGGGTAGTATCTACAGCCTTTTCAATTTCCACCGTTGCGGGAGTGCCATTGTCGCTTTGGTTAGCCAACCATATTGGATGGCGTGCCCCCTTTATCATGATTGCAGGGATGGCCGTTTTATTCTTTATCACCGGCCTGCGCCTGTTGCCGGAACTGCGCCAGCACATCAGTATCGAAAAGAGAAATCACCCTTTTGTGGCGATCCTGGCCGTGCTACGAGACACGAACCATCGACACGCCTTACTTTTTTCCTCGTTGATCATCTTTTCCGGCTTTACCGTGATTCCTTATCTAACCCTGTACGCGGTCAGCAACGTGGGCATTTCGCAACATGACATTCCCTTCATCTACCTTGCCGGTGGCACAGCGACCTTATTTACTGCGCGACGAATCGGACGTTGGGCTGATCTGCACGGCAAGGTCAAAGTTTATCGGTTGGTAGCAGCTTCAGCGATGTTTCCATTACTGGCAATCAGCCAGCTCGGAAGGACTCCACTTTGGGGATGGCTGATTTGCACGACCGCATTTTTCGTGCTGGTTTCCGGACGCATGATCCCCGCCATGGCAATCGTCACCTCGGCGGCTCAACCCAAACTTCGGGGTACCTTCATGTCACTCAACGCCACCATGCAATCTTTTGCAATGGGCCTGGCTACCACCCTAGCCGGTTTTATCATCACTCAGAACAGCACTAGTAGAACGTTTCATTAAAACAATTACAGATTGATATATAATTGCCATGGTTCATATGCAACTCTTAATGGGGGTGATCATGGCGGGCAAGACGAAACGTTCTGCACTGTTGCTGACGGAGGAT
>Ga0316223_1003162_pt1 | contig 12598 bp, 9 predicted proteins | sample TBH18009metaG_FD_206007 | JGI IMG/M metagenome (GOLD analysis project Ga0316223, IMG submission 206007) | Freshwater microbial communities from Trout Bog Lake, Wisconsin, USA - TBH18009 | ecosystem: Environmental > Aquatic > Freshwater > Lake > Hypolimnion/Profundal zone | place: USA: Wisconsin...
CGACCGAAGCGCATCAGCACGAGTCGGACCGCACGCGGAGGTGCGGCCGGCTGGCTGCAAGCTCAAGGCATCACCGTGATCTGGTAGGTAATATCCTGGAAGAAGGGGTATCCCTGCCAGGTGCCGGTGCCGCCGAAATGCAACACGTAGCTGCCCGCCTTCAGGGCGCCACCCGGAAGAAACACCCAATAACCGTCGGAGACCGCCGGCGCGACCGTGCCGCTGACGACTACGCCGGGGTTGAGGTACTCGTAGATATTCCCCGCAGGCAGATGGTACGCGAAGGGAGGAGACGATAGGCGCACGGAGGCCACGGGCTCGGGGTCGCCTCCATTCGCCGCGAGTGTGCAATAGTAAGGGTTCTGGGATACGGATTCCATGAAGCTGTCGGTCAGTGCCCGCAGGCCCGGGACGCCCAGAGAGCCTCCGGCGACCGGAACCGACCCTCCCAGACGCGGCGAGACAAACATATTATCCCACTCGATGTTGATGATGGGGAAGAACAACGCGGTGCCTTCTTTTATGAGGATCCGACGACCGACTTTGCCAGAGACGCTGTCGGTACCGACCAGGAACAACAGTTGTCCAGGGCCTCCCGGCGCAGTGAAGTACGGCTGGCTATTGGCTGCGTTGGCTCCCGATTCGTCGAGCCAAGGACTGGTGGCGTAAGGAATGCTGTAACCCCATTCCCACCAGACCGCCGTCATTTTATCCGGCGTCAGGTTTGTCCAAGGCGTATGGGTGCTTTGTGCCCAGGCGCTCTGGGTGAGCGCGGCCAGGGCACACGTGAGGATGATTACGGTGAGGGCTTTCGGTGTTTTCATACGTTTTATCCTTTTGTTTGAGTGCGTTGCATCAAAGATCACTTTGGTTCGTTACTTGTGCTCTGCAGCATTCGCTGCACCTAGTACAGCCGGAAAGAACGAAAGACCTTACAGAGAAAGAATAACGAACCATGAGGTTTCGGCATCGGAGGGTGGGAACCCTACGGGATGCCTTCCTGGAGATGCCGGGGGCCCGCGTCCGGGCGGGCTTGAACCCCGAATTGCCCTGTCCTGGTCCTGGTCGGTGAAGGAATTGGCTTGCCGCCGAGGGGGGTTTGTTGAAAAAGTAGCTTGCTCGCGGCGCTTAAGCCGGAGCGCCGGGCCAGGGGAAGGGCGTCTTCTCCCGCCGAGCCGACACCTTTGACGCGCTGGACTGACAATGACGAAAGTATTGCTTTTAGGACTGGGCCGGTGGGGGGTCAACCACCTCCGCAACCTCAACGCCATGCCGGTCGAGCTTTATGTGGCTGAAACCGACGCCAAGCGGTTGGAGCCGGCCCGCAAGCTGGGTTTGCCTGAAGCCCGCCTCACGACCGACTATAAGAGCTTCGTGGGGCAGGTGGACGGCGTGGTTGTCGTTACGCCGGCACAAACGCATTTCCCCATCTGCCGCGAATTGCTCACGGCGGGGAAGGACGTCTTCGTCGAGAAGCCGATCACATTGGTTTCGGCAGAGGCCCGTCAACTGGCCGAACTGGCCGATCAGCACCACCGCATCCTCCAGACCGGCCATATCTTCCGGTTTGACCCGGCCACGCTCTGGCTTCGCGAGGCGATCCAGGCTGGGCAGTTTGGCCGGGTGCAGATCCTCCGCAGCAATTTCAGCGGGTTCAAGCGCCCGCGCAACGACAGCGGCGTGATGTTCGCCGATGCCATCCATTTCGTCGACCTGTTCAACTACCTCCTCGGTCAAACCCCGGCGCGCATTACTGCCGTCCACCACGACTTCCTCGGGCGCGGGATGGAGGATGCGTCGCTCCTGTCCCTCGAGTACGTCGGGCCGCAGGGCGTCACCTGGGGCACCATCGAGACCAACTATTTCCTGCCAGGCAAGTTCCGGGAGGTGACCGTGATTGGGTCGGAACTCAGTGCCTTGTGCGACTACAACGTGTCCCAGTACAAGATTAAGACCTTCGCCAATCGCCATGTTCGGGACGGCGCCGACGTGAAAGCAGTCGAAGGCGCCCTCCACCAGGTGGAGTCTCCGCCCGAGGAACCGCTGCTGGCCGAGTTGCGCGCGTTCGTCGATTCGATCGTGACCCGCAAAGCCCCGCGCTCCGATGCCTGGGCCGGCTATGAATCGGTCCGCGTGCTCGAAGCCGCCCTCGAGTCCGCCCGCGATCGGCGCACGGTCGAGCTCGCTTAGAATTTCGTGGCACTCCGCGCCAATGGCGGATAGGCTCACGCCGTTCGTGGATAGCACTTATGCAAAAAATTCCCTTATCCAAGTGTTTCGTTAACGCGGAAGTCGAAGAAGCCGCGTTGCGCGCCCTGCGCTCAGGCCAATATATCCTGGGCAAGGAATGCCAGGCGTTTGAGGCCGAATTGGCCGCCTACACCGGCACCAAGCAATGCGTGCTTGGCTCCTCCTGGACGCTCATCGTTTATCTGCTCCACCAGCTCCAGGGGGTTGGGCCGGGCGACGAGATCCTCGTGCCCAGTCACACCGCCTTCCCGACCATGGAGCCGCTCATGCACCTGGGTGCCCGGCCGGTGTTTATCGACGTGGACGACACTTACTGTATGGATCTCGACCAGGTCGAGGCTGCCATCACGCCGCGCACGGTGGGCATCATCCCGGTTTACCTCTACGGGCATCCCGTGGACGTGGACCGCCTGCTGGCCATCGCCGCCCGGCACCATCTGTGGGTGATCGAGGATTGCGCCCAGGCCCAGGGTGCCCAATACAAGGGCAAAACCGTCGGCGGCATCGCCAACTTCGGCGCCTTCAGTTTCTTCCCTTCGAAGAACCTCACCGTCCTCGGCGATGGCGGTTGCATTACGACCAACGACGGCCAGATGGCCGACCGGCTCCGGATGTTGCGCAACCATGGCCGCCAGGGCAAATACGACCACGAGTTCCCCGGTTACAACGTCCGGTTTAACGAGATCAACGCCGCCATCGGACGCGTGATGCTCAAGCATCTCGACGCCTTTAACGACAATCGCCGGCAGATCGCCGCCCGCTATACCGAGCGCCTGGCGGGCCTGGTGCAGACCCCGCCCCAGCGGGAGTGGGCCAAGGCCGTCTATCACATGTACGTGGTGCGCTGCGACCGGCGCGATGACCTCCAGAAGTTTCTCAAGGAGCGCAACATTGAGACCGGGATCCACTATCCCAAACCCAACCACCTCCAACCGGCCGTCGCCGGCCTATTCCCCTTCATCCCGAAGCTGCCGCGGACCGAGCAGATCGTCAAAGAAATCCTCTCCTTGCCGGTGCATGGCGAGATGAGTCTGGAAGCCGCCGACCAGGTCTGTGACGCCATCGCCCAGTTCTACGGAAAGAAGTGAAGAATGACACCCGCGCCGGTGCTTAGTCTCGTCATTCCCTGTTACAACGAGGAGGGGAATCTCAAGGCCCTGATCGCGGCCATCCGGGCGGCCATCGAGCCGCTCCGGGTGAGCTACGAGGTCGTGATCACCGACGACTGCAGCCGGGACAATTCCTGGAATATCCTCAAGGAGATCGCGGCCGCCGACCCGCGCGTGAAGATTCAGCGTCTGGCGGCCAACTGCGGCGAGAGTGCCGCCAGTTGGGCCGGCCTGAAGGCGGCCAGCGGCCAGTACCTCGTCACCCTCGATGCCGATCTCCAGAACGATCCCCAGGATCTCCCCAAGTTCCTCGAGGCGCTCAAGCAGTTCGATTGCGTCTGCGGCACGCGGGTCGAGAGCCGCGGCCAGGGTGATAATTTCGTCCGCATCGCCTCGTCCCGCATTGCCAATGGGGTCCGTAACCGGCTCTCCGGTGAGCAGATCAGTGACGCGGGCTGCACCTACCGGGCCTTTAAGCGGGAATGCGTGCAAAACCTCAAGTTCTTCAAGGGCATGCATCGTTTCCTCCCGACCCTCTTCAAGATCGAGGGCTTCACCGTCACCGAGATACCCGTTTCCAATAACCCACGGTTTGCGGGCCAAAGCCATTATGGCGTCTGGAACCGTTTGTTTGCCTCGTTTTACGACCTCCTGGCGGTGCGTTGGATGAAGAAGCGGATGTTCCGCTTCAACGTCGCGGATCGGGTCAATTAGGCGAGGCCGCCAGGGCTGCGCCTGCGGGTTTCGGGTACAATTGGAATTGGGGGACGGCGTCGCCGATAAACCTCTTCAGGCGCTCGAAGGTGGCCTCCTCCTCGCCCGGCCGGCAGAGGGCGAAACACGAAACATAGGACCAGCGCTGCAACACCCCGGTGGCCATCATGTGCTCCATCATCCACCACATCCGCTGCGTGTGGCGTGCGGTGTAACAGTCCTCGGCGATGAACCAGAACACGTAGATTCCTCGCACGGTCGTCCGCAGTCCGTCAGCCTCGATTTCCTTGGTGGTCACCATCTTCATGACCGGTAATTCGTAGGGCTGCGGCCGCTGGACGGGGACCCGTTCTTCCTTGGACGCGGCCTGGTCGATGTTGAACCCCGCGCCGGTCAGGCAGAATTCCGGCTTGTGCATGCTGGTTCGGTCCGTCCCCATCAGCACGGCATTGACCACCGTCACAAACCCGTCCGGTGCCGTGTAGCGCCGTTGGCCGAAACTCGTGTCGGGCGGGAGGATATCCAGGACTAGCTTGTCCGTCTCGACCGTTTGGGATTTGTAGTCGAGCACGCGCTCGGGCAGCACGACCTGACGTTTGAGGTTACTGCCGGGGAAGGGGGCGGTCTTGACCCCGGGCTGGCCCAACCGCTGATGGGCTTGCAGCCAAGTGAGCAGACCGGCGGTTCCCGCCATGAGCGACAGCGCCGCGGCCAGCATCCAGAGTTGGCGCGTTTTCATGCCGGTTTGGCCCCTCCCGGCGGCGGCTCCGGTTCCTGAAGCCGCGATCCCAGCCAGATCAAGCCAAAGAAGGCCGGCACATAGGGCAGCAGGCTGAACACCCCACCCGGCCCCCCCTCATGCACATAACTCCCCCATTCCTGCCCGCCGAGTTCCGAGGCGATGATGATGGCCAGCATGCGCGCCAGGTTGCCCAGCACGGCCAGCGGGAACGCCGACGCGATGATAGTCCCCCGCCTCCACCAGGTCTGAAACGACACAAACCCATAAACCGTGGCCAGCCCCAACGTGGCGATCAGGCTCCGGATGCCGCTGCACGCCGCCGCCACCTCGTAGTGGTAGTGGTGCGCCGGGTTGATCAACGCCGTGCCGTCCCGTTGGACATCGATCATCAGCACGTGATTGGAAATCACCTCCACCAGCCAACAGACCAGCACTCGCAGACGGAAGGTGATCGGCAGGACCACGGTGCCCAGGGGCACCGAGAAGAAGATCAGGAAGAAGGGAAAAGCGCTGCGCCGCAACCAGGCCGGGCCCCAAGCCAGGCCCATTAAACCGTAGATGCCCACAAAAAAGCCCAGTAAGGAGGCCTTGGGCTGTTGCACCATATAGCCGAAGATGTGCATGAGGACCGCCAGTGCCAGCAAGCCCAGGCCGGGCGTCCAGGCCCGCAAGGGCACCGCCGTCAACTCCTGGCGCTTCCACCAGAATAGCCCCAGCACCACCAAGGGAACCAGCACCACGTGCCCCTCCTCCGCGTCGCTCATCCAGTGGGAAACCGCGTCGAAGTCCATCCCCCAGATCCAGTCCGCCAATTTGGGATGGCAGTTGTCCAGCACGAACCGAAAAAGGGACGGCGAGTGGACGTAGCCGAGGGTGGAATTGCCCAGGAATTGAAACAAAACTACCCACGCCGCAAACAAAACAAAGAAGAACCCTTTGTTTGGCAGCTTTTGCCAGCACTCCTGAAAATCAAGTCGCAGATTTTCCAGGACGCCGTTGTCCGATCTCGTTTCAGTGCTCAAGCGCGAATATCCGAGCTTATTAGATGCGGAAGCCCCCCGGTTGCTCAATCAAAATCGGAGGATATCTGCCGGCGTCCAGGCAACCCGAGTTCTCCAGTCGGCCGGGCGCCGGGAGGCTTCCGGGCCCCGCGGTTTAGAGAACCTGTCCACCCTCCGCCGTAGCACTGCCACGGCGGACGGGCGATACGGCAGACCAGCACGTCCGCGGCACGCGCTCACTCGGTCTGCGATAGCCGCATCAGGTACCAAGGCTGAGATCCCTGGGCCACCTTGAGCGTGGCCGAAGTGGTGGCGATCAACTCCGCCCCGACGGCTTGTTGCCATTGGGCTAACGTGGTGCGCCGGAAATCCAGAAACGCTCCGCCCACGACGACATACCGCAGGTGCTGGCGGCGAAGTTCCGCCGGGTTGTCCTCCAACAACACATGCCGGACGCGCCGGCTGAAATACGGGCGCCAGAGTGAAATATCAATATCGTCCGCATCGGCCAGGAAGCCGACCAGCCCGACGCCAGGGGGGAGGAGCGCCCGCACATTGGCCAGCGGGTCCGAGCGTTCCCGGTAAACCGCATAGACGTTGAGCGCCCGTGCAAACAACCGGCGATCCGGGTGCTGAGCCAGCACCTGGGACAGCACCGTTTCGGCCGGCCAGAGGGGTCTGCCCGGCGTGACGATGAGCACAATCGCCGCCAACGCAACCACCAATGCGACGGAGCACTGCCACCAACGGCGGCGCACTAGGCGGTCGTGCCCCCGTCCCATCACCAGCAACGGCAGCAGCAGCGGATAGTAAGGGGAGATGAGCCGCGCGCCATTGGACATGCCGGACTTGAGACAAAAAGCCAGCAACGAGACCCAAGCCCCGGACACGACACCCCAGCGAACCCAAGCGGGAATGGCCGGGACCGGCACGCCGGCCGGCTGATCCGGTTGGGCGGGTGGGCGCCCCCCTCCCACCCGGCGACGGAGCGCCGGCGCCCCCAGGAACGAGACCACGATCAACACGCTGAGACCGAAGCCCAACCCGGCCCAATCCTCGGTTTGGAGCTCCTTGAGTTGGTCGAAACCGTTCTCGAAATTGGCCACCAGCGCGTTCGCCATCGCCCGGGGGAGCATGCTGAGCCCGGACTGGTTCCACCAATTGGCGCCCGGGAAGAAAGGAGGGACGAAATTGTTGAGCGCCATGAGAAAGGCATTGCCCCAAAGGCCGACCCAACGATTCTGCAGGTCCATGCCGGCCCGTTCCAGGTTAAGCCCCGACCAATCCCCGCAATACACCACGTTCAAGGCGGCCGTGGGCAGAAAGGAAACGACCGCGCAAACGCAAGCGAGGACCGCTGAGGCCGCGGGGCGGCGAAGCAGGAGCGGCAAGCAGGGCGTCACCACCACAGCCCACGGCAGCAGCAAGGGGAGGTTGCTGGCCTTGGCACCCGTCAGCAGCGCGGCGGCGGCAAAGGAGTAGAACAAATCCCTCGGCCGCCGGGACGCCCAGGCCCGCAGCCCAAAGTCCAACGCCGCCAGCGCATAAACCGCTGGGAAAGTGTCATTGCCGGCGCTGCCGGCCTGGAGGAGAAAGGTGTAGCCGGTGGGCAAGAGCCACATCCAGTGCCAGGCGACTCGCGGCCGCACCCCCAGGCGCCGCAATACGCTGAACAGCAAACCCGGCAGCAACAGATAGGGCACGAAATTCAGCAAGAACAGCAGGCGGTCCGATTTGGTGAACAACAGGAGCGGCGCGGTGAGCCACTCGATGCCGCACGCCCGGTCGTTGAGGCGATAATCGTTGGTGTGGATCCAATGCCAGCGCCCCTCCGCCAGCCAATGCAGGACCCGCGGGATCCGATAAGTGAAGGCCGTGTGGTTGGACGGCGCATAAAGTGCCCCACCCACAAAGGCCAGGCCGGCCAGCACCACGAAGCTCAGCGGCAAGGGCCGCCGGAACCGCCGCGCCAGCCGTGCCCCAGTCCAAGCCCGCTCCGGCCCAAGACACCATTTCCGGCGGCTCAGCCACAGCGCGGCGGCGGTCACCGCGGAAAAAACGAGGTATCCCGTTCGATTCATTTGGCCAGTCGCGGACAATCCCCAGCCCGCAAGACTGGCGAGCACGGAGAGACCGAGCCAAATTCGAACGAGCGGAAGAAACGACATGATTCGCCAAAGACTAATCGGAAAGCGGCCCGCCGCAACCGGAAACGTCGGCTCAGGTTTTTTCGAACTCGACGCAGACGTAAGATCCGGCCAATTGGACGATGGCGCTCAGGAAGTAGAAACGGTCCATTCGCAGGATAAACCAGGGCAGTGCCAGGATCTGGATCCAGGAACGTGCCACTCCGCTGCTGCGGACCCGCAATCCCCCGACGCCAAAGAGATGGGTGATGCGCCCGCGGGTCACGGGAGCGATGTGGGTCGGATCATCATAGAAGTTGAGTGGGAAGTCCCGGGTCGAGCTTGGCATCAGCAGTGAGCGCTGGCCGGGACCTTCGACATAAAGCCGGCCGCCCGGTTTGAGGACGCGGGCCAGTTCCGCCGGCGCCTTCCCGAATTGGGGCAGATGCTCCGCCACATGCATCAGGGTGATGCTGTCAAAGTGGCCGTCGGGGAAAGGCAGGACATCGGTGATCAGGTTGAGGCGATGAAACTCCACCCCCTGAGGAACGCAGGCTGAAACCGCTTCCAGGTCCACCGCCGCGTAGCGCAAATCCGGGCGTAACTCCATGAAATGGCGCAAGGTGCCGCAGGTGGAGCATCCCGCGTCCAGGTGCGATCCGGCTGGGGGTGTTTTTGCCAGGAAACGCGCGCGCCGATCCAGCCAGGGCGCGCGGCGCAGGTGTCGCCAGTCCATATTTCATTATACATGCCTCCTGCCGGCCCGGCTGTCCAGTTGTTTGGGGGAGATATTAGGGCGACGGTGGAACTGCCCTCCCCGGCGCAGTGGGAGGGCGGCGTAAAAACTCTAGGCCAATCCGTCGGCTACGGATTATGCTCTCGGGATGGACAAGAAGCTCTTCTTGCTGGATGGCATGGCGCTGGTCTATCGGGCGCACTTCGCCTTGATCGCGCGGCCGGTACTCACCTCGAAAGGGGTGAATACCTCGGCCCTTTACGGATTTACACAGACCTTGCTCGACCTCCTCAATAAGCAGCGCCCCACCCACCTGGCGATCGCTTTGGATACCTCGGTGCCCACCCAGCGCCACGTCGCGTTTCCCGAATACAAGGCCAACCGCCAGGAAATGCCCGAGGAACTCAGCCAGGCTCTCCCTCACGTCCGGCGCATGGCCGACGCCTTTCGCGTCCCGGTCATCACCTGCGACGGCTTCGAGGCCGACGACATTATCGGGACCCTCGTCCGCCGGGCTGAACAGGAAGGCTACACTTCTTACATGGTCACGCCGGACAAGGATTTCGGCCAGCTTGTGGATGCCCACACCTTTCTCTACAAGCCCGCTCGCATGGGGGATGCGGTCGAAATCCTCGGCCCGCCCGAGATCCAAAAGCGCTGGGGCATCGAGCGTCCGGAACAGGTCATCGAGGTCCTTGCCCTCATGGGCGACGCCACCGACAATATCCCCGGGGTCCCGGGTATCGGCGAAAAGACCGCGATCAAGCTCATCGGCCAGTTCGGGAACGTCGAAAACCTCCTGGCGCATGCCGGCGAATTGACCGGCCGCCTCAAAGATAATCTCCTGCAACATCGTGATACGGCCCTCCTGTCCAAGCGCCTGGCCACCATTATCTGCGATGTGCCATGTTCGGTGGACCTCGACGCCCTCAAAGTACATCCGGTGGATGAGGAGAAACTCAAGGCCCTGCTCGTCGAGTTCGAGTTTAACTCGATCGGCAAACGGCTTTTTGGCGAGGATTTCAAAGCGGGCCATGGTTTCAGCCCAGCCTCGTCTTCACCCGAATCACCCGGTCCCTCACCGGCCGCGCTGCGCCAGGGGGATCTGTTGGCCTTCGGCGGCCCCGCCCTTCCCGAGTCACGCCCGACGGAAGATCTCGTCCTGGAGTCCTCACCCGCCGCGCCCGAGGCCCCGGTCGCCCCAAATCTCAAGACCATCGCGGAGGTCCCGCATGATTATCACCTCGCCGACACCCCCGCCGAACGTGCCCAACTGGTCCACCTCCTGAGCGGCCGCGAAGGTTTCTGTTTCGACACCGAGACCACCGGGCTCGACACCAAGACCGCCCGGTTGGTCGGCCTGTCCTTCTCGCTGGCGCCGCATACGGGCTATTATGTGCCCGTGCCGCAGGACCCGGTCGAGGCGGCGCGCATCCTCGACGAGTTCCGGCCCGTCCTGGAGTCCGAGGCCATCGAGAAGACCGGCCACCACCTCAAGTTCGACCTCAGTGTGCTCAAGTGGCATGGCGTCGAAGTCCGCGGCCGGCTCTTCGATACAATGGTCGCCCACAGCCTTATCGAGCCCGACCTGCGTCACGGTATGGATTACCTCTCGGAGGTCTATCTCGGCTACACGCCAGTGCCGATCACCCAACTGATTGGCGAGGCTAAATCCAGCCCGATCACCATGGCAGAGGTCCCCGTCGCTCAGGTTGCGGAGTATGCCGCCGAGGATGCGGACGTGACGCTCCAATTGCGGGCCGTGCTCGAGCCGTTGCTGAAGGCAAAGGGCCAGGAACGCGTGTTTTACGAAATCGAGTCACCCCTGATCCCAGTGTTGGTCGGTATGGAATACGAGGGGATTCGCGTGGATGCCGCCGCCCTCGCCGAGTTTGCGGGCCAGCTCTCCAAGGAGATGCAAGCGCTCGAACAGTCTATCGGACTCCTGGCCGGCACGAGTTTCAACCTGAACTCGCCGAAACAATTGGGCCAGGTCCTCTTCGACCTCCTCAAGATCGGACCCGCGCCCAAGAAGACGCGCACCGGACAATATTCCACGGACGAGCAGACCCTGGCGCTGCTCGCGCCCGACCACGAGATCATTCGGCAACTCCTCGATTACCGGGCTGCCTCAAAACTCAAGTCCACCTATGCCGATGCGCTCCCCACCACCATCTGGCCGCCGACCAACCGCATCCACACGACCTATAACCAGGTGGTCACCAGCACCGGCCGCCTCAACTCCCAAGACCCGAACCTCCAGAACATCCCGATTCGAACCGAGAAAGGCCGGGAAATCCGCAAGGCCTTTGTCCCGCGTGATGCCGAGCACCGCCTGCTCTCGGCGGACTATTCGCAGATCGAATTGCGCATCATCGCCGCCCTGAGCCACGAACCGGGCCTGCTCGAAGCCTTCCGCACCGGGGTCGATGTTCACACCGCCACCGCCGCGAAGGTCTATGGACTCTTCCCCGAGATGGTCACCCCCGAGATGCGGCGCAAGGCCAAGATGGTCAACTACGGCATCGCTTACGGTATTTCCGCCTTCGGTCTGGCCCAGCGCTTGCGCATTCCCCGGAAGGAGGCGGCGGAGATCATCAACCAGTATTTCCATCAGTTCCCCGGCATTCGCCAGTTCATGGAGCACACCATCGCCTTCGCCCGCAAACACCGCTATGTCGAAACCGTCACCGGCCGCCGCCGCTATCTCCGCGACATCAACTCCGCCAACAACACCGTCCGCGGTGCCGCCGAACGCAACGCCATCAACGCCCCCATCCAGGGTACCGCCGCCGACATGATCAAGCGGGCCATGATCCACATCCATGCCGATCTCGCCCATCTCCACCTTAAGACCCGCATGTTGCTCCAGGTTCACGACGAACTCGTCTTCGACCTTTATGTCCCTGAAGAAGCCCAGGTCCGCAAGCTGGTCGAGCACCACATGCGAACCGCCCTCCCTCTCGACGTCCCCATCGTTGTGGACATCGGTGTCGGACAAAACTGGCTGGAAGCGCACTGAGCGGTGGAGGCGGCTGCCGGTAGCCGCCGAGGTCAGGAGGCAAATTTCGGGGCATTGGTTTTGTGTCTCAGTACGGTAAAGCGTGTGCAAGGGAACTCTCGCCGATTGGCCCGGTTAAGGCCAAACCCAATCACCCTGCTCCAGGTCGATCTTGGCGCCGTGGTACCGCAGGATGGCCCCGCCCTGGGTTCCATCGGTGGATCGTGCGACGACGCCCCCGTCATCGGTCCGGTTCCAGCCGACAGAGTAGAGGACGGGACTTCCTTCGTGGTTCAGGCGATAATGGAGTGGTTGGCCATTCAAGAGGTCGTGCGGGCGTTGGTCCAGGAATTGGGGGACGAGGGCCTCGAGTGTCTGGGGATAGCCGCCGTGCGCCAGGCGGTACCGTTCCAAAGCGCAGGCGATGAGGGCTTCATCGGTTCGGGCTTGAGCGTAGGCCACTCGCGTCAGGCCATGGTAGGCGTCGCCGAAGATCTTGCGATCTACCTGGAACAGGAACAGAACGAGAATGGAACCGGGGTTCGAAGGGGGCCTGGCCGCCGTGCGGGCGCTTGGCTGACGGACCGTCCGAGTGGTCAGGTCGACGGCGGGCACGAGGCATTCATCGAACCGGCGGCAGAGGGACAGTCGGTTTTGATAAACCCACCCTTGCGGTGCCAGGCGGATGTACCGGGCAAAGAGGTCGAACGGTCCGGCGGCGCGGTCCAAGCCAAATTGGCCCGCCCACTCGAACATCTGCTTGAGGCCCGGTTTGGTCCAGGCGCCCACCAGGGCGCGCTCCGAGAGCGAGCCCAGTTCCCATCCGCTCAGCAGGTCTACCGTCTGCAACTCGTGTTGCAAGGCGAGGAGTTGGGTATCCGAAAACTGGTGGCGCTCCAACCCTTCGGCAAGTGGTTCG
>Ga0316223_1003180_pt1 | contig 12543 bp, 5 predicted proteins | sample TBH18009metaG_FD_206007 | JGI IMG/M metagenome (GOLD analysis project Ga0316223, IMG submission 206007) | Freshwater microbial communities from Trout Bog Lake, Wisconsin, USA - TBH18009 | ecosystem: Environmental > Aquatic > Freshwater > Lake > Hypolimnion/Profundal zone | place: USA: Wisconsin...
GGGAACTCAGGGCACAAAACCCCGCTACGCCTAACAGGCCGGTCAGCGCGTCTCGATGGCCCAGCGAGACCAGAATCACACAAGGGCATGCCAGAGTCGCCCAGGTCACGATTAACCAGAGCACAAACCACTGAAGGAACCCCGGAAGCGTAAAGCGCCGGCGTACACACCAACCCGCAAGGCTCACTGCCGCCGCCAACGCGAACACCATAAACTGCAGCAAAACCGCACAGAGCATCTGCATGAGATCCTCGAACATCCCCTGGCCCCAATCGTGCCCGAGGGCCAATTCGAGCAGCCCGAACGTGCCGAAGACCGCAAGCAAGAAGCCCAATCGGCTTAGCCGGGGTCGTCGGGGAACTCCGGGCGCCAGGAGCAGCGTCGCCGCCCAGCCGAACCCCATTGCCATCACCAGCGGTTGAGCCGTCTCCCGGGACTCCGAGTCAAGAAAACCCAGCCCCGTCCCCACACCCAGGGCCAATCCCGTGACCAACAGCAGCGGCAGCCAAACCAGCCAGGCTTGGCCGCAACGATTAGGTCCGAGCAGCAAAAGCCCGAGAATGGCCAGCCACGGAACCAGGGGTAAGCCGGGAGTCAGGGGCAGGCTCAGCGGCCTTCCGCTCCAGACGTGGACGAGGGGTGGACCTTCATTGGCCCCCAATCCGCCCAGGTCCGCCGTCGCTACGATTTTAAGTTCACCTTTTACCCCGCCAGGTACTCGCCATGAGTACACACAGGTATGGCCTCAGCCATAGGCGAACTTGCCCGAGGCGATTGGCTTCTCCCCCGCCAGGACCGTCCAGGCTGGCGGGTTGCTGGGGTTGTCGTTGCCCATCCGATAGGTGAGCGCTGGATTGCCGGCGCCAACCAATCGGTATTTCAGGATCAGGTTCTTACCACTCCGCTCCGCCACCACCAGATTCGTGAGCGGTCCGCCAATCGACAGCGAGGCTGACGCACCGGCTCCGACCGCCAAGGGCAAGGGCCCGAGGTAAAAAGCCTCCGCCGCACCTTGGCGCAGCCAGACCTCGGCGCTTTGGTAAATCCCGGCTGGCAGCTTCTCCGCCGGACCTGGCTGGTCCAGGATGGCCGAATATCCACCGGGGTCGTCCAGAATCAGGCGGTAAAGGTGCTGGCCTCCGACCTGCAATTCCGCCAATTGCGGTTCCGTTGGGGTAAGTTGCAGCCAGTAGCCGGGGGAGCCGGCGTCGCTCGTGTAGCGGTGGCTCAAACCAAACCCCCGGCCTGCCAGATAAACGCGCTCCGGCCACCTGATGAGATGCGGTGTGCCCGGATTGAGGCGGATCGGTTCTGCGCGCGCGTCCCAAGCCCGGAACAAGAGGTAGGGCACTTCGTCGCTCGCGATTCTCGCGTTCGGGTTCTCGACCAAACCGATCTGGTAAGCCTGCCCGCCCAATTCAACGCGCGCCTGCCAGAACGACCGCAACACACACGTGCCCTGGAGTTGAGCGGCAGTGGTCCCTCCCAGGCGCAAGTCAACCAGGTACGCATGGCTGCCCGTTGGAGTGGTCCAACCCAGTTTGACCCCTGGAAACAGTTGAAAGTTCCCGTCATACTCCCCGGCGTAGATTGCCTCGACGTCATCGGTCAGGTCCTGGTTCCCGTTCCGGTCCAGGTAGAGGCGGTTGGCGGTCTGGTCCCAGGCGAACGGGATGAATTCATTGGTCCGAACACCACAGCCGAAGGCGCCTCGCACTACCCGGTGGTGGCCGAAATCCGGCTCTTTCAGGAAGGGTTTAGGCTCCGGCGAAAAGCGCAACGTGGATAGGCCCAAGGGCTCGGACGACTCCAGCCATGCCAGCGCGACTCGGAGCACGGGCTTTGAGTCTTGCGGCGCGGCGGGGGGCGCCTCGGCGGCGGCACAAGCAAGGCTGAGGGAGACGAGGAGAGCCAGACACGCCACGAACTCACGGTGGGTGTCCACGATATGCAGCACCATTCTCATGCCCTCAATCTAGTCCTCCACCGGCTGAGGACGCTAATCGAAAGAATTTACACCTTCATTGACGTAACCGATGGAGGCAGGGCTTCCCTGCCTTGCGGCCTCGGGTGACATCGTCAGCTTGGGGACGGCGGGGAGGGGAACCCCACCACCAGCCGAGAAGGGAGGTGAGGGAACTAAGGAAGTGAACGACCGCCAGGGCCAGGACCGGAGAGCGGCGTCAAAACCCAGGAGATCAACGGCCTCCTTTTCCCTTCCGGCGAACAAAACGAAACCTGCCTTTGCGGTCCGGTCTCTTCGATTCTGAGGACACCAGGTTCGACGCGGATTGACGATGCGGGGAAGCCTGGAGATCACGAAAGTTCACAGCCGGGGTCTCGGCGCCGTTTTCTATGGCGTTGGGAGAATGCGCCGCGACCATGTGCATCGCCAGCGAGTAGGGAATTTTGGCACCGCAAAGCGAGCAGAGCTTGGGGTTTGATATTGCTGGTGGTCGGTTCATTTCGTGGGTCAGGATAGGGGTAAGTTCTCCGGACGGCAAACAATTTGGTGGGTTGTTAGCCGAGGAATGGCGAACTCATCTCTTGCTTTTCCTCCGAATCCGGCCAGCTTTCCGCCTATGCGTTGTCTCATGCTGTCGACTCTGCCGCCGGTGCTGCTGGCCGCCGCTTCGCTTTTCGCCCAGGAGCCCCCGTCTCCGTTCCCGTCCGACTCCGACCAACTCCTGGAGCGCACCTGTTTTCAGACCAGCCAGGCCTGGAGTTCCCTGGGGGACCTCCGCTCGGATGTCGCGATCGTGTACGGCATCGATGCCGGCCTGCCCAAGCGCATGGAGACCTGGCGCGACCACGGCTACCGCATCCACGTCATGACCGGCGTGGCCTGGGGCCAATACCAGGACTATCTCTATGGCCGGTTCGACACCGTCAACCACGAGGACGAAGCCCAAACGGAGCGCAACGGCAAGAAGATCAGCCACGGCGGCGATGTCTACTACATGTGCCCGGGGGAGAACTACGGTAAATTCCTCTGTGTCGGCGTCCAGCGTGCCCTCGACGCGGGCGCCGAGGCCATTCACTTGGAAGAACCCGAGTTCTGGGATCGGGCCGGTTATTCCGAGGGATTCAAACGCGAGTGGAGCAAGTATTACCACGAGGATTGGGAGGCGCCGCACAACTCGGTGGATGCCCGCTGGCGCGCCGGGAAACTCAAGTACTTCCTGTACCGCCGCGCCCTCCAGCAGGTGTTCGATCACGTCCAGGATTACAACCACCGCACCGGCCGCCATGTGCGTTGCTATGTCCCCACCCACAGCCTGCTCAACTATGCCCAGTGGTGCATCGTCAGCCCTGAATCCAGCCTGGCACGGCTCCAAGGCTGCGACGGCTACATCGCCCAGGTCTGGACCGGCACCTCGCGTGAACCCAACCGGTTCCGCGGCGAGGTCCGGTCCCGCACCTTCGAGACCGCCTTCCTCGAATACGGGGCCATGCAGAACCTGGTCCGCGCCACCGGCCGCTCCGTCTGGTACCTCAACGACCCGATCGAGGACAACCCCAACCACGACTGGAACGACTACCGGGTGAATTGGGAATCCACCCTGACGGCCTCGCTCTTCCAGCCGGACATCTGGCAATTCGAGGTGGCCCCCTGGCCGGAGCGCGTGTTTGGCGGGCGCTACCCCCGTTCGGCCCGGCAGCCGATGCCACCCCAATACGCCACCGAGGTGCAGACCGTCATCAACGCCCTCAACGACCTCAAGCAACCCCATGTCGAGTGGGACTGCGGCACCGCCGGCGTCGGCGTGCTGGTGAGCGATTCGTTGATGTTTCAACGCGGTGAACCGACCCCGAGCGACCCGCACCTGGGGAATGTCTACGGCCTGGCGATGCCGCTCCTCAAACGCGGCCTCCCCGTCGCGCCGGTGCAACTCGAAAACCTCACGGTGCCGCGTTACCTCGAGGGCTTTCGGGTGCTGCTGCTCAGCTATGACGGCCAGAAACCCCTCTCGGCCGAGGTCCACCCACCGCTGGCCGCCTGGGTGAAACGCGGTGGGGTGCTGGTGGTGTGCGATGCGGATGCCGACCCTTACAACCACGTCCGGGATTGGTGGAACAGCAGCGGGCTCGCCTATGCCACGCCCCGCGAACCGCTCTTCAAGGAACTCGGCCTCGACCTTCAGGCTGCGCCCGACCAACTGCACCGCGCGGGCAAGGGTGGGGTCATTTGGTTGCGGGAACGTCCGGCCCGTTTCTCGGCTGACGCCCCCGGGGCCGCCCGTGTGGTCGATGCCGTCCGCCAGGCGGCCGGCGACACGGGCCTCAAGTGGCGCGAGACCAACTACCTGCTCCTCCGGCGCGGACCCTACGTCATCGCCGCCGGCCTGGACGAATCCATCGAAGGCGCCCCCCATGTGGTGCGCGGCCGGTTTGTCAACCTCTTCGACCCGGAACTTCAGGTTCGCACCGAAGTTACGCTCGCCCCCGGTTCGCGCTCGTTCCTGCTCGACCTCAACGCCACCAAGGACCGCCGTCCCCGCGTCCTGCTCTCCGCCTGCAAGGTCCTGCCCCTGAGCGCGACCTCCGATCGCCTCAAACTCGCCGTGGAAGGCGTGGGCCAGACGCCGGCCCTGGTGCTCCTGGCCGCCCAGAAAACTCCCAAATCCGTGACGCTGGCCGGCAAGGCGATCGATACCTTTGAATTCGACGCCAAGGAACACCTGCTCCGCGTTCGATTCGAGAACGAAGCCCGGCCGCGGGAGTTAGAGCTGGGGTTCTAGCGGCATTGGGTTTCCCAACCTGCCGGACCGGGCGCCTGGCGGGTTTGGGACCGCTCAACTCTTCACCGCCTCGACACACCTTCCGCAGAGGGTCGGGTGGGCCGCGATCTGGCCGACCTCGGGTTCCCAGTGCCAGCAACGTTCGCACTTGAGGCCGGCAGCTTTGGCCACCTCGACGGTCAAGGGGGCTTCACCGCCGGGCGCGACGTCGAGTTGGGAGACGTTGAGCAGTTCCCGCAAGATCTCGCGGTGGGCGGCGGCGTGCGCCAGGGCCGGGTTGGAGCCGCGCAAGACCAGGGTGGCCTCGAGGGCTTTACCGATGGCTTTGGCCTGCCGCGCCTTTTCCAACTCGGGCAGGACCAGTCCGCGTAGTTCCAGGAGGGCCTTCCAGGCGGTTCGTTCCGCCTCCGGCCGATCTAGAGGGCGAGGCTGCCAGGTGGTTTGGTGCACCGAGCCGGCTGAGCGGCCGGGGATGAATTCCCAGGCCTCGTCCGCGGTGAAAGCGATCAGCGGGGCGAGCATCTGGCAGAGGCCGCCGACCATCCGGTGCAGGGCGGTCTGCGTCGAGCGGCGCCGGGCCGAGTTCGCGCCGTCGGTGTAGAGCCGGTCCTTCACGACGTCGTGATAGACCGCCGAGAGTTCGACGGCGACAAACTGGCTGACCCGCTGATAGACGACATGAAACTCGTATTGGTCGTAAGCCTGGGCGATCTCCTGTTCGAGCCGGCCGAACTCCTCGAGGATCCATCGATCCAGGCCCGTCAACCGGTCGTCGAGGACGGCCTGTTTGGCGGGGTCGAAGTCGTAGAGGTTGGAGAGTTGATAGCGCAGGGCGTTGCGGATGATGCGATAGGTTTCGCTGACGGTGTTGATGCGCTTCTCGCTCACGACGATGTCGTTGCGATAGTCCTGCGAGGCCACCCAGAGGCGGACCACATCGGCGCCGTATTTCTTGACGTAAGCGTCCGCAGTCTGTGGTTTTTCGTAACCGCCCTGACCCTGTTTGCTCTTCGAGATCTTGTCCCGGTCCTCATCCACCATGAACCCATGGGTGAGCACGGTGCGATAGGGGGCCGCGCCATTGCCGGCGAGCGAAAGGAGGAGGGAGGACTGGAACCAGCCGCGGTGCTGGTCGCTGCCTTCGAGATAGAGGTCGCATTGAAACGGGAGCGAGCCGGCGCCACGCAACTCGGGGCGCGCCGCGATGACCGCGCGCGACGAGGAGCCGGAATCGATCCAGACATCGAGCGTGTCGGCGGATTTGGCGACCGCCTCGGGGCCCGTCCAATCGGCGGGCCGCAGCGTGGTCCACAATTGGGCGGCGGATTGTTCGAACCAGACGTTCGAGCCGTGTTGCTCGAAGAGCGCGGCCGCGTTGCGGACGATGCGGGCGTCCAGGATCGGGTTGCCTTGGGGGTCGTAGAAGGCGGGGATGGGCACGCCCCAGGAACGCTGGCGCGAGATGCACCAGTCCGGGCGGGATTTCACCGCGGCCTGGATACGGCCTTTGCCCCAATCGGGAACCCAATTGACGCGATCGATCTCGTCGAGGACGCGCGCGCGGAATGTAGGGGATGCGTCGGTGGCCACGCCGGCCGGAGCGGTGGGGTCGGTCTGGGTGAACCACTGGTCAGCAGCGTGGTCGATCTCGATGAACCACTGGTCCATGGCGCGGAAGATGATCGGCGTTTTGCTGCGCCAGCAGTGAGGGTAGCTGTGGGAATAATTCTCCTGGTGAAGGAGGGCCTGGCGGTGGCGCAGTTCCTCGAGCACGGCCTCATTGGCTTCGCTCTTGCCCTGCTTGGCCAGGATGGCCTTGCCGAGCATCTCCGCCGGCATCTGCTGGTCGATGGGCAGATCGTTGGTGTGCGTAAACCGCCCGTCGTCATCCACCGGCGAGTAGATCGGCAGGCCGTTCCGGGAGCCGAGGTGATAGTCATCGAGGCCGTGCCCGGGGGCGATATGGACGAAGCCGGTGCCGGTCGAGTTATCCACGAAGGAATCGCCCGCGTAGAGCCGGCCCGTGCGCGCGCAGAACGGGTGCTGGTACTCGAGTTCGCCCAGTTGCGCGCCGTCGAGGCTCCGGACGATCTGGTAGCCCTCCCAGCCGCACTTTGCGGCCACGGCGGACAACAGCAGGGCCGACACGATGAACTGCTCCTCGCCCACCTGGACCAGGGAATAGCCGAAGGTCGAGTTGTAGGCCACCGCCAGGTTGGCCGGCAGCGTCCACGGCGTCGTCGTCCAGATCACCACGGACACACCGGGCCGGCCGACCACGGGGAACTTCACATAAACGCTCTGGCTGACGTGGTCCTGGTACTCGACCTCAGCCTCCGCCAGCGCGGTGCGGCAGGGGATGCTCCAATAGACCGGTTTTTTGCCGCGATAAACCATGCCCTGGGCCACCAGGTTCGCGAACAGGCGCAGTTCCTCCGCCTCGTATTCTCGGTGGAGCGTGAGGTAGGGATGATCCCAGTCGCCGAGCACCCCGAGGCGTTTGAACTGGGTGCGTTGGAGATCGATGTACTTATGGGCGTAAGCCTCGCAGGCGGTGCGGATGGTGGCGGCATCGCTGGCCGTGTCGCCCGCCTTGCGCATCTCCTGGCTCACCTTGAACTCGATGGGCAGTCCATGGCAATCCCAGCCCGGGACGTAGGGAGCATGGAAGCCGCGCAGCGTCTTGTATTTGACGACAATGTCCTTGAGGATCTTGTTGAGGGCGGTACCGATGTGGACCTCGCCGTTGGCGAAGGGTGGACCATCGTGGAGGACGAATTGGGGCGCGCCCCCGCGTCCGGCCTGGATGGCGGCGTAGAGCCCCGCGTCCGTCCATTGCTTCAGCCGTGCCGGTTCCCGTTGAACCAGGTCCGCTTTCATGGAGAAATCGGTCTGCGGCAAATTGAGAGTGTTTTTGTAGTCCATTTGCGTCTCGAGGCTGAAGAAGCTAACAGCGGCGCGCGGGGGTGTCAACGAAGGGGAAGGGCCGGAATCGTCTCCGCGTGCCGGTTCCCCACGAATGGGCGCTGCCGGGAAGGTCGGCGCTCCGGCAGGCAGAAAGGCCGCCCTGCGAGCTCGCCCGATCACCCGCGCAAGGGCTGGTGGCGGAGGCTACGGCGCCACAGTTTTGGCGACTGCCCCAGGCGGCGCTTGAAGTGTTTGGACAAGTGCGAGGCGGACTCGAAGCCCAGGATTTCAGCGATTTCCTTCACCGGCTTGCCCGTGCTGGCCAGCAGGTCCTGGGCCCGCTGGAGGCGGGTATTCAGGTGGTACTGTTTGAGACTCAGGCCCAGGCGCGTCCGGAAGCTGTGACGGAGGTGAGAGTAGCTGACCCCCAGTCCCGCCGCCAAGGTCTCCGGGTCCAACGGCTCATGGCAGCGCAGGGCGATCGAGGATTGGGCCGCTTGCACGATTTCATCCACGCCCTTCTTGTCCCGCCCGCTTTCGAGTCGCTGCAAGCGGCCCACGGAGGCCAAGAGGTGGATCCCCAGGGTCGAGATTTCATCGTGGCGGGCCAGCGCCCCTTCCCGTGCCAGGGCATGGCAGCGGGCGAAACAGTCCAGCAGGTCATGCATCGGGGCGCTGCTTAAGAGCGCGCGCTCCGGTTGGATGACCCGGGCCTTGAGGGCGGCGTCGAAGACGGGACCCACGCACTCGATCCAGTGTTCGACCCAGCCCGTTTCGGGGGCTGGCTTGTAGCGGTGCCAAATGCCCGGAAACACCAGCACGACACTTCCGGCTTTGACGATGTGGCTGCCGGGCATGGAGGCGCTTTCAAAGACGCCCTTGCCCGACGAAACCAGCAGGATCACATAACGCTGGAGCACCCGTCCCCGTTGCCAATCGAAATGATGGTCCACCGGATGGCGGTGGGGCGGGTAAGGCATGCCGGGGCGGACCTCACTGAACCCTACAGAAGTGGCGACACAACCCCAGAGGGAGATGGCGGTTTGCTCGGGCAAATAGACAAAGTAGTCGTTCATTTGGCAGCCAATATTTACACGTTTATGGCCAGTTTGTCTATTCCAGGTTGTTGGCGGTCCTGTCAGTATTTCTCTAACTGCCTTATGGATGCCGCCGATCAGACCGCCTCCCAATCCGGGCTTGCCTTCGAGCCCGGCGCGGGGCACCATTGTGCAAACAATACCAACACAAAGACCACCAAACTCTGACATGAAAACTCACCTTACCACCGCCATGCGCCCTCTCGCGCGCGGCCTGGGCCTGGCCGGAGCGGCTATACTCCTGGCCACCACGAGCCAGGCCGGTCTGCAAATCCCCTACGTGGTGAATCCGGACACGATGCACCTCTGGCATCTGGACGATGCCAGCACCCAGAACTTCGCCGTGGATGCCGTCACCACCAGCGTCAACGGGGCCGTGGGGATCACCCTGACGAACCTGGGGATGCCGTACACGACGCCCGCCACCTTTCCTTACAACAACACCACGCTGGGCGCTGCGGCCTATCCGGGCCTGGGCAGCGCTTACAGCGGCACTACCAAACAACACGTGTTGTACGGCGGGGCGTTCCCCAATGTGTCGCAGTTCTGCAACCCCACCACTGGGGCGTTCACCTTCGAGGCCCTGATCAGCGTCAATACCGCCTTCGCGAGCGCCGATATCGAGATTCTCTCGGGCGACAATGGACTCGGCATCGCCAACCGCGGCTGGCAATGGCGCATCTCGGGTGGCAGCCTCGAGTGGGACCTCCTGGCCGGCAGCACCGATAACGACTTCAAGGCCGCCCTGCCCACCGCCGGGCCGGACGCCATTGCGCTGAACCAATGGTTCCATGTGGCCGTCACGTTCACGGGCCAGAGTCCGACCAACGGGGATGCGGCGAGCGTGATGACGTTCTATTGGACGCTCCTGGACCCCAGCCGGACGGCGGCTGACCGTTTGGCTCAATATACGACCTACGGCGCGGGGCTCCCTTTGCGGCCACTCAACGGCGCCACCGAGGGCGTTTCCCAACCCTCTCTGGGCATTGGCGGCAGCGCGCGCCAGATCACCACCAATCCCGGCAACAATGAGGGAGCCATCGGCAGCCTGGACGAAGTTCGCGTGAGCGACGTTTGCCTGCAATCCAACCAGATGGCCTTTGTCACCGGCGGCGCCTTTCCACCCAAGTTCACGGCGAATCCCCCGGCCACCACCTTGACGCCTTATGGCGGGACGCTCGTCCTGAACACCTCGGTTTCCGCCTCGCAGCCGGCCACCAACACCTGGTTGCTCAACGGCGTGGCGGTGCCCAATCAGTCCGCCACCTCGCTTAATGTCACAAATGTCACCTTCGCTGATGGCGGACCATACGTGCTGGTGGTCAGAAACCAATACGGCAGCGCCACGAGCACGGTGGCCCAGGTGACTGTCGGCGCGGCTCCGACCGGGCTTTACTCCACGGGCGTGGACACCAATGGCGTGGTTTCCGCGGGCGATGTGCCCGATCCCCATTATTTTCTCGTGCAGAGCCAGAACCCGAATTTCCTGGGGCCGACCGCGATGATCTTCGAATACAATTATCCCATCGAGTTCGCTCCCGGTAACGGCAATTGGGGCCCCGGCAACGGCCTTGGGCGGTGGATTGGTGATCAGGGCAACCTGGCCGGCTCGCTCCCCGGTTCCCCCGCGGGACAATACATCTTCCGCACCCCCATCCTCTTCGATCAGGCCGACCCCTCGGCGGTCTTTATGTCCGCCAACTTCTTCATCAATGGCGGTTTGGCGAACATCATCATCAACGGCCGGAGCACCGGTATCGCCTTCACCCCCGCGGGTCCCTTGTATCTCAATGCGTTTACCCTGACGACTTCGGGCAACGCTCTCTCGGCCACAGTGAGCGGGCCGACGATCACGACAACCACGTTCAACGTTACCAACGCCGCGGGCTGGTTCGTCCCCGGCATCAACACGATTGATTTTGTGGAGAATCTCACTTCCAGCCAAGCCGCCATCATGTTGGAGGCCCCGTATGCGGTGGCCCAGGCGTTGCCCCCGGGTTTGCCCGTGATTACCAATCAGCCGGTCAGCGCCGTGGTGCGTGACTCGAGCGTCTCGGCGGGCACCGAAGCGACCTTCTCGGTGGTCGCCCTGGGCCGGCCGCCGCTCAGTTATCAATGGTGGGCCGACGGTGCGCCCATCGCCGGGGCCACTTCGCGGACCTTGCAATTTGTCAATCCCACCGCGGGCGCGCAGGGGACCGACTTTTCCGTGGTGGTCGCTAACAGCTCCGGGTCCGTCACCAGCCAGGTGGCGGTCCTGACGTTGGTTTCGAGCAATCAACTTCCCAATGCGGCGACCTTCAACTATGTGGGTTTCGCGGGCCAGAATATTACCCTGCCGTTCTCGGCCATCATCCAAACGAGCGTCGATCCCGATGGGGACGCCATCACCTACCTCTACTCGGACACGATGAGCACCAACGCGGTTCAGTACGGCAGTAACAACGTCAATCAGGTCGGCGCCGCCCTTGTTTACAGCCCGGTGGAGGGCTACCTGGGGGACGATCAGTTCAGCTACACGATCGCAGACGTGCTGGGTGCCAGTTCCGTAGGCTACGTCAACGTACTGATGTTACCCGCTCCAACCCCGTCGTCGCAGACGGTTCCCCCGGGGCTTTCGGCCAGCTTCAGCGTGGGGATGCCGACCCCGCCCGTGGGTTATGCCTTCCAGTGGCGTTTGAACGGCGTGAATATCCCGGGCGCGACCGCGGGCCAACTCAACATCACCAATGCCCAACTGGCCAACTCCGGCAGTTACACGCTGGCGGTGATTGATCCCCACGGAGTGGCCTGGCCGAGTCCGGCGGTGACGCTGACGGTCGAGGCGTACGCGCCTCATGCGCTGCCCATCGTGGACCTGGTTGATTCGTCGGAACAACCCGCCTATCCCGCCAGCAACGCCATGGACGGGCTCCTGACCGACTTCTGGGTCTCCTACGGCACCAGCGCCGCCGGTGTACCCACCGTGGCCAGCCCCGAATGGCTCTTTGTAACGTTCCCTCGCCAGGTGGCGCTGGCCGAGTTCCTCATTTATCCCCGCTCCGGCTACGGTCCCGCCAACATGCAGGTGATCGTTAACAGCCAGTTGGCGCCCGGAACGCCGCCCAATGGCACGGAAACGCTGGGCATTCCCACCAATGGCACGGTCATTTATACCGGTACCATGGCCAATTCCGCCAATCCGCTGGACGTCTCGCTGTTGAGGCCCGTTTACGCCACCAATCTGCAGCTCTACATTACCAGCGCCTACAGCGCCTATAACGTGCAAGTGGCCGAAATGGTATTTAATGAGCGGGCGCTGCCCGGCACTTTTGCCGATTGGGAATTGAATTACTTCACCACCAGCGCCCAGATCAACAATGCGGCCATCAGCGGGATTGGGGCCGACCCCGATCACGACGGCGTGCCGAACCTGCTCGAGTTTGCCGTGGGCGGGAACCCGTTGGTGCCGGACAAGACCAACGCAGCGATGACCGCAATCTCGTTGCCCGCTGGTCAAATCGCGGTCCAGTTCCAGGAACGCACCCAGCTTGGGGACGTGACGCGCAGTTTCCTGGCTTCGCCCGACCTGGCGCATTGGACCAATGCGGTTCCGGTGTCGGTCACCGCAGTCCAGAACCTGGGCACGGCTTCCCTCTACCAGGCGGTGTTCCCGGCGCAGCCGGCACCCCTCTACTTCCGCCTCAACTACACCGTGCCGAACTGGCAACGACAGTAGGGCGCCAAGGGCTTAACGGAGCGTTCTGAACGAACGCGCGACGGGCGAGGGCTTCGGCAGCGAAGCCCTCGCCTTTTTT
>Ga0316223_1003181_pt1:5000-12542 | contig 12542 bp, 12 predicted proteins | sample TBH18009metaG_FD_206007 | JGI IMG/M metagenome (GOLD analysis project Ga0316223, IMG submission 206007) | Freshwater microbial communities from Trout Bog Lake, Wisconsin, USA - TBH18009 | ecosystem: Environmental > Aquatic > Freshwater > Lake > Hypolimnion/Profundal zone | place: USA...
GACGGAAAGACCCCGTGAACCTTTACTACAGCTTTACACTGGACTTTGAATTCGCTTGTGTAGGATAGGTGGGAGCCTGTGAATCTGGGACGCTAGTCTCAGTGGAGGCAACCTTGAAATACCACCCTGGTGAATTTGGAGTTCTAACCTAGGTCCATTATCTGGATCGGGGACCGTGTATGGTGGGTAGTTTGACTGGGGCGGTCTCCTCCCAAAGCGTAACGGAGGAGCACGAAGGTGCGCTCAGCATGGTCGGAAATCATGCAAAGAGTGTAAGAGCAAAAGCGCGCTTAACTGCGAGACAAACACGTCGAGCAGGTACGAAAGTAGGTTCTAGTGATCCGGTGGTTCTGTATGGAAGGGCCATCGCTCAACGGATAAAAGGTACTCCGGGGATAACAGGCTGATACCGCCCAAGAGTTCATATCGACGGCGGTGTTTGGCACCTCGATGTCGGCTCATCACATCCTGGGGCTGTAGCCGGTCCCAAGGGTATGGCTGTTCGCCATTTAAAGTGGTACGCGAGCTGGGTTTAGAACGTCGTGAGACAGTTCGGTCCCTATCTGCCGTGGGCGTTGGAGATTTGAGGGAAGTTGCTCCTAGTACGAGAGGACCGGAGTGAACGAACCACTGGTGTTCCGGTTGTCATGCCAATGGCATTGCCGGGTAGCTATGTTCGGACAGGATAACCGCTGAAAGCATCTAAGCGGGAAGCCCCTCCCAAGATTAGATCTCCCTGGGATCTTGAATCCCCTTAAGGGCCCTAGAAGACTACTAGGTTGATAGGCATGGTGTGGAAGTGCAGTAATGCATGAAGCTAACATGTACTAATTGCCCGTGAGGCTTGACCATATAACACCCAAACGGTGTGGGTGACATTTTTACGCGACCGTGTACGTTTCCATTGAGAAGAGTCCAGTAGGACTCCCGTGACCAGTTTGCCTGGTGGCCAGAGCAGACGGGAACCACCCGATCCCATCCCGACCTCGGAAGTGAAACCGTCTAGCGCCGATGATAGTGCAGATTACCTGTGCGAAAGTAGGGAACTGCCAGGCTCTTAAACCTCAAAAAGCCTCCTGACTCAATCGTCAGTGAGGCTTTTTTTCTTGGGCGATGAATGTTCCGCACCCCTCGTGATCACATCATCAAAGTAACCTTTATAATTCTGTAAATTCCTTCTTTACTTTGGGATTGGAGCTTCAGGACGAAAGTCGTCCATCAGTTAACTGAAGAATTGTGTCCATTCTTTTGGCCAACGCAGCATCATGCGTCACTACAAGAAAACTAACGTTAAACTCCTGATTCAGTTCTAGCATCAGTCCATAAACGTGATCGGCTGTCCTACGATCAAGATTTCCTGTTGGTTCATCTGCCAATACACATTTCGGTTTGGTGACGAGGGCGCGCGCTATGGCGGCTCTCTGTCGCTCCCCGCCTGAGAGCTCTCCCGGTTTATGCTCTACTCGATTGCCTAATCCTACTCTTTTGAGGATGTCATTTGCCTTCGAGCTTGCAATATCTACTGGAGTTCCTCCAATTAATAATGGCATGGCAACGTTTTCTAGAAGAGTAAATTCACCGAGCAGGTGATGAAATTGATATATGAAACCCAGGACTCTATTCCTGAGTTCCGAGAGCTTCTTTTCATTCATGCCAATGAGTGAATGACCATCAAGCGTTATTTCACCTGAGGAGGGTGATTCTAGTCCTCCCAGCAAGTGGAGCAATGTACTTTTTCCGCTTCCTGAAGATCCCATAATGGCAACTCTTTCGCCCTGGGCTACTTCTAGTGTTACCTCTTGTAACACGTCGACGAACAGGTTTCCTTGATCAAACCTTTTTTGAAGGTTTTTACATGACAATACTGGCTCATTCATATCTTAGTTCTTCTGCCGGCTTAATCTGCGATGCCTGCCATGCAGGATAAATTGTAGCCAAGATGGACAATATAAAGGCCACCCCGGTTATTCTATATACATCAGACCATTCTAGCTTAGAAGGAAGTTCGCTTATGTAGTAGACATCTGCAGCGAGGAATTGAACGCCGAAGAGATGTTCTATAGCAGGAACTACTGTTTCTACATTAAGTGCCAAGAGGATTCCGCCTAGAGCGCCTAGCAAAGTACCAAACAATCCAATGATGGTCCCTAGCACTATGAATATGCCCATGACGGTCATTGGCGTCATGCCTTGTGTTCTAAGAATGGCTATATCTGCTTTCTTATCTGTCACTACCATTACTAGTGTCGAGACTATGTTAAAGGCTGCTACCGCAACGATTAACAATAGGATTATGAACATGACCCTTTTTTCTGTTTGAATGGCTTTAAAGAAATTGCTATGCGCTTGTGTCCAGTCTGAAATCATATAATCACCGCCCAGATCTGGGCCAACATCTCGTACGATTTTTCTTGCCATAAAGACATCATCTACTTTTAGCCGTAGTCCTGATGTGGCTCCATCCATGCTGAAGAGTCGTGATGCATCATCGAGATTGATTAAAGCTAGATTCCGATCATATTCGTACATGCCAACATGAAAGATTCCGACCACGGTGAATCTCTTGAGGCGGGGAAGGATCCCTGCGGGAGTGGCTGTTATTTGTGGGGTTATGATCGTTACTTTGTCGCCAGGGATGACAGCGAGGTAATCAGCGAGTTCACCTCCCAATATGATGCCGAACTCACCAGCTTTTAATTCTTTAAGACTCCCGGCAACTAAGTTGGTCGCTACTTCAGATACCTTGGGTTCGTACTCCGGAAGTATCCCTCTCAACATCGTTCCACTGACCCTTCGATCAGAATTAATCATGGCCTGGCCCTCTACATAAGGTGCCCAGCCTAAAATATGCTTGTTCTTTTTAAGTGGTGTTTCTAGAGTTTTCCAGTCATTCAATGTGCCCTCGTATCCGGTTATGGATGCATGCGAAGTCATTCCTAAAATCCGGTCTCTTAGCTCTGCTTCAAAGCCATTCATCACCGAAAGTACTGTTATTAATGCAGTGACTCCAAGCGCGATCCCCATTACAGAGGTTAAAGTGATGAATGAAATGAATCTTGTACGCCTTTTTGCTCGTGTATAGCGAAGGCCAATGAAAAGTATCAGGGGTTTGAACATGTTCAACTAATGAATGTGAAGCCTTCGTGGCGGATTTAATTTTGTATTAGTCCGAAACCCGGGCCGTTTGACAGTTTGCGCATACGCCATAGAGGCACAGCGAGTGATCGGTTAGTTTGAAGTTTTGTTTTGCAGCAATCTCCAATTGCAATTTCTCGATAGTGGCGTCCTGAAATTCCTCTACATGACCACATTGGATGCATACAATGTGGTCGTGGTGATCTCCTTTGTTAAGCTCGAAAACTGAGTTGCCGCCTTCAAAGTGATGACGTTTAACTAGTCCCGCTGATTCGAACTGAGTGAGCACTCGGTATACGGTCGCCAACCCGATCTCCTCTTTTTCAGTGATCAAACTTTTATAGATCTCTTCGGCAGACAGGTGCCTATCGTTTACGCCCTGTTTCTCCAAAATTTCAAGTATTTTAATTCTTGGAAGGGTGACCTTTAGGCCAGCGTTTCGAATGTCTTTGCTTTCCAGGGTCTTAGCTCCACTGAGTGTTTTAACTTGGGCTATAGAGTATCATTTAGAGATTGCTGTATTCCGCAAGCATCATACCATGCCCTTTTTACGTATCATCATCGCTCTTCTAAGCTTAGCAGCAATAGGTGGTTGTTCTTTTGACGAACTACCCTTTGTCTATCGTTTAGATATTCATCAGGGGAACGTCGTTTCTCAAGAAATGGTTGACCAATTGAAGCCCGGGATGAGTAAACGCCAAGTCACGTTCATCATGGGCGCCCCTCTTTTGATTGACACATTCCATGAAGAGCGCTGGTACTATGTTTATTCTAATCAGCCGGGTGGGGAGCCTCGGGTCGAGAAAAAAATCAATCTCATCTTCAAGCAAGATCAGCTGGTAGGGCTTCAAGGCGACTTTAAACCTGGATCACTTCCCTCGATCGAAATGAAGAAAGACAGCACCATCAGCGTACCTAAAATTGCTCGTGAAAAAACCCTTTGGCAGAAGTTGAAGAGTCTGTTCGTTGATGATGACGAATGATTTATTGTTTTTTCAATAGAGCTCTTTCTTTCCTCTGTAGTTTTGGATCTGCTTTCAACGGTCTATAGATTTCAATGCGATCTGCAGCTCGTATAGGTTGATCGAGTGTGCAAACTTTTCCAAAGATACCGACTTGATTAATCTCTAGATCAATTTCAGGGTGTTTTTGTAGTATCCCTGACTTTGTAATAGCGGAGTGAACTGTATGAGAGCCCTCAAGATTCATTTGTATAAGGCTCTGTTTTAGGGGGGTTGCATAAATAACTTCAACTCTAATGCTCATCTTCTACTGCTGCTTAAATAAGGCTTAGAGCACTAAGAAGGATTGCAGCGACGGACAGAGGAGCAACATATCGAATTAATCCGTGCCATATTATTGTGCGATTACCAAGTTCTAGCTCTTCCTCAATTAGTTCATTTTTCAGAATCCAGCCGACAAAAGTGGCGATCAGAATACCGCCAATGGGGAGCATCAAATCAGATGTGACGAAATCAATCAGTTCATAAAAGTTTCGACCTGACCATCTGGTGGGCTCTTCGCTACTGAATGAAAAAACGGTCCCTATCCCCATCAGCCAACACGCGGATCCAGCCCATACGCTGGCCTTTGCCCTACTCACGTCCATTCGCTCAGTGAGCCAGGCTATCGTTGGTTCAATAAGAGCTACTGCTGAAGTTATGGCCGCAAAGAAAACCAGAAGGAAGAATATGCTCCCAAAGAGTGTCCCTCCTGGCATCTTTGAGAATGCAATGGGCAAAGTTTCAAAAATAAGCCCTGGTCCCATTGTCGGCTCAAGGTGATTGGCAAATACGATAGGGAAAATGGCAATACCGGCCATCAGGGCGACCAATGTGTCTGCGCCCGCTACTGCAATCGTAGAGCGGGTAATAGATATCCGATCTGGGAGATACGCGCCATAGGCCATGATCGCTCCCATGCCCAGGCCCAGTGAAAAGAAAGCCTGTCCCAAGGCAATAAGAAGGCTCTCCCCGGTTAATTTGCTGAAATCCGGCTCAAATAGGAACTGCATCCCTTGTGAGAAGCCATCCGAACTGAAGGCGTATATATCCAAGGTTGCAAGCATGATAAAAAGCGCTGGCATCATGAGGCCAGTAACTCGCTCTATTCCTGTGCTCAATTCGCGGCTCACAATCAGCATGGTTGAGATCATGAAAGCCGTATGCCATACAATTTGAACATCAGCTGATTTCCTGAGTTCTTCGAATGTTTGCTGAGAGGTTAGTGCGTTGGTATTAGCAAGAAAGCCCCCGGCCATTTTGAATAAATAAGCCATCGACCAACCGGCGATAACGGAATAGTAGGAAAGGATGAGAAATCCAGCGGCTAATCCCAGCCAGCCCACTAGTTGCCAATTTTGGCTGGCATTGGCCTTCTTTGCTGCTGATCGCATGGAGTTGACCGGATTTTGTTTTCCAAGTCGTCCAATTACTGTTTCAGCCATCATGATGGGTAGTCCTACGAATAGAACGAATATCAAATAGACCAAAACGAACGCACCACCACCATGCTCACCCAGAAGGTAGGGAAACTTCCAAATGTTTCCGAGTCCGATGGCTGACCCACTTGCAGCCAAGATGAACGCCAGGCGGGATGACCACTGGGCTTTATGAGGAAGTTGATCAGACATCGTTCTGGCCTTTTGCGTAATTAGTTTGAGCAGATATCCTTGATAGGAATTAATGCAGTAAAATAGCAAGATTCAATGAACGTGTCAGGGATTCTTAATTAAGTAACATGGCCGCAAAAAAAAATAAGAATTCGCCTGGCGGTTCCACTATCGTCTTAAATAGACAGGCGACCCATGACTTCTTCATCGAAGAAAAGTTTGAAGCGGGTCTCGTTCTTCAAGGCTGGGAGGTTAAGAGCCTTCGCGCTGGGCGTGGGCAGCTGAAAGAAAGTTATGTCATTTTGAAGGCTGGAGATGCCTGGTTATTGGGGGCACATATTTCACCGCTGACTACGGCTTCAACTCACATCATTCCTGACCCTGTTCGTACAAGGAAGCTTCTCCTGCATCGGCGAGAATTGAGTAAATTGATTGGTCATGTTGAGAGAAAAGGCTATACCTTGACGCCGCTCAGTATGTATTGGTCAAAAGGAATGGCAAAACTAGAGATTGGTTTGGCCAGAGGCAAGAAATTGCATGATAAGCGTGCTGCTGAGAAAGATCGTGACTGGCAAAGAGAGAAGCAACGTCTGATGAAGAGCGGTTAGCTGTTTTAATCACGAAACAGGGAATCTCTGTAGTTGACCCACTAATTAATTTATTGAACATTAGTCCTGCGACCGTCTAACAATGAATCGAGCATTTCATACAATCGTTCTTTTTATGATCCTTTTTCTAAGCAGCGGTCAAGTCTCTGCCAGGGAATACTCAGCATTGGTTGTAGAGCCAGATACCGGAAAAGTCCTGTATGAAAAATACGCTAACGAACTTCGTCATCCGGCATCGGTAACAAAGATGATGACCTTGTATCTGGTGTTTGAGGCTTTGGAGCGTGGCGAAGTAACTTTAAATACCCCATTTACAGTGTCCCGATATGCCGTTCTTCGTCCGCCATCAAGGCTAGGTCTGACAGCGGGTGATACGTTGAACGTTGAAGACGCCATTTTGGGGCTAGTGACACGGTCTGCGAATGATGCAGCTTCAGTTATTGCGGAAAATCTTGGCGGATCTGAACCTGCATTTGCTGAAATGATGACGGCGAAAGCGCACGCTTTGGGAATGAGTAACACGACGTTTCGCAACGCATCAGGACTGCCTGATCCTAATCAAGTTACGACAGCTTGGGATATGTTTCGCTTAGGTCGTGCGCTCATTAAAGACTTCCCGAGATACTACCCTTATTTCTCGACACCTAGATTCTATTATCGTGGTCAGGGCTTTGATAACCACAACCATTTGATGGAAACCTACCCCGGAATGGACGGGATAAAAACCGGATTTATTAATTCCTCGGGTTTTAATCTTGTTGCCTCTGCAAGAAGAAACGGCCATCGGTTGATCGGGGTCGTTTTTGGTGGGCCCAGTGCTGTAAGGCGAGATCGTCACATGCGGGACTTGCTCGATGATGGCTTTTCCCAATTGAATGGGGCAGCGGCCTCTGGCGTTATTGCAGAGTTTGAGCGGCAGTCCCAATCCCCAATCAATCGAGCGAACTTTGATGCTTCCAGTGAGCTTGAGCAACCTCATCTTACATTCGGGAACCCCAAAAAATTTCGTTCTCGAAGTGTAAAACCGCTGCCGGTCCAAAATCCGGCGCCAGGAGTAGCTCCTATTCATCCTAAGAAAGCGAGTCGTGTTTCGAAGGCAACTGCTGTCCATCATGCAAGTGCATCTACCTCAACGGCGGCGGTAAAAGGCTCGGTAGAACATAATCAGCATCATAAGGGTTATTTTGT
>Ga0316223_1003182_pt1 | contig 12540 bp, 8 predicted proteins | sample TBH18009metaG_FD_206007 | JGI IMG/M metagenome (GOLD analysis project Ga0316223, IMG submission 206007) | Freshwater microbial communities from Trout Bog Lake, Wisconsin, USA - TBH18009 | ecosystem: Environmental > Aquatic > Freshwater > Lake > Hypolimnion/Profundal zone | place: USA: Wisconsin...
TGGCCATTAGCCTGGGCTTTGTGGCTGCGTCGGCCTACTACGTTGGTCGCTCGGTGGCTGTGGGCGCGCGCAGCCATTGGCAAACAGCCGCCCTGTTTGGAGCCGCCTCGGCGCTGGCCGGGGCGTTGTGGTGCGTGTTGTGCCAGGCCTGGAATGCGGTGGGCGCCAGCGTATTGGCATCGATGGATGCCCAGCCTTCGCCCGGAACACCGTTTGCGCAGGGCCAACTGGTAGCGCTGCCCAGTGGCGTTCAACTGATCTTGTGGTTGGCGGGTAGTGGGCTTTACCTGATTTCGCTGCTGATTCATGACGTCTGGCTCAGCGCCGAGCAACTGCGTGCCGCACAAGCCCTGGAAGCCCAGGCACGACTGCAGGCACGCGACGCGCATTTGCAGGTGCTGCGCACCCAGATCAACCCGCATTTTTTATTCAACAGCCTCAATTCCATCAGCGCCCTGACCACACAAAACGCCGCAGCGGCACGCACCATGACGCTGGAATTGGCGGCCTTCTTTCGGCTCACCCTGGCACTGGGCGAACAGGAGCATATTGCGCTGGCGGCGGAAATTGCGTTGTGCGAGCACTTCCTGGCGGTGGAAAAAATACGCTTTGGCGACAAACTGCGAACCGACATCGACGTATCTGAGGCGGCCCGCGCGGCGCGCATTCCGCCCATGCTGCTACAGCCTTGCGTCGAGAATGCGGTCAAACACGGCTTGCACCACTTGGTGGACGGCGGCTGCATCACGCTGCGTGCCTTTGTGCAGGGCCCCTGGCTCTACATCACGATTGACAACCCGCTGGACCCGGACGCGCCAGCGCGCAGCGGAACCGGCACCGGTCTGGTTAACATCCGCCGGCGACTGGCCACGCTGTATGGTGAGCAGGCGCGCATCCAGTGGACACAGCACGCTGCGCGTTTCTCGCTCGAAATAGTGCTGCCCGTTGCGTTACCTGCGGCTGCGTCGGCCGCCTTGCCTCTTCCCATCGCACCATGAACACACCACGGACGCACGGCGCGCCACTGCGCATCCTGATTGTTGACGACGAGCCGCTGGCACGTGGCCTGATTCGGGAGTATTTGGCGCCGCATTGCGACATCGCCAGCATCGCTGAATCGGAGCACGGTTTGCAAGCGGTGCAAGACATCGGCGCGCAAAACCCGGACCTCATTTTTCTGGACATACAAATGCCCAAGCTCAACGGGCTGGAAGTGCTGGAACTGACCGGCCGCCGGTCCGGCGTTATTTTTACCACGGCGGATGACCAGCACGCGCTCAAAGCGTTTGATCTGCACGCCGTGGACTACCTGCTCAAGCCGTTTTCGCAGCAGCGCTTCGACCAGGCATTCGCGCGTGCCCGCAGTGCGCTGCACCAGCCCCAACCGGAGGTTCAGCAGTTGGTGGCACACAACGCCCAGCGACCAACGCGCATTTTGATTCGAGACCGCCATCAAGTGCACGTCATTGCGGTGGAGAAAATGGAATATATCCAGGCCCAGGACGACTACATCAGTGTCCACAGTGGGGGGCGCGACTATCTCAAAACACAGTCACTGGGTGCACTGGCCGAACAACTTGATCCGGCGCAGTTCGTGCGCGTTCACCGCTCCTACCTCCTCAATGTTGACTTTTTGCAAGGACTGGAACGCGCCACAAAAGACAACTTTCTGGCGGTGCTGCGCGATGGCCAGAAAATACCGGTCAGCCGCGCCGGATACGAGCGTCTGGGACGTTTGATTGATGGAAACTGAGCCGCCCGCGCTCTGGATGCCAGGCAGCCCATAAGGACCCTCTTGCATAAGAAACTGCCATTTACTACCAACTCCTGATATTATCAATTCACAACTGGATGCCTTTGTGTGATAGCAGACTTACGCCATTGGACAAAAGACAAAAAGGCACATTTTGTGCATAAATAATCGGATGGGGCAGACATAACGTGGCTAATCGCATTCTCAAACACATTGAGGACATCACGCGCCAGCGTGATACCAACCTGCTCGATTCGTCCATCACGAACGCCATGATTCAGTTGGTGGATCCGAAATTTGTTCGCCTGCTTCAACTGTACAACCGCGAAACCGGCCTGGCGGCGGTAACCACGGCGTGGAGCGATGGTGTTCACGTTCAATCGCTGGACGATATTCCAACCGAACAGGATTTTGAAGCGGTGAATAACCTGCCAGGCTTGCAGCGGTGCCTTGACTTGGCCGGTCCGTCCTCTGATTTCGATGCGCTAACGAGCACCTATCACCATTGGTTTCCCGTGTATATGCGTGGGTCGCCCTATGCAAGTGTCGAGATCGTCTCGGAACGACCGCTGACGCTTTCCAAGCGCAACGTGGTCGAAGGCATTATGGGCGTTTATCTCAATTTTCTGAGCCTGCTGGAAGACAGCCAGCGCGACGGACTAACGGGGCTGGCGAACCGCAAGGCTTTTGATCGGTCGCTGCGACGTCTGCTGACCACCGTATCCGCGCATGACACCACGCAAAATGAGCGGCGCCAAGCCAACGGGCGGGACAATTGGCTGGCCATCATCGATGTTGATCACTTCAAAAGCATCAATGACTCCCACGGGCATCTGATGGGGGACAAGGTCCTGATTGAACTGGCCGCCATCATGCGCCGGTCCTTTCGAGTGCAGGATCGCATTTTTCGGTTTGGCGGCGACGAATTCGTGATCCTGATTCGAAAAACCGATGCGCGGTACGTGGCGACATCGCTGGAGCGGTTGCGCGTCAATGTCGAGAATCACCTCTTTGGTGTCGGTGTTGGCGGAATCACCGTGTCTGCCGGATACGCACGCATCACCCCGAATGACACGCCAGCAGACATCATCGGACACGCCGATAGCGCGCACTATTACGCCAAGAAGCATGGGCGCAATCGGGGCTGTAGTTACGACCAATTGCTGGAAGAAAACGCGATATCGCTCGTTTGAACACCGTAGCGCTGGGTGGAAAACCATGCGACGCCACGCGTTTCAACCACTAGGGTGAGCAACCGAAACCGGCCATCCACAACGGCCTTACCGTGCGCCCCGCACTGCGCAAGGTGCCGCTGCGCACCCACTGGGCTAAATCAAGGTGCCCAGTTGCAGCGCAGATTCCGCGCTAAACACCTGAGAGCGGCGGGTTGTCTGGTTCACTTGAACAATGACCGTTTTGGCAACGGCCACGCATTGTTGGTTCTGAAAAAGCGCCTGCTCCATAACCAGTGAGCTTCTGCCAACGGACGCCACTCTGGTGCCTATTTCAACCCGGCCTGGCCAGGTAATTTCGCCCAAATAATCCAGATGCAGGTTGGCAATGACAAAGGAACAATCGGCGTCCAGCAAGGATTCGCCGCTGGCATAGAGCATCTCGACGCGGCCCGTTTCAAACAACGTGGAAAACACGGCGTTATTCACGTGTCCCTGCCGGTCTGTGTCCCCATACCGCAGTTTGTCAAAGGTCTGGTGTTGGTAATCGCTGAGCGCTGGTGTGGCCGATTTCATAGAATGACATCCATTAAAAATTGCTGCAGGCTTGGTTGAGACCCGCTTATGTCGCGGAGCGAAGTCTACTTCGTCCGTTAGGGACCGGCTGATCGCAGACCGCAGGGAGTCCTGAAGAACACAGGCAGGCGAAGTAATGAGGCTACCCGGAACAGGGTCGCCGGTTTGCGTCGACGCCGATTTCAGGATGCCACGGACTCATGCGTGTGAGTGCACCATGCCGCAATACTTGCCGATGCCCAAACCATGACAGGCGGTTTGCAAATCCCAGATGCAGTCTTCGTAGGGCTTTCCTGATTCCATGCACTGCGCCGCCTCCAGGTTGGCTTTGGACGTAATCCGAAAAGACGCCACAGGATCAACGAAGGCTTCCTTGCGCAGGCCACAAAACTTGCCAATGGCCAGCCCAATGCATAGCGTGTTCATTTCAGCGAGACAAACATCTTCTCCCTTTTTATTTGCGAAGCACTGGGATGCTATTTCCTGTGCCTGGGCCAATGCCCGGTGTCGCATGGCGTCTTCGGCAATTTGCTGCGGCGTATGTTGCTGCGCCGCGACCGGCAGGGTCAAAAATGCGGCGACAGCAACAAAGAATAAAGGCGCGCGACGCCACAATGGAGGATGCATGGTCATATGTATTTAAAGCGTCACCTTCCCTGCGGGTGTACGTGGCGCCGACATTTAGAAAGAAATCCGGATCCCGGCAGTCAGGGTACGCCCGATGAGCGGCCCCCATAAGTGCGTCACATTGAGATTGCCCGAGCCATCAACATAGAGCGGATTATCCACGCTGCCCTGGGTGTAATTGAAAACGTTGTTCACGCCAAAAAAGCCGGAGACCGTGGGACTCCACTGGTAATTGGCGTGCGTGTCAACAACCCAAAACGTCGGGCTCATGGACATCTTCGGTGTGCCGTTCAGGTTGTATTGTGGATTGTCCGCATAGTCATAAAAGGCGGCCAAGTCTTGGGGTCCGGTAAATGTGGCCTTGATGTTCATGTTCCAGGGTCCGCTGGTGTGGTCAAGAGCCAGCGAAGCGCGGTAATCGGGCCTGGAGAACAGTTGTCCCTGGAAGTCTGTTGGATTGAACCGGTAAATGTATTTTTCCAGACCCAGCGTGATGGCGTCTTTCGCGTTGACCTGCCAGGTGCCTACAAAATCCGCGTTGTCGATGGTGTAGGCACCCGCTGAAGGCGCCAGAATGAGGCCCGATGCATTATTGGGGTCCGACAAAAACAAGGCCATATTGTTGATGCGCGTGTGATTGGCAGATGCGGTGAGCGTGGTGCGGTCGCCGGCATAGTTCCACGCGTACGACACGTTTTCCGAGCGCTCCGCTTCGGCTTGCGAGCGGTTCACCGACGACGCTTCCAAAATGGAGTGGTCGAGTTCGAAGAACGAGGTGGGCAACCGGTAGCCCGTGCCCATCGCCAGCCGACTTGACGTCTCGTCATTGTGGTGCCACAGCATGTCCAGCCGGGGTGTCGCAATGCCACCGAATACGTTGTTGCTGTCGTAGCGCAGGCTGCCATTGACTTCCAGCCTATCGTCAAAAAATGCCCGGTAGGCCTGGACAAAAACGCCCGGGGTCATGTAAGTGTAGGCGTCCGCGTTAACCAGTGCCGGTGGCTGATTGAAGGGATAGGACACGCTATTGAGGTCTTCGTAGCGGTAATTGATGCCGGTGGTAATAAGCGTGTTGCCCAAAGCCTGTTGCAGGCTGCTCTCCAGGTAATATTGGCGCTGATTGCCGAAATAATTGGCATCCCCACCGTACCAGGAGCTTTGGTCGTGCTCGGCGTAGCCAAAGGCCAGTCGCAGTTTCCCGTATCCGGTCATCTCCTCGGCGGTACTCACGATCTGATTGCGCGTGGTGAAGATGATTTGAGCCAACCCAAATTCCCCGGCGTTGTACGGTGTTCCTGTGAGCAGCCCGGTCGCTGGGTTAATCCAGTCGTTGCTGACTGGCGATCCATTCGGGCCCGCGCTGAAGTTGAATGGATTTCCAGTGGTATTCGCTATAACCCCATAATAGTCCGACCCCAGCGGGCCGCCCATGCGCTGTTCTTCAAGGTGATCAAAACGCGTTTTCACCCTGAATCCGCCCACGTCATCCAGAAATAGTCCCAAGCCTAACTGCGAACGGTTGAATCCGGTTGACTGGGATATTCCATCACCGATCGAGTCCACGCTGTCCTGGATCTGGTGCATGGCCGATACCATCAATGCGCCGCCGGTGATGCGTTCGGTTCCATACAAGGACTCGCGTTGCACGCCGTAGCTGCCCACGGTCAAATCCACCTCCGCACCGTCGGATGTTGGGCGCTTGGTGACCAGGTTGACGGTGCCGGCCAGTGAGTCAGGAGCGATAAGACTGGTTCCCGCACCGCGCGAAATGTCGACGCGCTCCACGCTATTCAGGCCGATCAAGTCGAGCCCATAGGCATTGGACACGGAGGAAAAAATAGGCACTCCGTCCACCATCAAGGTCGTGAAACGACCGGGCAAATTGTTCAGCGTTATTTGACGGGTATTACATACGGAGCATTCCACTTGCGTGTCAATCCCGGGGCGGCCGCTCAAGAGTTCAGGGAGGTTGGCTGCGCCAGAATTCTTAATTTCCTGGGCACTGATGGATTCCGTCTTGACGATTTCGTTCAGCAAAGCCCCTGGCTTGGTGGCATTCTGGGCGTCAGTCACGGTGACGCTGGGCAGGGTTTTAACGACGTCACTTGACGTGGTTTGCGATGTCTGTGGAGCGGGCGCTGCTTGTTGCGCCTGGCCAAGCACAGGCCAGATCAGCGTGGACAAAAGGAGGTATCCGCGCCCGCGAATGAGTACATTCATGTTGAACTTTTATGATAACGATTTATCAATATCATAATCCACCATTCAACTTTTGACCAGCACGAAGGCTCCATGTGCCCATCCCCCGAAATTCGGACAGGGTGTAGAGACGCCATGAAGCGCATGCCAATGCATGCCCCGTGTGGCCCGGCACCGATGGGCGCGCTGGCCCGCATCGAGGAATTGTTGCCGCACCGATAGCAACCTGCCACGATAATTTGATACCTTCGTGCCATGCCCATCGACATCACGATATTCAGCGAATCCCAGCTCACCGAACTGAATCGGAACATTGTTGACAAGATGGGAACACCATTGAGTGTGCTTTTTGAGGAGTGTCGCTGTGATGAACGTGATTGAGATATCCACCTTTGGCGGACCTGACGTGTTGCGCCTTGCAAACCGACCGCTTCCCGTTGCAGGCCCGGACCAGGTTTGTATTCAAGTGGCAGCGAGTGGCATTAATCGTCCGGATGTATTGCAACGTTCCGGTCGGTATCCGGCGCCTGCCGGCGCATCCGACATTCCCGGACTGGAGGTGGCCGGGACCATTATCAGTGGCGATCCGCTGGCGTTGGCGCACGCTGGCTTGCAGCTCGGCGACCGGGTGTGTGCGTTGCTGGAAGGGGGCGGCTATGCCACGCACTGCATCGCGCGCGTGGGCCAGTGCTTGCCGCTGCCCCAAGGACTCACGGATGTCGAGGCCGCGTCGTTACCCGAAACCGTTTTTACTGTGTGGAGCAATGTGTTTGAACGGGGTGGCCTGAAACGCGGTGAAACGCTGCTGGTCCAGGGCGGCAGCAGCGGCATTGGTGTGATGGCGATCCAGATAGCCAAGGCACTCGGTTCCCGTGTCATTGTCACCGCAGGATCGGATGACAAATGCAATGCCTGTCTGGCACTCGGAGCGGACCACGCCATTAACTACAAGACGCATGATTTTGAGACGGAAGCGCTGCGACTGACCGAAGGGCGCGGTGTGGATGTGGTTCTGGATATGGTCGCCGGTGGCTATATTTCCAGGCAATTGAATTGCATGGCCGATGAGGGTCGCCTGGTCATTATCGCGGTGCAGGGCGGTGTGCAGGGTGAACTCAACGCGGTCACCGTCATGCGCAAGCGGTTAACCGTAACCGGTTCCACGCTGCGACCGAGGTCGCCCGATTTCAAGGAGCGCCTGGCGCAGGCTTGCCTGCAACATGTCTGGCCGCTGCTGGAACAGGGACGCGTTAAGCCCGTCATTCACAGCACGTTCTGCGCGCTTGACGACAGCAGCGCGCTGGGCAACGGGGCCACGCAAGCGCATCGTTTGATGGAATCCAACCAGCACATTGGGAAGATTGTGCTTTCGTGGTAGAGCGGCTCGGCAATGCAGGCGTCAAAAACGATAGCCGGGAAACCACCGCCGACGTGTCCACCAACCGTACGTAACCATGCACAAAAAAACACCATTGAGGTGAATAACCAGAACTTCAGAATATGAAATTCGCACACTTGCACAACCGGCTTTTCGCTCCCCACTCCGAGCCTGAAAGCATCCAGGATTGGCGAATATATGTGCTGGATACCTTGCTGGGTGTTCTGGTGATTTTTGGTGCGGCGGTGGCAGTTCCCAGCATGGTGATGCTGATTATTCAGGGCCTGTGGCCCGTTGTCATTTCGGATGTAGTCCTGCTGGGGCTGGGCGTTGCATTGTGGCGCAACCACACCGCTTCTTTCACGTTTCGGTCTCTGGGACTTTGCACTATTCTGTATTTTCTGGCGGCGGCGCTGTTGCTCATGCTGGGTCCCACCAGCCAGATTTATCTGATGGCCTCGCCCGCTCTGGGCGCCATTCTGCTGGGCCGAAGATGGTCCATATTGATGCTGCTGGGAAATGCCATCACCCTACTGTGCATTGGATACTTTGTGTATCCCGATTTCTATATACCGGGTCTCATGGTAAATCCGTTGGCAAAGTGGCTCGCTATCACGATTAATTTCTCATTCGTGAATTCCATCATCACGTTATCGATATCGCTCCTGCTGCGGGGGCTTGAACGATCTTTTGCCAAGGTAACGGAAGCCAACCGGGCCAAATCCGAGTTTCTGGCCAATATGAGCCACGAATTGCGCACGCCCATGAACGCGATTCTGGGCATGCACCAGCTCCTGCACAAAACAGACCTCACCAAACAGCAGGCCGACTATGCCGCCAAAAGCGCGGGCGCAGCGCACGCGTTACTGGGGTTGCTCAATGAAATTCTGGACTTCTCCAAGATCGAAGCCGGAAAAATGGAACTCGATCCGCATTCGTTTGCGTTGGACCCATTGCTGCGGGACCTCTCCGTTCTGCTGTCCTCAAACGTTGGCGAGAAGCCGGTGGAAGTGCTGTTCGACATCGACCCCGCAGTGCCCGCCAATCTGGTGGGAGACGCCATGCGGCTGAAGCAGGTGTTGCTCAATCTGGGCAGTAACGCCATCAAATTCACGGCCCGTGGAGAGGTGGTGCTCTCCATTCGACTGGTGCAGCGCACGGACGACGTGGTCACGTTGAAGTTCAGCGTGCGCGACACAGGCATTGGCATCGACAAGCAAAACCAGGCCCGCATTTTCAGTGGATTCACCCAGGCAGAATCTTCCACCACGCGCCGCTTTGGTGGCACGGGGCTGGGCCTGGTGATCAGCCAGCGCTTTGTCGCCCTCATGGGTGGCGAACTGGAGCTGCAAAGTACGTTGGGCGAAGGCAGCCTGTTTTATTTCAGCGTGACCCTGCCCATTGCCGAAGAAGACGCAGCGCTGCAACGCAGGCGCCTGCACCTGCGCGAGCGAGCCCAGGAAGCGCTATGGCGTACGTTGATTATTGACGACAACCCTGCCGCACGTGAGGTACTGGGGCACATGGCGCGCTCCATGGGGTGGCAGGTCGACCTGGCTGAAAGTGGGAAGCAGGCACTCCACATGCTGCAACAGTGCCGCCGTCAGGGCACGCAGCACCAGGCCATCTTTGTGGACTGGTCCATGCCGGACGTAGACGGTTGGGAAACCGCGCAACAGATTCGCCAACTGCACGCGGACCAGCTCCGCGCCGATGGCTCCAACAAAGTGCCGATCGTAGTCATGGTGACCGCACACGGGCTGGAGATGGTGTCCCGGCGCAGCGCCGCCGAACCGTCGTTACTGGATGGTGCTTTGGTCAAGCCGGTGACGGCATCCATGTTGCTGGATGCCGTGATCGACGCCACAAACGAGCGCGACCAACTACCGCCTTCGCGCATGCCCGCACAACCATCGTCACACCGGTTGGCCGGGATGCGCCTCCTTCTTGTTGAAGACAACCGCAACAACCAGCAAGTGGCGCGTGAGCTTCTTGAGGACGAAGGTGCTTTGGTACACATTGCCAACAATGGCCGAGAAGCCGTAGAAATGATTGTGGCAACCGACCCGGACTTTGCCGTGGTTCTGATGGACTTGCAAATGCCGGTGATGGACGGCTTTGCCGCCACCCGTTTCATACGCACCAATTTAGGCATGACGGCGCTCCCCATAGTGGCTATGACCGCCAACGCCATGGCCTCCGACCGCGAAGCCTGTCTTGCCGTGGGAATGAACGACCACGTGGGCAAGCCCTTTGATTTGAACGAACTGGTGCGCATCCTGCGGCAGCAGGCCCAGTGGGGTGAGGCCACACCGGATCCCATCAACAACGGCATCTCCGTGGGCCGGACCGTGCTACAAGCCGCGACGGCAGCCGGTGTGGACTTGGCAGCTGCACTGCAGCGACTGGGCGGCAAGCAGGATGTGTATCGGCGCACCTTGCACACGGTGGTCAACGATCTGCTGCGCATGCAGCAACAATTGCAACTGTTGTCGGCTCAGCGTGCAGGAACCACCTTCGACGATTCCGGGCGTCTATTGCACACGCTCAAAGGTTTGGCCGCAACACTGGGCGCCACGGCGTTGTCAACGGCGGCGGCGGCGGCCGAAAAAGTGATGGCAACCAGTCCCTCCGCCGCGCTGGTGGCGAGCACGACCGATCAGGTATGCGGTGCCATTGCGCTCGCGCTGCCCGGCTTGCAAGCGTTGCTGGACGCTTTGCAACGGGAGCATGCGGCGCAGGCCATGGACAACGGCGCGCGCGGCGGCGGCGCTGCAATCAACCTGCCAGCGCTGGCAACGGCGCTGCAAGCGTTGAGGAATCTGTTGGCGGCCCAAGACATGGAGTCTATGTCTGCAATGGCTGCTTTGCAGCAGCAATTTGGTGACGCGCTGGGCGAGGATATCGCCGCGCTAGAGGCCGCCATGGCTGACATGGATTTCGCCGGCGCGCTGCCGCTGTGCAACGCGCTGATCGAACAGTTCGCCCCGTAGGCGCGTTTGCCTGTGTCTCGGGTGGGCGCGTCCCACGCAGGGTATGGGGCCGGTTTATCGGTCGGACCAGGTGCCGTGCAGCATGCAAGGCGCCTGGCCTCACTGGCCAACTGACAAGTTATGCGGCTTCGGCTTCGGCTTCATCTGCCACGGCAAACTCGTCTTCGAGTGCGTCGCTTTCCATCATCGCAATTTCAGCGCACTGCACGCCATTGAGCTGGTGCCGATAGGCCAGCACCACATGGCGGGCGTAGGCCACGTCATCGCCATCGTCATCCGCGCTGGCGGCGGCCTGATGGTGATTGGCCGCAGCTTGGAAATGATCAGCGGCCATGCGATGGTAGTCACCAATCGTTTCGAATTCCTCTTCACCGTGTTCTTCGGCGACGGAGCTGGTATCTTGGTTCATGGTTACTTGCCTTTATTGAGTTGCGACGACGTGCCGCACTGACCATCATCACGTCGGCGCATTTAATCGCCGTGACACAGCCGTGACTAATTCCGCCGAATAGAGATGGACGCATAATTCGCATGACGCCATGAACTGCAACTTAATTCAACATCGGTGACATGCAAATAACGAGTGGAATGACTCCACAGGACGTCCAGGGAACCAACCTGGTCGAGCTGGACCCGGAAGTTGTCGCCAAAGGCAAAGCACTACGGTACAGAAAGTACAACACCCTGCAAATCCCGGCACTGCGTTTGGCGGGGTCGTTGCTCCTGAGCCTGGTTATTGTTCTTTACCAGCGTTTTGCCAGCGATGGCGCCGCAGGCATCGCGCTTGGATGGTCGGTACAGCTACTCATTGGGTATGCCCTGGTCTCGTGGCTGTGTCTGTCTGTGTGGTACGGCAGGACGGGGCGCGTGGATATCGCCCTCGCCTTCCTGATTCTTGACGTTCCAGTCTGGACGCTGGCGATCTACGCAACGGGTGGCGAACACAGCTGGACGGTCATTATTTTGCTGCTCCGCGTGGTGGATCAGACGCACGCGGGTTTCCGCCGAGCGCTGTTTTTTGGGCAATTTGTGACTGCCAACTATCTGGCAATGGTCATTTATTTGCAGTATGTGGATCACCATGACATCAACTGGCCCGGCGAGTTTGGCAAGATTGCACTCATCTACGCCAGTTGTTTGTACGCATCCCTGGTGGCGCTCGCGGTGCAGAGAACCCAGAAACGCGTCTCGGCATCGTTTCGCATGACGCGTGATCTGGCGGTCCAGTTAAGGGAGCAGTCGGTCCAGCTGGAGGTGTCGCGCGAGGAAATCATTCGCGCCAAAGAAGCAGCAGAAGCAGCCAACATCGCAAAAAGCCAGTTTCTGGCCACCATGTCGCATGAACTGCGTACGCCGATGAATGCCATTTTGGGTATGCTGCACCTGCTGCAAAACACCGAGTTGAGCGCCCGTCAGCGCGATTACGCCAGCAAGTCCGAACTTTCGACCAAGGCACTGTTGAGTCTGATCAACGACATTCTTGACTTTTCCAAAGTTGAGGCTGGCAAGATGACGCTGGAGCAAGAGCCGTTCAGCATGGATCGCGTTCTGCGTGACCTCTCGCTGGTGCTGTCGGTGAATGGCGGGACCAAAGATATCGAGGTGTTATTCGATGTGGACCCGCAACTGCCGCAAGTCATCCTGGGCGATGCCTTGCGGTTGCAGCAGGTGCTGTTGAACTTGGGTAGCAATGCCATTAAGTTCACATCCAAAGGCGCGGTCGTACTGCGTCTGCATCAGCACAGCGTGACGCCGACCCATGTGGAGATTGCGTTCGCGGTACGTGATACGGGCATTGGTATTGCGCCGGAGCATCAAAAGGCCATTTTCGGTGGGTTTTCT
>Ga0316223_1003195_pt1 | contig 12506 bp, 10 predicted proteins | sample TBH18009metaG_FD_206007 | JGI IMG/M metagenome (GOLD analysis project Ga0316223, IMG submission 206007) | Freshwater microbial communities from Trout Bog Lake, Wisconsin, USA - TBH18009 | ecosystem: Environmental > Aquatic > Freshwater > Lake > Hypolimnion/Profundal zone | place: USA: Wisconsin...
TGGCGTCGATCAACACGACATCCGGTTGTTCCATCTGTGCCATACGCACACCCGTGTGGACACTGGAGGCGACCAACATATCCATGGAGTTCGCAGCCAGCAGGTCGTGAAACAGAGCGCAGACCGGTCGGCGTGCGTCGATCACCAACACTTCGGGGCACCGAAACACATCCAAACGCTGCATGCAGAGTCACTTCACAACAAGAAACGAAACGACCGCACGGCGGTCGACCGAAATCAGTATTGCGAAGGAGCGGCCCAACAGCGGTGCCAATTGCACTGACGCGGTGCAATGCGGCACCAGGCTGTCACCTGCAGCCGACAGATCACGACTTCTGGATGATGCGAACGTTCCCGTCGCTGAAAACGCCGACGCAGTTTCTGCCGTTTTCCTTGGCCCAGTACAAAGCCTGGTCCACCTGCGAGAGCAATTCATCCTGGCTCACAATGGTCGACTCCCAGGCCGCAACGCCCAGACTGACCTGAACCGGCACCCGTTTGCCAGCCACCTCGATATGCAAGCCTGCCACCAGCAAACGCAGGCGCTCCGCCGCCTTGAGACCATCGACCAGCCTGACGTTGGGGGAAATCACCAAAAATTCTTCACCACCCCAGCGGCACACGCTGTCTTCCTTGCGCGACGTATCTTGCAAGGCCTTGGCCAGGGCTTGCAATACGGTGTCGCCGGCAGCGTGGCCCAGGTGGTCGTTGATTTGTTTGAAATGATCAATGTCGAAACTGATCAGGGTCAACGGCTGTTCGCGCCGGGCCGCCGCGCTGCACGCCTGGCTCAGCGCATTCAGGCCTGCGCGGCGGTTGGACAGCCCGGTCAGCGGGTCGGTAAGTGCCGCCAGTTGCAGGCGCCGATTGGTGAGGGCCAGTTCGGCCGCCATGTCGGTCAGGCGCTTGGCATCCTGCTCAGACGATTCACGCAACCGCACGTAGCGCCAGGCGCCCTTGAGGCGCGCGTGCAACGCACGCAGATTGAGCGGCTTTGCCACAAAGTCGTCAACGCCAGCGTCAAAGGCGTCCACCAGTTCACTTTCCAGCTCGGCACTGGTGAGCATGATGACGTAAATACTGACGCCCCAGGCGCTCGACCGCAGGGCTTTGCACAGACTGACACCGTCCATGCGCGGCATGCGCCAGTCGGTAATGACCACGTGCGGCGCAAAATCAACCGCCGCGCTGAGTGCTTCCTGGCCGTCGCTGGCCACTTGCACCGTGTGGTGGCACTCTTCGTCGAGCCAGATGGACAGCAGATTGCGCACCACGGGGTCATCCTCGACCACCAGCACGCGCAACCACCGGGCCGCGACATGCAGTTCGACGACCTTGCTGTCCTCCGCGATCTTGTCGAATTGGACCACCGGCTGGGTCTGCACGCGCATGCGGTGGGCCCAGGTCTGCCAGCGCTCGATGATGGAGTCCACCTGACGCCCGAGGTTTTCCGCCTTGATACCCAGGTAACAGGCCACTTCCGCCAGTTTGGCGACCTGCTGGGTCTGCACGGCCTTGCGCGCCAGCCCGAAATCAGCCAGGCACTTCGCCAGGTGCAGGGTCTGGCTCAGGTCCCAGGCGCGCGACCGGCTGGGATACTGGATACCCGAAGGGTCTTCCACCCATTGCACCGGTTCAACCAGCGCCGGGGGAATACCCCAGCGCTTCATCATTTCCTGCGCCAGAAACAGATGGTCGGTGTGCAGCGCCGCGCGCTCCGTTTCGAGCAATTCGCGCCCCTGCACACCGGTCGCCAGCAGTTCGCCGTATTCAACCGGGTACGCCGTGGCCAACGCCAGACGGCCAACCTGGGACAACATACCGCACGTGAACAGCTCTTCGGCAGAGCCCAGCTTTTGCATGGCACCCAGATCGCTCATGGCAACGCCCATGAGCAGGGAATAGCTCCAGAACTGACCGTAATCGAACTCCTGGCATTTGCCTTTGGAGTACTGGTCGATCAGCGAAAAACTCAGCGCCAGCAGTTTGACCGACTGCAATCCCAGGCGCGCTACCGCCTGCGAGATGGCCACCACCGGACGCCCACCCGATGCGGACGCATTGGCACGTTCGAGCAGACGCCCACTGAGCGCCGGATCGGCCTGCACCAGATGCGTCACTTCCACCAGCGTCACGTCTTCGCGTGCGCATGCATTCATGATAGCCAGCGCAACACCTTGAGGACTGGGCAGTCGGTCAATCAGGGCTTGTGCCTGTGGCTCATTCATCATGTCGGGGTCTGTTCCATCGCATCCGGTACGGCCATCGCCGGAAATACGCTTTCATTTGAATGTGTCGGGCCTGCATTCTCTACTATTCCACGCTGCGCTGTATCCGATTGCGCGCTGGCGGCGCTTACGGCTCACTGAAACAGCGTGCGTGCCGCTTCAACGGTAGACACAATCGAGATGTCCAGACGGGTTCTGTCCTTGAGTTTCGATACGACGTCGATAATGCCGGCGTCGGTTGATACCAACGCCACTTTCAGCGACGGGTTGGTGTAGCGTGCGCCAACCGAATGCGCGGCAATATCGAGCAGATGGCCCGGGCTGCTTACAAACGATTCCACCTGGAGCATGTCGTAGATGCTGTAGGAAAACCGCTCAAAGTCCGGGTCGCTGTGCACGGCCAGAATGCTGTCAAATATTTCCGAGTAACTGACGCACCCCCAGAATGTCTTGAATACTCCGTGGGGCTCTTTGCGCATGGTGTATGGCATTGCGAAAATCCTGCAGTTCAAAAAATAGGCCGTGGGATGTATTCGTACGCACTCCTGCGGCGCTGACTACGCGATGCGGCGGGCTATCAACCTCACCAAAAATTATCAATTTGTGTGAATTTTGACACAGTTTGATAGCCGATTTGGCCTTGAATTTGATAAAAACGGTACTTTTTTACGTTCCGGTTGGCATCTCGGACCACGACCAACGAGTCGACAGAATGCAATTAACAGCAAATTAAATACAAATTTAATTACAATGCAACACACAATAAAAACGCATTAATTGACATTTATATTGACATTCATCTCCATTTTTTAGATGATCCAGCAGGCTTTGCGGCGACAGGCACGCAGGCCCTGGAAGTCAATTCATACCACTGGATTTATGGAAAACCGTACCGCCCGTCTCACCGTATTGATCGATCCGGACAAGAAGAAATTGCTCGAAGAAATTTGTTCGGCCAAAGATCTGACCCCTTCGCAGGTGGTACGGCAGCTGATCCGGCAATATATTGTCGACAACGCAGGTGGTCGCGTGTTGCCTGAATGGCTGCTGTCCAATGTTGCCAATGCCGACTGACGCTTTGGTGTGCAGCAAAGGCTGTGCCCTTGTGACCCTTGCGCGCCTTGCGCCCGCACCCCAGGCGATGCGCGCCGCGCATTAAGCAGCACCAGGAACCCCCATGAATCAACTCATACTGGCGGTTCTGATTCTGATGGCTGGCGCCGGACTGGGTCTGCTGCCCGTTCGCAACGCACTCAGGGTCGCATGCGGCCTGACGTCCCAAGTGATGGCAACGCTGCTGACACTGTCGGTGAGCGTGCCCGTGCTGCTGGGCGCTGCGGACATCACTGGCGCCATGCCCTGGGCCTATCCCATTGGCGCGCTGCACTTTCACCTCGACGCTCTGGGCGCCTTCTTTCTGACCTGGTCCATGCCGATGACGCTGCTCGGCGCCGTGTATGGCGTGGGCTACCTGCGCGCCTACTTGGATGGACCGCGCCATTTGGGGGTGCACTTTGCGCTCTTGAACATGGTCTCGGTCTCGTTCCTGCTGGTCTATACCGGCGAGCACGCCGTCACGTTCCTGTTTGGCTGGGAGATTGCGGCACTGTCGGCCTGGTTGCTGGTGATCTGGGACTACTCCAACCAGAAGGTGCGCTTTGCCGGCTTCAATTACCTGGTGTCAACCCACGTCGGACTGATTTTTCTGGTGGCTGCGGTCATGATTCTGTATACGCGCACCGACTCCTGGTTTTTGGATGATTTTGGCGTCTGGCTGGCGCGCAATCCAGGCTCCCTGCGCAACGCCGTGTTCTTGCTGCTGCTCACCAGTTTCGGTTTGAAGTCAGCGTTTTTTCCGTTTCACTCCTGGCTGCCACGCGCGCACGCGGCGGCGCCCGCCCATGTGTCGGCGCTGATGTCGGGCGTTATCCACAAAGCCGGTCTCTATGCGCTGGTGCGTTTCATTTTTCTGATGGGCAAGCCCGATGAATGGATGGGCTGGTTCCTGATTGCGTTTTCCGTCGTCTCGGCCCTGATTGGCGCCCTGTATACGGTGGGGCAGCGAGACCTCAAGCGCCTGCTGGGCTATTCCTCGACTGAAAACGTCGGCATCGCCGGAATCGGCTTTGGCATTGGCTGCCTGGGTCTGAGCTGGAACCTGCCCGTGCTGGTGGTGCTGGGTTTCGGTGGCGGTTTATTGCACGTGTTGAACCACGCGTTTTTCAAGTGCCAGTTGTTTTATGCCGCGGGCTGCGTTTACCGCAGCAAGCACAGCGTCGACATGGAGCATCTGGGTGGTCTGATGAAGCAGATGCCCGTCACGGCGGCGTGTTTCCTCATTGCAGGTCTGGCCATTTCCGGCCTGCCGCCTTTCAACGGTTTTGCCAGTGAATTCCTGCTTTATTCGGGCCTGTTCAGCAGTTTGGGCCAGGACCTGTGGGTCCGCATCTGCCTGGCCGTCGTTGCCGCAGCGCTGGCGTTTGTCGGTGCCGTCTCGGCCTTGAGTACCACGCGCGCTTATGGCGTCGTGTTTCTGGGCCAGTCGCGCGACAACAGCCTGCCAATAGGCCACGAAAGCAACCGCTGGATGCTGATCCCGATGGTGCTGCATGGCGCCGGTACCGTAGTGCTGGGGTTGGCGCCCATGTGGGGCTTTGCGCTGGTTGCAGGCCCGCTACGGCTGTTGCTGCGCGGCAATACCGACGCCGTCATGGTCAATACGTTACTGGTCGCACACCACAGCCTGAGCCAGATCGGAGCCCTGTCCTGCGTCCTGTTGCTCATCACGGCTGTGGTCCTGTGGCTGCGTTTTGGTCGGCGCCGCAGCCCGGTCCTGCCAACCCCGGCCTGGGGCTGCGCGCACGCCTTTCCAACGCATCGCATGCAATACACCGGCACCAGTTTTTCGCATGATTTCGCGCACCAATTCAAAAACGTGCTGGGGCTGGTGCAACGCGGGCGCGCGCCCTCGGGCTATTTCCCACAGAGCAGCTACGTGGTGACCGACTGTGTCGATGCCGTCGAACGGCGCCTGTATTCCGTGATCAGCCAGGGCGATGAAACCGCCAACGACTTGTCCGGCAAATTGCAGGAAGACGATTCGCGCTTTGCTTTTGGCATGGCCCTGGCCGGAATCGTGTTAATTGCCATGATGGTGTTCTTGCTCGAAGGCGAATTGCCATGACGCCGGTGTTGCAGCAACTGTTACTGCCGCTGCTGCACTGCCTGCTGCTGCTGTGCATGCCAATCTTGCTCACCGGTGTAGTGAACCGCACCACGTCCTGGTGGGCAGGCCGGCGTGGCCCAGGTCTGCTGCAGTTGGGCTGGGATCTGCGTCGGCTGCTGGGCAAACAATCCATGCGCGGCGACCACGCGGGCGTCCTGTTTCGGGCCGCACCCTACGTCGGCCTGGCTGCCAGCGGACTCGGTGCCGCGATGGTTCCGCTGCTCGGCCAATTCGCGCCGCTGCAGTTCCCGTTCGACTTTGTCGTTGCCATCTACCTGCTGGGCGTGGCCCGGGTCGCGCTGCTGATCGGCGCCATGGACGTTGGCGGCGCCTTTGAAAGCATGGGCGCGGCGCGTGCGGCGGGACTTGGCAGCTACGCCGAACCGGCCCTGTTTTTGTTGCTCGGCAGCGCCTGTGCCGCCACCGGCATGACCAGCTTTGCCGACGTCATCGGACGCCTGCATCAGACGCCGCTGTTTGCACTCATGGCCATTCCACTGTTGCTTGCGCTGTTTATCCTGCTGCAAGCCGAGTGCTCGCGGGTGCCAGTGGATGACCCACACACGCACCTCGAACTGACCATGATTCACGAAGCCATGCTGCTCGATTACAGCGGTCCGGAGCTGGCTGCCATGCAGTTCGCCGCCGCCGTCAGAATGGCGCTGTATGCTGGGCTGATGACGACCCTGGTCAATCCGTTCAATCCCTGGCTACAACCACTGGCAACCATTGCGTTCAGTGTGTGCGGCATGGTGGTGGTGGCGCTGGCAGTCGGCTGCACCGAGTCCTGGGTAGCGCGGCTGCCCATGCGCTGGGTTAACCACTACACACTGGGTGCGTCCGTACTGGCGTTGCTGGGCTTTGCCCTGGTTGGGTTGGGGATGTTTGGAACATGACGCTCGCACTCATCATTTGCCTGTTGGCCACCCTGATCCCGGTGTTTTTCGGGCATGAATCCACCGCGCCGTTCTGGCTCGGCGTACAGGCACTGAGCCTGGGCTGGATCACACTGACACAACATCCGCTGTCGTGGCATGTGGGCCTGGCTGGCGTCGAAGTGCTGTTGGTGCGCGCGTTGCTGGTACCGCACCTGATGCGCCGCGTCATCGTGCGCCACGCGGCCAGCCACATCGGTCTGCTTCCGTCCAACCTGTTCACCTGGGGCATTGCGGTCAGCATGATCATCTTTGCGTTCAAGTTCGGTGACGGCGCACGCGCAGACGAACGTGCGCTGACGCTCGGCGTGGTGGCATCCACCGTCATGATCGCACTGCTGATCCTGGCCACCAACCAGCAGCGCACGTCCCAGCTGGTGGCGCTGCTGTTCATGGAAAACGCGCTGGCGCTGTTTGAATCGCTGATGCCCGAGCCCTGGCCACTGCCGGTGCACTTGGCGATCAGCACGGTCTATCTGCTGACGGTCTCGGTCGGCAGCTGGCTGGTTGGCGATCACGCCGTGTTTGGAACGCAACGCATTGACGTCACTGGAGAGACGCTGTGAATCCGATCAGCCAACTCGGCATGGAGCGCCCTGACGAAGCGCCGACAGCCGCCTACCGCAACGGCGCCAGTTGGCTGCTGCCGGGCATGCTGGTGCTGGTGTCTTTGCTGTGGCTGTCATCTCTGATCACCTTCCTGGTCACGCCGCTGGCGGCTATGCCGATCTACTTTGCCGGGCGCTATCTGGTGCTCGACGCCACGTCGCTGCTGTTCGTATTGGTGGTCAACACCGTTTATCTGGTGATCAGCGTCTACATGCTGTCGCGCGAGCGCACCTCCCATGAGCTGATCACCGACTTGCGCGTGCGCGCCGTGTGGTCGCTGCTGTTCATGCTGGTGGTCAACCTGGGCATTTTGTGCAACCACCTGATCCTGCAATGGACGCTGATTGAAGTCACCACCGCCTGCGCCGTGGTGATGATGGTGTGTGGCAAGTTTGGCGCCTCGCGCGCGGTGGCGTGGCGCTACATGCTGTATTCATCGATGACGCTGGCCATCACTTTTCTGGGCTTCATGTGCCTGGTGCAGTCGAGCGCGCTGCGCGAGATGACGATGAACTTCCAGATTGACCAGATCAACCGCGCACTGACCACCGACCGGGACCCATGGCAGCGCCTGGGCCTGGCCCTCATTCTGTTCGGACTGGGTGGCAAGCTGGGTCTGGCGCCACTCTACAGTTGGTTGCCGCAAACCTACGAAGCAGCCCCCACCAGTACCAGCGCGTTGCTGGCGTCGGTGCAATTCAACTTGTGCGTGGTAGCCATGTTTCGCGCGCTGCAGGTGTTTCAAGACATTGAACCCGGCTTCGTCTCCCAGGAGTTGCTGTTCATGGGGTATTTGTCGCTGGTGGTGGCCGCCATCCAAATCATGGCGGCGCGCAATTACAAGCGCCTGATTGCGTACGCCTGCATCAGCTCGTCCGGCGTGATTGCCATTGGTCTTTCGGTGGGCCAGGCTGCCGCCTACGGGGTGGTGCTGTACGTCGTCAGCAACGCCTTTGTGAAGTCCCTGCTGTTCATTACGGCGGGACGTATGCGCTCGGTGTATGGCACCAACGACGTTGGGCCGCTGAGTGGCGTGATCCGGGTGTTACCGTTCGCCGGTCTGTTGTTCACCGGCGGCATCTTCGCCCTGTTGGGATTTCCGCCGTTCGCCAGCTTTCTGGCCGAAATGCTGATTCTCTCCGGCATTGTGCAGGCGGGTAACCTGCTCGCTTTCACGCTCCTGTGCGTGATGCTGACCATTATCTTTGTCGCCACCGGTCGCACCATTTTTCCGATGCTGTGGGGCACGCCACCCAAAGCGCGCGCGCCGTTCAAAGAGTCCCTGATATCGATCTTGCCCAAGCTTGGTTTTGTCGGCGTCCTGACCATGCTCGGCACCTATACGCCTGAGGCCGTGACGCGCCTGCTCAGTGCGGTGGCCCATTCCATCGGTGGCTCATGACCAGCGCCAACGCCTCCTTGCTCCTGTGCGACCTGCGCACCCTACCGACGCTCACGCTGACACAACTGTCGGACCAGTGCGGTGCGCAACTGGCGCTGGGTGCGCGCCTGATCACGCTGTTCGGACGGCCGCTGCAGCCAGCACAGCACCCGACCAGCGCGTTTCAGGTCACGGCCGTTTTGTTGGTCAGCGACGGCGGCGGGCATGCCCTGCAGGTGCTGCGCGCGCAAGCCCAGTCGCTCGAACACTACCCCGCGCTGAGTGCCACGTTCCCGTGCGCACAAAGCCATGAACGCGAGCTCTGGGAGCAGACCGGCCTGGTGCCCGACGGACACCCCTGGCTGAAACCAGTGCGCTTTGAAGGCGCACGCCAGCAGCACATGCACGAATACCCGTTCTTTGTGGTGCGTGGTCAGGAAGTGCACGAAGTTGGCGTCGGTCCGATTCATGCGGGCGTCATTGAGCCCGGTCATTTCCGTTTCATGTGCCTGGGTGAGCAGGTGCAGCATCTTGAAATTCAACTCGGTTACCAGCACCGTGGCGTCGAAGCGCTGTTGCTGCGCCGCCCGCCGCTGGCGCTGACACCCCTGGTCGAGTCGGTGTGCGGCGATTCCTGCGTCGCTTACGCCTGGGCCTACTGCGCTGCTGTCGAAGCGCTGGGCAACCGTCCGGCCAGCCTGGAAACCGAGCTGACGCGCGGCATCGCGCTGGAGATGGAGCGCATTGCCATGCACTTGGCCACACTGGGAGGCCTGGCCGGTGACGTGGCGTTCCTGCAAGGAGCCAGCACGTATGGCCGGTTGCGCACCGCCATCATCAATGCCACCCAACGCGTGTGCGGCAACCGCTTCGGACGCGGCTGGCTGCGTCCGGGCCAGATGCTGGCGCTGGACACCGCGCGGCGGGTTGATTTGATCGAAACCCTGACCCGCTTCCGGCGCGACTGGGTGCAGGTCAATGACCTGCTGCTGCACAGCGCAAGCGTGGCACTGCGCTTCAAGGGCACCGGCCTGGTCAGCCAGACTGCGGCGCAGGAACTCGGCCTGAGCGGCCCCGTGGCACGCGCCAGTGGTGTCGAATCTGACCTGCGCCGCACCCTGCCGGGCCGGTTGTACAGCGCCTATCCGATCGATACGCACCGCATGTCCGATGGCGATTGCTGGGCCCGCATGCACCAGCGCATGTTTGAGGTGTCGCAATCCACGCAGTGGCTGCTGGGCGTGCTGGGCAATTTCTCACTCGACCTGCAAAGCCCTCCCACACCGCATAAGCCCGTGGCGACAACGCTGCAGGCCAATGCATTGTGTGTGTCCCTCATTGAAGGTACGCGCGGGCCGACGGTGCACGCACTGGAAACGGATGACCAGGGCGCGTTGCTGCATTACAAGATCCAGGACCCGTCGCTGCCCAACTGGTTTGGTCTGGCCATGGCCATGCGCGACAACACCCTTTCGGACTTTCCAATCTGCAACAAAAGTTTTGACCTCTCGTACTGCGGCAACGACCTGTAAGACACGCCATGTTCAAATTCCTCGCCGTGCGCCACGCCCAGGGCACCCAATACATTGCGAATCTGCGCCAGGCCCAAGCGGCAGGTCTGCGCGGCCTGCCCACCATCGGCGCACCAGACTGTGCCACCGGCTGCCAGCAGTGCGTGGCGGTCTGCCCAAGCCAGGCCATCAGCCTGGCACCGCTCACCATTGACATGGGCCGCTGCGTGCTGTGCGGCGACTGCGCCCCGGCCTGCCCCAGTCAGACGCTGGGCTTCAGCAACGACTTCCACATGGCCAGTACCGAGCGCAGCGGCCTGCACATCAGCGCCGCGCGGCCCCACATCGATCCGGTGCAGGTCTCGGCAGCACTGCGCCAGCGGTTTGGCCGCTCGCTCAAACTGCGCTCGGTGTCAGCGGGCGGCTGCAATGGCTGCGAGATGGAAATCAATGCGCTGGGCAACGTCAACTTTGACCTCGGCCGTTACGGCATCGATATCGTGGCCTCACCGCGCCACGCCGACGGCCTGGTCCTGTCGGGCCCGATCAGCCGCAATATGGTGCAGGCATTGCACCAATGCTGGGATGCCATGCCGAACCCCAAACTGGTGATCGCGGTGGGCGCCTGCGCCATCTCCGGCGGCGTGTTTGCCGACAGCGACGCCATCGATCGCGATTTTCTGGACCGCATTCAACCCACGCTCTACCTGCCGGGCTGCCCAACCCACCCCCTGACGTTCATCAGCGGCATCCTGGATTTGCTGGGTATCGCCACCTGAGTGATGTCGTCCGTTTACGTGTTCTTCATGCGGCTTACATCTGCGAGTCACGGATAACTGGCACCATGCTTGCTATGTCAAAGCGTGGGGTTCCTGCCCCACTACAGAGAGAGGGTAGGCAATGCACAACCATAAAACGTCACAACAACACACCGCCATCAACACCACGGATGGCACCGGGGCAAGCGGCACCGCGCACAGCACCGTGCCGGATCTGGTGCCAACGCTGGTGGCCCAGGTCTATGAAGAAGCGCCGCCGGTCGTGCGCGGCCACCTGCTCGAACACCTGCTCAGGCCCCTCAGCCTGCTGTCACTGAGCGCCGTAGCGAACGGCATTTTTGCCAAGATCACACTCAACAATGGCTGGACCACGCTGACTGTCAGTGCCGACGACGCCAGCCTGGTCGATGCCGGTGACGTGATCGCACTGGTCAACCATGTCCAACAGGTCAGCATGCAGGCGATTGAGAGCCTGTCCAAAGTGATCAGCACGTCGCCGGTTCTGGCGGGGTCTGCTGCTGCAGCGATGCTGCTGACGCTGCTGGCATCGCAGGCAAAAGGCCGCACACCGGTCAGCCACAACGACTTTGACCCAATCGGGTAAGCCTCCAAAACGGTCGGCATGCGGCCGAACCGTGAAACGCTGATGAAACTGCGAAAAAAATACGCCGTTTACAGTAGAAACCCTCGGACAGTCCCTACCATCCCAACTTACGCTAGACGACCGGGCTGCGCATCGTCGCCAGCGCCAGCCATTGGCTGCTGCACGAAGTGCCTTGAGATGGAAGCAAACACAAATGAATACGATTTTCAGACCAGGTCTGGCATTGATGGGTCGCATGCGCATGGGCAGGAAACTGATGCTGCTGACGCTGCTGATGGTGCTGCCGCTGGGCGGCGGCATTGCCGCCCTGTGGCGCTCTGGCCAGAACGACTACCACGCGGCTGTCAGTGAGCAACGCGGCATACAGGTGGTTGAAGCGCTGATCCGCCTGACCACCGAAACCCAATTGCACCGGGGCCAGACCCATATGATGCTGGCCGGCGACACCGCCGCTGGCGCCGCGCGCGACGACACCCGCCGCGAACTGAGCGCGCAAATACAGGCCATCGATCAACTGATCAACAACGCACCGGACTTGGCACTCGATCCGTCCTGGCAGGCGGTTCGCGCCAGCCTGCAGGCACTGGTCAGCAGCAAGTCGGACCAGCGCGCCGACCTGTTCGCGCAACACACACGGGCGATCGACGCCTTGCGCGCGCTGACGCTGCACACGGGTGAAGTCACGGGCTTGCTGCTGGACCCTGTGTTGTCAACGCATTTTCTGATGTCAATCAGCGTGCAAAACTTCATCCCCTGGGTTGAATCCATGGCCATCTGTCGCGGCACCGGTTCGGCCCTGTTGAAGAGCGCAGACGTCGGCGCTGACGCGTACGGCACCATGCAGACCTACGCAACCCAGATCGAAAGCCAAACCCAGCGCGTGGGCGAATTGCTGGCTGGGCTGACACGCAGCGCTGAGCCGATTCCCACCAGCTGGCAGTCGGCACAGGAAAGCGCCCAACGGCTGGTCACCGTGACGCGTCAGTCGTTCGCGCCAGGCAAAAGCGGCGGTGACGCCAGTGCTTACTTTTCGACAGGAACCGCCGCAATCCGTGCCGCACAACAATTCAACACCGACCTATCTGCGCAACTCAAAGCCCTGCTGGATGCGCGTGCTGCGTCCCAGCTCCGGTTGTGCAATGCGCTGGCCATCGCCAGCGGCGTGCTTATCCTGAGCATCGCCTACCTCATGGTGTGCTTCGCACTGTCCATTACGCGCCGCCTGTCGGCGCT
>Ga0316223_1003206_pt1 | contig 12492 bp, 9 predicted proteins | sample TBH18009metaG_FD_206007 | JGI IMG/M metagenome (GOLD analysis project Ga0316223, IMG submission 206007) | Freshwater microbial communities from Trout Bog Lake, Wisconsin, USA - TBH18009 | ecosystem: Environmental > Aquatic > Freshwater > Lake > Hypolimnion/Profundal zone | place: USA: Wisconsin...
CATCAAAATCAAGGATCGAGTCATCATCTAAAAAGATACGCAGAATATAATTATCTTTCGGTTCAACATTAATCAACTTCATAAATACCTCAGATTACCTTAACGGTTCTATACGAAAGGGTTCTTGACCTGATACAGCTAACTTCCAATCGATCATTAAAGACTCTTGATATATCTCAATCCATGCTTGAACTAAGCGTGTTTGTTTACGCGGCAAATTTCCTGAAAGCATTTCACCGTTTAAAATAGAAAACACTGCTTCGTCATCCTGATATTCAGCATGAATATGAGGCATATTGTGTTTTCCATTATCGTAAAAATACATCATGATTTGAATGCCATAAAAAATGGATATGGTTGGCATGGCTTATTTCCTTATAGTGTTAGATTGCCAATTTAAGCATAAAGTTGATTTTCTAGCTCATAAAGTGCAGCTAAATAGGCAGGTTTTCCACCAAACGCCGATACTAATTCACTGGCTGTACCCATGTTTTTAAAAGGATCTAAAGTCAGTATTTTAATATCCTCAATGTTTTCTAGGCCGGTATCTTGGTATTTATCCAATAAGCTTGCTAATACTTGCTGGGCTTGGGCGCTGTATTTCGTAAAGTAGTTACGCTTTTTAACGTGTTCTGCACGTTCGCGGCGCGTTAAGGGCGGTTGATCAAAAGCAACATGGCAGATTAAATCAAAGGGATCAAAATCTTTGCCCACTTCATCAGCTAAGGGTTCTAATAATAAGCCTTGGGCTTCGAGTTCTTTAATAATGGCAGCTTTGCGTTCGGCTTTATTCCAGCGACGTAAAAAGTCATCTAAAGAGCCATAGTCTTTACGCACGGTGGTGCGGGTGTAATCTTTAAGTGATTCGGTGATTAATTTGCCTTCGGGGCCGTAATATTGCACGCGCTCTGAGATGACGTAGACGGTGACATCCCCTAGCACGTATTTAACCCGTTTTGCATGGGGTTCATCATCGGGGATAGTAATATCAGGCGTGGCATGAGTATCCGTTTCTGAGAGTGGATTACCGTTTTCATCAAGTTCAGCGTTAGTATCATCATCCGGTGGTACGATGGATTCATCGGCTTTAGGTTCATAAATCATCACCGGTTCGCCATCAAAGTCTTTATCGGCAAACAGTTCGGTGGCTTTTTTAAAGTCCATGATGGTAAACCAGTATTTATCGTAATCTTCATTAATACGGGTGCCACGGCCAATGATTTGTTTAAACTCAGTCATGGAGCGGATATGTTGATCTAACACCACTAATTTACAGGTTTGCGCATCTACGCCGGTGGTCATCAGCTTAGAGGTGGTGGCAATGACGGGATAGCGTTCTTCTGGATTAATAAAGTTATCTAACTCGGCTTTGCCTTCTTGTTCATCACCCGTGATACGCATGATGTATTTACGATTTTCTTTAACCCGTTCTGGGTTTAGATTCACTAGCGCCTGACGCATCCGTTCTGCATGGTCTATATCATCACAGAACACAATGGTTTTAGCGTACGGATCGGTGGCAGTTAAAAATTCGGTAATCTTTTGGGCGACCAGTTCGGTACGTTTTTCTAACACTAAGGTGCGATCCATATCTCGTTGGTTGTAGATACGATCTTCTATCAGTTCGCCATGTTTATCGGTTTGGCCTTTGTTGGGGCGCCAGCCTTGTAAGTCTTTATCGATATCAATACGCACCACTTTATAAGGCGCTAAAAAGCCATCTTCGATGCCTTGTTTAAGTGTGTAGCTGTAAATTGGTTCGCCAAAGTAATAAATACTGGATACGTCTTTAGTTTCTTTGGGAGTAGCGGTTAAGCCGATGTGTGTGGCAGAAGTAAAGTACGCCAAAATCTCCCGCCATGCGGAATCTTCTGCGGCACTACCCCGATGACATTCATCAATCACAATCAGATCAAAAAAGTCCGGGGAGAATTGTTTGTAAATGTTTTGGGCTTCTTCGCTACCGGTAACGGCTTGATATAAGGATAAGTAGATCTCGTAACTTTTATCAATTTGGCGTTTGCTGATTTTAGTCATCGCCGCGCCAAAGGGTTTAAAGTCATTATTTTTAGTCTGATCAACCAAAATGTTTCTATCAGCTAAAAATAGGATGCGCTTTTTAGTGCCAGACTTCCACAAGCGCCAAATAATCTGAAAAGCCGTATACGTTTTACCGGTGCCCGTGGCCATCACTAATAAGATGCGTCGCTGCGCTTTAGCGACGGCTTCTATGGTGTTGTTAATGGCATTGGCTTGATAATAACGTGGGGCGCGGCCTGTGCCATCATCATAGTAAGGCATTTCGACCGTGTGTTTGGCGTCGGCGGTTTCTATGCCTTTATAATGGCAATAGCGTTGCCAGAGTTCGGTTGGGCTAGGAAAGTTAGCTAGGCTGAATTCTTGTTCGGTTAAAGCGGCTAAGCCTGTGCGGTCATGACAGATAAACCCATCGCCATTGGAACTAAATACAAAAGGGATATCCAAGGTTTCTGCGTAGTTCAGGGCTTGTTGCATACCCGAGCCTACGCTGTATTTATTGTCTTTGGCTTCTATGACCGCTAAGGGCATATTGGCTTTGTAATACAGGATGTAATCAGCGCGTTTTTGTTCGCCTCGGGTATGCAGCTTGCCTCTAACGATAATGCGGCCTTTAGTAAATGACACTTCACGGCGGATTTGTAGAGCTTCATCCCAACCTGCAGTAATAATGGCAGGAGTGATGTATTTGGCACAAATATCCGACTCGCTTAAGGTCTTTTTATCCATAAAGGGTGGTGGTTTGTTGATAAAGTCAGTTCAATTAAAACTCAATAAGCTGCATTTTACTATTTTTTTGTCTATCGGCATGACTTAATCACGTGTATGTTATGACACGGCTGCGACAGTTTGTGACGTATATTAAGGCGTTTTAGAGCCGAAGCTTTTATAGGAGTAACCTAAGCTTAGGTTCATAACATGATGGCTTTGATAGGGGGTAACTAAAGTGAAAACATCCTAAGTTAACGCTTTCTTTACCCACATTAAAACCATGAATGATCAACTTATCGCTTTAATATGCGTAAATAAAACCTTTGTTCATAACATTAAAGCTTAGGCTTATACAATTCTGGCTTTAGTGTGGGCAACCTAAACGCCGGTTGCTGATACGCTCGTGATAATGTGTGTAACTAAAGCTTTGTTTACTTAAACCCAAGCCATGATTAATCAACTTCTCGTTACAATGTAAGTAAACAAAGCTTAAGTTCATAACATTAAAGCTTAGGTCTATAACATTAGCGCTTTAATGTGAGTAACCTAAATTCCGGTTGGTGATACGCTCGTGATAATGTGTGGAACTAAAGCTTTCTTTAGCCAAACTAAAGCGATAAATCCTTAAGTGTAAGCTTTAATGTGTTTTTAGCCGTCGAGACGGCCATTAAATACTTCGTTATGGAAAATAAATAATTTTATTTTCCATATTAATAATGTATGAATACAGCAGCTTGAGATAAAAAACCTTAAAAATCATTAATTTATTTTTACTCGTTTAACGATAAAGATAGCTATATTAAGTTAAGAGCCTATAGTGACTGTTCCCCCCTGTCATCTTATAGAGGTTCCAAATGACAATAGTTGCAAAGCTAGACTTTATACAACTCAACAATGCCCTTAAACTGGTTTTCTGCAGAAATGTTTCAAGTAAATTAGCCAATGTGGCCATTTTTCCTACCATCGACATCCCTATCGCCACTATTAATACCTTAATAGATGAGTTTGAAACGGCTATAGTAAATGCAAAAGATGGCAGTCATATCGCCGCTCTGCTTTTGCAAGATAAAGTAAAACAAATCAACGAGATGTTTCATCTGTTGGTCAATTATGTCAATAAAGTCGCTAAAGGCGATGAGACGATTATTGCCCAAAGTGGCTTCAACGCATCAAAAGTACCTACCCCTCATCAAAAGGCAGAATTAGCCGTAAAGTCTGGCGCAAGTAGCGGTATTGTTATTGTTGATATCAAAGCGGTTAAGGGTGCAGTGGCTTACAATATTATCTTTAAAAAAGAAACAGACGAAAAGTATTCTGAGCCGGTCACAAGCACTTATGCACAGCATGAATTTACGGGCTTAACGCCAGCCACTTATTACTACTTTTGTTTTAATACCGTGTCTAAAGAAGGCGTTTCTGATTACTCAGACCCTGTTATTAAGTTAGTTGAATAAATAAACCCTCCCCCTCCTTTGGTTTGGATAAATGATCATCAAACCAGAGGCTATCTGATAAAAAAAACCTTCGTTTAACGTTATAATAAGCAAGATCCTCAAACGCTCTATCCCGTAATCGTTATCCCCTCTTAATGGCTAAACTCAACCCCGAACAACTTGCAGCGGTTAAAGCAATTGATCATCCTTTATTGGTACTGGCCGGTGCTGGCAGTGGTAAAACGCGCGTTATTACCGAAAAAATAGCCTATCTCGTTAAACAAGGTTTACCCGCCCGCCATATTGCCGCCGTTACCTTTACTAATAAAGCCGCTAGAGAAATGAAGAGCCGGGTTTCTAAACTATTAGATAGCACAGAAACGCGAGGCTTAAGAGTCTCTACTTTTCATTCGTTAGGGTTGGATATTTTAAGAAAAGAATATAAGACCTTAGCCTATAAAGCCGCTATTACCTTATTTGATGAGCAAGACAAACTAACACTATTAAAAAATCTGATTAATTACGGGGCAAAGGATTGTGTAATCGACCAAGTGGAGCAGTATGCGCAGCAGATTGGGCAATGGAAAAATGCCTTTGTAACACCAGAGCAAGCATTAAGCCTTGCGACCCCAGTGCAATACCCTAGCGCCATTCTTTATGAAGAATATACCCGAAGTTTAAAAGCCTACAATGCAGTCGATTTTGATGATTTGATTTTATTGCCGGTGTTACTGTTTCAGGAACATCCGCCTATTTTAGAAAAGTGGCAAAATAAAATCCGGTATTTGTTAGTGGATGAATATCAAGACACTAACATTACCCAATATCAACTCGTTAAGCTGATTGCCGGTAAGTTAGGGCGTTTTACGGTGGTGGGCGATGATGATCAATCTATTTATGCGTGGCGTGGTGCACAACCTGAGAACTTAGCGCAATTACAGAAAGATTTCGCGCGGTTACAAGTGGTTAAACTAGAACAAAATTACCGTTCTACGGGGCGTATTTTAAAAGTGGCCAATCATTTAATTGCCAACAACCCCCATACGTTTGAAAAACGTTTGTGGAGTGAGTTAGGCTATGGTGATCCACTCAGAGTATTAAGCCATAAGAATGATCAAGTTGAAGCACAACAAGTGGTCTCTGAAATTGTGCATCACAAGTTTAGAAACGGCAGTCGGTTTCAGGATTACGCGATCTTATATCGCGGCAATCATCAATCTCGCTTATTTGAACAAAGCCTCAGGGAAAATAACATCCCTTATTTAATCAGTGGTAGCACGTCATTTTTTGCTTATTCTGAGGTAAAAGATGTATTGGCCTATTTGCGTTTGTTTGTTAACCCCGATGATGATGCCGCCTATTTACGAGTGATTAATACTCCCAGAAGAGAAATTGGCCCCACTACCTTAGAAAAGCTGGGTGGGTATGCCAACGAACGTCATATCAGTTTATTTGCCGCGAGTTCTGAGTTGGGGTTAAGTCAAAAACTCTCTGAGAAGTCGATCCAGCGTTTACATAAATTTAAAGAGTTAATCACTGAGACTACCCAACAGATTGAGCACGGTGATACTTTTGAGGTGATTGAAGACTTTATTGCTCGCATTGGCTATGAGCAGTTTTTAAAAGAAGACAGCAAATCTAAAGAAGCGGCAGACCGTAAGATTAAGAACGTATTTGAGCTGGTTGAATGGTTAAAACGCATTGCCGATAAAGAAACTACCGAACAAAAGCCGTTAGCAGAAATTGTCGCCAAAATACTGCTAATGGATATTATGGAGCGAAACCAAGAAGAGGAAGCAATAGAGCAAGTCAGCTTAATGACCTTACATGCCGCTAAGGGCTTGGAGTTTCCGCATGTATTTTTAATTGGTATTGAAGAAAATATTCTGCCGCATCAAAACAGTATTGAAACAGATAATATTGAAGAAGAACGGCGTTTAGCTTATGTGGGCATTACCCGCGCGCAACGCACCTGCACTTTTAGCTATTGCACACATCGTAAACGCTATGGCGAAATCACTGAATGTGAACCCAGCCGATTTTTAAATGAACTCCCTGCCGAAGATTTGGAGTGGATTAATAAAAACCAACTCGCTCCGGAAGTGATTAAAGAGCGCGGTAAGGCTAATCTAGCTAATTTAAAATCGATGTTATCGTAATTAGATTGTTTTGATACAAAGCTATAACACACTGATTTAAAATAATTAAACCCGCCAAAAACAAAACGTTTTAGCACTGTTAATTCATTATTTTTTATGTGCGACAAATTGTCGCACTTTTTTGTAGACAAGCGAATTTCTTTACTTTAGAATGCACACACCTTAAGAGAGGTACCAAAGTTTTTAAGGAACTTTGTCCTTCTATAGGAGGAGGAAAGCGGCCAGATTGATTTGGCAAAATAACAAGAAAAATCGCTACTTAATTGAAACTGCTATGCACCCAGCAGTCGTCCATACAATAAAAAATACAGGACGGAGCCCACTATAGGTGGGCTTTTTTATGCCCGTTAGTTTCTAACTGTTTTAAGAGGTATAACGATGCTAAATATTAATCTGCCCGGCTTTACCTTAGTCTTATTGAGCGCTTTAAGCACCCACTGTTTAGCCGCCGACCCTATCGCGCTACGCTGGTCTCAAGTATCCCAACCTACATTAACCACCTCCCCCCAAAGCATTGGCACTTATACTTCGGGCTGTATTAGTGGAGCCGTTTTAGTACCTGCCACTGGTATGGGTTATCAAATCATGCGCCCTTCTAGAAAGCGCGCTTTTGGACATCCTGAGCTTAAAAACTTTATTGTTAATTTAGGACAAACCGCCAGCCATCAAAATTTAGGAAATATATTAATCGGCGATTTAGGGCAAGCCCGTGGCGGACCTACTGTTAGTGGTCACCGTAGTCATCAAACAGGCTTAGATGTGGATATTTGGTTTTTATCATCTCAACATGCCAACACGCATACGCTCAGTTATGATGAAAGAGAAAGTTGGTCGGCGCCGTCTGTCCTGTTAAAAAACACTATTTACCTAGACCCTAGACAGTGGTCAAAAACGAATGAATCCGTTCTAGCGGCTGCCGCCTCAAGACCCGAAGTGGATCGGATTTTTGTGAATCCCAGTATTAAACGTGAGCTTTGTATGAAATATTACAAAGAAGATTGGTTACGAAAAATTCGCCCTTGGTGGCATCATGATGATCACTTTCATGTGCGTTTAAAGTGTCCTGTTGGAAATCCGAACTGCCAAACTCAAGAAGCTTTGCCCGCAGGGAATGGCTGTGATGCAGGACTGGCATGGTGGTTTACTGAAGAGGCAAAACACCCTACTCCTAGCCCTATCTTAACTAAACCCGCAGAGTTACCCAAGCTTTGTGAAGCGGTCTTGCATCAATAGATTTTTATTTAGTATCGATCCATTGATAGATTTCTGTTAACGTCGGATCACATTTACAACAGCTGGTTCCACAGGCTTTATCATTGGATAACTTAAGCAGACTGCCTTTATTTATCCAGCGCTGCATCATGCCGCGTAGGGCATCTGCATCACAGTTAAAATGATTAACCAAGTCCGCTAGTGCGACGCTAGGCCTTTGTTTGAGATAATCTCTTAAATCAGACAAGATCATACTTAAATGCCCGAAGTAGCCGCTTTTTGCTGAAGTTTACCACTCCACCATAAGCCCGCTATAACCGTTGTAAATATCATCAGCAAAGCACTAATCCACGTACTCGAATAAACCGGGTGCTGGGCAAAAGTAACCGATTGGTAGAATATTGTTGCCGTTGAATAGGCGATACCTGTCGTCCAAAAAACAACAAATACAGCCCAACCCGCACTAGTCTCTCTATAAATGGCCGCCGTTGCTGCAACACAAGGTGCATAGAGTAAGATGAACAACAAATAGGCAAAAGCACCTGCCTTACCATCAAAACTTTGCTGCATAGCGGCAAAGGTATTTGCATTAACGGCTTGCTCACTGGCTGCCGCGCTTAAATCATCAACCTTCCCAATGTTTAACCCCAATGGATCTAAAACATGATCCGCCAATTTAGTTAAGTTGGCAGGAATGGTTGCACACGCGGCCAGTAGACTATCTTTAAGATTAAACGCTGTTTGTTGCTGGGGTTCAGTGGTTAATATTTGGCTATACAATGCATCTAGGGTCCCGACAACCGCTTCTTTTGCCAATACGCCCGTAAAGATACCGACTGTAGCTGGCCAGTTTTCATTCTCTATACCCATGGGTTTAAAAGCGGGGGTTAATGTACGCCCTATTTCACTGAGGACCGATTTATTACTATTTTCTTGATTAAAGCTACCGTCTGTACCTAAAGCATTTAAAAAATTTAATACGATCACCATAGGCACAATAACCTTACCCGCATTCATTATAAAAGCTTGTAATCTATCCCAGGTGCGTATCATAACGCCTTGTAAGGTCGGCATATGATAAGCGGGTAATTCCATAATAAAAGGCGCTGATTCCCCTTTAAATAGCGTATGACGCATAATTAAGCCTGTTAATACTGCGACGGCTATGCCCACTAAATACAACCCAAAGACCAGATTTTGTCCGCCAACGGGGAAGAAAGCAGCCGCAAATAAAGCATAGACCGGTAAACGAGCACCGCATGACATAAAGGGATTCATTAAATTCGTTAAAATTCTATCCCGCTTATTTTCTAAGGTTCTTGTTGCCATAATGGCCGGAACATTACATCCAAAACCTACAATCATGGGCACGAAGGATTTACCCGGCAAGCCAATCATGCGCATAAATCGATCCATTACAAAAGCGGCTCTTGCCATATAGCCTGAATCTTCTAAGGCTGACAAAAACATAAACAACAATCCTATGATCGGGATGAATGTCGCAACCACTTGTATACCCGACCCAACGCCTTTTGTAAGTAGAACGATTAACCACTCAGGACAATAAATAGACTTAAGCTCAACACCTAACCCATCAATTAATAATGCACCTACGGATTGTTCAAAGAAATCAACAAATGCAGTCCCTAAGTTTATGGTAAACATGAACATCGTATACATCACTAACAAGAAAATAGGGATACCTAAATAACGATTTAGGACGAGGGTATCTATCTTTTCTGTTTTATGACGACTGACTTCATCTAAACGACAAACGGCAGATTTAATCATTAGGTTTACAAAGCCATAACGCGCATCTGCAGCGAGTATATCTATTTCATCCGCTGTGTCAGCTTCAACTTTTGTTTGTAATTCACAAACCAGAGGCCATAAAGCCTCCCCTACCATTTCTTTTGCCAATGTATCTGACTCTAACGCTCTAAGCGCAAGCCAACGTAAGTCACATTGATACTGTTCTGCAATGGGTATTAAAGCATGTGATAGTTCACTGATAGCCGACTCTAAGATACTGTCGTATTCAATGCTGACTTTTGGGATAGGTTTATCAACAACCGCTTTATTGATGACGGCTTTTAAATGCGAAATGCCTGATTTAGCAGACGCTGATATCGGAATAACAGGACAACCCAGTTGCTCTGCTAAGTATTCAGCATCAATTTTTATACCGCGTTGTTTAACGGCATCCATCATATTTAGCACGACCAACATCGGTACGCGCATTTCAATCAGTTGAGATGTGAGATAGAGGTTTCTTTCTATATTTGAAGCATCAATGATATTAATGATTAAATCGGCTTCTTTTGAGGCCACATAATCTCTAGCTACTTTTTCATCGAGGGATACCTGATCATCTGCTGCCTCTAATGAATAAGTGCCTGGCAAGTCTACCAATTCAATGAGTTGATGATCATGGCTATATTCGCCCGTCTTTTTCTCAACCGTTACACCCGGCCAATTACCGACATGCTGTTTTGATCCAGTCAGTACATTAAATAAGGTCGTTTTACCGCAATTGGGGTTACCTACAACGCCCACTATGAAATGGGATTTCATAGGACCTTCTCTATTAACAATATTGAGGCCTCATCTTTTCGTAAGGTTAATGAAAAACCTCTGAGTTTTATCTCTACCGGATCACCCATCGGTGCAAAACGAATCACGCTAAACTCTGTACCCGGCGTTAATCCCATCGCTAATAAACGCTTACGATAAGCCTTGCCACTTTGCTCAAAGCCAACAATCTTGCCAAAATCACCCACCATTAGATTTTTAAAACTGATAGCCATATATTTAACCTAAAGTGTATGTACATCTTTGCAATCGCAAGAAGTAATCAATAATCATTCTCATTAATGAAATATATCATACATTCTTATGTAATCAAAACAAGTTAATTTGAGGTGTGTTTTATCGTTTAGATAGAAGGGATTATGACTAAAGAGTGGTACTCATTTAAACAAGGAGTGGCTCAATAGCTATGTATTAAGCTTTATAAACAGCGGGAGTATGAAAGGAACAACTTTGATCGATTAAAAAATCAAAGTAACAACGAGTTAACTTTAACTCATTATTACTTTAACTCAATTTAATCTAAAATTTGATATTCACTACTTGAAACGTTAACTCTTTCTCTCATTTCTTTGCCAGGCTTGAAATGTGGGACATGTTTTGCACCAAGTGCGACAGGTTCACCTGTTTTAGGGTTACGACCCATACGCTCAGGACGATTATGGAGTGAGAAACTACCAAAACCTCTTATCTCGATTCTATCGCCTGAAGATAAAGAAACATTCATCCCTTCAATTATGCATCTAACAGCCAACTCTACATCTTTAAGTTGTAGATGTGATTGCTTTAAAGCAATAGCGTCAATTAATTCCGATTTATTCACTTTTATCCCCTGTAAAGAAACAAGGGGTATGTCAGGAGACATACCCCAAGCAGACACATTCTTATTTTTCTAACTGCTTAAATAAGTCAGCCATTGTAGGTGTGCCAACTGATTGTTGAGCATGATCCTTAATAGTGTGTGTTTCTTCGTCTTGATCTTTCGCTTTAATTGATAAAGAGATAGTTTTGGTTTTTTTATCAACACCAATAAATTTAGCTTCAAGTTCATCGCCTTCTTTCAACAAAGTGCGTGCATCTTCTACACGATCACGTTGAATTTCAGATGCACGTAAGTACCCTTCAACATTGTCAGCTAAAATCACAACTGCACCTTTAGCATCTACTTCTTTAATAGTACCTTTTACTAAGCTACCTTTTTCTTGTGTCGCTAAGAAGTTTTGGAAAGGATCTTGTTCAAGTTGCTTGATACCTAAAGAGATACGTTCACGCTCAGAATCAACTGCTAAGATAACAGTTTCTAATTCATCACCTTTCTTGAACTCACGAACTGATGCTTCACCTTCATCTGCCCAAGAAATATCAGACATGTGAACCAAACCATCAATACCACCATCAAGACCGATAAAGATACCGAAGTCTGTGATAGATTTGATTTTTCCTGAGATTTTATCGCCTTTGTTATGAGTTGCTGCAAATTCATCCCATGGATTAGTTTTGCATTGTTTCATACCTAAAGAAATACGACGACGTTCTTCATCAATTTCAAGAACCATCACTTCAACGTCATCACCTAATTGTACTAATTTAGATGGGTTAACGTTTTTGTTAGTCCAATCCATTTCAGAAACGTGAACTAAACCTTCAACGCCTTCTTCAATTTCTACGAAGCAACCGTAATCAGTTAAGTTGTTTACTTTACCGAATACACGAGTGCCCGCTGGGTAACGACGCGCGATGTTTTGCCATGGATCTTCACCCATTTGTTTCATGCCTAATGAAACACGGTTTTTATCTTTGTCGTATTTTAGAACTTTTACATTGATTTCTTGACCAATTTCAACACACTCAGATGGGTGACGAACACGACGCCATGCCATATCTGTAATGTGTAATAGGCCATCAATACCACCTAGATCAATAAACGCACCGTAATCTGTAAGGTTTTTAACAACACCTGTAACTACTGCACCTTCGTCTAGTGTTTTGAGTAATTCATCTCTTTCTGCGCTGTATTCTTTTTCAACTACTGCACGACGTGAAAGAACAACGTTATTACGTTTTTGGTCAATTTTAATGACTTTGAATTCAAGATCACGATTTTCTAAGAAAGTAGTGTCTCTAATAGGACGAACGTCAACTAATGAACCGGGTAAGAAAGCACGTAATGCGCCGACCGATACAGTGAAACCGCCGCGAACTTTACCTGTGATAACACCGATAATAGTTGCTTCTTTTTCAAATGCTGTTTCAAGTTCAAACCAAGCTTTATTTTTCTTCGCTTTATCACGAGAAAGAAGAGTAGCTCCTAGGCCGTCTTCAAATAAATCCAACGCAACTTCAACTTCATC
>Ga0316223_1003210_pt1 | contig 12455 bp, 9 predicted proteins | sample TBH18009metaG_FD_206007 | JGI IMG/M metagenome (GOLD analysis project Ga0316223, IMG submission 206007) | Freshwater microbial communities from Trout Bog Lake, Wisconsin, USA - TBH18009 | ecosystem: Environmental > Aquatic > Freshwater > Lake > Hypolimnion/Profundal zone | place: USA: Wisconsin...
CACAGATCTCCGGTGTCTTTTTTCCGTGAGTCAACGACCCTCTCGGCCTCCTCCCAGTTTACCTCCCCGGGTGTCTTTTAATTTGAGTCAACTCGTACGTATAGAGTCTACTCGGGACTGAGAATGCTCGGTCGGCAGGCATCTCCTGGGAATGCTCGGGGGCTGCCTGTTTTGCTTTTGACGGAAAGAATTTCCAGCCGTTGACCCCGCCTTCTTGGTAAGGCCTGTTGCGCACGATTTCATAGGGCGGGTTCGACCGTGACGGGTGGAGGATGTGCCGGGCACAAGGATAGGCGCAGAGGTCGGCGATTTGGTTGCCGACGATGTTGTTCCGTTTAGGCTGGAAGGTGAGGGTCAGACCGAGGGGATGCCGTGGTGCGGCAGACCGCGTCGCTGTGGTGAGAGGGAGGATTTCGGCGAAGTCCTGGCGCAAGCATGGTCTTCATTTAAGAATGGCGAGCGCGTGCCGGTCACGTCCTTTACGGCACCTGCTCGAGCCGGAAGAAGCCGGTATCGCCGGCGACGATGAAGTACTGGGTCCAGGTGGTGAGGAGAGCGGCGAACGGATCGCCCAGATTGCTCCAGGGTCCGGTGACCGCCGGAGCGAACTGGACCTGGTAATTGTCGTTGGGCGTGAGCCCCCCCGCGTTCAGTTGCATCACTTGCGTGACCGTCGGCCAAAGCGCGTTCACCGGCGGCGGCGCGATCACAATGCTCGGGACGATTGTATAGCCGTTGCCCGCCCGGACGATGGTAATGCCCGTAACCGCGCCGCCGCCGATCGTAGCGACCGCCATCGCGTTGCTCCCGGCACCCTGGCTGACGATGCTCACCATCGGGGCGTTGACGTAACCCGAACCGGGGACGGTCACAACGGCCCCAACCACAAAACCGTTGTAGAGGGTCGGCGTCGCCTGGGCCTGCACCGGAACCGGCGTCACGGCCAACCGCCAAGCGCTCGGCGCAGCCGCGCCGGCCAGCGTCTGCGTGAAGGTGGAGTCGGTGGCCGCAAAAGCCGTATTCTGGTCCACCCAGGTCGAGCCGTGCAGGAACTGGAGCTGGTAGTTCACCCCGGGAGTGAGGTTCGTGAAGGTGAGGCAGGACCACGGGCTGATACTTAGCGTCGGGGGCGGGATGTATGGGGCGGCGATGACGATCTGCGGCGCGTTGGTGTAGCCAAAGCCGGCATCCAGGATGTCTATGGCCACCACCACGCCATTACTGACGATGGCTACGGCGTCGGCCCCGCTGCCACCACCCCCGAGGAGCTGCACCGACGGAGTGTTGTTGTAGCCCCAGCCGCCATCGGTGACGGTGGCCTGGACGAAGAAGCCGCTAATGATCAGGCCGGTGGCTGTGGCGGCATGGGGGAATTCGACGGTCAACTGCGCGGGAGCGCTCGTCACGGCGCCGAGGGCGTTGGTGATCACGACCCAGTAGACACCCTGGTTGGGGGTTTGGACGTTAGCGAGGGTGCAACAACTATTGGTGGCGCCGGGCAGCGGTGCGCCGTTGAGCCACCAGGAATAGGCGAGCGAGGTGCCGATGGCGGAAACGGTGAAGGTGGCGGTGGTGCCCGCGGTCGCAGCCACGTTTTGGGGTGATTGGGTGATCGTGGGCGGTATGCCCTTCCAGGTGGCGGTGGGCAGGCCCCCAAAGGTCGAGCCCCAACCGGTAGTGCCGGGGAGATAATAAACGATCGCGTTGCCAGGGGGAGGGAAGACGTTCGCGCCGCCGAGGGTGGGGGCGTTGCCCAGGAAGCAGAGGCTCTGCAAAGCGGAGCAGTATTCAAAGGCTTGGTCGCCGATGGAACTAAGGCCGGCGCCGAAAAGAACGTTGGTCAGGTTAGGACAGGAGCAGCAGACGCCGAGCCCCAGGTTGCTGACGCTGTCGGGGAAAGTGAGGTTCGTGACGCTCGAAAAGTTGAACGCGCACAGGTCGATATCAGTGACGCCGTTGGGAATAACGATGTTAGCCAGGCTTTGGCAGGAGCAGAAGAGCTCGTAGGGGATTTCGGTGATGCGGCCAGGGAGAGTGATGCTGGAGAGGCTGGTGCAGTCATCGAAGGCCGCAACCCCGATACTAGTCAGGTTGGGCGGCAGGGTGAGATTGGTCAGGGACAGGCAGCACTGGAAGGCCTCCTGCTGGATCTTGGTGACGCTGGTGGGGAAGGTCAGGTTGGTCAGCGAGGCGCAGTACATGAACGCGCCCCGGCCGATGGTCGTCACGCCGGCGGGCACGGCATAGTCGTTCGTCAGACCGGTCGGGAAAGCAAGGAGCGTGGTCCGGCTGCGGTCGAGGAGCACACCGCCGAGGGAAGAGAAAGCGGGATTGAGCGGGTCCACCTCAATGTCGGCGAGGCGGCTGCTCCGGAAAAAGGGGTTTTCACCGAGGTTGGTAACGGTGCTGGGAAGGTAAATGGCCGGGAGGCTGGTGCAGTCAGCAAACGCCGCGCCATCAATGAAAGTGGTGCCCTCGGACAGGGTTAGGCTCGTCAGTCCACTGCACCCCTGGAAGACCCCATAATTAAGCGTCGCGACACTGCCGGGGACGGCGACGCTGGTCAGGGCCATGCAGCCATGGAAAGCACCGCCCCCGAGGTTGGTCAGGGTGCCAGGGAGGGTAAGACTCAGCAGTGCCGTACACCCACTGAACGCGCCGGCGCCGATGCTTGCGAGCTGGCTCCCCGAGGTGGAGAGGCTGACGCTGGCCAGGCTGGCACAACCGTCGAAGGCAGACTCCCCGAGGCTGACAAGACTCTTGGGGAGACTGACGGCGGTCAGGCCTGTGCTGCACTGGAATGCGCACTCTGCGATAGCGGTCACGCCCGCGGGGACGGTGTAACTTCCCGCCAGGCCGCCAGGATACTGGACGAGCAGGGTTTGGGCCTTGTCGAACACCACTCCACCGCAGGAGGAGTAGGCGGGATTGAGGACATCCACCGAGATGGCCGTTACGCTGGTACAACGCGCGAACGCCGACGAGCCGATCTTCGTGACGGAGGCGGGGATATGGAGGGCGAGCAGGCTGGAGCACTGATAAAACGCGCTGTCGCCGAGGACGGCGAGGTTTGTAGGGATATTGACGCTGGCCAGGTTGAAGCAATAGCAGAACGCCTCAGACATCACGTTGGTGACGCTGTTGGGAATCGAGACGTTGGTCAGCGCCTGGCAACTGAAGAACGCATTAGCGCCGATGGCAGTGACGGGGACACCATTGATGGCGCTGGGAATGATGACCGTGCCGCCGCTGCCGGTGTAGCCGGTGATCGTCGCGGCCCCGCCGTTCACCGTATAAGTGAAATCCCCGCACTGCTGGGCTGCGGCGCTTGGGGGTCGCGAGAGGAGCGAAATGCCCCACCCGCCGAGCAAAGCAAGTCGGCACAAGCGAGGACCTGCCGAAGCCATGGCGGTCACGAACTGCCGCCAAGTCAAGAATGCGCCCGGACTTTTCATAGTCGCCTTTCTGTTTGACTGCGGTCGATGTTTATTATAAAGAGCGCCCGGAGAATGGCGAGAACAAAACACGACAGCAGATAAAGGAAAAGGAAGTCCTCTTACGACGCGCCCCAGGCATCGCTTTGAGCGGACCGGGTAGGCGTCTTCCGCGTGGGACCGACCGCAGCGGGGGAGAGGTCGTCCAGGAGGCGGAGTACGCTCTGGGTCTGTCCGGGAAGGACCAGTTCGGGGGCTATTTCGGCCAAGGGAGCCAGAACAAACGGTCGCTGTCCCGCCCGGGGGTGCGGGAGGGTCAAATGGGCAGAGGATCGGGTCTCTTTGCCGAAGCAGATCAGATCCAGGTCGAGCGGGCGTGGTTCGTTGAGCACTTGTTTGGGGCGGCGTCCGAACTCACGTTCCCATTGTTGAAGGGTGGCCAGCAAGGTCTCCGGCGTTTGGCCGGCACGTGGCGGGAAGCCGACTACCGCATTGAGGAAATGGGGGGAGCCGGGGGGACAATCCACCGGGGCGGTCTCCCAGAAGGAGGACTTCAGCAGCGGCGCGTCGGAAAGGGTCTGGAGACGATCGATGGCCTGGCGGAGTATCGCCGCGGAATCACCCAAGTTCGATCCGAGGGCGACGAAGACCAGTGAGCCCTGGGGGTTCTTACCTGAGCCCGAGCACATCCTGCATGTCGTAGAGCCCCGGGGCCTGGAGGGTGACCCAGAGGGCGGCTCGCAGCGCGCCGTTGGCGAAGGTCTCCCGGCTCGATGCCTTGTGGGTCAGCTCAACCCGCTCACCGATGCCGGCAAAGATCACGGTGTGATCGCCCACGACGTCGCCACCCCGAATGGAATGAACACCGATCTCCTCGGCCGTGCGTTTGCCGACGATACCGGCCCGGCCGTTCCGGACCGCTTGGTCATATTGCAAACCTCGCGCCTCGGCCAGAATCTCGACCAAAGTCCGCGCCGTTCCACTCGGCGCATCTTGCTTCAGGCGATGATGCATCTCGACCACCTCGAGGTCGAAACCGGGACCCAGGATCTCCGCCGCCTTGCGGGTGAGCCAGAAGAGCGTGTTGACTCCCGTCGAGTAATTCGATGAGAGCACCATCGGGATCTGGGAACTGAGGCGGGTGATCTGGGAGCGATCTTCCTGCGAATGGCCGGTGGTGCCGATGATGATGGGCTTGCGGTGTTCGGCGCAAAGCGCCGCCAGCCCCGCCGTCGCGCTGTGGGAGCTGAAATCGATGACCACATCGCCCTGGCCGATGACACTGCGGAGGTCGTCGCCCTGGTCAATCTGGCCGGTCACTTGCAGTTCGGGATTCTGCGCGGCGCAGGCGATGAGCATCTTGCCCATCCGCCCTTTGGATCCGGTGATGATGAGTCGCGTCATGGTTCGTTACAAAGGTGGAGGTTTCCGCCAACCCGCAGGAGCGCGGCCTACTTCAGGACCCCACAGGCCTTCAAGGTTTGCAGCAACGTCTCCCGGTTTTTCGGGCTCATCGGCACCAGCGGCAGCCGGTATTCCTCAGCGATAACCCCCATCATGGCGAGCGCCGCCTTGACCGGCACGGGGTTGGTCTCGATGAAGAGATCCTTGAACACGGGATAGCATTGCTGATGGATCTTCAAGGCCCCACGCGCATCCCCGGCCGCGAAGGCCCGCACCATCCGCGCCACCTGGCGCGGGATAACGTTGGAGGCCACACTGATGACCCCTTGCGCGCCGACGGCCATAAACGACAGGGTCAGGGAATCGTCCCCACTGAGGATGACGAAGCGGGGCCCCAAGGCCGCGCGGAGCTGGCTGACGCGATCGGGATTGCCACCGGCTTCCTTGATGCCGACGATGTTCTTGCAGGCCTCGACCAAGCGCCGCACGGTTTCGACACCAATCTCGATGCTGCAGCGGCCCGGGATGCTATAGAGGATAATCGGCAGCCGCGTCTGGCGGGCAATCTCCCGGAAATGCTGGAAGAGCCCCTCCTGGGTCGGCTTGTTATAGTAGGGGGCAACCTGCAGGGAGCCGTCGGCCCCCGCCTTCTCGGCCTCCTGGGTGAGGTAGATGGCCTCGCTGGTGGAATTGCCGCCGGTGCCGGCCACGACTTTGATTTTCCCCGCGGCCAGCTTCACGGAAAGGGCGATGAGGCGAATGTGCTCCTGGTAATCAACTGTGGGAGACTCGCCGGTCGTACCCACGGGCACGATGCCGTCCACGCCCCCCTGGATTTGCGCCTTGATAAGGCGTTGGAGGGCCGGTTCGTCGATCTGACCGTCTTTGAACGGCGTTACAATGGCGGTATAGGTGCCGGTAAACATGGTCTGGTTGTTAGACGCGGGCCAGAATGCGAAAGCCACCGCAATTTGGCGAGCGCGAATTGTTCGGGGGGTTAAAAATCGATGCGGCCTTCGAAAGCGAATTCCGCGGGCCCCGTAAGGCAGACCTCGGTAAACTGGCCCTCGCGCTCCCTAAAGCTGACCTCCAGGTCCTCACCGCCCTGGACACGCACCTTCACCGGGGAACCGAAGCCGTGCACCCGCGCGGAGATGAGCGCCGAGGCCGTCACGCCGGTGCCACAGGCCAGCGTCTCCCCCTCAACCCCGCGCTCGAAGGTGCGGACACGGATGCTGCCAGGGCCGAGGACCTGCACAAAATTGACATTGGTCCCCCGCGGCGCGAAGTGCGCATGCCGACGGATCTCGGGCCCGAGTTTGAGCACCAGCGCCTGATCCGCATCGGGCACGAACAAGACCGCGTGCGGCACGCCGGTGTTGACCGAGTGGATACTCTGCACCCCCTCCGCCAGCGGCACGCGCTGGTCCAGGCGCAAGTCAACCGGGGACGTCAGATTCACGCTCACCAACCCGCCCTGGAAACGGGCGGTAATCACCCCCGCCAGCGTCTCGAAAGTCAGCGTATCCTTGAGGCCGGTTCGCTGTTGCACGAATCGGGCGAAGCAGCGCGAACCGTTCCCGCACATCTCGCCGATGCTGCCGTCACTGTTGAAGAACTCCCAGGCCCAATCTGCCTTGCCCGAAGCACAAGGAACAAGGATCACGACTCCATCCGCGCCTACGCCACGATGGCGGTCGCACAGCCGCACGATTTGGTCGCGCGACAACGGCACGGCCCCAGGGCGGTTATCAACGAGAATAAAGTCGTTGCCCGCGCCGTTCATCTTGGTGAATTCCAACAACATGGGGGTCAGGGTAACGCCCGGGGCGCGGGAGTTCAAGCCCGACTCAGTCGGACTTGGGCGGACCGCGCGGCTAATTACACCGAATCCGGCACTGGCACGGCTGTTCCCTCCACTTAACAGTGGGAGCCGTTTCCCCCTCACTCGCCTATGAGGCCGCGCCGCGTGGGCCGCAGGCGCACGAGCGCCACGCCATGGCGGGCGACGTTGGTGCTGAAGGTGTTGCCGTAAGGTACTTTGAAGTCCTGTTGGCGCCACAGGTCGCGAACCAACTGGTTGCCGGTGATTCCCAGATCACTCCACTTGACGGTGACCGGGCAGGCCATCTCCCCACGATTGAACAAGCCCACGACCTTGCTCCCGTCTTCCATGTCCTTAGCCCACACCTCGGTTTGATCGGCCGCCGCTAACCGGCGGCCCGGTTTGCCCAGCGGGTCCTGATCCACCTCGATCACCTCGTCGTTGTTGAGCAGGCCCGCGGTGAAATCATCTAGTCGCGTGATATCGCCGCTGAAGATCAAGGGGGCGGCCACCAGGCACCACAGCGAGACGTGGGAATACTGTTCGTTCGGGGTGAGGGGGGTGGGCGCGGTGCCGCCCTGCCAATTGCTCAGAAACCCCAGGAGCAGGTAATCGGGGTCGTTCCAGCCGCCGGGTCCGCCATGTTTGTAAAGTTCCTTTTGGGTATAGACGTCAAACCCGTCCCGAAACAATGCCGCCGGGATGCCGCCGAAGGACCCGCCGAGGTCGCCCGCCGTCCGCCAGCTATGGCCGCCCGAGTCCTTGCCCCAATTCCAGACGTCCCCCATCCCGTATTGGCAGAGGTTCAGGATGAGGTCGCGGTCCTGGCGGCGCAGGATGGCGCCCATTAAGTCATAGGGTTTCCGAAATTCCGGCACGGTGTTACCCTTGGCTTTGTTTCCATAGGAACACCAGTCGTATTTGAGGAAATCGAACCCCCATTCGGCAAACCGCCGAGCGTCGGCCTCTTCGTGGCCAAAGGCTCCCTCATGTCCGGCGCAGGTGAGCGGTCCGGGAGAGGTGTAGATCCCCGCCTTCAGGCCCCGGGCATGGATGTAGTCGGTGAGGGCCTTCATGTCAGGGAACCGGGCGTTGGAGTTGATGCGGCCCTGGGCATCGCGAGGCGCGCCGCCGAGGCTTGGGTCGTTGGCGCCGGGTTTGACAGCCCAGCAATCGTCCAGGTTCACATACTGGTACCCATGGTCTTTCATGCCGCTGGCCACCATCGCGTCGGCCGCCTCGCGCATGCTCTTATCGGTCACGTGTCCCTCCCAGACATACCAACTGTTCCACCCCATGTGCGGAGTCAAAGCGAGGGTATCGCCGCAGGCGATTTTGAAGCCGCGTCGAACGAGGCCAAAGGAGTTCGAGACCGTGAAAGTGACCTGGTAATCCCCCGGCTGTTCGATCTGGCCCGTAATCTGCCCGCTCGCCGGGTCCACCGAGAGGCCCGTTGGCAAGCCCTCCACGCCGAAAACCATCGGATGGTCCCCGGTGGCAGGGATGCTGTAAATCAACGGATGGCGGGGCCGAACTCCGAAAATCCGCGCGCCGTTGATGCGCACGCTCCCGGAAGGTCTGGGTGTCAACCTCACCGCCGGTTCGGGCGGCAGGGAGGTTATTTCCGGTTTGGCCCCGGTCACCAGGAGCTTAGCCTCAGCCCAATCCGCATGGTCAAAATCAATGCCGTTCCCGGCGGCATCGGCCACCAGGAGGAGGGTCTGGATGCCCTTGAGGGCGAGTTCGACCTTTTGCGCCGCCTGCCCCAGGCGCATGACCTCGCTCTGCCAGAGCGTCTTGCCATCGCCGATGATCTTGAAGCGAATCGCCGCCGCCGCGTTGCCCGCGTTGTCGTCCACGCCCACCCAGGCCGAGAAGGACGCCGCGCCCCCGTGCAGTTCCATCCGCACCAGGCTGTTGGCGTGGGTACCGACACCATGCTCGTACGAGTGCCCGGCGACCGCCATGGGCTTGCCGGTGACCGCTTTGTCCGCCTGAGCCTTCCCCCACCCCTGAACGACCGGCGACAAATCGAGCGAAGAGAGCCAAACCACCTCCGGTTCAGCGGCACGAGTTGGGATTTGGAACACGGCGCAAAGAAGGGCCGCGAATAGAATCGGTTTCACATTGCTCATGGGGAAGAACGCTACTGGAGCGCTACCCGGCGCCGCAAGGCGCAAAACGCCCTACCCCCACCCTGCCCTCCCGGGGATCAGACCGGCAACGGCCCTCGACGAAAGCGCGCGCCCGCCTCGGATCAAGGCCGGTAATTCACGTTCCTGACAAAGGCGTTGGTTTTCACTTCCACCGGGGAGAGTGGTTTTCCGTTTACGATCACGTCTTCAAACGCGACGTTTTCCACCGCGTGCGTCCGATCGAAACCGTGCAACTCGACACGCACCGGATCGGCCGCCGCCCGTATTTTCTTGAAGGTAACCCCCTCGATGTGGCCCCGCTCGCCGTCTCGAGTCCAAACCGCCTGGTCAATCCAGAGCGAGATCAAATGCGGAGATTCTTCGACTCGGAGGTCCTCGAACCGCACGTGGCTGATCCGCGCGGAGTCGCAGTGAAACACCCGGAACGTCCATTCCCGTCCTCGGTCATGAATCACGTCGCAGTTGGTAAAGAGCACGTCGTCCACCGTCTCGCGCAACTCGGCGCCCACGCTCAGGGCGTGCGCCACTTCGTTCCACAGCACACAATTCCGCGCCACGATGCGGTGTGCCTCGCCCTGACCCTGGTCGGTCTTCACCACGATCAGGTCGTCCAGCGTGCGGATAAAACAGTTCTCCACGAGCACGTCCCGGCTGTTGCAAATGTCGATCCCATCCGAATTGGCCCGATAGCCCAACAGTTTCAAGTTCCTAACCGTGACCCGATCTGAGCGCCGGATAGGGACGTTCCAGGTGCTCGAATCCCGCAGGATCACCCCTTCGAGCAGGATGTCCTGGCCCTGAACCTGCACCAGGCTCCGCGCGTGCGTGGTGCAGAGGCTGCCATCGATAATGCCACGGCCACGCAATTGGATGTGCTTCCCCTCGAGCAAAAACGTCGGCGAGTAATTGCGCAACCCGCTGTAACTGCTGACTTGGTAAGGCTCGTTGGTACGAATCACGCCCCGCACCACCGCCCCTCCCGCCACATAGATGGTCTGGTTATTACTGACGACCAAGTGGCTGACTTCGTGAATGCCCGGTCCAAAGTAAATGACCCCCGAATCGCCCGGTTTGGGGGCATCCGACTCCGGCGCATCGGCAAAGAGGTGCAACGCCCTGACCCAGTGCCCGTTCACCTCGATGGTCAGGTGCCTCGGTTCCCGCAAGTCCAAGCGCAGGCTCTTTCCCTCGATGGCTGGCCGAATCTTCAAAGACGAGGGCAGCACTCTGACCGATTGGATGCTCTCCGGGCAATTAACCGTTACCGTGACTGGCCCGACCATGTCGAAATAGGCGAACGAACCCCACTCGAAATACTCGGCCGAGTGGGTTTTGTCATCCATGGCCTTCCACCGCAGGGCTGGCTCGGCGGGAGCCACCTTGGCCTGGTAAACGGGTGTCTCCCTTCCCCCGACCGTGACCGAAAAATCTTTGGAGAGATCCTCGCCACCGGGGGCAGGATAGATGCGAACCGTGCCTGCCCGAGCCGGCGACAGGCCTGAGGCCGCAGAAACGACGAAGATCAATCCGACTAGGAGTTTCATGTGGAACTGGATCACGATTTATTTCCGGTGTTTCCCGGTCCCCATTGGGCCAGGAACCCGGCGAAAAGGCCAGGGCAATCGCGCCGGCCCAAGCGTGCCAGGGCTGCCTCAAGCTCCACGTCCAGGGCCAGGGACGGCTCCCTACCGCGTCCCAGGTTTGCACGGATTAGGGACAAGCTGTAACCACCCCGAAAAAAAGTTTGAACATCAAAACGCGAAAACAATCCAAGAAAACCGAAACGGCCTTGCAGCGTTCAAGGCAGATAACTGTTTACTTTTAGGTCGGGAACAGGTAGTTGAACTGTTCGTTTCAGACAAAAGTTAGAACTGAGTATGATAAAAGTTCAGAATCTCGCGAAGGTTTTCGGGACCAAGCGGGCCGTAGACGATATTTCGTTCACGGTCGAGCGGGGCGAGGTGCTGGGTTTTCTAGGCCCCAACGGGGCCGGAAAGTCCACCACCATGCGCATGATCACGGGTTTTCTTCCGCCCTCCGCGGGCAAGATAGCCGTGGGCGGTTATGATATCGTGGATGCGTCAATCCAGGCGCGGCGGCTCATCGGGTATTTGCCCGAAAACGCCCCGGCGTATACGGATATGACCGTGCATGGGTTCCTCACTTTTTGCGCCGAGATCCGCGGCTTGAGCGGCGACGCCCGCAAACGGGCGGTGGATAAAGTGGTCGAGACCTGTTTTCTGGGCGCGGTGCTCCACCAGAGCGTCGAGACCCTCTCCAAGGGCTACCGCCACCGGACCTGCTTTGCGCAATCCATTATCCACGATCCGGATGTCCTGGTCCTGGACGAGCCGACCGACGGGCTGGACCCCAACCAGAAGCACGAGGTGCGGCAGTTGATTCGCCGCATGGGCCAGACCAAGGCGATCATCTTTTCAACCCACATCCTGGAGGAGGTGGACGCGGTCTGCTCCCGGGCCATCATTATTGATCGGGGCCGAATCGTGGCCAACGGCACGCCGCAAGAACTGCGCCAAAAGTCGGAGTGGGCGGGCGCGGTCACCATTCGCGTGAGCGGAATCGATGCCGCCACCCTCAGTGGAAAACTCTCGCATCTGCCCACCGTCAAACGAACCACCATTCTCAAGGAAGAAGCCACCCAGGTTACGGCGCGCGTCTTCCCCAAGACCAATGGAAACGGCACCCTGGCCAGCAGCGTCGCTGACCTGGCCAAAGGCTGGGTGGTCGAGGAATTACATACTGAGGAGGGCCGATTGGACGAAGTCTTCCATACGATCACCATGCCGGACACCGTAAGGGAGGAAACGAAATGAATAGCAGTTTCGCCAATATCAAGACCATTACCAAACGCGAGCTCGGCGCCTACTTCTCGTCGCCCATCGCGTACGTTTTCATCGTCATTTTCCTGCTGTTGTGCGGGTTCTTCACGTTCTTTGTGGGGGGCTTTTTCGAGCGCCGCGAAGCGTCGCTCGGCCTACCCTTCTTTGAGTGGCATCCCTGGTTTTACTTGTTCCTGGTTCCAGCGGTCGGCATGCGACTCTGGGCGGAGGAGCGACGGGTGGGCACCCTCGAATTGCTCTTGACAATGCCCATCACCGCCTGGCAGGCCATCGTCGGGAAGTTCCTGGCCTCCTGGCTCTTCCTGGGCCTGGCGTTGTTGCTCACCTTTCCCGTGGTGCTCACCGTGAACTATCTCGGGCATCCCGATAACGGTGTCATATTCACCGCCTACGTCGGCAGTTGGCTCATGGCCGGGGCGTACCTGGCGGTCAGTTGCATCACTTCGGCCCTGACACGGAGCCAGGTAGTCAGTTTCATCCTCTCAGTGGTGATCTGCCTCTTCCTCATCCTGGCCGGCTTTCCACCCGTGATTAACTTTCTCCAACAAATGGCCAACACCCACCTGGTGGACCTGGTCACGCAATTCAGCGTGATGACCCACTTCCAGGGGCTCCAACGGGGGGTGCTCGATTCCCGGGATGTGCTCTTCTTCCTCTCGATGATCGGGTTCTCACTGTTCACCACCAGTGTCATTCTGCGCACCCACCGCGCCGGCTAAGCTAAGGAGGCAACGATGCAAAAAAAATCACTAGAAACTATTCTCTATTCGGCGGC
>Ga0316223_1003218_pt1 | contig 12437 bp, 12 predicted proteins | sample TBH18009metaG_FD_206007 | JGI IMG/M metagenome (GOLD analysis project Ga0316223, IMG submission 206007) | Freshwater microbial communities from Trout Bog Lake, Wisconsin, USA - TBH18009 | ecosystem: Environmental > Aquatic > Freshwater > Lake > Hypolimnion/Profundal zone | place: USA: Wisconsin...
TGATATTACCATAAGCGATATTAGCGGATCCCAGCCGGGTTCCGTCTCCAAATGTTACTATACCGTTGCCTATCGTTGTTGCCATTTCAGTCTCCTACCTTATTTATTTTAAGCTAGGTCCAGGTTGATAACACAGCGAACATTGTTTTTTGGTTGTTCTGCTGTGTGGTACAAGCCGCCATCAAATAACACAGCACGCCCTTGTTTAGGTGTGACACGTGCTATGATAGTATGATCTTCAACCTCAAAACTATCACAGTGGGTGCTGTCAGTTAACAGTGTATCTCCATCTGAATCTATAACATAATACAGCACTACTAAATGTGTAGTCTGTGTATCAATGTGTAAAGGATCAATACCTGCGGTTAAAAATGTTTCACTTAATGGTAGTTGTAAGAATGCGCGAGCTTGTAGGATATTTTTGTATTGTATACCTGCTGTTATTGCACCAGTGTAGGCTAATGTTGCTATGTCTGATGCTATATTATCATTTGGATTGAACAAGTAGCTAAATCCAGGATTCCTACGATCCATCGGAGCATCAGCATCATATGTCACGTCTACATTGTAGTACCAGGCAAATTTTGATCCCAGCAGTGTTGACTTTATTTGTTCTTGTAATGATAAAGGTATGAAATTGTCTATGACTTTGAATTGATCAAAAGTCATTTTATCCACCAAGCTGTTTTTTAATAGCATTAACTTCTTGATGTAATTCTTTGATCGCTTGAATTAACAATGGTGCTAGTCTTTCATAACGCACTGTTAAATATCGCTCATCAATTGGAGCTTGTGTTACCACTTCTGGTAACACAGCTTGTATTTCCTGCGCACTTACACCAACTTCACGTGTTTTAGAAAACCCTAAACTTAATGCTAGATCGTTAGCTTCATGATAGAATCCACTGATTTGATCTACTTTGTCTAGGGCATTTTCAATATTACCTAAACGTGTTTTTAGTCGTTCATCTGAGTAGTATGATGTGATAGCATTAGTAGCACGTATTTCACCTTGGGTCTGTGAGGGAGTGGTTCCTACACCCAATGAATATATTTGTATATTAGCTAATGTGGTGATATTAGGTTGATTACCTTGTAATTGGGTACCTACAAAATAAGTAGCATTCACATTACCAGCTGTGATATTACCTGTAATGGTTGCTGACGTTGAAATTAAATTACTAAACGTAGCAGTGTTAGAATTTATACTACCTCCAGTACTGTTGATGTTACCTGTGATGTTACCAAACAGAGATCCTGCCACATACAAATTGCCACCTATGCCTGCACCACCTGTGACTATCAGTGCCCCTGATGTTGAAGATATAGAGATAGCATTTGATGTTAATGTCATGCTATTAGCAGTGAGATTAGCACCTGTGGTGCTGGCTCTCAACCAAGCAGTCTTAGCACTGTTATAGGTATAGGTAATACCATTTACTGTTGCTACATTACCATTGAGTGGATTAAGTGGAAATCCCATTAGTCTCTCCCTACTGCAACTTCAATAGTCGCTATTTGATCGTCAATGATCGTTTCTAAACTCTTACCTATAACGCATCCTGGTTTCCATAAAGTAGGATCTAATCGCTGTGCCACTCCTGGAATGTCGCTGGTAACTACCAGTTCACCTTTGCAAATTGGGCCTTTTACAGAACAATGTACTCGTCCTTGTAGTGCTACTGCTACGCCTGCAGATGCTGTATTCATTAAATAAGCTGGATTAGTAGATACTACACCTGCTACCGCTGAGTCGTGATTAGCTGTGCTGATAGTGACCTCAGCCGGGCCTCCAAAAACCACTACAGTACCAGATGGATATGGTTTATCGCCAGAGTAAATTTCAGCTAAGTCAGCGTATTGTGCAGTTGTGGCTTTGGCAAATACAGTATTAAATGTTGTGCCCACTGAACCAATATTTCCAACTCCGCTTGTGCCACTGTTGATGATGGCTGTTGGATTATTACTATTGATAGTAAGGCTACCAACTGTTAATCCGTTGGTGATTGTACCATTGCCTGTAATGCTGAGGGTGGTGCCTAATATAGTGGCTACATTGGTATTCATAGCCACTGATGATACATCTACCCAAACGTTACTGGTACCAGTATTCTCATATTGGAATAAGATATCAGTACTGATATCATACCATTGATCACCTACTGCGGCTGATGCAGGTACAGTATTGCTGACATATTGATTAATACCTCCAGCTTGTACTGCACCTGCGATGACTGTACCTGTGACTGTGATGTTTGATAAAGTTATATTACTGGACCAAATACGTTGTCCATAGATATTTGTTGTTAATACATTACCATTACCACTGTAGCCAAGGTTAGGCTCTGCTTGGCTAAGTCCTAGATATGTGTAACGATCAGATGTAACGCTAGTTGGCGCAACTACCGGAACACGACCGCTGACTAAATGGGTAGTAACTATTGCCATATTATGATGTGCTGGTCTCTAGAATGCTTAATAGTAATTGTGCACCAGTATTAACGTTGGCACTGAATTGTAGACTGTCACCATAGATCATAACCAATCTACCTGTCAGCATACTCACAGCGTCATTGACTGGCACCGGATAATTTTGTAATAGTGCTGTAGGGGTACCTGATCTTAAATGATACCCACTGGTCGCTATGGCATTATTACTAATATTACTAATTTGGCATAGCAATATCACCGATGAATATCCAACAGGTGTACTGTAAACTGAAGCTATGTTAGCTGTCAGATTAGCTGTCACTGTGGTAAAATTATTGATTGCAGCTGCCATATTTTATTTCCTTATTAATTACTTATTTTATTATGTTTCCAACGCTAAAATGTATGGTGTCATTAATGCAAATAAACTCTTACTAAATGCCGCACCGCTGATCGTACCTGTTGCCTGATTAATAACTAAATTAGGTCCAATCCAAAATTGTCCTTTTTCATCTGTGGCTGTATAGGTTACACTGCCACCTCCTGTGGTAATAACATTTAGATTAGCATTTGGTATGCCACCATATTGTGGTAGTGCGTTGGCTGCGATAATACCTGCACCTACATATTCAAATGTATGTGCGCTGGCTACTACTTCACTGCGATTATAAAATGCAATGTTAGTGTTAGGTGCTAGATTGCCTAAATATGTTTGTTGAATTGTGATAGTGTAAGTAGTAGCATCTACTTTATTAATCTTGTCAATGCTATAATAAGCCGGATCACCGTTGATGATCATCACTGTGTTGACATGTGGTTGGGCTATAGGATTTTTTATTGTAAACGAACCAAAAGTGCTATATCCGTATGAGTTGCCGTAACTTTGCAGTGTTCCATATCCATCAGCACGCAGTCCAATATTACCAATACTGTTATCTGATCCGTTTAAGGTACAGAAGCTACCTGAATCACTCCAAATACCAACATTAGCGCCAATAGTGTAAATATTAACTAACTGTGCATAAGCACCATTGCTTAATCGCACACCAACACCGCCTTGGTTGATAATAGTAAAGAACCCTACAATCATTGCTTTGGTACTGATACTGCTGGTGTTGTTACCGTCAACATAAACTGCGGTGCCTGTTGTGGTACTAGATGTTACGTTTTGTATATAAGGACTAACAAATACATTTTGGCTACTGGTCGCTGAACTATAACTAAATCCGTTGGCTAGATAGTTTTTAATTGTAATACCCCAAACGTAAGTGCCATTAGTCATGTAGAATAAATCAGCATTAGGTGTGTTTGGTATGACTGTAATATTACGTATGTTATCACCCATCAATGCTACGTTTTGTGGGATAGTTATTGGATTGTTTTCGTAATATATTCCGGGAGCGACGTGTACACTGACTCCAGCGGTTGAGGATATATTTGCCGCCACTGCCATCGCTGCATTGATCGTTAATAATGGCGCATTAATAGTGCCATCGTAGCTATCACTGCCATTTTTTCCTACATAAATTACGTTGGCTGACGTTGGAATATGAGTAACACCAGTTTGTAGTGTTCCAGAAGTGATATTTCCAACCACTTGTAGTACACCTTCAACATTTAGTGATGTGGCATTTACAGTAACATTGGCTGTGTCTAAGACTACTGTGGTATTACCAAACTGTAGTGAACTTGAAGTAATTACAGATTCACCTTGGATCAAGTGGCGAACTTCAACTGTATCTGAAACTAAAGGAATTTCAGCAAATGTTATACTAGTGCCAGATACAGTATATGCAGTAAATGGTTGTTGTAAAGTACCATTGATGCTGACTAGCACGCCTTCTGTGGTTCCACTGGTACTTAAAGTGAAAGTATTGCCAGTACCATTTGGGTTGATGATTTCTGAAATGATCGTAGCAGTACCAGGTATGAGCCAGGCATTACCAGTCCAAAACTCAATATCTGATGCATCAGTATTATATCGCAAATACCCAGTAGTTGGATTTGCTGGTCGTTGGAAATTATTACCAAAAGGAATACCTACTGCATTACTACCAGATATCTGTACTATGCCAGTGCCTGTAGCTGTTAGGTAAATGTTAGCATTGGTTGTGGCTGTAGATATTGTTGTATTATTAATTGTAAGATTGCCTAATACAGCGGAAGTGTTTGATAACCCAAATGCACCTGAATAAACACCACCGCTGATGTAGACAGCGTTACCAGCAAAGCTGATAGGGCTGGCACCACTGTATGGTGTGTTGTTGCTGTTGAAGTTTAAGATACCCGCTTTGTAGTCAAAGAACCATTCATCATTATTACCTGAACCTGTGGCAAATACCTGTGTGCCTTTGGTAGTGACGTTGGCAGCTTGTCCTGCTGGCGCGATATAAACCTTTACCTGATATGTTGATCCAAACTCTGGTGGAATCCAGTTAGTAACTCCCGTGACCCAGGTTAGCTGTGGAGTAGGAATACCTGCGTCATTGGTACACTGTATTGGGAACGTAGTAGGATATACTGTAACCACACTGCTATTACTTGCTGGCAATACCGCAGGAATCGTTCCTGACTGTTGCCACATAGTATCAGCACGAATTAACAATGGACTAGCATAGGGTTCTTGTGTGGCGTCAATGTTGCCAGCTATGTCAGTCTTGGCGACCCCATAACCTAACTTTTTCCAAAGGTAGTCAATTTTTTGATTATCTGGTGAATTCTGTATTGCCATTATGACACCGCCAATGTGGAAACTGTTTGTCCACTTGCTAGAGCTATTCTAATTAGTGCTACGTTGTTAGTAGCGTTAGTCAAGCTAACGTTACCTAAGGTTATCGTATATGCCGCATTAAGAGCCACGTTGGCTGCTATCAATGCTCCACTGCCACAACCATTTGATCCATTACCACCTGCACCAGTATTTGATCCTGGACGTCCACTACCAGCATAACTGACTGTGGCATCTAACCAACCATTGAGTCCGCTGGTTTGATCGATATAGGTTCCTGGTGCCGCTACCCATACACCAACGACACCCGCTGGTGCTACGATATTTAGGTTAAATGATGAAATACCTACACGTTGTACACCCATGGTAAAGTATTGATTATTAGCACCATCACCTGAACGATTAGGACCAATTGGTAAGTAACCAGTGCTGTAGTTGTTAGCAGAAAATTTTAGTACACCCATACGTATGGTTGCTTCACGTGTGCCTGCTACACCTGGATCTGCTGATTCATTGTAGGTGTTTGCTGTAGACATAAAGTTAGTTGAACTAACATACGCTGGCGTATTAGTAGTGTTGGCTAGGAAATATGTGCTGCGCACCGCTGGGTTGGTGTTGGCACTGGTGTTAGCTGAGATAGCGATTTCACTGATACCACTCTGTGCTGCTGTGTGTACTTGTATGTTAGCATTGGCACCAATGGTGTAGACAAATGCTGTTGAATTAGTACAGTTAGTCACATACATTAAAAGGTTAGCTACGCTACGCACTGAGCTTGCGGTGATTGACAATGTTAGGTTGGCTACGGTATATGGTGAATATGCGCCTGTGTTAGCAATTGGTACGCCACCACTGAGCATGACGTTGGCTGCGTTGTTCAGGCTAGAATAATTATAACCAGTGTTGGTAATCACTGCTGACGCAGTACCTTCTTGGTTCTGTCCTGAGTTAATCTGTACTGGATTTGTTGCACCAGTGTAGGTTTGTCCAATCCAATTTGGGCCAATGGTTATTCCTGATATGGTCAGTGTTGGACTACCTGTGTTAAAGTATGGTATACCTGAGATATAACGATAAGTGCCAGGTGTACCTATAGCGATATTTCCCCAGGTAAATGTTGGTGTTGTAATGATATTATCAACTACGAATTCTACATTGCTGGTCGCACCTGTGGTTGTATGATTGATACCAAATCTGTTTATACCAACTGGTAACTTGCTGCCAGTGGCTGTGACGTTGGCTGTAAATCCGTAGCCCCAACCTGGATAGTATATTGAGCTGGCAAAAGTTGTGCCTGCACCTGATTGAGCAAATAGATTATAATCACTGAGTGAAGTAATCCAAAGATTACCTGTCAATCCTGTCGTCTGAGGCGTAGCTAAGTTTACATTGCCAGCATTGGTACCATTAACAATAGCACTTAATACACCAGTGTTACCATTATAGGTTAATGTATTAGTTATAGTACCTGCATTGGCATTGATAACGCCTTGATTGTACGTAGCACGATTAACTGTAGCACCTGCTGTTAGTGTTGTTCCGCCTGTGTTGTCTGTGGCACTGGCAGCTAGATACGGGCTATTACCTACGCTAGTACCATAGGTCAATGATCTTGTAGACACACCAAATGGCACTGGTGGAGTAGGACTGTATACTTTAAGATTAGTCGCGGTATATAGTGGAAGGATGCTGGGGTTGGCGATATTGTCTGACAACAGTGCTAGGTTAACTGCGAATGTGCTGGCACCTGAATTTGATGAATATGTGTGATTAGCATAAGGACCCAACACACCACCTGATGATGTGTTATTGGGCACGTTGGCATAAGTACCATCACCCCAATTGATACTCCAAGTCACTGTTGAAGTGTTGGTATTGGTTGTGGTATTTTGTAGATAAATCACATTACCTTGCACACTGTATAAACTATTACCACTTAGTGGTGTGCCGCTGACGTTGGCACTAAACATGCTAAAGCCCATCACTGGGTTAGCACCATAGATTTGTATATAGTTAGTGCGCACAGCATTGGCTACGTTGCTTGGACTAGCACCATTGGTATTACTTGCCTGCACTATGATAGTAAATGGTGTACCAACGTTAGTAGTGTATGTATGTGTAGCAGTTGTAGAACTGGTGGTTGTGTTGGCTGTGCCATCACCCCATTGTATGACATATTGGTTGACATTACCTTGTGGTACCATAGTCAACAATATAGTCTGTCCTGCACCACCTGCTGTGACATTGCTTGAGAATGACACAGTGCGTACAAATGTATTGGTAAATAGGTTTTCAGTTACTGAGTTTAATATGTCAATGGCATCTGTCACTGTGGTACTGGTTGTAAATCCTAGGTAAGCTGCATTGTTGTCAGCTAGATTACCGTCTGTTGGAGTACCTAAAGGAATTAAATTACCTTTGCTTCCTCCAGCTATTTGTGCATCAACATAACCTTTGGTTGCGGCATCTGTGCTTTGGATTGGTGAACCCACCCAGATAATTTGATTATTGGCAGCATTTAAATTACCTGTGGTATTCGTAATCGTCTGACCGCCAACTGTTAGATTACCTAGGACATTTAAGTTAGTGATGTTACCAACAGTGGTAATATTTGGTTGTGTAGCGGTTTGTATTGTGCCGTAGAGATTGTTAGCCCAAACGTTGTTCCATTGATTGGTGACGTTACCTAGGTCATGCTGTAGATTGCCAGTGGTTAATACACCGCCACCGTTGGATAAGATATTACCTGTGACTACTAGGCTTTGATTATATCGATAAGGATTAGGTTCATTGATACCGATGGTCCAATTAGCATAATCAAAATATAATAAAGTAGAACCGGTACCATTTGGGTTCGTGTTGGTGGTACTAACAAACGAAAGATCTGTACCTTGACGATCTAATGTTGTTAATAACGCATACCCTGGGACCTGACTGATTGCCATCTACGAATCCTTAATTTACAAAAGATTAGACAGCACTCGTGCTTCCTAACCCCTCAACTATAGCGATAGTTGCACCACTATAACTACTTAAACTACCGGCTTGGAAAGCGATATTAGCTGTACCATTACATGTGTAATTGGTGTTAGGAATTTGATAAACACCTGCTAGATGCACTAATAATCTTTTTTCTTGACCTGCTGTATAGGTCGTACTCAATGGTCCATAAGACAATTGATTGACATTACTCACTGTAAATGTTGATACAATAAGATTAGCAAATCCTTCATGTGCTGTTGCCTGCCAAACATTACCAGTACTGTAATATTCAAAACGGCTTGTAGTTGTATTCCAGCGTGTTTGCCCTACTACAGGACTATCTGGACCAATGGCACTGGTACCAATTGGTAAGGCAAAAGCATGGCTGGCTGTTTTTGGGCCTGCGTTTTTAATAAAGCGTCCCATCGTTAGATTCCTACGTAAGTGATTGTAGCATTTACTACATTGGCTATACCAACACTAGCACGGATTTGATCACCAGGGCCTAATACTAGTTTTTCCCAATCTGCAACGTAAGTGTCATTTGATGCTAATTGTATGTTAGCATAAATTTGTGTGGTTACATTAGCAATGCTATTTGGTGCTGAAATTAAATAAACGTTTAGATTTACAGCGGAAGTGTAGGTATTGCAGAAATACATAGTGCTAACCACTGTGTTGCCAGAGCTAACATAGATGTTGCTAGGTGTTGTTGTTAATAGTGTAGACTGAATTGACATGTTTGTTCCTATAATAATAATGAAAAGCCCAGGGCGCGAGCTTTGGTAACTAATTCTTGGTTAGCAGCTTGGCTGTTTAATACATAAATGCCTGAAGTACCTGATGAAGGTGTACTTGCATAAACTATGGTGGCATTGATAACTGCTACGTTTGGTGTAGTTGCTGGATTAATTAATAATAAATTTGCACCAAAGTTTACTGTGGCGTTTGCGTAGATAGTGAATCCATTGGCATTTAAGTTGCCACCTAGTACTGGTGCTTTGTCATCAAATACCACAGTACCACCTGTACTAGATGTTGCTAGGTTTGAAAACAGCGTACCATCACCTGGGCTTCCGCTAGTAATTCCACTGACTTGCCAAACCTTTAATGGCTCGTTCCATTGTAGTTTAACGTTGCCACCAGGTGCTGTGCCGCGATCAATTATAAGTCCTGATGTTGTTCCGAGGATGCTAACACCATTACCATTTTCACCTGCATTTAATGTTACAAAATTATCTGTGATACTAGTAACGTTTGATTCTACTTGTGTACTATTACCTAGCACAGTTAAATTACCAGTAATGATCACACCAAGAGGTGATGTGGTTGCCAGCGTGATAGTATCGCTATTGTTGGTAGTTGTTATGGTATAAGGTGCACCAAGTTTTTTAACGATTGCCATTTAAATCTTCCAGTTTCTATTATTTATCAGTTTTATTCAACACTAGAGACAAAAAAATAGCACCCTAAGGTGCTATTTTCTTAACTAAATTAAATTAGTTAGTAGCAACGTTTGCCCAGTTAGCTGTTGCTACTACGTTAAGTCCAGATTTGTAAACATATCTGTTGCCATTCCAGTCTTTAACCCAATGGTCTGTGATACGTTTAGCATAGAAAGCTACATTGCTTGTGTTGTAGCATAATACTGCCGCTGTATTAGCAGCCATATTTGCAAAACCACTTGTTGGGTTTACTAGATAAACTGATGTAGTTTGACCGCCGGCCGCATTAGCAACTGTAAATTTTTGTGCGCCTTTTTGTGCTGATGCATAACCGTTCGTGACTAATACATTACCAGCTGTTTTGTAATTGAAAGCGATAGTATAAACGCTTGTAATAGCATGGCCTGCACCAATAGTGCCACCATAACCGTTGTTGTAACCTTTGTCAATTGAACTGCTTTGTGTTAATTTAATTGGACGTCCCATTTGTTTTCTCCTTAATAAATGGCGTTCTAGGCCTACGCAGTGGGTCTGCATAAACTCTCCGTTAAGAGTGAACAGTATTATTTATCTTAATAGCCAAAGAAAAAGCCCCATATAGGGGCTTTTTTGGACTGTTGCGGCTTATAAAAATTTAACTACAGCAAAACCAATCGCAGCTAGCGCGATAACGACTAACACGATTTTAAGTTTGTGTTCCACAGCATAACCGTGGACTCGTTTCTCAGCGGCAACTACATCTTCGCCTGCTGTGACTAACCCTGTATGTAAATCGTTGATACCTTTTTTAACATCTGTGACTACAGCTAGTAAAGCCTTATGTTTGGCTAATTCAGCGTTAACATAGTCAATCACTGAACTGCTGTGTGCTACTAGATCAGGATGTACTGCTTGATCATCTGCTGTTGCTACTGTTGCTGGTGTTGCTGGTGTTGATGGAACTGGTGTTGGATCTGGTGCCGCGGCAGCTAATTGCGCTGGTGTTGGCGTTGGATCAGGTGTTACTGGTGTTGATATTTGTTCATCTGCCATTTTGATTTCTCCTTAAGGGATTTCTTTAACTATATAGTAACAGTATTTATCTAGGTAAGGGTGCATGCTGGAAAAATCTATGGGTTTTTGGCTGCACAGTTGTCACCGTGCCATCGCGGGTAGGTATTTACTGCTATCAGTTGTAAACAGTGGGGACATAAGAGTTTTTCTCGTTTACTACCACGTATTGCGTCAGCACGACGTTTTTTTTCTTCATCTGTGTGTTTTCTTCCTCTGATTTTATCTCCTATTTTTTTACGGGTTTCATCACTGACTTCTATTCCATACCGTGGGTTATTTTCTCCGGCATTTGCCGCTGATATTTTCGCCTTCCATTCTTCGCTAAATGGAGATCTTTTTTTTCCTAATTTACTTTGCCGTAATTTTTTTCTTTGTTCTTCTGTTATTTGATTCCCTAAATTCTTTTGACGTATTATTTCTTTCGCTTTTTCAGTTTGTTTCTTTCCAAACATGGGATTATTTTCTCCTAAAAAACTTTCTCTTTGGAATGTAGAATATTCTTCTTTTAGTTTGGCATATATCCTTGAAGTAATCTTAGTTCCATATCTTTTTTGATTGGGATTTTCTGCTTTCATCATCCACAATGCTTTAAGTACCTGACGTCTTTCTTGACCTGAAGTATAGATTTTTGTCAACAACCAATGACAGATAAAATGTTCTCTTGTGGTTATATTTGTTCTATTTTCTGGTATATCTAAGCCGCCTATACATTCTGGAATGATGTGATGTGTTTCCATTCCGCTGGTTTTTTCAGTGGATTTTCCTCGTTGGGTGATGGCATGATACCATTTTTCGTATTTGTTCATACAAGTATTTAGTCATGTTTATAAGCTCATTATAATTATGTATTATTACAGCGCAACGTCAACAAAAAAGCCCCTTGCGGGGCTTTTTGTTATTTCTTGAACAACTATAAAACCAATAATATTATTGGAATGATAGATTGCTGATACCAATTGTTTCAAGGTAGTCAGCTGCATTGCCTAACGAACTCGCGGTGTTGGTCAATTCTGCGTAGCCATATCGCGTCATAAAGCCAACTACTGGTTCAAATGTGCTAGGATCTAACACAACACCAGAACTCATTAGAGGAATATAAGGGCAGTAGAACGCAGCTGCATCAGCTTCGCTTGAACCTTTATAACCTAACAATACTGAAGTACCTGTAGAAGCATAGCTGTTTACATAGATCTTCATAGCGTTGTTTAATGTACCAACAAATTTGTTGTTTGTTGGAGCTTCAAATGTACCTTCTGTACTACGAGCAAATGCTGAAGTTGTAGCAGATTGTAACACTGTTAAAGCTTCTGGACTTACAACTGCCCAGTTACCAGCACCACGACGTGTACGTTGTGCAATCAAGTTTGCTGAACGATTGATTAAAACAGCTAGAGCAGCGTGTTCGTCACCAACGAATGTAGCAGTACCTGAAACAGTAGCTTGGTTGTAGTTGTATGTGTTAGGTGCTAAAGCTAAAAGACTGTTTAAAATCTCTTGGTCGATTTCAACAGTGATTTCTTGTGCTAAAGCAGCCATGATTTCAGCTTCAACGTCTAGACCGTGCATAGATTGTGCATCTTGCGCAGCTTCAAATGTCCAACGAGCTGATAGTTTGCGAGTTTTCGCTTCAACAACTTGTTTTAAAATTTGAACGTTGATTCTGTTACCTGGTGTACCTTCAAGTGAGCTTGTAGAAGCTGCTAAGCCAGTTGATGTTTGGCTTGAGTAAGCTACAGCAATCTTGAATGGTGATAAAGCTTCATCGCCTGGAACTGCTGCGTCACCGCCAATTGAACCAG